>Ga0210406_10000493_pt1 | contig 53066 bp, 43 predicted proteins | sample IncBWC30MmetaG_FD_155454 | JGI IMG/M metagenome (GOLD analysis project Ga0210406, IMG submission 155454) | Forest soil microbial communities from Barre Woods Harvard Forest LTER site, Petersham, Massachusetts, United States - Inc-BW-C-30-M | ecosystem: Environmental > Terrestrial > Soil >...
TGATGAGGAATCCGCCAACGATGTTGCTGGTGGCGGCGACGATGGCGATGGTGCCAAGCACCTTGGCCAACGTGGCGTGATGTTCGTGGAATTCGCCGGCCAGGATGATCGCTCCAACCACGGCAATGGCATCAAGAGCGTTGGTCAACGACATCAGCGGCGTGTGCAGCAGCGGAGAAACTCGGCGAATCACTTCGAAGCCGATGAAGGCGGCAAGCATGAAAACATACAAACTCGTGAGTAAATCTAGTTTCATTCGCTTCAGGCTCCCTTGGGCGCTTGCGCGACGAGAGCAGGCAATCCCAGAAATTCGCGTACTCGCGCGTTGACGATTTCTCCGTCGCGAGTCAGCCAAGTCTCGCGGTGAATTTCGTCCGCTTCGTTCAATTGAAACTTCCCGTCTTTCACCATGTTCAACAAAAATGCGGTCAAGTTTCGCGCATACATCTGGCTGGCATGGTAGGGAACTGTGCTCGCAAGGTTGGTCTCTCCAATGATGGTGACCCCGTGTTCGACTACGGTTTCGCCCGCACGCGTCAGCTCACAATTGCCGCCGCGTTCCGCCGCAAGATCCACGATCACCGAGCCCGGCAGCATGCGCGCCACCATTTCTTTGGTGACCAATAGGGGAGCTTTTTTCCCGGGGATCACCGCCGCAGTGACCACCACATCGTTCGCCGCCACCGCATCGCCAAGCAATTCGCGTTGCTTGCGATAGAATTCTTCGCCCTGCGCCGTGCCATAGCCACGCGCATCCTGCGCGTCTTTGGCTTCGATCGGCAACTCGACAAAACGCCCGCCAAGGCTCAGCACCTGTTCTTTTGCCGCCGGCCTCATGTCGTAGGCGGAAGTGACTGCGCCCAACCGCCGCGCCGTGGCAATCGCCTGCAATCCGGATACGCCCACGCCGATGATCAGCACGCGTCCAGGAGTAATTGTTCCTGCCGCGGTGGTCAACATCGGGAAAATTCGCGGCAGTGTATCGGCCGCCAGAATCACCGCTTTGTATCCGCTCATGGTGGCCATGGACGAAAGCGCGTCCATACTCTGCGCGCGCGTGGTGCGCGGCATCAATTCCACAGCGAAGGATGACACCCCGGTCGCGGCCAGTTCTTGAAGGATTTGCAGTGAGCCCAGCGGCCTGAGGAATCCGATCAGAACCTGCCCGCGGCGCAGCAGCGGCAAATCCGCGCGCCCCGTTTTATCGTTGGCGCCGTCGCAAAGAACCTGGGTAATGATTTCCGCCTGAGAAAAAACTTCCGCGCGGCTGGCTGCGATCTTTGCGCCTTTATCGGAATATTCCGCGTCGGCGTATCCCGCGGCTGCACCGGCGCCCGCTTCCACCAGAGCTTGCAGTCCGGCCTTGGCCAGACCGGCGAGAACCGCCGGCACCAGGGCCACGCGCTTTTCTCCGGGATAAGTTTCGCGAGGCACGCCTACGATCATGTGCAGGCCTCGTGGGAAGCATCAAATCCCCAACAGTAAATCGATTTAGCTGTGTTTAGAATAGCGATGGCCGCCAAGGCTCGGGTCCAGATTTCCTCGTGCCGTGGACTCAAATGTTCTGCAAACCACGCGTCAGAATCCGATTCGAACGCTATCATCCCGTCTACACCAAGCCCGCATTCTATCCGCTATTCCGGGAATGTCCAACCAAAACCTGTTTGCAAAACCTCGAGGCAGTTATTGCATCTTCTCGTATATCTGCTTGGCTTGGTTGAGCCGGCGGAGTACGAGTTCCTTCTCTTGCGCGGAATTCCAATCCGGATATGCAGCCGTTATTTCGATGGTCCGCGCGATCCATGCCGCAAAATATTTCGCGTCTTCCGGCGAGCGAGGTTTCGCCCCCGCAACATCTATATAGATAGGACTCGTAGTCCCGTACGCGTAATGATCCATCACCGGATATTGTGCCTTGTCGCTCCAAGCGCGCAGCACGCACCAGCCGCTTTGGCGGATTGGAACCGTTCCGCGAATATCCGCCGACTCATGCGCAACATCAAGTTTGAGATCCTGGACCTTCTTTCCGTTGCATACCACCTCGAAGTGATCCACCGGAACGACCGAGCGAAGGCGCGCGGTGAAGGGAATTGCTTCCTGTGGAGCATCGAGCTTTATTTCACCGCCGACGTTTTTTCCGCCAAGAGTGAAATGCAGCAGCGGGCCATTGGTAGCAAACGATTTTCCATTCGCCAGGGCATCCGTCCAGGACACGAAATTCAATGGTCCCGCAGGAACTTGAACATACACGCGATCAAAACCGACGTTCCCACGAATAGGAGCGGCGTAATTCGTGGTGGCATCGGTTCCTCCCCCGGCAGGAACGTGGAAGCCCAGATTCAACAGTTTGTACCACACGGCGGCGGTGGATTTGTGATCGCTGAATCCGACGATCTCCATGTAGTCCAATTTCCCCAGAGCCACATCCAACGGCAGTTCATCCGTAATTCGTTGCGCGGGAGTCGCGAAGGGATCCGGCTGTTCGTCGAAGGGATGGACGGCTCCTACCAGCGCGCCTTGTGCATGCGCCATATCGTATACATCCGCGTTCATTGGAAACAGACTCGCGGCCGCCGTGTTGGGATATCCCGCATAACCAGGCAGCAAGATGCTTTGTTTCAGCTTGAGTATCCCGCGATGGCCCCAATAGCTGGTATGAAACTCTTGTCCGTGAACAATCAGCAAGTCCTTTTCCGAGGATTCATCCAGGCCGGTGGCCGAGTAGGCAATGTCCGGAAATCGTTGCTCCTTATTCACGACCAGATTGTTTACAACCTCGACGTGTTCCGCCGCAGCAGGAACGGTCAGAGACTTCGAATCCATCCAGTAGGCGCCACCGTAGTTCATGTGCACGTGCAGATCCCCGCTGGCCCATCGCTCGGTTTTCGGCCAGGGCACGGATACTCGCTTTAGCCGCACAGTAACTGCCCGCGTCTCGCCAGCTGCAACGTGGATTATTCTTTTTTCGGGAAGGTAATCGAGGCCGTGAGAGATCTCAAGCGTGGCATCTCCTTGAGGTGTCAAAAAATCGTCGCGATCATGGACGTAAACGTAATGCCGTTCGAAAGGGCGGTCGCTTCGATCAATACCGTCATCGGCGTGCACCACGGCGCTTTCCTGAAGACAAAATCTTCCTGCCGCGTCCACCAGTGAGACTCGCGCGCTGATCGGCTGTCCCTTGTCATCCAGGAGAGAAAGTTCAATCCTGCCCACGCCGGACTTGAAATGGAGATATTTCGCTTCGAACTGAGTAATCTGAGTTGTGCTTCCACCGGGGATCTCGATCGTTTCCACCGCCGTCGAACCGGTGAAATTTGAAATGAAGGCTATCTTCGTGCCGTCCGGCGACCAGCGCGCGTTGGTGTGATCGAAATCGCCGTATGAAATTGGGAACGCGTCGCCGCCGTCCACGGGCAGCAACCATAAGTTGTGCCACTGGCCGCCGAGATACGAGCTGTAAACCATGCGCGAGCCATCGGGTGAAAAATCCGGCCGCGTTTTCCAGTTGGTTTCTTCGTAATGGATTTTGCGCGCGGTTGCGCCAGGTTCCGCTTTCATCTTCCAGAAACCGCCGGTGCCGTGAATGTGTCCTTGATTTGAAATGAAAAGGATTTCCTGGCCGTCGCGCGTCCATGCGGGATTAATTTCGGTGTCGTACTGGCTGTAGTAATAGCGGGGAAGATCGCTTTTTGTTTCGCCGGTGAGCCGGACGACATTTTCCAGCTTCCCATCGCATATGTCCGCGCGAAAAATGTGGAAGCGTTTATTGAATTGCGTTGAAACAAAAACAATTCGCTTTCCATCGGGCGACCAGCGCGGCTCGACATTTACGGCGCCGCCGCTTGTTAGTTGCGAGCTTTTTCCGTTCGCGACATCCAGCAGCCACAGTTCGATCGCATCTTTCTGGTACGAGACGTAGATAATGTTTTTTCCGTCCGGCGACCAATCCGGCTGATAGTCGTAGCCAGCACCATCGGTAAGCTGCACGGCTTCCTTCGAATCGAGCTTTTGGCGCCACAGGGAGCCTGCCATCGAGTACACAATTTCTTTCGAATCCGGCGCCCAGGCAACGCTGCTTGGACCGCTGGTTAGTTGGGGCAAGTAGAGTTCGCGGTAGTAGTACGGGTGCGGAAGATCGATTTGCGGAAGTACAGGTTTGCGCTGCGCTGACAAAGGCAAAGAAAGAAGTAGCAGTGGCAATAGGAAAAAACAGAGGTGAACGGATGCGGTGGCGATGCCGGCTGCGTTGAGTCCCTTTCCGGCGGCGCGGAAACCTCCGATCAATGAACCTGATCGGTTCGTTTCAGAGCGACAGCATCCAGGGATACCCCGGTCGGCATTACCAAGTACTCTCCAAGAAGTATTGATCGTTGTTGAAAGACGATTTTGCACGCGCCAAGTATCGTGGGTTCGGAAAAACGACGCAAGCCCCGAGCCGCTGCGGAATGTCTGGACCAACGTTAAGTCTTGACAAAGCTTACGAGGGTCGCTGAGCAGAGTCGTCAATGCGGTCCAGCATCTCGCGAACTTTTCTGCCGAGAACGGTGGGACTGAACGGCTTTTGTAAGAATGCGGTGGCTTCATCAAAATTCCCACCGCGGATAATCGCCGTGTCGGTGTAGCCGGACATAAACAGTACGCTGATACCTGGCCGCATGGCGCCTATTTCCTCGACCATTTGGCTGCCGTTCATCCCGGGCATGACGACGTCGGTCAGGACGAGATGGATTTTGCCTGCATGCTGCCGGCAAAGCTGAAGGGCGGTTTCCGGGTGCTCTGCGACCAAGACGTTATAACCACGCGACTGGAGGATTTCGAAAGCAAGCTCGCGCACTAGAGGGTCATCTTCGACAAGCAAAATCGTCTCTTTCCCCTGAAGGGGCGTCGACGCCGGAAAGGGCGAGGAGATCTCCTGTTCGTGTTCGAACACGCGAGGGAGATAGATCTTGAAGGCGCTGCCTTTGCCGATTTCGCTGTGCACCCAGATGTATCCGCCGCTCTGCTTCACGATTCCGTAGACCATGGAGAGACCGAGACCAGTGCCTTTTCCCAATTCCTTGGTGGTAAAAAAAGGTTCAAAGATGTGGGCCTGCGTTTCCTCATCCATGCCCATGCCGGTATCGGAGACGGCGAGCATGACATAGCTGCCTGGCAAAGTTACGAGATGCGATTGAGCGTAGGATTCGTCCAGCTCGACATTCGCGGTTTCAAGAGTCAACGTGCCACCGTTGGGCATGGCATCGCGCGCGTTAATCACGAGATTCAGGATGACCTGTTCCATCTGGCCGGGATCGGCTTTGATCGCGCCGATATTTTTGGAAGTAATGGTGACCATTTCCACGTCTTCGCTGATCAAGCGGCGCAGCATGCTATCGGTATTCGAGACGAGAGTATTGAGACTGAAAACTTTTGGTTGCAGCACTTGCTGCCGGCTGAATGCCAACAGCTGGCGCGTCAAGGAAGCGGCTTGCTCCGCAGCTTTGGCGATGTGTTCCAACTGAGGGAGAAAAGCGCCAGCCGCGGACTTACGCTCGAGGAGCAGGTCGCAGTAGCCCTTGATGACGGTCAGAAGATTATTGAAATCGTGGGCCACTCCACCGGCCAAGCGGCCGATGGTTTCCATGCGTTGCGCCTGGCGCAACTGGTTTTCCAGGGATTTGCGTTCGGTGACATCGACGGAGATACCGATGATGTAGCGAGGAGCGCCTTTTTTGTCGCGGATCAAATACAGGTGGAGGTCGGCGAAGACACGTCGGCCGTCGCGCAAGATGTAACGCTTTTCGCGGCGGTCATATTCAAGCTGTCCGGAGAGCATCTCTTGAAACTTCGCGGCGTCAGCCGCGCGGTCTTCCGGGTGCGTAAGCTCGTCAAAGACCGCGATATTGTGGAGGTCGTCTTCACGGAGGCCCAGCATCTGGCGGCAAGCGGAATTGGAGGCAACTACGCTTCCGTCTTTTCCGAGCACGGCCATGGCGACGGGCGAGCCGTCGAAAATTGTGCGGAAGCGCTCTTCGCTCTCGGCTAGAGCTTCGATGGCGTGGTAGCGCGCTTCGCTGCTGCGGCGAAGCTCGCCGTGCGTTAGCAACAGGCGGGCGTAGGAAGTTGCGAGCGAGAGCAACACAGCGAGCGCGGCAATCTTTAGTTGAGTGGGGGCAATGTTTGCCGCCATCAATACTACGAGGGCGGGGAAAATGAGCGGCAGGACGTGGGTCAGCAAGAGCCTTGGCCGGAGCGCCGGTTTTTGCTCAGCGTGCTGAGGTGGCCGGGGCAATTCGGTCCAATTGGCCGCGGTAAACAAGGGAATGAGCCACGGAACGCTCCATACAAGATCGAACCAGGCGCCGTTAACTTGCGCCGGCAGGCCGATTGCAAAGTACAAGTCCGTGAGCAACGCCACCGCGCGGAAAGCGCCGATTCCCAGGAAGAGTCTTCTGGCCTGGTCATCGCGCAGCGAGAATGCGCGGGCCAAGAAAGCCGTTGCGACCAGTGCGTCGATCGCGACCGACAAGCGATAGCCGGCGCCAGAGTCTGCTTGAGAACGCAGCCCGGAAAAATAGAAGTAGATCAGGACAAAAACGATGGCTACTTGCCCGAAGTCCAAGAGCACACGCCAATCGATGCTTGCCTGTTCATCTTCGGTATCGAGGAATAGACACATTACAAACGGCGCCGACCAGGCCACGTAGAAAATATCAACGTGCCAAAGACCCTTGGTCGGTAAGTTCAAATAGCTTCCGTAATAGGCCCCGAGCGCCTGGCCGACGCACCAAAGCGAAACAGCAGTGGCAGCGAGCTTCCAAAAGAGACGGCCGAAAACCAGCGAACGCCGCATGGCCTGCAAACACGCGACGAAAACGAGGATGCCGATTAGAAGTTGTACGATGTCGGAGAGAATCGGGCCGGGCCACGCGTCGCCACGCCACTCCAGAACCGCTGCATGGGCGGCGAGAAGCGCGAACGCAACGTAAAAAAGATAGCGGCGCGATGTCATGGAAGCCCTGAGAGGGACGATGCTTCTATCTTATGGCAGGAAACTCGGGGGAAGGATTATTCGCGTTGGTTGTCTTTCAAACAGTTACGCCGCTTGCATAAGAGCAAATATCGCGCCAGTTAACGCGTTTAGTGGACGAGCGGATATCGGCCTTAGACCTTGAATCGAGATCGTGCGGAGGTCAGGCCAAGCCGAGCTTGGTTAGAGGCAGCTCGCGCACGCGCTTTCCTGTGGCCGCAAAAATCGCATTGCAAAGCGCAGGAGTGAATGGCGGAACGCCTGGCTCGCCAATTCCGGCGGGCGGGCGATCATTCTCTACAAGATGCACGTACGTTTCGCGTGGCGCGGTGTTCATGCGCGCCATGGGATAGGTGTCGAAGTTGCTTTGTTGGATGACGCCGTTGTTGGCGGTAATTTCCCCGTAGTAAGCGAGGCTGGTGGAAAATGTCGCGGCGCCTTCGAATTGCTGGCGTGCCATTTCGGGATTGACGATTGTTCCGGCATCCACGGCGGAATCCACGCGCGCGATTTTCACTTTGCCGTCTTTGTCCATTTCGACTTGTACGACAGTCGCAACGTAGGTCAAAAAGCTGCGATGAATCGCGAGGCCCATGCCAAATCCGTTGCCGTTTTTCTTTTTGCCCCAGCCGGCTTTTTCGGTGGCAATTTCCAGCACGCGGCGGAATCGCGCGGTGTCGATGGGGTATTGTTCGTAGTCGCCGTCGTAATTGGTGTAATCCTTGGGCAATTCCGCCTTAGGGATAATCCGGTCTGGGCCGAGCAGCGCCAGCACGTAATCGCGCGGATCTTTTCCCGCTGCGTGCGCGAGTTCATCGGCAAAAGAATGTTCGGCATAGGCGTGAAAAACATTGCAGACACTGCGCAGCCAGCCGATGCGAACATGCGTTTTGGCTTCGCCATTTTCGGCGCGATGGTTGGGAATGGCATATGGCAGATCGCTCCAGCCCAGGCCGATTTCGCCGGCATCGGCGGTCAGAGCGCTGGCGTCAAATGTGGAAGCGATCGGCGGGAAGGTGCTGCGCTGCAACCACGCGGTCGGTTTTCCGTCCGCGCCGAGTGAAGCTTTCAAATACATCGCCGCCACGCTGTGATAGGTATCGAATTGAATGTCGTCTTCGCGGCTCCAGACGACTTTTACCGGCTTGCCGGATTTTTTCGAGAGCACCGCTGCTTCCACTGCATAGTCCGGGAACGACTTGCGGCCAAATCCGCCGCCGAGCAGGGTCACGTTTACGGTCACATCTTCTTTTTTGGCGCCGACTGCCGCGGCGACCGCATCGCGCGTGCCTTGCGGGTTTTGCGTCGCGGCCCACACGTCCACTTTTCCGTCTTTGTAGTGAGCTAGCGCCGCTGGAGGTTCCATCGAAGCGTGCGCCAGCATCGGCGCGTAATACTCCGCTGCGACAATTTTTCCGCCTTTGCCAAAGGCCTCATCCACATTGCCAATTTCGCGCACTACTTTTCCGGGCTTGCGCGAAGCCGCCTGCAACTCAGCTTTGTAGGGATCCGACGAGTACGATTTGTGCTCGCTGTCGGTCCACTCGATTTTCAGTTTCTTCTTGCCTTGAATCGCGGCCCAGGTGCTGTTCGCGAGCACGCCGACCCCGCCGTGTGCCTGAAAAAGTATGGGCGGCTTGAAAGGATCGATAGTCGCGGTCTGCTTGACTCCGGGCACCGCCAATGCCGATTTGTCGTCCATGGATTTCACGGCTGCGCCAAAGACGGGCGGATGTGCAACGTTCGCGTAGAGCATTCCATCCATTTGCGCATCTATGCCGTAGGTCGCTTTGCCGGTGATCATATCTTTCAGGTCGTAGCTGGCGACGCCTTTGCCGATGTAGCGCCATTCGCTGCGCGGCTTCAGCTTCAATTCTTCTTTTTTCGGGACGGGAAGTTTTGCCGCTGCTGCCACCAGCTCGGCGTAACCAATTTTCTTCCCGGACCTGGTGTGCAGCACTTCATGCACTCCGGTCGAGCATTCCGCTTCCGGCACGCCCCATTGTTGAGCTGCGGCCCGCACCAGCATCAATCGCGCAGAAGCTCCGGTTTCGCGAAGCGTATCGAACGAACCGCGGACCGAATGTGAACCATCGGTATCCTGATCGCCGTATTTTTCATCGCCGGTAGCTTGAACGATTTTTACGCGCGCCCAATCGGCGTCGAGTTCATCCGCGATGATTCGTGGCAGAGCCGTCCTGCTCCCACTGCCCATCTCCGAGCGGTGCGCGATCGCATAAACCGTTCCATCGGTATCAATCGCCAGATAAACGCTCGGTGAGAGCGGACCCTTCAAGCGATCGGCTACTCCGCCGGGCGTTCCGGCTGCGACGCCTGCAGCGAACACGTCGGCAAGCATGTAGCGAGCCGCCAGCACGAACGCTCCCGCGCCAACCATCCCGCGCAAAAAGTCGCGCCGCGTGCTTCCAGCTTTGCTTTCAGACAAAGAAATGTTTTCGACGGCGATCACGGAACCCTCCGCTTTTTCGGCGATTTCCAGATGATTATCCTACCGCAATTTCGATTGCTGCCACCAATCGCAGCTCTTTCCCGCAGGCAAGACATGTTTTTTACAAGTTTTCTGATCCCGGGTGCTACGACTTTTTCCAAATTCCCAATGCCCGCCGCAAGTCCACCATCTGCCCCACGTGATACGAATTGTGATCCGCCAGCACCAGCGCCTCTCGCAGCGCTGTTTGACTATCTCCCCATGGAAGAGCCGCAAACAAATCCGTGCGTGCGTTGGTGACCAGGCGGATCATCGCGCGCAAGTCGCTCGCAACCGACCGAACGCTCTTCGTCCATTCCGCGTCGTCACGCGGGCCCGGCGTTTTGGGCCAATAGCCTTCTGGAAAATCGGGCGACACGTGCTTGGGATTGCGGCTGAATTCGAGAATGTCCCGCTGCGCAATGCGGATATGCTCCAGCACTTGCCAGGCGGTATGCTCGAGCCCGTTAGCGTAAGCTCCTCGTTTCTCCGCGGGAAAATCGGCAAAGGCATCGGCCATCGTAACGTGCGCGTTGCCAGCGTTCAGCAGTTCAACCAAATGCTTGCGCAGCGAAGCATCTGGATTTGTTTTATTTCCGGCCGTTTTCTTCCTGGAATGTTTGTTTCTTGCAACTGCCATTTCTACTTCTCCGCCACCACCACTTGCTGCGGCAGTTCCGGAACGGGATGCAGGCTGCAACTCTTGAAGCCCGCCGCGCTAAACATTTCTTGGTACTCCGCAAAGGTGTATGCGTCTCCGGCATCGGTATGCGCCAGCATGACCAGGCTAAAGGCAGCGGCCATTGGCGGCGTTACGCGATCCAGATTGGGAACAAACTCGACGGTAAGAGCCTTGCCGCCAGGTTTGAGCGCGGCGTGAAAGCGGCGCAGCAGTTTTTCGTTGGTTGCTGGATCAAAGTGATGCAGGAAGTTGGTGATGAAAACATAATCGTAGCCTTCGCCCAAGTCCGCATCGAAAGCGCTGCCGGGTCGCGTCGAAAAGCGGTCGGCAACGCCGGCCTTCGCGGCATTTTCCTTGGCCACTTCCAACACCGGCGGCCAATCGACCGCGGTGACATGCACGTTGGCAAGATTCTTGGCGACGGTGACACCGTACATGCCGTGCCCCGCCGCGATGTCCAGCACCCGGACCGGCCCGCTGCCGGGCGCGATCATTTGTGTAAGGACTCCGGCCATGGGCACGGCCATGGCCGACATGGAGCGTGCGAAATTTACCCAGCGCGCATCTTCCGGTTTGCTGTTGTCGCCGATTTCGCTGGCGGTGCCGCCTTTGCGCACCGACTCGGTCAAGATATCCATATTGTCCAGGTTCTGATCACTGACCAGAAACTCTGCCATCCCTCCCATGTATGCCGGCGAGCGTTTGTCGAGGAACACCGCCGAATCCGGCGTCAAGGCGTACTTGCCGTTCTCCTTGTTCAGGAATCCCTGAATCGTCAGATAATCCGCCAGAATTCGGATTCCGCGCTCGGCAGCCTGCGTGCGTTTGGCCAGCGAGGCGGGTTCGTTTGCGCCTTCACCGATGGCAGTAAAGAGATCCACCTCGATGCCGGCTTTCAGGGCGAAGGTCTGCTGATAGCGTGTCAGTGCATCAAAGATTTTTTCCGGGCTTGGTCTGGGCGCGGCTGCGGTTGACATGAATATTCTCCCTCCGGTTTTGCACCGGTGTATTAGATTCACTGCATCAGGTTAAACTAACGATGCTCCGCGGGGTGCGGGCAGTAGATTCGTCGCTCTCTCTTTATACGCCCTTTTGTGCTGCAGTGTTCAACAGATTCAGGCCTCCTTCGGCTCGAGCGCTGTTAGGGCGAATACCGAAACAGTTTACTCGCGCCCCTGTGAGGCCGTCGTCGTTATGACAGCAGTTTCCGGCTCGCGCGTTTGTCAGGTCGTTGCCAGGGATGAAATGCTGAATCAATCAAATCAGGAAAACTCGAGCAGCGGGGCAAAAGGAGAGAGGCGCTCGGTAGTCTCTCAAACGCCTCCTCTACTGCGTCAACGTAAACCGTACCTCACTGGATCACCTCCTTCTCGGCAAGAACGCCGATGTCGACCAGATGTCGAATAATCCGAGTATAGCGCGGGATCGCAGAGATGTCATAACACCGAAACTCGTCTGGGCGTATGATACGGCCATGCAGGGCGCGAACCTTGTTGTGATTCAGGAGTACGGGAGCCGCGTAGAAGCGGACTTGGCGAAGTGCACGCTTGAAGATGCCGGCATTGAAGCAATGAGCCAAGCGGACACAGCGGGAGGAATGCGAGAACACCTTGCATGGTCCGGAGCGGGATTCAAGATTCTAGTGCGAGAAGAAGACGCAGCAGTGGCCCGCGAACTGCTGACTTAACCTGCTGAGGGCGGCGAAAGGTCTGACTCAGACTTCGAAACTGACGACGACTCTCGATCACCGTGGCGGCGGTTTACTTAAACAGCCCTTCGTTTCGCCGCTATTCGACATTCTAGCGCCAGACAGAATCGGCTCAGCGGAGTGCAATACCTTGTCATCATCTATCCGATAGCTGCGTAATCGGGAGTCACGCAACGACGTACCTAAGATTTGTCCGCCATCCGCTTGAGGCTGTCACCGATTCCCGTTAGGAGGATAACGATCTCGATGAGCGCCCATTCAATTGTTCTGGAGTGAATAGGAATCCTCGCTGAGGTCTGAATGTTCTTCTGTTCAAGTTGTTCCAACTGAAAGTGCCTCAGGTGCTCAATGTCGATTGCCATCAGGATTAGCTCCTTCCGCGCTTAATTTGTGGCCGAACCGAAGCCAACGCAAAGAATAAGAGCATTGTAAGCCACCGAGGACGCACGAAGGCTGGACTTTACGAACCAGCAAAATCCTCAGAACCCCCAAGTCTTAAACCGTACGATGTAAATATTGTTGGACGCTTTCAGACAAAAGTCGAACCAACGTCGGAAGGTCCTGCAGCTCGGTAGTAACGATGTAAGCAAATGAGTGCTTTTGCCGATTCCAGTTGTCCCAGGCGTCAGTTGCTTCGGCCCGACGCCACTGGCATACTTTCGCTTCCCGCTCTTTCCACGAGGCCGCTCCGATGAAACGTGAAGTCCATCGCTGGTATTCCTATCGCCTGGGCTTCGATCTCAGCGTTATTGTTTACGGCCACTATGGCTCGCCGCTAATCGGCTTCCCGACCAGCGCCGGCGACGAATGGGAACTGGAAGGCCAGTCCATGATCGGCGCGCTTGCCGATTTCATCGATGGCGGCAAGCTGAAGTTTTACAGCGTGAACTCGATCAACGGCCTGAGCTTTTACAATAAGGCAGCGCATCCGTTTCATCGCAGCTACGTGCAATCCGTTTTCGATTCTTATCTTCGCGAGGAAGTCGTTCCCTTCATCTGGGACAATTGCCAATCGCCGGGCATCGCCATCTCCACCATGGGCGCGTCGTTCGGCGCCTATCATGCCGCCAATTCGCTTTTCAAGCATCCCGACGTAATCAAACGCTGCTTCGCGATGTCCGGCGTTTACGACCTGAAAAATTTCATGGATGGCATGTTCGACGACAATTTTTACTTCAACAATCCCGTGGACTATCTTTCCAATCTCAGCGATCCGTGGGTCTATGGGCAGCTGGCCTCGTGCGATATCCATCTCTCGACCGGGACCGGCCAGTGGGAAAATTCCGGCCCCACTTATCATTTTTCAGAAATCCTGGCTGGCAAAGGCATTCGCCATTCACTCGACAACTGGGGACCGATGGGCGGCCATGACTGGCCGTACTGGAAGCACCAGATGCGCGAATATGTCTCGCACCTTTTTTAGGGCTGTCCGCGGCCGTTGGCTTTATGCTATCATGATAGCGGAGGGACCATGGCTCAGGTCCTTGTCCGAAATCTCGAAGACGAAGTAAAAGTTAAACTGGAACGCCGTGCCAAGCGTCACGGCCGCAGCATGGAAGAGGAAATCCGCGAAATTCTGCGCGATGCCACGAAGAAGGAAGTCCACAGCCGCAAGGGGTTGGGCACGGAAATTGCAGCACTGTTCCGCCGCTCTGGTTTGGCGGCTGCAGAAGAAATTGCAGAATTCCGCGGGACCGAGATTCAGTCGGTAGACTTTGAAGAGTGATCCTTCTTGATACAAACGTTGTGTCCGAATTGATGCGCCGCGAGCCTGCCTCATCTGTTATACGCTGGCTCGATGCTCAACCGGCGACTTCGGTCTGGATAACCTCTATTACCGTGCTTGAAATTGAGTTTGGGCTGCTAACCATCCCCGAAAGTCGCCGTCGCGAAGCGATGACCGCCGCATTTAGGCAAATTTTAGACAAGATGATCGAATCTCGCGTCGCTTCGTTCGACAAAGACGCGGGCACTCACGCTGCAAAACTCATGGAGGCGAGAAGACGTCGTGGCCGTCCCGGCGGCCTGCGCGATACCATGATTGCAGGCATCGTGATCTCCACGGGTGCGACGCTCGCCACCCGTAACCTTTCTCATTTCGACGATTTGTCGACCAGCGTGATCAATCCCTGGCAGACCTGAGATCAACGCGGTTCAGGCGAGGCCCAGATGGTCCATTTGGTAATGACCCTTGGATATTATTTGATCGCTGTCGATCCATACATCGCAATTGCGCGTCAGAACGTCGACGTGCGTTTTCGATTTCCAATCGGCGTGGGTCTGGCTTCCGTACGGATCGCCAAACGCGATGTGCACTCCGGGAAATTTTTCATCCTGCAGCAAAATTCCGATCATTTCTGACAATCCAAGATTCGTCCCGAACGCCAACTCGCCGACGCGGTCGCTGTTCTCATCCGTGTGGCAATATTCCCAAAATTCCTTTTCCAGATCCTTGCGCGCGCATTCCACGTGTACTAGCCGACCGCCCTCAATCGTCAATTTCATGGGCGTCGATTGCAGATCGCCATATTTCCCGTTGAAATAATCGCCCGCGGTCGCGTCGCACACGAACGTGCCATCCACGGTCGCAGGCGTAGTGAAAACTTCGCCCGCCGGCAGATTCGACCAATAGCGCGGGCTGATCAGCCCGCTGGTTTTCACCCAGTCGAGTTTGCGATCAAAATGCGCCGCGAAGGAAGTGCCCGCTTCGGATTTCACGGTCAAAGTCTTAGCGCGCAACATCCGCTCGCGCAATTTGTCGCTGAGCTGGTCCACCAGCTTGTAATCCGTGCGCATGCCCTGCTGCATAATCTGCGGCGTCACGCCCACCATATGCGCGTAACGGATGCGTCGCCGCTCGACCACTTGCACGATCGCCATTCTTGCCGTGAGCTCGCCAGGCTGCGGATTCATCGCCAGAATTCCCACGTCCGCTTTTTCCAACGCTTCTAAAACCGGCGCCGGAGCAACTCGCAGAGGCCGCGGGCCAAAATCCTCCAGCAATAATTCCGTCGCAGTCGCCTGCGCGTTTTGCAAAGCCGAAGCCAGACTGGCCGCCACCGCTCCGCTCTCGGCGTCCGCAATCAGCGCGACATGCTCGCCGGCCCGCACAGCCAAGCAAGTTTCCACGGCGTTCTTTGCGCCCGGCATCAATTCTGGTTGGGAATCTCGGAGAGCCATCATCATAATTTTACAGAGGATCCATAAAATTACCACTCACTGGCATTTTTTCTGTTTACTTTTCAGTTGCGCGGACGGACGCGAAATGCTGGAATCTGGCCGCCGCCGCTGGTCACGTTCGCCAATCCCGTTGCACTCAAGCGCGTCAGGAAGCCGCTCATCTTGCCGCGAAAAAGATACGGCGCAAAGTCCACCAGCATGTCGCGAAATTCCACTTCGCCATTCGGTTGAATCCACGGAAACACCTCGCGCCGGATTGGAATCCGCTCCTGCACGATCCAGCAGCCCTGCGAAGGGGCAATCGCTTTTTCGATTAGCGAATCCCATTCCCCTTCGATCGATTCCCAACCCAATTTCACGCCGGTGCCGCCGTATTCGTCGCTGGGTTTCAGCACCAGGTTTTCCCGCGCGCTTCGCAAAAAAGAAAGCAGTTCGACCGGCTCGCCGTAATGCGATGTGCGTACATCCGCGACTACCCTGGTCCATGGCACATGCTTGCGAATCAGCTCGCGCTCGGCAAAGGAAAACAGCGCATCGTTTCTCTCATCCGTAAGGACCGCGAAAAACGACTTCACATGCGGAATCTTGCAACGGAAATGATTCGCAATGCACACCGCATTGGCGGCCGCTGCATCTACCAGCGCCTTGCACTCCGCTGCTCGCGCCACGATGTCATTCATCAACACCCGCCGGTAAACCAGATCGATCTTTTTCCCGTTTGCCGTCAACTGCTTGCCGTCAAATTGCAAATCCCGCGGATCGGCCAGCTCCACCGGCACGCCCATCTCTTCAAACCGTTTCCGCAAAATTTCAAATTCGGTCCAGGTCGGCACTTCCCGCCAATCGACGATCGCCATCTGCGGACGCTTCGCAGTGCCACCCCAGTCCAAATAGCTCAGCACCAGCGCATCCAATAATTTCGCGCTCAGCGGATAGCTGTGAATCTCATAGGACTTCGTGAATTCCCGCATGATCGGCAGTCCGCGAAAAATTTCCGCCAGGGTTTCTGTATAACCCGCGCCCGCCGGCGACTCGCCGTTATACTCTGCGAACTTCAGCGAGTCCGGCAGTAAAAACGCGTCCAGCCGCGAAGCCGTGCTTGCAGGCCCGGCGATTTTCCCCAGCCGCACCAGGCGTAATTCTTCATCGCGCAAGTGAAATTGTCCCAGCAGCGCTGAATCTTTTATCGCGACGTCGGTCACGCGTTCAGCCAGGCCCGCCATGGTCTCGGCGACTGCCCGCACGCGCTGTTCATCATCTGGGGAAAGAAAAAACGGTCGCAGAAAAGGGCAGTGCACGCGATTGCCAAACGTCAATTTCGCATCGCGCAACTCCGCATAAAAGTCTTCCGTGAATTTCGCCGAGATCCTCAGCTTCGCTTGCAGCAGCTTGTGCCACTGCTCCGCGGCCGCGCTTGAAATATTGCCAACCGGCGACGTCGGCGCAGCGCCCATGCTCATTTCGCTTTCGCTCCGCCGCCCGGAGTTTCGCCGGTAGAACTGCCGCCCGCCGGAGCCATTGCCGATACATGCCCGGCCGCGGTTTGCGCCGCGGCCTTCGGTGCTCCGGTAAATCCTGCCGCCGCTCCGACGCCCAGCATTTCTTCCCAGCGCGGCCACGGATCGGACGGCGCTCCATTCAGCGCGCGGTCAGTCACCAACTGCGCCATTTTCTCCACCACCATGTCGAAGTAAAATTGCGTAATCCGGTCACGTTCAAAATCCGGCGCCGGATTCAGGAAATCAATTGCGTACGGCACGTCGCCCTTCATCGCGAACTCAATCGTGTTCATCTCGTATCCCAGCGCCTGATTGATCGTCTGCGCGTCTTTCACCACTTGCGCGCCCACCGCGGCCGATAAATATTCGTGATCCACCAAGTACTGCCGTGCCTTGGGATCGTAATGCACCGGCACAATGTCCATTTTTCCGAACGTAAAGCAGCGCACATATTTGTCGAAATCAATAAACTCCTGCAGCGTCATGCAATACGGCGAAGTTTTGTCGTACGCCTCCAGCAATTCTTTTTTGTCATGCACTTTATAAACGTGTTTCCACCCGCCGCCGGAATATGGTTTCAAAATCGCCGGCCGCCCTACGAAATCCAGCAGCCCGTCCCAATCGATCGGATGTTCCAGGTTGTGCAGCGATTCGCCGGTGATATCCACGTCCACGGGATAACCTTTTTGCGGCAGCAGCACCGTTTTCGGAATCGCAATTCCCAGCTTCGCCGCCACCGCGTAGTTAAAAAATTTATCGTCAGCCGTCCACCAAAAGGGATTGTTGATCACATAAGTCCCCCCCATCGCAGCGTGCTTCAAATATCCGCGGTAATACTCCACCTCGTGCGAAATCCGGTCCACGATCACGCTGTAGCGCGGGCGCTCGCCCATCTTCGTTCCGCCCAGCTTTACAAATTCCGCTGACACTCCATCTTTGGCCCCCAGTTGATTCACGCGCGCGATAAACGCAGGCGGAAACGAATACTCCCGCCCGCAAAGCAATCCCACGATCTTCATCTCTACACTCCCGGCAAAACCAACTCTGAATCAACCTTTTGTACAACGGAAGAAAAAACAAAAGCAAAAGAAGGACAGCGGGATCAACCCGCTGCTACATGACCTTCAATTCACCGCATGCGACGACGACCTCGGCTCCATCGTGCCCGCTCGCGTCTCCGCCACCACATGCTGCACCACCGCCCGCAAATCGCCAGTCTGCTCGAACACGCGTAACTGCCGCTCCGCGCTGGTGCCCTCGTTCAAAATCGTATGTATGTAATTCACCGCGCTACGGCTGCCCAAATCGTCCACCACGTCATCCACCAGCTCCAGCAATTCCGGAATCAGCCGCTTCATCGGCACTTCCTGCTCCTTGCCGAAATCAATCATCTTGCCTTCGATTCCATATCTCGCCGCGCGCCATTTATTTTCTTCAATCAACGCACGCTCGTAAATTCGCCAGCTCTGGTTGCTTGTATACAGCCGGTGCAGCTTCACCACGATCGCCTGCGTCAACGCCGCAATGGCGCACGCCTCTTCCACTTTTGTGGTCACGTCGCACATCCGGAACTCCAGTGTGCCAAACACCGGATGCGGCCGAACGTCCCACCAGATTTTCTTCGGATTATCGATGCAGTTTAGTTGCACCAGCAAATTCGTAAAATTTTCGTATTCGCTCCACGAACGGAAATGCTCCGGCAATCCCGTCCGCGGAAATCTACGAAACACGGTCGTGCGGTAAGACTTCAGCCCGGTGTTCCGCCCCATCCAGAATGGCGAACTGGTTGAAAGCGCCAGCAGATGGGGCAAGAAGTAGCGCACCATGTTCATCAAATCGATGGTGGTCTGCTTGTCCGGCATGGCCACGTGGATGTGCATCCCGAAAATCAGCAGCGATCGCGCCAGTTGCTGCAGCTCCTCCACGATATGTTCGTAGCGCTCCCCCGGCGAAATCACCTGGTCAATCCAGCTGGAGAATGGATGGGTCCCCGCCGCAGCCACCTGCAGCCCCGCGCGCTCCGCTGCGGCGATCAGCTCGCCGCGCGTCCTGTGCATCTCGATGCGCAACTCGCCCACGTTTTCACAGATCTGCGTTCCCGTCTCCACGATGGATTGGTGCATCTCATGTTTCACCTGGTCCTGGATCGACGGCGAAATCTCATTCACCAGCTGCATTACGTGCGAACGCAATTCGCACGTCGCTGGATCGATAATCTGGAATTCTTCTTCGACACCGATGGTGAAGCGGTGAGCCATGGCTGGCCCTCCGTTCGTGTCAACCGCTCTGCGGTTGCCTGCAGCAAAGGCTAGACTGGGGACTGCGCCGTATCATACCCTCGAGCGCCACTTTTGCATTCTCTAATCCTGGACAGGGATAGAATCCGTCGCGAGGGGTGGAGAAACTCCCGCCGAGGTCGTCTACGCCGCGCCCATGGCTCGCCGCTGCTGGAAACACTCGCGGCAAAAGACGGGGCGGCCTTGCGTTGGACGGAACGGGACGGTGGTTTCCTTGCCACATTGCGAACAGCTGGTCTTGGTTTCAGCGCGCATCGGGCTGCCGTTAGCGCCGCCGCCCGAGGATTCCGCGCGCTTGGCTTTGCAAGCCTTGCAGCGCTTGGGCTCGTTCTTGAAGCCCTTATCGGCGAAAAACATCTGTTCGCCGGCTGTAAATACAAACTCGGCGCCACACTCCGAGCATTTCAGAACCTTGTCATGGTATTCCATGGAAGCGTTCCCCCCTGAGACCCCAATTGGAAAGGGAACGCGCAGAACCTTGCACGAAGGACTGGATCACACAGAAATAACACTGTGGACCGGGGAACCGGCTGGGCTCCTGGGGCCTTTGAGCGTATCTGCTGCTTACAAACTTCCGTTCACTACCTGACCGGGGCCTGAATCACGGAGCGGGGCGCCGAGCTTTGGACGAACCGGAACCTAAATTAATCCAGTTCGCGCCGCTGCTTTTTGCGCAGACGCTTCCGCGAAAGCGCTTCCTTGGCCCGGCGTTTCTCGCCGGGTTTCATGTAAAAGCTATGCTTCTTGATTTCCTTGATGATGTCTTCCTGTTGCACCTTGCGCTTGAAACGCCGCAGGGCATTTTCCAGTGACTCACTCTCTTGGATAATGACTTCAGCCACTTAGTTAATTCACCCCCAATCCGGTTAGGATTGGTTTTCTTCGGAAACCTGACTCCTAGTCCAGCTTTGGGCCGGTTTCCACCTTTCACATTATCGCACGCCGAATTGCCCGGTCCTAATACCCGGCTCGGCAATGCAGCCAAATTTTCAGGCGGTTACACCTTTATCGAGGACAAGCTATGGCCCACTTTCTAATCAATTCAGGCCGATGTGTCAAGCAATCTTTACACCCGCCTCGGTCGTTGGCCGTCCTACACTCCTGAAACCCGCGTTGCTGTTGTACCTGCCATCCGCATTGAATTGCAGCTAAGTGCTGCTAGAATGGCGCGGCTAGTGAGATGGGCGCCGCAGGGAGCCAACCATGCAGGACATGCGCGATGCGTTAGTGGTGTTGTTGGCGGGTGGGCAGGGCGAGCGTTTGTGGCCATTGACGAGGGATCGCGCCAAGCCTGCGGTTCCGTTCGGCGCGCTGTACCGCATCATTGATATAACCCTTTCGAACTGCGTCAATTCCGGATTGCGCCGGGTTTTTGTTCTGACGCAATACAAAGCGTTGAGTTTGAGCCGCCACGTGCGCGCGGGCTGGTCTCCCCTGGCAGGGCTTGGCGAGTACATCGAAATTTTGCCGCCGCAGATGCGCGTCTCGAAAGAGTGGTACCAAGGAACCGCAGATGCGGTTTATCAGAACATTTACTCCATCGGCAGCGAACGCTCCAAGTTCGTCTTCATTCTTTCCGGCGACCACATCTACAAAATGAATTACGCCAAGATGCTGCAGCAGCACATCGATTCCGGCGCCGACGTAACGGTCGGCACCATCCAGATTCCCACGCACGAAGCCGCGAAACAGTTTGGAGTAATCGAGGTGGATAAGGATTGGCGCATCGTGGGCTTTGAAGAAAAGCCCGCACGGCCCAAGGAATCGCCGCACAACCCAGGCCAGTGCAATGCGTCCATGGGCATCTATATTTTCAACACACAATTGCTGATACCGATTTTGCTGGCTGATGCGGAAGATCCCAAGTCGCATCACGATTTCGGCAAGGACATTCTGCCGCGGATTATCGCCAGGCATCGCGTGTTTGCGTACAACTTCGTGGATGAAAACAGCAAGACTTCGTTGTACTGGCGTGATGTCGGAACGATTGACGCTTATTACGAAGCGAACATGGACCTGGTGAGCGTGTCACCGGTGTTTAATTTGTACGACGTGGCGTGGCCGCTGCGGACCTGGCAACATCAATATCCGCCGGCGAAATTCGTTTTTGCCGATCCGGAACGTATGGGCGTGGCTGTCGATTCGATTGTGGGTGGCGGGTCGGTGGTGTCGGGCGGCCGAGTTTCGCAGTCGGTGCTTGGCTACAACGTACGAGTGAACAGCTACTGCGACGTAAGCGACAGCATTTTGTACAACCACGTGAATATCGGGCGGCACTCGCGCGTTCGCCGCGCCATCATTGACCGTCACGTGAATCTGCCGGAGCACACGGAAATCGGCTATGACCTGGAAGCCGACAAACGGCGCTTCCACGTTACCGAGTCCGGCATCGTGATCGTGGTGCGGCAGGAATCGCTGATCGAAGAGCCGGAAACCGCGTAATCACCACGTAGTCACCGCGGGTACGCGAGCGCCCCGTTCGATCCGACTCCGGAAAGCAAAACTATTGCCAGTTACTGCTCCATCGAACGATATTTCTGCATCTAAAGACGCGGAGTCAACTGCTGATATGATTGTGCAGTGACTTACTGCGGAGACGTGAACAAACCAGGTGGGAAGGCGGCAGGGAAGATCAGTGAATTCTAAGAAAAAACGCGCATACACGAAATTCTGCGGTGGAAGCACCCGGATTTGGATCTGTCGACGCGTCGCGCAGGCTCTGGTCGTCGCGAGCCTCCTGCTCGCAGCCGTTCCGGCTCTGGCTGGACAGACTCCCGATGTTGCAGGCTCAAATGGCAGCCAGCCTGCGGCACAGGGAACGGCAGCAGCCGGGGCGCAACCGACCAACCAGCAAGCGCCGGCTCAACAGCAGTTGGCACTGCGCGTCAGCGGCAGAATCGTCGATCAAACTGGAGTCGCCGTCGTCGGGGCGAGAATTGCCCTTTCCGGCGAAGATTCTTCGCAGAGCCAGGAAGCGCTGACCGACGATGACGGACTATTTACTTTTGCAAACGCCAGGCCCGGATCCTTTCACCTCACAATCGCGGCTGCGGGTTTTGCGACCCAGGAATTTTCCGGGATTTTAAGCTCTACGGAGAATTTTACAGTTCCACAAATCGTGTTGACGATTGCCAGCGTTAACACCGAGGTGCGGGTCGTGCCTCCATCTCAGGTCGAGATCGCCCGGGAACAGATTAGGGAAGAAGAGAAGCAGCGCGCGCTGGGCATCATTCCGAATTTTTATGTGACTTATATTCCCGATGCGGCTCCACTGACACCGGGGCAAAAATTCGACCTGGCCTGGAAGTCCATGGTGGATCCAGTCACGTTCGGTTTGACGGGAGCGATCGCTGGTCTGCAGCAGGCGCAGAATGATTTTAGCGGGTACGGGCAAGGCGCGGCAGGATACGCTAAGCGCTATGGAGCCGCCTACGGCGACATGGTCACAAGCACATTGATTGGAAGCGCGATACTGCCGTCGCTCCTGAAGCAAGATCCACGTTATTTCTACAAAGGAACCGGCAGCAAACGGTCGCGACTGCTGTATGCGATTGCGAATTCCGTAATCTGCAAAGGTGACAACGGACATTGGCAGGGGAATTACTCCGCTATTATCGGGGGCTTGGCCGCTGCCGGCATCTCCAACCTGTATTATCCGGCGAAAGATCGTGAAGGTGCGGAATTGACGTTTGAAAACGCGCTGATCGGAATTGGAGCGACTGCCGCCGCGAACGTTTTGCAGGAATTCGTCATCAAAAAATTCACGTCGAATGCGCCGAAGAGCGATCCAGGCAATAACGCAAAACCGTCAAGCCCCGTCGCTAGAGTATTCAGCACGTTTGTCCACCAGGGTGACTAAGGGTCTTTCGACCGCCTTCTATCTGAAGAGAATCCTAAAATTTGTGTCGGCTCGTTCTGACTGCGACTGCTGATCTCGGCTCTGAGCTGGCGCACTTGATAAACCGTTGCGACACTCCTGTACAATATTGGATTCGAATTGCGCTCAGGAGACGAATCGAATGTCCACGAAGATTGTAAAGGTGCACGCGCGACAGGTGATTGATTCGCGCGGGAATCCTACGGTAGAGGCGGATGTAATTCTGGAAGGCGATGTACTGGGCCGGGCGGCAGTTCCGAGCGGCGCTTCGACCGGAGAACATGAGGCATTGGAATTACGTGATGGGGATAAGAGCAAATATCTTGGCAAGGGAGTGTTGAAAGCCGTCGCCAACGTGAATGGCGAGATCGCCAAAGCCGTGGCGGGATTTGATGCTGCCGACCAACGCGGGCTCGATCACACCATGATCACGTTGGACAATACACCGACGAAGTCGCGGCTCGGTGCGAATGCGATTCTGGCCGTTTCGATGGCCGCGGCGCGCGCCGCAGCTGCCGCTACAAAACAGCCGCTCTACAAGTATCTTTCGAAATATTCTAGCGATCGCAGCGCCAATCTCTTGCCCGTGCCGATGATGAATATTCTGAACGGCGGCGCGCATGCCGACAGCTCCGTGGACTTCCAGGAATTCATGGTCATGCCGATTGGCGCGTCTTCCTTTTGCGAGGCACTACGATGGGGCGTCGAGATTTTTCATGCGCTTAAGTCTTCGCTGAAAAAGCGCGGCTATTCGACGGCGGTGGGCGATGAAGGCGGGTTCGCGCCAAGCTGCAAGTCCAACGAAGAGGCCATTCAGATTGTGCTGGAAGCGATCGGCGCGGCGGGCTACAAACCAGGCGAGCAGGTAAGCATCGCACTTGATCCAGCGTCGAGCGAATTTTTCGACAAAGCTGGTGGCAAATACGTTTTCAAAAAGTCGGACAAAAGCGCACATTCGTCTAATGAGATGGCCGCGTACTGGACGAGCTGGACGGAAAAATATCCCATCGTGTCGATTGAAGACGGCATGGCGGAAGACGACTGGTCTGGATGGAAGACGCTGACGCAGTCGGTGGGCGCCAAATCTTCCAAGAAAAAGATCCAACTGGTCGGCGACGATTTGTTTGTCACGAACACGGAGCGCCTCTCGCGCGGCATCAACGAGGGAATCGCCAACGCGATTCTGATTAAGCTGAACCAGATTGGCAGCGTGACCGAGACTATTGATGCCATCGAACTGGCGCGCAAGGCCGGCTACAATTCCATTATTTCGCATCGGTCCGGCGAAACCGAGGATACGTTCATCGCGGATCTTGCCGTGGCCACCGCCGCGGGACAGATCAAGACGGGATCGGCTTCACGGACGGATCGTATCGCGAAATACAATCAACTGTTGCGGGTCGAAGAACAGTTAGGCTCAGCGGCGCGTTTTCCCGGCAAGTCCATCTTTTCCTGAGGGCAGAGAATGATGACGGGCGCGGTTCATTCATCGCCGGAAGTCTATCTGCGATTAGCCGAGGCCGCCGATACGGAAGCGCTGGTGCGCCTGATCAACGAGGCATTTGCGGTCGAAAAAATCGTGATCGAGGGCGAGCGCATCGATTCAGAAAAAGTCCGGGCGCTTTTCGAAACGGGCAATTTTCTGCTGCTGTACGAACCGGAGCAACTCGTCGGCTGTGTTTATGCGGAAGCGAAGGGAAAGCGCGGCTATCTCGGCCTGCTTGCGGTACGGCCCGGCCGGCAGAAATCCGGATTTGGACGGCGTCTGACAACGGCCGCGGAAGATTTTTTTCGGGAAGCTGGCTGTGAAGCGGTAGATCTTCGCATCGTCAGCGTACGTGCCGAGCTACCGCCGTTTTATGAACGGCTTGGATATGCAGCGACCGCAATAGCACCTATTCCCGATACCATTCCTCTGAAAATCCCGAGCCATTTTATTGTTATGTCCAAGCGCTTATGAAATTCGGTCGAGCCCGGGCCGACGATCGCCGCGTGCTCCGGCAGGGCCGGGACAGGACATTCGATCGCTTCGACGGAGGGGTTCCATGAACGTTGCAATCACCGCTATGGTAATTTTCCTTCTAGCTTCCAGTGCGCGTGGGCAGACGTCGCAGGCGCCCGCAAAAACCGAAAAAAGTCTTACCGCCGCCGATGTGATCGAACAGATCAAGGCGCATGCAGGCGTTCCGTGGCAGGAGCCGACTGTGGATACGTTCAAGGCTGGCGATCCGCAAAGTCATGTGACCGGCATCGCTGTGACCATGATGCCGACACTGGACGTGTTGCAACGCGCTGCCGCGAACGGGCAGAACCTGATCATCACGCACGAGCCTACGTTCTACGACCATATGGACAATCCCGCGCAACTTCCACAGGGTGAAGACGACGCAGTTCTGAAAGAGAAGCGTGCGTTCATCGCGGAACATCATTTGGTGATCTGGCGATTCCACGATTACTGGCACCGGCGCAAACCAGATGGCATCGAAGCGGGAAATGTACACGCGCTGGGCTGGGAAAAATATCAGGACCCTGCAAATCAATATTTATTTAAGATTCCAGAAACGACGGTGGCGAAATTAGCGGAAGAATTGCGCGCGAAATTGAACGCAGCCGCGCCACGCATTGCGGGCGACCGCGAAATGAAGGTTACGCGCGTAGCGTTCAGTCCCGGGTCGGCCGGATTTCATCGCGAAACCGGCGCCCTGGAAATGCCGGACGTGCAGGTGCTGATTGCCGGTGAAACGCACGAATGGGAAACCGTGGAATATGTTGCCGACGCGCGCAGTGAAGGCCGCGCGAAGGCTTTGATATTGCTCGGGCACATCGCGTCTGAGCAGGCCGGCATGGAGGAATGCGCGCGCTGGCTCAAGACGTTTATTGCTGGAGTGCCGATCGAATTCGTGCCCACGGCCGACATGTGGGCGCCGCCGGCGAATCCAAAACCGGGGCGTTGAAACGGGAACGCCCTCCGCTTCCAGCTCAGCGAACCGGCCCGCCGCGGGAATCGAGGCTTAGCGGACCCGTTCCAATTTGCGTGAAAAACAGCGCCGAACCGAGCATGGAGAAATTTTTCAGGAACATGGCCATCTGAATCTGTTGCATCTGGGGATCTTTCACGGCCCAGAAATTGTGCATCGCGAAAGTCACCGGCACCAGAAAGAGCGCCAGAAGCCAGGCACCCAGTTTTCCATGAAAGCCCAGAAGAATGCTCAGGCCGCCTACGATGGCCATGATACCCGAAGCCGGCACCAAAACGCCGGCAATGGGAATGCCTTGTGCGGCCGCGTACGCGATCTCTTGATGGGTAAAATGGCCGAACCCGGCTACAACGAAAATCAACGAATAAAACAAACGCCCCATAGCAACAAGATAACGCATAGACTTACAACTCCTTTTCAAAATTTAGCCTGAGCCCAAATGAGGCAGTACGGCGTCTACGTCAGACCGCCACAGCCTCTTCGACTTTTTGTATTGCGGCCGCTCTTGCCCCCGGCGCCAACTCCGGTTTGCCCTGATTTTCCGCGTGTATGAAAGTGATGTCGGTCAGACCGATAAACGCGAGAATGTGGCGCAAATACGGCTCCTGAAAATCGAACTGCGCAGTCAGCGTACCCGGCTCATACGCTCCACCACGCGAAGTGAACACGTACACTTTCTTGCCAGACAGGAGTCCCTTCGGCCCGGATTCTCCGTAAGAAAAGGTCTTGCCGAAGCGCACAACCTGGTCCAGCCAAGCCTTGAGTCGCGCGGAGATCGTGAAGTTATGCATGGGGTCGCCAATGACGATGACGTCGGCCGCCTGGAGCTCCTCGATCAATTTGTCCGAGTATTGCAACGCGGAACGGTGGGCAGTGGTGTGCTGAGCGGGATTTGAAAACGCTCCCGCAATCCAGTCGTCGGTAATCAGGCCGAGCGGAGAATTCGCCAAGTCGCGCTGAATGACTTGGCCGCCGGGCACTTTCTGTTTCCAGTTTTCGGCGAAGTGCGAAGTGAGCCGGCGCGAGACTGAATCTTGTCTGGGGCTGGCGTCAATCTGTAAGAGTTTCATGTGAGTTCTCCATGGTTGAGGGCTTGCATCTTTGAGATGAGGGAGCGAGACAGGCAGTTATAATAAATAACTACTATCTGTATAGAATCTGATACGCTATAGTATGTTAGTTCCTCTAGAGTAACCATGTCTAAGAGGTTTTGGAGAGATGGCGCATCCAAACAAGATGAAAAAAACCTTGCCACCTGGCTGTCCTGAAACACCCATTCCATGCGCAACGGGCGGGTTATTGGCCATTTTGACGCGGCCTTGGACCATGCACATCCTTTGGGTGCTTGGCCATGACGGTCCGACGCGGTTCGGAGTGTTGCGGCGGAAAACGACCGGGATATCATCGCGGGTGCTGGCGGAGCGGCTGCGCATGCTGGAAGCGCGCGGGTTTGTATATCGCAAATACCAGGCGACGATTCCGCCGGCGGTTACCTATGGCCTGACGAGCCGGATGGACGAGATGCGGCCGTTATTGGAACAGCTCGATCGGCTGGCCGGGATTTGGTACGAAGAAGACCGTCGGGCCGGGCGACTGCCTGCGGTTGAGGCGCCCGAATCACCCGAAGCTGAAGCGGCAGCAGAAGACTCGCCGCCGCAGTGATCGCAAGAACACAGACGATAGCGTTTTCAACAACTGTTTGCGGCTCCGGCGCATCCAGTCCGATTAGAATCAGTTCCGATTAGAATCAGGGTGGGTCCCAGCCATGTTGACGCGGCGCAGTCTGTTCGTCCTTCTGTTTACAATCGGTGGCGTTGTTGCCGGAGGAACTGCCGCTGGCCTTCCGTGGGATAAAGCTCCCGAGCAATGGACGCTGACCGATGTTTTCCGCATTCTGCAGAATTCTCCCTGGAGCCCGTCGAAATTTTCTCTGGAATCGAATTACACGCAACGCACCACAAACCCACAATCCGGCATAGTGGATGATTCGCCGGTGAACGGGCGAAATACCGCAGTGGTGCCCGGCATAACGCTAACGCGCGGTCATCCACTTCCCGCAGTCACGGTACTGTGGTGGTCATCCAAAATAATTCGTTTAGCGGAGGCCAAGCGGATCGAAGCCCGCGCCAGTGCCAAGGGCGCGGTCGCGAAAGCCGACGCCAGTCCGTTGCCGGACTACGTATTGGCGGTCGAAGGCGATGAACCGCTGCGCATTTTGCGTGACGCGCGTGAGGATTTGCACGACACGGTTTTTCTAGAGTTGGAAAACGGCGGCGTGCTCGATCTCCTCTCTGTGAACTATGTGGAAGAGGGTGATACGGACGTGGTGCGAACAGAAATGCATTTCGCGCGATTGCTGAACGGCGAGCCGGCCATCGATCCGGAATCGGCAAAGGTAATTTTCCATTGCCGTGCCAACGCGAAAAAAGAAATGCAGAATCGCGAAAATGCGCTGTCTTTCCGCGTCGAGTTCAGTCCGCGCCTGATGAAAGTGCGCGGCCAGCCGGATTTGTAGGCTGGCACACACTTTCGCACCATTTGTGCTTGTGTTAGCGGCCCGGTATCTTGGTAGACGCGACGCAAGCCGATGCCAAAATTCGAAAAGCATCTCTTTATTTGCATGAATCAGCGCGAAGCGGGACACCCACGCGGGTGCTGCGACCCTACCGGAGAAGGGGAACTACAGCGGCTATTCAAGATCAAACTGGCACAACGCGGATTGAAGTTAGTGCGCGCGAATAAATCCGGATGCCTGGATCAGTGTGAACTTGGACCGACCGTCGCTGTTTATCCCGACGGCGTTTTTTACGGCGGAGTACACCCGGAGGACGTGGACGAAATCATCGAATCGCACATTATTAATGGACAGCCAGTGGAGCGGCTGCGCATCTCCGACGAAATTCTCAATACCACGCACCAAAAATCCGGCAAAGATTCCTGACGAGTATTTCGCGTGCGATTGGCCTTTTGCATTTGTAACTCTTCAGGCAAAATACCGTGTTCGTTGTCACGTCAGGGGGACTGATGAGAACTCGCGCGCTCGTTGTCGCTTTGGTTTTTGCTCTGCTGCTGTTTCTTCCAGTTCGCAAGACCGTCACCGCGGATGAGCCGGTACTGTCGGGGTTCTCCGCGGAATCTTCTCATGCTGAGCGCCAGTGGGAAGAAAAATTCAAGGCCATTCCGAGTCCACAACTGATGCGCGAATACATGCAGCGGCTTTCCGCGCGTCCGCATAACGTCGGAACGGCCTACGACAAAGACAACGCGGAATGGCTGGCGGCGAAGTTCAAGGAATTCGGACTCGATACGCACATCGAAACGTTCGACATTTTGTATCCGACGCCAAAGGAGCGCGCGGTCGAGTTGGTAGCCGGCGGGCCGAAGTTTGTCGCGAAGTTACAGGAACCCCCTGTCCCAGGCGACCCGACGTCGAGTCAGCAGAGCGAACAATTGCCGACCTACAACGCGTATTCGATTGACGGCGACGTGACCGCGCCGCTGGTGTTTGTGAATTACGGCATTCCCGAAGATTACGAACAGCTCGAGCGTCTTGGCGTTTCGGTAAAAGGCGCGATTGTGATCGCGAAGTACGGTCACTCCTGGCGCGGCATCAAGCCGAAAGTTGCGGCGGAGCACGGCGCTGTCGGCTGCCTGATTTATTCCGATCCCAACGAAGACGGCTTCAAGCAGGGTGAAACTTTTCCGGCTGGCGCGTGGCGTCCGCGCGATGGCGCGCAGCGCGGCAGCGTGGCCGACGATCCGATTTATCCTGGTGATCCGCTGACACCGGGTGTTGGCGCAACGAAAAACGCCAAGCGGTTAGATCTGAAAAATGTTCCGGTCATCACAAAAATTCCCGTGTTGCCGATTTCTTATGGCGATGCAGAACCTCTGCTGGCGGCGATTTCCGGAGCGGTTGCTCCGCGAGCGTGGCGCGGTGGTCTGGGCATGACCTATCACATCGGACCGGGTCCCGCGAAGGTTCACTTGAAAGTGAAATCGGATTGGGCGGGCCTGAAAACGATTTACGACGTGATCGGAAAAATTCCCGGTACGACGAACGCCGACCAGTGGATCATCCGCGGCAACCATCATGACGCCTGGGTGAATGGAGCGGAAGATCCGATTTCCGGGCTCATCGCGTTGATGGAAGAGGCTCGTTCCTTGGGCGAATTGGCGAAAGCGGGATGGAAGTCCAAACGCACCATTATTTTTTGCGCGTGGGACGCGGAAGAACCCGGCCTGATTGGCTCGACGGAATTTGCCGAAGAACATGCTGACGAATTGAAGGCGCACGCGGTGGTGTACATCAACTCGGATACCAACGGACGAGGATATTTTGGGGCGGAGGGTTCGCACACGCTGGAACGATTCATCAATGACGTTGCGCGCGATGTACAGGATCCGGAGACGAAACTTTCCGTATGGAAACGCGCGCAGCTTCGGCAAATCGGCAGACCAGACGACATTTCCGAGCGCCAGGAAGCGCGTGCACGCGCGGATTTGCGCATCGGCGCGCTGGGCTCCGGCTCAGATTACGGCGCTTTTCTGCAGCATGACGGAGTGGCGGCGCTGAATCTGGGCTTTGGCGGCGAAGACGGCGGCGGAATCTATCACTCGATTTACGACGATTTCTACTGGTTCACGCATTTCAGCGATGCGGATTTCGTTTATGGGCGCGCGCTCGCGCAGGCCGCGGGAACCGCGATCATGCGGCTGGCTGATGCGGATTTGCTACCGTTCGAATTCGGCGATTTTTCCGACACCATGCAGACTTACGTGAAAGAGCTCAAAACGCTGGCGCAAAAATCGCGTGATGAAATCATCGAGCGCAATCACGAATTGGAAGAAGGCGTATTCACCGCGATGAGCGATCCGCGTGTGAAGTCAGTACCGCCGGCGAAGGAAGCGGTGCCGCCGTATCTGAATTTTGCGCCACTCGACAACGCGACGGACGCACTGGCGCGAGCCAGCGCGGAATATCGCAAAGCTCTTGATCGTGCTGCGGCCAATGGTGGAGCAGCAATCGCCAAGGCCTCACTGGCTGAAGTGAATCAAGGCCTGATGGACAGCGAGCACAAGCTCACGCTGGAGCAGGGATTGCCGGGACGCCCGTGGTTCAAACATTTTGTGGACGCGCCCGGGCAGTACACCGGGTACGAAGCCAAAACGCTTCCCGTGGTGCGTGAAGCGATCGAACAAAAACAGTGGAACGAAGCTGAAGCGGGAATTGTGGTCACAGCCCAGGTTCTCGAAACGGAAGCCGCCCACATTCTTTCCGTCACGCAAAAACTCGACGCTGCGCTTCGTTGATTCTCGCGAATAAGACTCGCAAATAAGAGAGGTTGCTATTCCGCTCTACAATCTCGCCATCGTTGGCTTCGGTAACGTTGGCCGCGCGCTTTTGCGGCTCCTGGTAGCGAAGGAGACGGAGATGCGGCGCCGTTACGATGTGCGCTGGCGGCTCACTGGGGTGGCCACGCGTCGCGCTGGGTGGGTTGCCGATCCCGATGGGCTCAATCCCATCGCGTTGTTGAACGGCCATTGGCCGGAGCGCCGTGGAGCTTCTCCGACTCCGCAAAATATTTCGGAGTGGCTGGAACACTCGCGCAGCGATGTGTTTTTCGAGACCAGTTCGTTGAATCCACAGACCGGGCAGCCGGCCACCGATCACTTGAAAGCCGCACTGAATCACGGCGCGCACGCGATTTCCGCCAACAAAGGCCCGGTAGTGCACGCCTACGAAGAATTGCTGATGCTGGCGCGCGAACGCGGCAAGAAATTTTTGTGTGAAGCAACGGTGATGGATGGCGTACCGATCTTTTCCATGTTTCCGTCGGGACTGCCGGCAACCGAGTTGCGCGGATTTTCCGGCGTGCTGAATTCCACCAGCAATGTTGTGCTGACTGAAGTAGAAAAGGGATTGTCGTTTGATGATGCAGTGCGCCGCGCGCAGGCGCTGGGAATTGCGGAAACCGATCCTTCGAACGACCTGGATGGATGGGATTCCGCGGTGAAAGTAGTCGCGCTCGCGATTATCCTGATGGGATTGCCGGTAAAGCTGGAACAGGTGCAGCGCACGGGAATTCGCGAATTGAGCGAAGAGAAAATCCGCAGCGTGCGCGCGGCAGGAATGCGCTACAAACTAGTCTGTCGCGCGGCGCGCCGCGGCACGGGCGTGGATTGCCAGGTGCGCCCGGAGCTATTGCTTGCCAGCGATCCACTGGCAAATCTTGAAGGAACAAGCTCGGCGATTCATTTCGATTTGGACGTGTTCGGGCTGTCGCTGGTCGAGCACAATCCAGGGATCGATGCGACTGCGTATGGTTTGCTAGCGGATTTTCTGCGCGCGGTTCGCCCGGCAGTTTAATTTCCGCTGGTGCGGAAATTCATGGCGTACGCCGGAGTCGCCAGCGACGCATCGCAACGTTCATCGCGAACTGGAGCTTCGGCCACCAGCCGCAGCGGCACGATTCCTGCCCACACCGGTAACGCGTAGTCTTCCGCGTCATCCTCGACGCCGCCAACGCGAACCTTGGCGGAAACTTCGGTCAGCGGCAAGCGGAGAATACTGGTCGCCTTTAATTCTTTTTCGTTCGGTTGGCGCGCGTCACTCCATCGGCCGGGTAGGATTTTTTCCGTAAACGCGCGCAGCGCCGCCAATTTTTCGCCAGGTTCGTCCACGATTGCGGCATTGCCCAGCGCAACCACCGACCGGTAATTCATCGAGTGATTGAAGACGGAGCGTGCCAGAACCAACCCGTCCGTTAGCGTGACGGTGACACAAACGTTCAGGCCGCCGCCGACTCCTCGCAACATGCGGCTGGCCGCTGACCCGTGAAAATATATTGCGTCGCCCACTCGGGCGAACATCGTGGGAATCACGAAAGTCTGCTCGTCCGACGTGAAGCCGACGTGACACACGAGTCCTTGGTCGAGAATCTTACAGATGGTTTCGCGATCATAAACGGCGCGCTGCGGCTCGCGAACGATGCGCGTCCGGTCTGACATGGCAACATTTTCGGACATGGTATTCCTGGGATGAATCGTGGCGCGGAGCGAATCCTGTCGGGACTTGCTGGTTTGATTTTTAGCCGGCGCCAACGCGGCATGTGTGAACTTATCTTGCGATGCTAGCATGCCGCGGTGTTTTCCCGTTCGCGCGACTGTGAGAAACTAACGGTTTCAACTTTGCTCTGGGGAGCACGATGAGTACACCTGCTTTGCATGAAGCAATCTCTAAGAACTTCGACGTTGCCTGGGTTCGCGAGCAATTTCCGTCGCTGCAATTAAGAGTGAACGGCCAGCCGGCCGCGTTTCTCGATGGCCCGGCCGGAACTCAAGTGCCGCGGCAGGTAATGGACGAGGTGCAGAAATATTTTCTGGAAGAGAACGCGAATACTTACGGAACGTTTCTCACCAGCCGCCGCACCAATGAAATAATTGCCAATGCTCGCGCGGCAATGGCCGATCTTTTCAACTGCGCGCCGGAAGAAGTGGTCTTTGGGCAAAATATGACCACCATTACGCTGGGACTGGCGCGCGCGATTGGGCGCGACCTCAATGCCGGTGACGAAATTCTGCTGACCATTCTCGATCACGACGGCAATTATTCGCCCTGGAAGGCCCTGGAAGAAAAAGGTGTCGTGATCCGTACCGTGGATATTCGCGAATCGGATTGCACTCTCGACCTGGACGATTTGAAAAGCAAGCTTAACGCGAAAACGAAGCTGGTCGCGGTCGGTTACGCGTCCAACATCGTTGGCACGATTAATCCCATAGCGGAGATTACGAAGCTTGCTCACGAAGTGGGTGCGATGATTTATGTGGATGCTGTGCACTATGCTCCGCACGGTCCGATTGACGTGAAAGCGCTTGATTGTGATTTTCTGGTGTGCTCACCGTACAAGTTTTTCGGCCCGCACATGGGCACGCTTTATGGAAAGAAAGAACACCTCGAGCGATTCAAGCCGTACAAAGTTCGTCCGGCGACGGATTCGGTGCCTGAATGCTGGGAAACCGGAACGCAAGTGCAGGAATTAATCGCCGGCATTTACGCCGCAGTCGAATATATCGCCGAACTTGGCCGGCGTTGCGATCCGCCGGCAAAAAATCGTCGCGAGGCGTTGCTCGCGGCTTATCGTTCAACGGTCGCGTACGAACGCGCGCTGGTGACAAAACTGATTGCAGGTCTGCTGCCAATTCCCGGGTTGCAATTTTTCGGCATCAGCGATCCCAATCGTTTTGGCGAACGGTGCTCGACGATTTCGTTCCGCATGCCGAAAGGCACGCCGACCGACGCCGCAATGTTTTTGGGCGAACGCGGCATCTTCACCTGGGACGGGAATTTCTACGCGCTCAATCTGACCGAACGCCTGGGCGTGGAAAAATCCGGCGGCGTGCTGCGTGTTGGGCTGGTTCACTACAACACCGCAGAAGAAGTCGACCGCCTGCTGACCGCGCTAAAAGAGTTTTGCGCATCGTAAAAATACCCCTGAGGAAAAATGAGCCAACGACCGAAACCGATTGTATTGACTGTGCTTGACGGCTGGGGATATCGCGCGGAGACGAAAGGCAACGCGATCGCTCTTGCGCGCAAGCCGCACTACGACCGGCTCATTAAGGATTTTCCCAATACTCTGATTCAGACTTCGGGGCCTGCTGTTGGCTTGCCGGAAGGGCAGATGGGCAACAGCGAAGTGGGCCACATGAACATCGGCGCCGGGCGCGTGGTGCACATGGACATCACGAAAATCGATCTGATGGTGGCAAACAAGACGCTGGCCCAGGTGCCGCTGTTTCAGAAAGCGATGGAGCGCGGCCGCCGGCGGCAATTGCATTTTCTTGGACTGCTGAGCGATGGCGGCGTGCATTCGCACATCCAACACCTTTTTGCGCTGCTCGAAATGGCCAAGCAATACAAGGTGGAAAACGTTTTTGTGCATTGCTTCATGGATGGCCGCGACACTCCGCCACACAGTGGACGCGATTTCGTGCAGCAACTGCAGCAGAAAATGCGCGAGCTCGGAGCCGGTAAAATCGCGACGCTGGTCGGGCGCTACTACGCGATGGATCGCGACAACCGCTGGGAGCGCATCGAACTTGCCTACCGCGCGATAGTGCACGGCGAAGCCGAAACCAGCACCGCCGATCCTGTCGCCGCGCTGAACGCCAGCTACGAAGCGGGTGTGACCGATGAATTCGTGAAGCCGGTTGTGCTCACGAACGAAGACGGCGCTGGAGGAAAGCCCGTTGGACTGATCCGCAATGATGACGCCATTATTTTCTATAATTTTCGCGCGGATCGCGCGCGGCAAATGACCTACGCGCTGGCCGCTCCCGATTTCGACAAGTTCGCCGATGCCAAACGGCCGGAAAATCTTTTTTATGTAGCCATGACGCGGTACGACAAGAATTGGCCGTGGCTGCAATCAGTGATCGAGCCTGACAAGCTTGAACAAATTCTCGCGCAAGTATTTGCCGACCTGAATTACAAGAATCTGCGCACCGCGGAAACCGAAAAATACGCGCACGTAACGTATTTTTTCAATGGCGGCGTCGAGAAGCCATTCTTCGGCGAAGAGCGGATACTGGTGCCGTCGCCGAAAGTCGCAACGTACGACTTGAAGCCGGAAATGTCCGCGCAGGGAATTACGGAGACTGTGGTGAATGCGATCGAGAAGAGCGATTTCGACGCCATCATCATGAACTACGCCAATGCCGACATGGTGGGCCACTCCGGAAAGCTGGAAGCCGCAATCAAGGCAGTAGAGGCGGTGGATGCCGGGCTCGGCACAATTTTTCAGACGCTGAAGCCGCGCGGCGGCGCATGGATCATCACCGCCGATCACGGCAACGCGGAAACCATGATGGATCCGGTGACCGGTGGCCCGCATACCTATCACACTACCAATCCCGTGCCTCTTATTCTTGTGACCGAAAACGAACGGCTGCAGTTGAAATCCGGTGGCGCGCTGCGTGATATCGCGCCCACTCTGCTCGGTGTACTCGGCCAGAAGCAGCCCGCCGACATGACCGGCACGGACCTAAGAATTGTGGCAAAGTAGGAGTCAGGCGAAGGTGAAAAATGACCCGCCATCTTCTCGAATCAGGTGAACGCCGACCAGACATGAATATGTCTGCGCTTATCGTCACCGGCAGCCCTGCTGGCGCGATCGTCGCGATCGCAGTTTTCGCAATTGGCTTCGTAGGTCTCCCCGAGGCCCGTCCGTTCTTCTTGGCGTCTGGGAGCCTTGGAATACTCCTCGGTTTAATTCTTTACTGGAAGCACGGCTGATTCCTCCGAATGAATCGACCAAAACCCGCAGAAACAAAATTAGTCATTTGCGTCTGGCATCCATTTTCAGAGTGGCGGCCAAAGCCGGTGCTTGCGGATTCGATCCATACGCGCTATCCGGAGATGTTCCTGCTGCACCTGCCGAACTACGACACACTGCCGCAGGAATTGCCGGACACGAATATTTTCGTCGGCTACTCGCTGCGCGCTGAACAACTCGTTTATGCCCGAGAACTGAAATGGATTCATTCCACTGCGGCGGGTGTGGCGCAATTGATGTATCCGGAGTTGCGACAGTCTGGAATCACCGTAACGAATGCCAGCGGGATTTTTTCCGTGCCCATGGCGGAGCACACCATGGGCCTGATTCTGGCGATGGCGCGCAATTTTCCGGACTCGATGCGCTACCAGGATCAAGCGAAATGGTCAGTGCAGGATTTGTGGGACAAGCCACAGCATTTAACAGAAATAAACGGCAGCGTGCTGCTGATCGTCGGCTACGGGTCCATTGGGCGCGAGCTGGCGCGCCGGGCAAAGCCGTTCGATATGCGGGTATGGGGAGTCACACGATCCGGCAACGGCGATTCTACTCAGGCCGAAAAGATTCTTGCCATTTCTCAATTGAACGAAGCGCTTCCGCACGCAGACTACGTGGTGATTTCTGCGCCTGAAACTGCGGAGACCAAGCATTTGATTGGAGCCGCGCAAATTGCGCGCATGAAGCGTGGGGCGCGGCTGATCAACGTGGCGCGCGGATCTCTATTGGACGAAACGGCGCTGTTGAACGGACTGGTGAGCGGCGCCCTGGGCGGCGCGGCGCTCGACGTCACCAGCATGGAACCTCTGCCGCCGCAATCTCCGCTATGGCACGCGCCGAATCTTTTCATTACGCCACATACCAGCGCAATCAGCGAGCGGCTGTGGCTGCGCGAGACAGAATTATTCCTGAAGTTGCTCGAGGAATGGTTCGAGGGGAAACCACTCTCGAATCGCGTGGATTTTTCGCGCGGCTATTAATTTCTAGTCGATGCCGGGTTTAGGCGCCACATATCCTTCGCGGGCGTACACGACATATTTTTGTTTCTTGCCTTTTTGATCCAGCACGCTAAGTGGAGATCCGTCCGGTGCGACGAGATCTATTTTCACTTTGCGGAATTTTCCGTCGCGATTGCGGTTGGTGGGGCTGTAGGTCAGGCTGTATTGGTTGCGCAGAAACGACGCGACCTGCTGAAAGATGCCGGGAATTTCCCCTTCAAATCTGGGGAACCAGGCGAATCCTCCGGTTTCATGAGCAAAGGTCTTCATCTGATTTTCGTCCTGCAGGAAATCGATTTCGCTTCCATTACGGCCGCGCATTTCTTGCGTAAGCATAACCACCTGGCTCAATCCGACGATAAAGATCGGCACGTCGGTTTGGTGCAGCGCTTTCATGGTTTGGTCATAGTTGTGTTTTGAAAAAGTGTCGCGTCCCGTGGCTACCAGGAGAATTGATTTTTTCCCCGGTACGTCTTTCAAACGGTCCACGGTGTCCAGCAGCGCGTCGTACACATTCGATTCGCTGAACCCTGGAAAATACAAATGGTAAATGGCATTGCGCACTTCATCCTTATTCTGGGTGAAGTCCACTTCCAACTTCGGCTTCATGTCGAAAGTTATCAGCGCGACGTAGTCCTGCGGTTTCAAACTTGGGAAGAGCGCATCGGCCCAATATTTCGCCAGATAGGAAAATCGCCCCCCGTAGCGCGCGCTGAATTCCATCAGGACGACCATGGTGATCGGAGCGTCGGTCGGGCCGAAGTTGGTCACGGTTTGCGGAACGCCGTCCTCGAACAAGCGAAAATTCTCGCGCTTTAAGCCTGTCAGTATGTCGCCGTGACTTGTGGTAGCCACAACGTCCATAGAAACCACCGGAACTTCAACGGCGATCGAAAGGCCGCCTTCCTGGGGCTTTTGCGCTGGCGGAGTTTGTGCCGGAGGCGGCGCGGGCTGCGGCTGGCCACCCGATTGCGGTCCGGTAGGCGCTTGCGCTGACGCAACGCCAACGCACAGCCCGGCCATGCATGCGGCAAGAAGCCAACGACGAAAAGCGCAAGCGGAAATCAAAGAAACCATCCCGTTCATCCCATCCCCCATGTACTCCGCGCGGCGCGCCAGTCGCCGCGTTCTATCTTCGCGCGCCTAGGTGGCGCGACCGTGGAACTTAGGAACGCACGGCGATGGCAATGGCCAGGCGCTCTCTAGTGGCATGTTAGTATGAAGCAGAATTGGCGAAAAACGTTTGCTTATTGATGGCCCAGATGCGTGACCAAGATGCGCGATTCAGGCCCGACGAGGAGAAAACACAGTGATTCGTACGCGAGTCCTGAAGAATTTGCTGTTTTGTGCGCTTTGCCTGGAAGTTTTGCCCTTAGCGAGCGCGCAGGTTCCGGGAATGGTGCCGCCATCCCCGGCACAGAGCCCCGCGCCGCTTGGCGACACTTCCGCACTGGCACGCGAAGCGACAGGATGGCTTGCGGACCTGATCAAGATTAACACCACAAATCCCCCTGGAAATGAGGAAGCCGCCGCGAAATATATTGCGGCAATTTTACAAAAGGAAGGAATCGCTGCGGAGTTATTGCCACTTACTCCGGGGCGCAGCGGTTTGGTGGCGCGGTTGAAGAGTTCTGCCTTCTCCGATCCTTCCAAGGCCTTGCTGCTGGTCGCGCACATGGATGTGGTGGGAGTGGAGCGCGAGAAGTGGACAGTTGATCCGTTCGGCGCGGTGCCCAAGGACGGTTACATTTATGGCCGCGGCGCAATCGACGACAAGGGCATGCTGGCGGCGAACCTGGCGGCTTTCGTGGCACTGAAGCGCTCCAACGCGCGGCTGAACCGCGACGTGATTTTTCTGGCCACGGCAAGCGAGGAAGGCCCGAGCGACGCCAGCATCCGGATGCTCATCTCGAAATATTGGGACAAAATTGCCGCGAAATACGCGATCAATGAAGGCGGAAATGTTTTTGCAAAAGGCGGCAAAGTGCAATATGTGGCGGTGCAGGCGAGCGAAAAAGTCGCACTGAGTGTCACGGTGATTGCGAGAGGAACGTCCGGGCATGCGTCCATACCGCTGAAGGATAATGCGCTGACCCATCTGTGCGCGGCGGTGGAAAAAATCGGCAACTACGCCGCGCCTGTGCATTTCACCAGCATCGTGCGCCGATATTTTGAAGGTATCGCACCATTGCAGGACGACGAAATCTCGAAATGGATTCGTTCGCTGGATACGTCGGATCGCGGCGAGCACGCGGCCCGCGTAATCTCGGAAACGAATCCGATGTGGAACGCCATGCTGCGCGACACCATTTCGCCGACCATGCTCAGCGCTGGCGTGCGCGCCAACGTGATTCCGTCGGTGGCCACCGCGACGCTCAATGTCCGGCTTTTACCCGGAAATACCATCACCGCGCTGCTCAGCGAACTGAACAAAGTCGTGAACGATCCGCAGGTAAAGCTGGAAGTGCAGCCCGATGGAGGGCTGGCGGCGCCGGATTCTTCGCTGGAATCGGATTTCTACCAGGCGATTGTCAAGGCGTCGGCGGAAGAATTTGGTGGCGCGCCCGTGGTGCCATTTCAATCGACGTGGGCCACGGATTCAGCGCAATTGCGGTTGCACAATGTGCAGTGCTATGGGCTGGTGCCGTTTCCGCTGACGGATGACGACGTCAAGCGGATGCATGGCGATGACGAGCGAATTCCCGCGTCGGCTTTTGCCAAAGGCGTGGACTTGATGGTGCGGCTGGTGAACGAATTCGCGGTTTCGCACTGAGTTGTTTGGCCTGCGGAAACGTTTCTAATCGTCATTTCGAGCGCAGCGAGGAATCTCTCCTTCTTGGTTTCTGGTTATCGCAATGAGCTTTCGACATTCCAAAATCGTCTGCACCATCGGTCCGGCATCGCGCGATTCGCGGATTTTGCGGCGGCTGCTCGAAGCGGGCATGGACGTGGCGAGAATGAATTTTTCGCATGGCAGCCATGCTGAACATCTGAGTTGCATTCAATTGTTGCGCGCGACGGCCAGTAAGCTTGGCAAAACGATCGCGATCCTCGCCGACTTGCAGGGACCGAAGATACGTACCGGCGCTCTGGCCGGAGGCATTCCGGTAACGCTGCGCACCGGGCAGAAATTCACCATTACCACCCGAAAAATTCTCGGCGACTCGACGCGGGTGAGCACGATATTTCTTCCGCTGCCCAGAGAAGTGCATCGCGGGGACCGAATCCTTTTGTCAGACGGGCTGATTGAGCTGCGCGTCGAGTCGGTTCGCCTGAAAGATGTGAATTGCCTGGTGGTCAACGGCGGCGCGCTGGGCGAGCACAAGGGAATCAATTTGCCGGGCGTGAAGTTGCGGGTGCCGGCTCTGACGCCGAAGGACAAAGCGGATTTGAAGTTTGCGCTGGCGCACGGTGTGGACTACATCGCGGTTAGTTTTGTGCGCCGTCCGGAAGACGTGCTGCTGGCGAAGCGATTGATCAGGCGGGCGGGAAAAGACACTCCGGTGATTGCGAAACTAGAAAAACCGGAGGCCATCGAAAACCTGGAGGGCATTTTGCGGGTTTCCGATAGCGTGATGGTGGCGCGCGGCGATCTGGGTGTGGAAATGAATCCGGAGCGCGTGCCGGTGGAGCAGAAAAATATCATTGCGCGGGCACGGGAATTTCGCCGCCCGGTGATTACCGCCACGCAGATGCTGGAATCGATGACCGAGAATCCGCGGCCCACGCGAGCGGAGGCTTCCGATGTGGCCAATGCAATTTTCGACGGCTCGGATGCGGTGATGCTCTCCGCCGAAACGGCCAGCGGAAAATATCCGGTCGAAGCGGTCAGTATGATGGCGCGAATCATTGAGGAAGCGGAAGCCAGCATCAAGGAATTTTCCCGGCCCCGAGCGCAAGAGAAATTGAAAGTAGCGGAAACGGTGGCGGAGCTGGTGTGCCACGCTTCGCGCGAATTGCACATGCGATGGATTGTGGTGTTCACGCATAGCGGATTTACAGCGCGGCTGATTTCGCGCTACCGGCCGATGGTGCCGATTGCGGCATTTTCTCCGGAGCCGGAAACGCGACGCCGGCTGGCGCTGGTGTGGGGAGTCGCGCCGCTGGAAATTCCAAATCTGCGCAAGGTGGACCAGTTGGCGGAAATTTCCGAAAAGCGCTTGCTGGAAGAAAAACTGGTACGTAAAGGCGACGTAATCGCGATTGTGGCGGGCACTCCGATGGGTGTGCGCGGGACCACGAATTTCATGAAGTTCCATGTAATTGGCGGCGCGGCGACATAGATTTGTGGTGATGGAAATTGACGTAAGCGCACGAGGCAGATAGCATCTCCGGAATCTTACTTTCACAAAGGGAAACATGGCTATCAATCCTGGTCGGCGGGAGTTTCTTGCTTCGATCGCGGCGGTTTCGCTGTTTCCGCTGGAAGAGGAGAAGCCTCAACTCATACTGCACAACGCAAATATAGTGACCGTGAATTCACGTGAGCCGCGCGCGCAGGCGATAGCAATTTCGCGGGGCAGGATTTTGGCTGTAGGCAGCGACGCAGACGTAATGCATCTTGGCGCAGCTAACTCTAAGAAAATTGATCTTGGCGGAAAGACGGTGTTGCCGGGATTTATTGATGCGCACTCGCATCCGGCGATGGCCGGAGTGATGCATTTGCGCATGGTGGATTGCGATTTGCGGTCGATTTCCGCGATTCAGGCGGGATTGCGGGAGCGCGCCGCGAAGACTCCAACAGGCGAATGGGTCCTTGGTTTCAAGTATGACGATACAAAGACCAGCGACGGCCGGCCACTGAGCATCGGCGATTTGGACGCCGCCGTCCCGGATCACCCCGTCCAGATCGAACATCGCGGCGGGCACACGGCTTACTGCAATTCGCTGGCCTTGCAAAAGGCCGGCATCAGTGAAAAAACGCCTGATCCGCCAGGCGGAAAAATTGATCACGATCCGACGACGGGAAAATTGAGCGGACGGGTTGCGGAAAGCGCGCGCGCCATTCTGGACAAAGCCATCCCTCAGACCCTGACTCGCGATGACCACCGCGAAGGCGTCAAGCTGATTTCGAAGATGTTGGCCAAGACCGGCATCACCTCAGCGCACGAAGCGCAGGGAACACCGACAGAGCTGCTCGCATATCAGGACGCGCATGAAGCGGGAGAGTTACTGTATCGCGTCTACTGCTTCATCAATTACCGCTACATCGATTCGATGATCGCAGCCGGAGTTCGGACCGGATTGGGCGATGAGTGGGTGCGAGTAGGTGCAATGAAGCTGGTGTGTGATGGCTCGATTTCCGAACGCACCGCTCGTCTCTCGACTGCGTATGAAGGGCGTCCAAACGATTTTGGAATTCTGGTTATGACTGAAGACGAGCTTTATTCGTATGGCCGCAAGGCCCATCTGGCGGGCTGGCAAATCGGCACGCATGCCAATGGCGACGTGGGGATTGATACCACTTTGCGCGTCTATGAACGCTTGCAGCGGGAAAATCCGCGGCACGATCCGCGATTCCGCCTCGAACATTGCACCGTCATCAATGACGACCTGGTGCGCAGAATAAAAACTCTTGCTGCGATTCCAACGCCTTTTTCGACTTACGTTTATTATCACGGCGAAAAAATGAGGTATTACGGGGCCGAGCGGCTGAATCATATGTTTGCACTGCGCACTTTCCTGGACGCGGGAATTCCCGCGACGCAAGCTTCCGACTATCCGCCTGGAGAATTTATTCCCATGATGGCGCTGCAATCGGAAGTAACGCGCACCGACACCAGGGGAAATGTATGGGGGCCAAAACAGAAGATTACGGTCGAGGAAGCGATTCGAGTAGGGACGATAAACGGCGCATACGCTTCGTACGAAGAAAACTTGAAGGGATCGCTGGAAGCCGGAAAAGTCGCCGATCTGGTGGTGCTGGGCCGCGATCCGTTGAAGGAAGATCCGTCTACCCTGATTTCGATTCCCGTGGAACGTACGATGGCTGGAGGCCGCTGGACCTTTGAGGCCTGAAGGAACTTCCGGATGCCAGGCACAGCGGCGAGTTGCCAAATACAATAAACACGAATGATTGCAGGCAAGTACACGTCTTGCCGCGTTCTGCTACAGGAAGATGCGGATTGCTGCAAATGGCGGCCGGCCAGTATCAAGGCTGAAGAGGTACCGCCATGACCACCTCCGCAGTCGTCGCAATTGTTGTGGTTGTAATTGTCGCCGTTATCGGCATCGCCTTGCTGGTTGTGAATCAGCGTAGCAAAAGACTTCGCGAGCGTTTCGGGCCCGAATACACGAGGGCTCTCGAAGAAACCGGCAGCAGAATACGCGCGGAAGCAAAGCTGCAAAAACTGCAAAATCGAGTCGAGCACTACAAGATAACCCCCGTGTCATCGGAAACCCACGCCCGCTTTGTCGCGGACTGGCACAAAATCCAATTGCGATTTGTTGACGATCCCCGCGGTGCGCTAACCGAAGCGGACAGGTTGATTCAGGAAATCATGACCACTCGCGGCTATCCGGTGGCGGAGTTTGAGCAACGGGCCGCGGATATTTCCGTGGACCATCCGCTGGTCGTCGAACAGTATCGAGCCGGGCATGAGATTTCCTTGCGCCATGCACAAGGGCGCGCCAGCACGGAAGACATGCGCCAGGCCATGATTCACTACCGCGCCTTGTTCGCTGAGTTGGCCGATGAACCTGAATTAAGCCGCACTGCCGGCGCCAGGACCGCTCGCGCATAGCCCTCGCCCCTAGGTTCGGCAGCAAGACGAGCAGCAAATCTCGAGAGAAAAAACAGGAGCGCTTTATGAGTGACGACATCAGGAAAAGAGAAGGGCTTCGGGACGAGACGAATGAAGAGCTTACGACAGCGGACTTGGCCGGAGCCAGCCATGGCACTGCAGTGGTGCCTGTCGCAGCTCCCGCCAAGGCCCAGGAAACTGGACCACTTTTCTCTGGCAGCGAAGCCAACGAACTTCGCGGAAAGTGGGACGCGATACAAGTCGGCTTCGTGGATGAGCCGCGCCGCGCAGTCGAGCAGGCCGACAACTTGGTAGTCGGAACAATGAAGCGGCTGGCGGAAATCTTCGCGGAAGAACGCAACAAAATGGAAAAACAATGGGACAAAGGTGAAAACGTCTCGACAGAAGATTTGCGCCTGGCTTTGCAGCGTTACCGCTCGTTTTTCAGCCGATTGCTGTCGGTGTAATTTTTCGCCAGGCCAGCCTGCGCGCCGCGCAATCCCTTAATTCCTCAGTTCTGCAATTCATTTTGAAGAGCTTAAGAAGAACTCGCCGCGCGATGGACCGAGCGGCGAGTTCGAACCATCAATTTATTTTTTCGGAAGATAGCTGAGATCCGCGCGGAACTGGATGATTTCCGAGGTTTGGCTTTCAGTCGAAGAGTCAACCTGCTTCATCAGCGAATCGGCTTCGGCCTGTCCAAACGCTTCCTTAAGCATTTCCGGAAACGGTTTCATGTCCGGTTTGTCTTCGAAATCCGCCCAATTGGGATGCGGAATCACCAGCACAAAGGTGCCGGCGCGACCGCCGCTGGCGAGCGAATACCATTCGTAGTGCACAGGCCATTTGGTTTTCTCGATGGCCTCGGTAACTTTGCCGATCGCGGCGCGGAATTCCTGGCTTTTTCCGGGACGCAGCACGTAGGTGTTAATCTCAGCAAATTTCGTGGGAGCGGAAGAATCGAGCGGTTTGCTGACCTTGGGCAGATATTCGTAATAGCGCGTGACAATCGATTGCACGTATGAACCGATAGCCTTGTTGTATTCGTCGAGGTCGGCTTGATCGGGAACAGAGGGTTTGTCGAGATCGGCCCAGTGCTGTCCAAGCCTGCCCACGATATAAGTGCCGGTATTGTCGCCGGCGACGGTTTCCCAGACCATCAGGGGTTGGGAATCTTTTTGCTGAGTATGCCAAGCAGCCTTTTGTTTGCGGCCTGCCTGGTATTGTGGCGACATGCCGCTCTTTGGAGTTTGAAATTCGAGTGATGCGATGGTGCCGGGTTTCTCCTGGGCGAAACTGGATATTCCGGCAAGCAACACGACGCCAAAACAGGATAGAAGTTTTTTCATTTTGCGAAGCCTTTCCTTTTGGAAATTTGTGCTTTTGATGAGTGGCCGTGCGTGGCCGAATCACAAATCGTTGAGGCAGCCCGGAGCAAGCTCAGAAATGTGAGGCTGACGAGCCGCTTGGAAATGTGAAATTTACGAGGAGACTATATACGGGGACTGTAATATGCAAGGAAATAAAATACACCGTGAAACGACGTATTTTGGAATGGGAGAGCTGAACCGCGAGAACAGCTAGTTGACCCAGCGGTCGGGGCGGGAGGGCGGCTCGTTCTTGTTTTTGTTGACGTAAACCTCGAATTTTTTGCGGTTGCGCTGGTATTTCCAATCTGAGACTTCGTTGCGCAACCGGAAAAGATAAGAATCCCGGCGCAAATACAAATATCCGATAAGCATGCCGCCCAAGTGGCAAATGTGGCTGACTCTGTTGTCGCCGAGGCCGAAAGTTCCGAGAAACGTGATCGCCGCCATACCGGCAACAATCCATTTCATTTTGATCGGAATCGGAATCGGGATGATATAGGCGCGGCGGTCTGGAAAGAGAATGGCGCACGCGATTAGGACGCCGAAGATGGCTCCAGAAGCGCCGATGGTTGGCACGTAAGAGTTTTCGTGGCCCCACAGCATGGGAACAGTGTTGACGACGACGTTCAGCAGTCCCGCTCCAACTCCAGTCAGAAAGTAATAGCGCAGAAAACGATTTCGGCCCCAGACCAGTTCCACTTCGCGGCCAAACATCCACAATGTGAACATATTCACGAGGATGTGCCAGATGCTGTTGATGTCATGCAGAAAAAGATAAGTAAAAGGCTGCCAGATGCGGAGAAGCGGAATAACGCCCGCCGGTACCAGGCCGAACCATTTGAGCAGCCAGTTGTACCCGCCGATTCCACCAAAATAATGGATAAAAGCTTCGAGGACATACACCGCAACATTGGCGATGATCAGGAGTTGCACACCCGGAGTAATGTAGAAATCGAAACTGACGCGGTGGGTGCGTACGCCGGTGCGGGAAGCCATGGCTTTTTCAGTTTACGGTTGAAAAGCGGCGGAGTAAAGAAAGAGGTTCAAGAATGGAAGAGTATAAGTGAACGTCGGGCGTGCCTGGATTGAGAAATCATTTGACGGGAGAATATTTTCGCCGTTCAGTCAAGTTTTTTGCGGGCGAAGTAGAAGAGAGACGCGGCGAGCATCAGGAACATGAAGACGCCGAATAGATTGCTGGCGGCAAGTGGCCCGAGGATTTTGGGACCAAAGGCAAACAAGTCGGCGCGCCAGGGCAAATGGAGCATAGTTACCAGCCAGTGCGGAACATTGTTGGAGATTTCCGGATCCTGAAAGAGATTGATGACGATTCCCAGCAACCCGAATACTCCACCCGCCGCGATCAAACCGCTGGAATAGAGAGCGCCGGGACTGGCTTCGCTTTCGTCTTTCTTTTTGGTCGTAGCTTCGACCAGCATGCGCAGCAATCCCCCAGCGAACATTGCAGCGGTCGTGCCGAGCGGAAGATACGAACCCGTGGCGAACGCGAGCGAGCGCACGCCCAGTATTTCCACCGCGACGACCAGGGCTACACCCATCAAAACCAGGCGCCACGGTAAGCGTTGATTGAGAATCCCGCTGATGACGCTGGCCATCAAACGGGCTTGCGGCGCCGGCGCTTTGTCGCTGCCAATGCCTTGCGCCCACTGATACTCGATTCGTTGCGACCCCGAATCATAGAGATATTCACCGTCGGCAATCTCATGCGAACCAAGCGAATTGATCAGCGTGTAGGTTTTGCCCCGATAGACAAAAACGTTCTGCTCGATTTTGACGCCTGAAGGCAAGGACTGGATGTTCACCGGAATTTGCGAAGGAATATATTTTTCCAGGCCTTTGTTCATCAGATTAAGCGTCGCGCCAATCGCGAGAGTCGAAACCGTGACTCCGATCAGCAATGCGTACTGCTGGCGAATGGGAGTTGCGCCAACCAGGTAGCCGGTTTTCAGGTCTTGCGATGTAGCTCCCGCGATAGCGGCCGCGATGCACACGGCTCCGCCAATCATCAGAGCGAGCACCGCGTAATTAGGCGCGGTCCATCCGGCCACGAAGAAAATAGCGCACGTGGCCATGAGCGTGGCAATGCTCATGCCACTGATCGGATTGGAAGAGTTGCCGAGAAGTCCGCTGATGCGTCCCGCGACCGTGACAAAAAGAAATCCAAACACCACTACGAAGACCGCTGCAAAAAGATTTTGATACCACCGAGTGGCCGCCCCTTCGATCGGATGAAAAGTGAGCAACACCCACATCATGGCCACGATGACGCTGGAGCCAATCACCACGGTGCGCATCGGAATATCGCGATCGATTCGGCTTGACGATGTGGCTTGCCCGGCGCCCTCCGCGCGAACATCTTTTAAGCCGGCGCGAAGCGCGGAAATAATCGTAGGCATGGTGCGCAGCAGCGTGATCAGCCCGGCAGCGGCAACCGCGCCCGCGCCCATGGGGCGAATGTAGCTGCGCCACAAATCGTCAGGTGTCATCAGCGGAATGGGAATCGTTGAAGGATAGATCGGCGTGTCGCCCGCGAGCTGGCCGTAGAACTTGATAGCGGGCATGATCACCAGCCAGGAAATAATTCCTCCGGCAAAGAGAATGCCCGAAACGCGCGAGCCGATAATGTAGCCGACGCCGAGATATTCGGAAGTGATGTTGGCGCGGAAACTTGCGCCCGGAAACCAATTGGGCCGCGATTCGGGCTGCGAGGTCCAGGCCTGAACCGTGTTCATAAGGAAGGTATAGATGCCGCCGAGACCAAGTCCCCAGAAGACGCGGCCGGCGAAGGAGCCGCCGCGTTCACCAGCGACCAGCACATCGGCGCAGGCAGTGCCCTCGGGGAAAGAAAGATTGCCGTGTTCTTTGACGATCAGCTGACGGCGAATGGGAACCATGAACAGAACGCCCAGCCAGCCGCCGAGCAGCGCCAGCGGGAAGATACGCCAGAACGTAAATTCTTTTCCGAAGCCGAGAAAAATGAGTGCGGGGATCGTAAACATCACACCAGCGGCGAGCGATTCGCCAGCCGATCCGGTAGTCTGCACGATATTGTTTTCGAGAATCGTGGAGCGTCCGAAGGCCCGAAGGATACTAATCGAGAGCACGGAGATGGGAATGGAAGCCGAGACCGTGAGTCCTGCGCGAAGGCCGACATACACCGTAACCGCCCCGAAAAGCAGCCCGAAGAGCGCTCCGAGAATGATCGCGCGCCAGGTGAATTCGGCCAGCGATTCTTCGGCGGAAATGTAAGTGCGGAATTCGCCGGGAGGCGCGGTGGAACTCCAGGGACGATCGCTCACAAAATCCTCCAGTTAACGTCGGCAACGTCGCGAATCAAAAAAGGTGCGCGGGGATTATGCCGCACGGACAGGGCATTGGGGAAGAGCATCGTTCCGGAACGAGCTGGCCCACGGTTCTCTTGACAGCAGCTTGCTAACAGGATACTTTCTCGCGATATCAGGTACTTAGCTTACCAATAAGTACGATGCCGAACCCAGCTCCGATCCGCCCTGTGAACGGAAGCGTGTCCTCAAAGGGGCGTGTGTGCGCGCGGGCTAGTCAAAATCCCAGGAGAAAACCAGTGAACACCAGACGACTCGCGGCGGTGTGTACGTGCGTTTTCATGTTGACGATTGTGGGTCTCTGGTGCACGCCGACCGTTAACGGCGACGAGTGGCAGCCAATTTCCCAAGAAGAGCTCAAGATGACCAGCGTCCCGGAAGCGCCGGGCGCGCCAGCCGTGATCTTGTACCGGCAGGTGGACCGCGACGATGGAAGAACACCGCATGAAGACACGTATATACGCATCAAGATTCTGACCGAGGAAGGCCGTAAGTACGCAAACGTCGAAATTCCTTTTTTCAAAGAATACGGCGGCATGACGGCCATCAAGGCGCGGACGATACGGCCGAACGGCTCGATCGCGGCATTTGACGGCAAAGTGTATGAGCAGACGATCGTCAAAGCCAAAGGGGTGAAATATCTAGCAAAGACTTTCACACTCCCCGACGTGCAAGTGGGAAGCATTATCGAATATCGGTACACCCAGGATTTTAATGGGGTCTACGATTCTTCCAGATGGGTTCTAAGCAATGAATTATTCACCAAGAAGGCTAGATTTTCCTTGAAGCCGGATATCGACTACGCCCTGCGTTGGAGTTGGCCCCAGGGACTGCCGACAGGAGCCGAACCTCCCAAGGACGAACACGGCACAATTCGGATGACGGCATCGAACGTTCCGGCTTTTCAGGTGGAAGATTACATGCCTCCAGAGACATCGCTGAAATTCCGGATCGATTTCATTTACAGCGACGAGGCAGTGGTCGAGAAAGATCCGGCCAAGTACTGGAAGTCGGTTGCAAAAAAACAGAACGAGCGAGTGGAGAGCTTCGTCAATAAGAAGAAGGCCATGGAGCAGGCCGTGCAACAAACGGTAGGCGCCGGGGATGCGCCGGAAGTGAAGCTTCAAAAAATCTACGCGCGCGTGCAGCAATTGCGCAACACATCGTTCGAAAAGGAAAAAACTGAGCAGGAACAAAAACGCGAAAAGGAAAAGACAGTCAGCAATGTCGAGGAAATTCTGAAGCGTGGTTACGGCGATGGCCGGCAGATTACGTGGCTTTTTTTGGCAATGGCACGAGCCGCGGGTTTTGAGGCCGCGCCAGTGCTGATATCGCGACGCAGCGACTTCTTTTTCAACCCCGGGGTAATGAATGAGAGGGAGCTGAACGACAACTTAGTGCAGGTGAAAGTAGACGGGAAAGAACTGTATTTTGATCCGGGCACGGCTTTCACGCCCTACGGTTTATTGCCGTGGTGGGAGACCAGCGTAACGGGCCTGAAATTGACCAAGGACGGAGGCGCTTGGGTCGAAACGCCGCTGCCGGACAGCAACATTTCCCGAATTGAGCGGAAAGCGGACTTGAAGCTAAATTCAGAAGGCACGCTGGAGGGAAAACTCACAATTACATACTACGGAGTCGAGGCGCAGACGCTACGGATGGAAGAGCGCAACGAGGACGACACCAGCCGGAAGAAGCTTCTTGAAGATATGGTCAGAGAATCGGTGCCGGCGGCAATTGATGTGGAATTGCAGAACCAGCCGGATTGGAAAAGTTCCGCTCCCGCGCTCGTGAGCGAATATTCTTTCAAGATCCCTGGTTGGGTGGCGGGGGCTGGCAAACGTGCGCTCCTACCGGTCGGGCTGTTTTCCGCCGCAGAGAAAAATGTTTTCGAGCACGAAGGACGCGTATACGCGGTGTATTTCCACTACCCATACCGCAAGATTGACGATGTTTCGATCCAACTTCCGCTCGGCTGGAAGCTGGGATCGTTGGCAAAACCGATCGACCAAGACGCCAAAGCTGCTGCCTACACCATGAAAGCAGAGGATCTGGGAGGAAACTTGCACCTGACGCGCATGATTCGAAGTGACTTAATGATGGTGCCGAAAGCGAATTACCTGGCGCTGCGCGGTTTCTTTCAGATGGTTCGGACAGGCGACGAAGAGCAAGTAGTCCTGCAGCCCGGCGACGCGGTTTCGGTGAACTGATGATGAAACGCCGGCATAGGCATGCAGGAGTTTTTCTTTGCGCGCTGGTGATGTGGCCGAGCGTAGCAAGGGCGGATGCACCGGCATGGATGCACAATCTGGTAAACGCACCATTGCCGACGCATGATGAGAAAACCGATGCGGTGCTTTTGTACTCGGAAGAAATTTTGACGGTGCAATCGCAAGACAAACTCAAATTAACGATTCGTCGAGCATACAAGGTCCTGAGGCCGGCGGGACGCGAGCGGGGGCTCGTATTGGCGCCTTTTGACCAGCACAGCAAGGTGACGAGCATCCGAGGGTGGTGCATTCCCGCCCAAGGCAAGGACTACGAGGTAAGAGACAAGGACGCGATCGAAATTTCCATTCCAAAAATTAACGGGAGCGATGAAATTTCAGACGTGCGCGACAAGATGCTGCAAATTCCCGCTGCTGATGTGGGAAATATCGTCGGTTTCGAATACGAAATTGAAAAGACGCCTTTGCTGTTGCAAAACACCTGGACGTTCCAGGGCCAAGATCCGGTAAAAGATGCGAAGTTCACTCTGCAACTCCCGGCAGGCTGGGAATATCTTGCCTCCTGGCGCAATCATGCGGAAATCAAACCGACTTCTTCCGGGGGCAATCAATGGATATGGACAGTAAGCGACGTCAAAAGAATTCGTCCTGAAGAAGAGATGCCGCCATGGGCGGGCGTCGCGGGCGAAATGACGGTGACCTATTTCCCGCCGGGCGGAGCGGGCAATCGCGCATTCCGAGACTGGAAACAAATGGGTTTCTGGTATGCGGATTTGGCGCAAAACAGGCGAGATGCTAGTCCGGAAATTAAGCAAAAGGCGGCAGCGCTAACGCAGGGAATGGCCACCCCATACGCAAAGATGGCTGCATTGGCTAAATTCGTACAACAAGATATTCGCTATATCGCGATTGAGTTGGGTGTCGGAGGAGTGCAGCCGCACCCGGCAGCGTATATTTTTCAGCACCGCTTCGGAGACTGCAAAGACAAAGCAACCCTGATGGGTTCGATGCTGAAAGAAATCGGCGTTGATTCCTATTACGTGATTATCAACTCGGAGCGTGGCGCGGTAGATTCGTCCACTGCAGCACAAAATGCCTTCGATCACGTAATCATTGCCATTAAAGTACCAGAAGGCGTGAACAACGCGACCCTCGTGTCCGTCGTGCAGCATCCGGGCCTAGGACGGCTGCTGTTTTTTGACCCAACGGACGACCTCACGCCGTTTGGCAAATTGAGCGGCAACCTTCAAGGCAATTATGGCTTGCTGGTAGGACCCGAGGGAGGCGAACTGTACCCGCTTCCGACCTTGGCAACCAGCTTGAACGGGGTCACGCGAACCGCGTCGGTCACTTTGGACGCCAACGGAAACCTTACCGGTTCCTTTAACGAGAGCAGAGTTGGGGATATGGCCGCTTTCGAGCGAGCGAGCATTAAATTCGCGACGAAAGATGCGGACCGCGTGAAGGTGATTGAGGGACTGCTGTCCCAGTCGCTGGCTAACTTTTCCGTGACCCACGCGACGATGTCCAATCTGCAGGACACCAGTCAGCCATTCGATTTGAACTATTCCATAGTGGCCCAGCGATATGCCAAACCGGCGGGAGACTTGCTCTTGGTGCGGCCTCGGTTGATCGGGATTAAAACGAGTGCACTGTTGGAAACAAAGGACCCGCGCGAACTTCCAGTGATTTTTCTCGGTCCGCAGAGAGACGTCGACCGCTTCGAGATTACGATTCCTGCGGGTTTTGAGGTAGACGATTTGCCTCCGTCTGTCGACGTCGAATACAGCTTCGCAAGCTATCACAGCAAGACCGAGGCCGCAGGGGACCTGTTGAAATACACGAGGACCTTTGAAATCAAGGAACTCATGGTGCCGATGAACAAGATGGACGAATTGCGAAGGTTTTACCGGACTATCGCCGGCGACGAGCGGAATACAGCGGTGCTAAAGCCGTCCACGAAGTCCGCGCAAAAGTGACTGGACGACGGAGATCACAGGCGCGAACTGAATCAGGATTTCAATGCGCGGTGCTCGCGCCAGCCGCGCACGGACCACACTGTACTAGAATCTCCAACTAGAAAACTGACGAAGCACAGCACCAACATCGAATGATCCAGCGAAGCTCCGAAGTACTGCCAGAGCGGTGCGTGCGCGCCGGGATAATTCGAAGAAAACAGCAACGTAAGCATGTACAACAGTCCAAACGCACTTGCTGGCCGTACCATCAAACCGAACACCAGTGCCAGGCCAATCGCGAACTCTCCGTACGCCACCAGAAACGCGATCGCCGTGGCATGCGGCAGCACAACCC
>Ga0210406_10000494_pt1 | contig 53034 bp, 35 predicted proteins | sample IncBWC30MmetaG_FD_155454 | JGI IMG/M metagenome (GOLD analysis project Ga0210406, IMG submission 155454) | Forest soil microbial communities from Barre Woods Harvard Forest LTER site, Petersham, Massachusetts, United States - Inc-BW-C-30-M | ecosystem: Environmental > Terrestrial > Soil >...
AGCCATTGCTCGGCAAACACTTCACCGGTCTCATTGTCCATGCCAAAGACCTGTTGCCCACTCGGATGAAAATCACAACCTATAATCAACATACGTTGGCTCCTTTCGCCCGAGCTCTTGGTCGTAATGCAACCACAGTGTATCGGGCGTCTGGAGCCGTCGTGGTTATGGGATCACGCTCCGCAGCGACACCGCCTGTCGATCCAGACATTTTCGGCGGCGCGGGGGATCTGCTGTTCTCGTAAGTCGGCAAACAACAGATCCCCCGGGCCGCATAAAGCTCTGACTGTGACCATTGAAGCTGGGCGGCGGCCCGAGGGATGACAGTATTTATAGAATTTCGTTAACGCTCAGCTTGGAAGGAGTCCGTCACTGTGCTCGGCTTGCAGCAGCTTGAGATGTTCCCGAGCTGTTGATGTCGTTAATCTCCGTCGCGGCGCGGCCTACGCGGTCGTTATATTCGGTGACCTTCTTCTTCACCACATCCGATCTCCAGTCTTGACCCACGCGCGTAGCGATCTTTTCCATTTGCTCCTGACTCAAGCCTTTGGTCATCGCTTGTACCTGGGCCTGTGCCTTCGGCAAGACGTCCCGGTAATGGCTAACTTCCTTACTCGCGGTTTCGGGATGATAGGTGAGACGGCGTCCGCTCTGCATAGAATCGATCAACTCATCTGGAGACCAGCCCAGCGGCCAAGTCTCATTCAGGGAATCGTAAGTCTCGCGCAGACGAGTCATTGCACCGGCAAAGCCATCGAGCTCCCCGCGACGTACTACCAGCTGAGCGTTTCTGTTGACGCGGATCGTGATCACGCTCGAGACCGGCATCCGAGGAGTACGCACGATGGTGGTGAGCGTGTTGCCCTCGTAGCGCCAACCGACTTTACCTTCTTCCGCATTTGCAGCAATAGGCCTGCCGTTTACGCTTACCGATTGAGGTGGCCAATCGCCCGGCAGGTGCAGCTCGTAGGCGCGCTGCGTCGGCATTCCCGCAAAACTATGTCGCGGTGGCGCGATGGTGATGCTCAATTGCCCGTTCGACTCAGTAGCTCGAATATCCGTCCAGGCTGCCTTCCCAGTCTGGTACTCGCGAGCTTTACCTGAATCTTCATAAAGCGTATAGAAGGAGTTCTTTCCTGGTGAAGGCGGGAAGACCGTGAAAACAAGCGGATCGACCGGTTTCTCGCTGGTATAGCTCATTTTCGGTGCCATAGGCACGATCGCTCCGGCACGGACATAAACTGGCGTCTCGCGGATCGAGAACTTGCGGGTCAGTTCCACAGGACCTGTGAAGTGCCTCCCAGTGTCCCATTCGATCCACTCTCCTGCAGGCAGCCAAACTTGCTGCGTGGCCAAACCGCTGGCCTTGTCGATCGGCGAGGTCACTGGCGCAACGATCATGCTGTCGCCAAACATGTACTCGTTTTTTGCCGTGTATGCCTGCTCTGCCTCAGGCCAGTCGTAATAGAGAGGCCGCAGGAAGGCAACGCCAGTGTCGTAAGTGCGGCGCGCTTCGGTGTAGATGTACGGCACCAGCGCGTAGCGGAAGTGGAACTCGTCGCGCATGATGTCCGCATACGGCTCCGGATAGGCCCAGATGCGTCGTTCCGAATCGGGATTCTTGGTTGTGTGCGTGCGCAGGATGGGGCTGAACGTTCCAAACTGGATCCAGCGCGTATACAGCTCCGGATCGACTGAGCCGGGCATGTGGCCGCCGATGTCGTGACTCCAATAGGCGTAGCCAACGTTCGCCGCAGTGGCGGTGAACCAGGGTTGAAAAGCGAGCGAGTCCCAAACTGAGATCGTGTCACCTGAGAACCCAATCTGGTAGCGATGATTGCCGAGTCCGCCCCAACGATGGAAAAGCAGCGGCCTCTTGCCTTCGCGCTCCTGATCGCTGAAATGTACGTAGTTCAGCCACCAAGTCGGATTCACGCCGGCCGTATTCGTCTTCGCCTCCTGCTGCCAATCTAGCCACCAGAAATCGATGCCGCGCCTCTCGAGCGGATGGTGCAGCAGGTCCATATAGTTCGCAGCGAATTTCTTGTTGGTGATATCGAACGGCACATACTTCTTCGTCGCCGGATCGATGCCCATGCGGTTGGCCATTTCTGCATATGCGTCTTCCCACGGCTGTACACCCGAAGCTGGATGCAGATTCAAGGTGGCCTTCAATCCTTCCGCACGAATCTTCTTCAGGAACGCATCTGGATCAGGAAACAGCAGCTTGTTCCAGCTATAACCTGACCAGCCAAGCCGATGTCCGGATTGATCCGTCTCTTGTGTGAACCAATTCTGGTGGAAGGTCAGATGCCAGTCCATGTCGATGACCAGCACATCCAGCGGGACATCGTTCTCGCGGAATCCGCGAACGAGGTCCTCGAATTCCTGGTCGCTGTAGGCCCAATAGCGCGACCACCAGGTGCCAAATGCAAATCGCGGTGGCAGCGGAATTCGCCCGGCAACTTTGGTGAAGTCGGTGAGCGCGTGCTTGTAGTCGTGCCCGTACCCGAAAAAGTACAAGTCCTGTCGCTCGCCTGCAGGTCGCTGGATGACCCAAGGCCACGCACTTTTCTCGCCTTGCGTAAAGCTGAAGTCGGCCGAGTCAAACAGCGGACGCGAAGAGTCGTCAACGAGGACCCAGCCATCGCGCGAGATCAATCCCGGATCGATGGGTTCGCGAGTCTTGCCACCGAGAGCGCCATCGAGCGTGCGCGTGGTCCCCATCAGATTGCCTGTATCCTCCATGCCGGGATGCCAGCTCATCTGCTTGCCGTTCAGCGTGAAGTCGATATGGAGATTGTCGGAGTCGAACTTGCCGCTGCTGTCTTGCGCAACTTTGTATGCCAGCGATAGCGCGTCCGTTTTTATGACGTGGGTGCTTCCACCATCGGTCGTAGACACCGCGAACTTCGGCACGGGCAAGCGCCGATTCAGGAATACGAACGACGCATGATCTTCGAACTTGCCGTCCGCGGCCCACTCCATGCGAATCAACTGCGGGGTGAGCATTGTGAAGCGCGCATTGCCCACGCGGACCACAGCTTTGGGATCAGCAACTGGCTCGTAGAGCCCCGGAGTCGACAGCAAATGCGCACCGCTGCGCGGTAGAGACGCAGCATGCTTCGTCTCTGTGTGGTACTCCGTTGCTGTTTGCGCGGGCGCCGCAACCAAAGAGCCGAGGATGAAACAGCCGATTGCAGCTGCTTTGAAAGTGAGTCGCACGCCGAGAGCGGGGGAAAAGGAGAATTGGGTCATGAGTTTTAAAGAGCGAATTCTAACTTAACTTATGGAGCGGGTGTTTTCGGCCTGTTCGCTTTGGGCAGAGCCACAGCCGAGGGCGGCTGTGCCACAAAGGAGAACACTGCCGTATCGACGATGCCGATGGCTTCTCTTTGAAACTGTCATCCCTCACGCGGTCTTTGCGCGGGGGTCTGCTTTTGCTTTGGTCATCCACAAACAACAGATCCCCCACTCCGCGGTCCAACTTTCGAGCATCTGGAACGGCGTCGCTGCGGAGTGAGGGATGACAGTGATTGGGCAGGGAGAGCGACTCCCGTGAGCCGATCACTGCACTGCGTTATTCGAGACGACTACAGCAAGGTCTGCCCGCTCACGCCACGTAGAATGTTTACGTCCAAGAGCCTGCATGGAAACTCTCTGGCAAGACGTTCGGTTCGGAATCCGCGTACTGCGCAAGAATGCAGGATTCACTCTTGTCGCAGTTCTTACTTTGGCGTTGGGTATCGGCGCCAACACCGCGCTGTTTTCGGTGATCGATGCCGTGCTACTCCGGCCGCTGCCATATGCTGATTCCGATCGCCTAGTGAGCGTCGATATGCAGGACGTGGTCACTAAGGACAGGGTCCCTGGCATTTCCTTCACCAAACTTCGAAGAGTGCAGGAACAGTCGCAATTGCTCGCAGGCGCAGCCGGGTTCTATCCGCTGCCAATGAGCCTCGCCATGCATGGAGCGCCCGAGCAGATTAACGGCGCCCACGCGACACGCAGTCTTTTCGAAGTACTGGGCATTGAGCTAGCGGCAGGACGCGGGTTTCTTCCCCAAGAGGACGACGAGGGAGGAGCGGACGTTGCCATCGTTACTGACGGTTTTTGGCGCCGGCATCTGGGCGGCAGCCGTGAAGCAATCGGTCAGTCGATCCCTCTCGATGGACGCAGCGTAACCGTTGTGGGCGTTCTCCCTGCGAACTTTCGTTTTCCTTTTTTGGCATTTGAGCCCGACGTGTGGCTGCCGCGTATCTTTCAGCATGCTGTGCTTGGACCAGTCCGCGTCCGAACCGGAGCTTCGTACGTGTTCACTGTTGCGCGGATGAAGGCCGGGATCTCGATTAGTCAGGCAGGATCGGAATTGGCGGCGATCAATGCCGCATACAAACGTGATTTTCCTGGCTTCGCTGACGCTACAAAGTTTGAGCTCGTAGCCGATCCTCTCAAAGAATCCCTGGTAGGACCGGTACGCACGCCCCTGCTCGTCCTTCTTGCCGCTGTCGGATTTGTGCTGCTGATCGGCTGCGCGAATGTAGCGAGCCTGCTGCTGGCCCGCGCGACCGCGCGACGGCGTGAGATTGCGATTCGCAGCGCGATTGGCGCGTCGCGCCTGCGCCTCATACGGCAACTCCTTACGGAGAGCATTCTGCTCGCGCTCATGGGAGGCGCACTTGGAGTCCTGCTGGCATTCATCGCAGTGCGCTTAATAGGAGCCTTGCCGCAGGGACTAGTGCCTCACACGAACGCAATCACCCTTAATGTGTCGGTGCTGGCTTTCACGGTCCTTCTCTGCTTGATTACTGGCCTCGGATTCGGACTCTTGCCATCACTCCTAACCTCGCGGCAGAACCTGAATGAAGCATTGCAAGAAGCGAGAGGCAGCTCCACGCAAAGCCGGCGTGGAGGGCATTCGCAAACCCTGCTGGTAATGGGAGAAGTTGCGGTGGCGGCTTTGCTGGTGATCGGCGCCGGCGTGCTGATCAAGAGCTTCGCCAAATTAACAGGCGTGAATCCCGGCTTCGATGCCGACAATGTGACAACATTTTCGCTGAAGCTTTCCGAGACACGTTACCCGCAGCCAGCGCAGAGATCCGAGTTCTTTCGGCGCCTGATGGAGGAGATGCGCGTGATTCCCGGTGTGCAATCAGCCGCGGCAGTACGATATCTGCCGCTCTCTGCCGGCGGTCTCTTTATATATTTTTGTCCGGAAGGAACGGTATGCCAGGGGCTCGGCAAGGATCCGTTCATCTCGACACAACAAATCACCCCGGACTATTTCAAGACCCTGGGGATCCCGCTGCTTCGCGGCCGCTTCTTTGACGATCATGATGTTGCCGGCAGCAAGCCGGTCGTCATTATCAATGCCACCACCGCGAAGCTTCACTTCGCTGGGCACGATCCGATAGGACTGCATATCACTGGCACCCGAGAAAAGATCCCGATGGAGATTGTGGGAGTCGTTGGCGATGTAAGGTCGAGAGGCCTGAGCAGCGAAACCTTCGCGGAGATGTATCAACCGCTCGAGCAAAGTCCAAGCTCCACGATGACGATTCTGTTTCGCAGCCACGGCGACCCGGCTGCCGCATTGAGCGCGGCGCGCCACAGGATCGCTCAACTCGATCCCGATCTACCGATCGCAGCTCTGGCGAGCATGAAAGAAGTCATTTCGGCTTCCGGGCGCGTGAGCCAGTCGCGCCTAACAGCTCAGTTCACTGGAACTTTTGCGGTACTCGCTCTGCTGCTAACAGCCATCGGAATCTACGGTGTGGTCACATATTCGGTCGCACAACGCACGCAGGAGATGGGCCTACGCATGGCGCTCGGTGCAGACCGCGGAGACGTGCTGCGCTTAGTGATCGGGCAAGGCATGCGAGTCGTGCTCGTGGGAATTGCCGTGGGATTTGTTGCTGCGCTTGCGCTTACGCGCTTGATCAAAACGCTGCTCTTTGGGACAACCGCAACCGATCCTCTAACGTTCGCTGTCGTATTGTCTCTCTTGGTCTTGGTGGGAATTCTGGCCTGCTATGTTCCAGCTCGCCGTGCGGCCGCGCTCGATCCACTCGTGGCGCTGCGATATGAATAAAAGAGTCCTATTTGCTCTCGCCTCTGTCGCTTAGTTCTATCTCGGAACTCGCCAACAGAAATGCTCCAATCCCTTTTGGATCGTTTGCGCCGACCTTCTCGCGGATGTAGTACTCGTAACTTCCATCACGATAAGGTTTACCGCTAAGACCGGCGCTGTACACAGTATCGGTCAGAGTTAGTCCGCCATCAGAATCAGGTTTCACGAAGCGTTTCTGGATTCCTGCATAGGCGCGGGATGCGTTCTGCCGATACTTGCTATCGAGATAGCCGAGATGGACACCCTTCGCGAGCGCATACGTAAACATGCAGGCTGCAGACGACTCGAAGTAGTTTCCCGGAGCTTTCGGTTTGTCCATAACCTGGTACCACAACCCTGTTTCCCGATCCTGGAAGCGCGTCACCGCTGCGGCGAGGCGATTCAAGATTGCGATCAGCGATTCTCGTCCAGGATGATCTTTGGGAAAGTAAGGTAGCGTGTCGACTAAAGCCATCGTGTACCAACCCATCGCGCGTGCCCAGAAGTTTGGTGAAGCGCCGGTTGTTTTGTTGGCCCACGCCTCCTGTTTGGACTCGTCCCAAGCGTGGTAGAGAAGCGCGGTCTTGGGATCGCGGGTGTGCTCTTCGATGAGGACAAACTGATGGGCGATGTCGTCGAAGGCTGCGGGTTCGTGAAACATCGCGGCGTACTGCGCATAGAACGGTTCTGCCATGTAGAGCCCGTCGAGCCACATCTGATTTTGGTACCGCTCCTTGTGCCAGAAGCCCTTTGATGGGGTGCGCGGCTGAGTCTCAAGCTGGCGACGCAAGATCGCAGCCGCCTTGGAATACTTCGTGTCGTGTGTCTGCTCGTAAAGGAACAGCAGTTGGCGGCCAAGCGCGATCTCGTCGAGGCTGACTTCGTTGGTTTGGTATGACGGAATCTGGCCGTCGGACGTTACCAGCCGGTCCATCGAACGCTGGATGTAGTCGAGATACTCGGGACTATGCGTCTTGATCCACAAGCTCTCCAAACCAGCTAGCAGCACACTCTTGTCGTAGGCCCAATCGCTGAGCTTATCTATGCCGCGTGTGACTTTACCATCTGGCCAGCGAGCCATGGCGGCCTTGGCCATAGGGGCGGACGATGATCCGTCTGCGGCAGCAAATGTGTAATTCACGGAAACTGCCAGTATGAGGAAGAGAAGAGCCGACATTGGTAGATATTTCAGCGGACCTCGGCAGTTTACGGCAGAGACGCAGCACGCTGCGTCTCCAGGATGCTGTACGGGTACCCCTTACTGCTTGCGATTAGAACGCAGCATGGACGAGACGCAGCATGCTGCGTCTCTACGTTCGCGCCGTTGCCTCTAAAACAAAAACTTCGCCGCAGCTTGGAACGTCCGCCCGTCGCCGCTCTGGCTCAGGATTCGTCCAAAGTTCGCGCTGTTCAAGCTAGCAACTGGATTTCCCAGCACCGGGTGATTCAGCACGTTGAAGCTCTCCAGCCGAAGTTGCAGCTCCTTACTCTCCCGAATCGGGATCTTGCGAGAGATGGAGGCATCGAAGCGGAAGGCTCCCGGACCGGAGATCGAATCACGACGCACATTCCCGAATTGTCCAGCCCCAGGCGCCAAGAATGCCGCGGAATTCATCCAGCAATTGCGGTCTCCGACGAGAACTGTCGCTCCATTGATCGTGCACGATCCGCTCAGCGGATCGCCAACCTGGTTCGGACGATCTTTGAACGAAGTTGTCGCTCCGGTCAGGGCCGTATCTACTCCGGTCAGCACGGTGAGGTAAGTTCCAGTGCGATAGGTGATCAGCGGGGCGAACTGCCAGTTGCTGAGCAGGGCGCCGGCCAGTCCTCCGCTGTACCTGGGGCTGCTCATCACCACCGAGGCGTTAATGTTGTGGCGAACGTCGAAGCCACAATTGCCACGATCCTTCGCCAGGTTGTCAAAGTTCGGGGCATTAAAGGGCGATGGATACAGAGTTGGACGGCTGTTGGTCAGCTCGCCGGTGAAGTCCTGATCGCTGATGCAATGCGACCACGTGTAATTAGTGAGGATAGTGTAGTTGTGAGCGAAGCGGTGACGCGCGCTTAGCAGCATGGCATGGTAGTTCGCGTCGGCGCCGTCCCAGACGCTGGTGACGTTGGAGAAGAGTTGTCCCTGGCTCGGATTCGCGAGATACAGCGTGCGTCGGCAATTTGTGTTGCTGGTCGAAGCCGCTTGACCGGGCGTGCATCCCGCAAGTGCGTTTGCGGGAACCGGGGTTGCAACACCGGGGTTCGCCTCGTAGGCTGCCCAAATGTGCGTCGTCTTGCTTCCTAGGTAGTTAGCCGAGAATAGCCAATCGTTTCCTAGCTGCCGTTCCACACTTAGATTCCAGTTTTGCGCATACATTGGACGCATATCTAATGGATTGTTGATGTATACGCCGTTGAGCGGGAAGAACGCATTCGGACTGCCTGGAGTTGGGAAGGGGAGCGGGAACTGCGGAACCGTACCTTGACCGACATACGGGTTGGTTAGGGATGCTCCCGAGCTGATCTTCGGCGAAAAGCTCACGCCGCTTCCGTAAGGAGAATTGTCGGCGTAACGATCGAAGTAGTACATCTCCGGGCTGTCGTGGAACAGGCCGTAGCTGGCACGTACGCTTGTGTTCCCGCGGCCGGTCGGATCCCATACCAGTCCCACTCTGGGAGAGAACTGTAACCACTTGTCGTTGGCAAATGCACACGGAGTGCCTGCATCGCCGCAGTATGTGAGCCCTGCCGGAGCATTTGGAAATACCGTGCTGTGCTGATTTGCGAGAAAAGCGGCGTAGTCGAAGTGACTGCCGCGATGTGCCGTATCGATAGACGGCCGGTAAGGCTCCCAGCGAACACCAGCGTTGATGGTGAGGTTCTGTCGCACGCGATAGTTGTCGTGGACATATAAACCGTAGTAGCCGTAGCGCCAGTTTTCCGCTTCAGGATTTCCCTGCGTGAAGTTCGACGGCCAACCCAGCATGTAGTCGGCGAGATTGTCCCCGCTGAGGTTTCCCCCGAAGGTGAACTGCCCATTCGACTGGAAGGTGGAGATATAGTTCAACTGCATCTTCATCCAGTTAAAGCCGAACGCGACCTGATGCTTGCCGAAGGTCTTATCGATGTCGTCGGCGATCTGGTACAGGTTGTTGATGAAGTGTCCGGGCATCTGCGAGCCGCCGCCGGCGCTGAAGTATCCGGATGAAACACCCAATACCAATCCGGTCGGAACCGGGCTGGGAATGTTGATGCCGAGCGTCTGCGGGTTCGGAGTTCCATCAGCGGCTCCGCGATTGATCGCGAGTCGCGTAGCCGTGACATGCAGGGTGTTCAAGAACGTTGGACTGAAAATAAAAGTATGGCCCAGAACCAGGCTCTGGAAGCGAGCAAACTGCGAAGCCGTCGAGCCTTGTGGCAGGATGTTCGCTGGATCGAAGGGAACGGGAGCGCGAAAGTCAGTCGCGAAATAACGAGCAAATATCGTTTGCTCCTGGCTCTGATTCCAATCGAGCTTGGTTACGCCCTGATCCTCATCGACGATTCCGGGCACTGTGAAGCTGATATTCCCGCATGCGTTGGTCGAAACGGGAATGAACTTGAGTAGTGCGAGCGACTGCGGATTGAAATTGCCAGGAGAGATCTTATTGCCGACAAAAGGTGATTTCAGTGTCTTGGCTTTGCCGTTGCTCTGACACGCTGCCGACATCATCGTACTGAAGTCGCCGGCCATCGCAGCCGCGGTCGGCACGATCGTGCTTGTAGGCGACGGTGTTGCAGATTGTCTCGTCCCCTGATAACCGAGAAAGAACTGCAGCTTGTCCTTCACAACCGGCCCGCCGAAGGTGCCGCCGAATTGGTTGCGCTTGATGGTGTCATCACGCGCTCCCCGGGCCGGCGTGGTGAACTGCACGTGATGAGCATTCACGACCGGATTGCGCAGGAACTCGAAGACGCTACCGTGATACTGGTTCGTGCCGGACTTGGTAACGACGTTGATCACGGCCCCGGAATGCACCCCATAGCGCGCGGAGAGGCCATTGCTCTGTACACTGAACTCCTGCACCGCGTCTGGAAATGGGAACGGTGAATTTACATTGGAGAAGGCATCGTTGTTGTCGCCGCCGTCGAGCAGATAGTTGTTGGAGTTCTCCTGCCCGCCGCCTACGGATATCGTTTGCGATGGCTGATAACCACTGGTTGCCCCGTTCCCGTAGTTCTTGCTGCTCAATAAATCGTTGCTGGGCAAGGTGGGATTCGTCGCTCCGCCCGAAAGCATGATCAGGTCCGGCAAGCTTCTCCCATTCAGCGGAAGCTCCATAATGCGACTGTTATCGATCGTCGTGGAGATCGCATTGTCGCGAGTTTCCACCATGGCGGCATTGCTCGTGACTTGTATCTCCTGAGACACCGCTCCGATCTGCATCGCGATGTTGAGCTCGGGATTCGCGGCGACCTGCAACTCCAATCCCTTCTGCAAATAGTCGCGGAACCCGTTCGCCTTCACCTGCAACTGGTATGGACCTACAGGCAGTGACGGCAAGGCGTACGTTCCTTCAGCATTGGTCTGCGTGCTGCGCACGAGTCCGGTGAGGATCTGCGTAGCAGTGATTTGCGCCGCGGGCAGAGCGGCTCCGCTGCTGTCGGTGACTCGCCCATGAATTTGTGCGAAGTTAACCGCCTGTCCCACAACCATTGCGGGAACCAGGAGTGTGCACAACGAAAGTGTGAGAAATCTAAGCTGCCTGATCTTCATGCGATTTTCTCCGCGGACTTGCCTGGGATGCAGGACAGACGTGGATCTCGCCAGCGCTCGAAGCAAACTGAGGCTGTGCGATTTCCCAAGCGGTGCGCCTGTGACATGGTTGGAAAGCGACGTTCTCTACTTTAGCTTTTGCGCTTACGTGGCACTAAAAGCTTTTACTATCCCGCATCGTTTTTGATCGTGAAATCTTTCACGATATAAAACGCGACGTAGGCACCCTAGGACTGAAGAATCTTCACGTCAATCTAAAGTTGTTAAAACGTATTGTTTAGGTGAGATTAATCATCAAATCGCGGCAGGTAAGTCAAAAAGCTAGAACACGGATCGAACGGATTTAACGGATCGGACGGATGTGGCAGAAGGTTTCGACCTCGGGAACCAATTTCGTGTGAAAGCCGGCTACCGATACATCCTTGGAACTGCGGGCACTCTAAAGATTGATCCGTCCGATCTGTTAAATCCGTTCAATCCGTGTTCTAGTTTTGCTTTTGATTTCTGCAGCGACAGGAGATGAAGGAGCAAGTGGACCTGTAAGCCGAATTCTGTTCTCCGCTTGCGCGGAGTGACGGTCATTCCTCTGGGCCTGACATTGCTGCCAGGCTCGTGCGACCTACCCGAAGGTTCTGACGCGCCGAGCCGGTGCGTGTCCGCCGAGGCAGACTCCCTCCCTATTTGGTCTTGCTCCGTGTGGGGTTTACCGTGCCCTGAACATTACTGCTCAGGCGGTGCGCTCTTACCGCACCTTTTCACCCTTACCACTCCGCCGAAGCGGAGGGCGGTATGTTTTCTGTGGCACTAGCCGTCTTCCAGCCTTGACGCTGGAATCCCGGACGTTATCCGGCACACTGCTCTGCGGAGTTCGGACTTTCCTCCCCGGCAAGCCGGGGCGACCATCCGGTCCACCTGCCTCTCGTTCCATTATAAGCAGTGCGCCAGGAGCGCAGGGACCGGCGACGGTATCCATCGGTGTTGACCGCAAACCCAGAGGCTTACTGCATACTGATTAAGTGGGTTAAGTATGTGGAAACACTCACCCAGCGGCTACCGCAACCGGTTCTGATGCATCGTTTTCGGTCGTTGACCGGCGCCTACTGGGAGCGTAGCTTGGTTGTCATCTTAAGAAGCTTCGTTTCGCGGTGCGATCTGCACTCGCGACCTTTCAACCCCCAACCACGAAAGGAGCGCTTCGATGTTCACCAGAGTCGTTGAGGTAACCACAAAGAGTGGCAAAGCCCGGGAAGTCTGCAACACCATTCGGGACAAAGCCCTGCCAATCCTGCGAAACCAGAATGGATTTGTGGACGAAGTAACACTAGTTTCCACGAATGATCCCAACCGCGTGCTGGCAATCAGCTTCTGGAAGACTCGTGAAGATGCCCAGCAGTATCACAACCAACAGTTCCAGAACATCACCAGTCTGATCCGCCAACATCTGGAGGGGGATCCGCAAGTCGAGACCTTCGACGTGGACACCTCAACCACCCACAAAATAGCGGCAGGCAAAGCGGCTTAGAGCCGATCCTAACGAGGCAAAACAGGGCGGCCAGACAGACGGCCGCCCCTCGTGCATCCGGCGCTTGGGAAGTCCCATAATGGGACGTAACCATCCCTGTAAGTTCCCTGTTAAATTTCTGCATCTCGCGAAAAAGGCTGCTAAGTACTTCGGCCATTGGGACTTACGGGAAAATCGGCCGAATTCGTTGTTAGTTCCCTGGCGTCGAACGGGAATTTGCTGATTTTTGGGCAGAATTTGAAGTTTTCCAAACGAAACTTGCACAGTCCCCTGTATTTGTCCCAGTTATTAGCTCGGGTGAAACAATCGGACAGCAATTCCCGTACACTTATGCGAGCTACCCGGCCCTGATCCGATGAACATCTCTGAAGCCATGCGCATTGCCCTGCAGTCGCTATGGGCAAACAAGCTCCGCTCTGTGCTTACGCTGCTCGGAGTCGTGATCGGTGTGTCTTCGGTGATCGCCGTAATGACATTCGTCAACGGCATCAATGGTTACGTTGCCGAGAAGGTTTTCAATCTGGGCGCTGACGTCTTCATCGTCAACAAGCAGAAAAATGTCATTACCAACATCGACGACTGGATGGCTGGACAAAGGCGAAAAAACTTCCAGCTCGATGACTTTGAGGCTGTCCGCGAAGAGTGCACGAAATGCAAGATGGTTGGCGCCTCGCTCGCCAAATTAACTGGCGTGGTGAAGTTCGCCCAGACTTCGAGTGCCGATACTCAAGTGCGCGGCTGGACTCCCAGTATGGGTCCGATCTACGACCTCGACGTTGTCAACGGCCGCAGCATCACCGACGCGGATGAGCGTTCTGCGACGCAGGTCGTTGTAATAGGGAACGACATTGCAGAAAACCTGGTCGGTGCGACCGATCCAGTCGGCAAAGAAATCCGGGTTGACGGCGACATCTACTCGATCATCGGTGTTGCGAAAAAAGAAGGGAAGACACTCGGCCAGAGTCGCGACAACTGGGTGATGATGCCTATCGCGACCTACGTCCGTAAGTACGGAGCCCGCAAGAACAGCATCCGGATATGGGGTAAGGGATTTGATGTGGGCGTCCCCATGACGAATGCCATGGACCAGGTACGCGTGATCCTGCGTACGCGTCGTCACGATGCCCCGGGCGCACCCGACAGCTTCGAGATCGATACCAACGATACTTTCATTAGTCTGTGGTCGAGCATCAGCCAGAATTTCTTCATTGTGACCGTAGCCATCGCATCGATTTCATTGGTGGTCGGCGGAATCGTCATCATGAACATCATGCTGGTTTCAGTCACAGAGCGGACGCGCGAAATTGGCATCCGTAAAGCCCTTGGCGCCAAAAGACGCGATGTGCTCAGCCAGTTCCTCATTGAGTCCGGCACGATGGCGCTGGTCGGTGGCGTCATTGGGACCCTGGGCGGGATCTTTATCGCGAAGACAGTTACGATTTTGATCGGAATGCCTTCTGCGATCGCCTTTTGGGCCGTAGGGGCAGCTTTGCTCGTCTCCGCCAGCGTGGGTGTCTTCTTCGGCGTGTATCCGGCCAGAAAAGCGGCGATGCTCGATCCTATTGTGGCACTAAGGTCGGAGCTGTAAGCATGCTTAGCAGAGACCATCTCGACACGATCAACATGGCGATGGATACCATCGCGAAGAACAAGCTACGCTCTGCGCTTACTGTATTGGGTATCGTCATCGGCGTGATGACGGTGATCGCCATCTCGTCAGTCGTTCGTGGCCTGAACTCGCGCATTCAGGAGCAGGTCGCCGAGATGGGGTCGAATGTTGTCTGGGTTTATCGCTTCGACGTTTTTCAGTTTGGGCGTCCCTCTACTGAGCTTCTTACCCGCAAAGAACTGACGCTCGAAGATGCAATGGCCCTGCGCGACATGCCGCACGTGAGCTCAGTTGGCGCGGGCATTCGCATGTTCATGCCCCAGTTCGGCGTTGGAACTTATTCAGTGAAATACAAAGGCCGCAAGGCGAGCAACACAATCCTTGAAGGAGACACAGCATCGATCAAGGACGTTTATGACATCGCCCTCAAGGACGGCCGGTTCTTCACGGAAGAGGAAGACCAGCGCCGCGCGAATGTGATCGCGCTGGGATATGACACAGCCGAAGAGCTGTTCGGAGCAGAGTCACCTCTCGGCAAAGAGATCAACATTGAAGGCGAGCTGTTTACCGTGATCGCCGTCGCGGACAAGCGGAAGTCCGGCGTTGGGGGAGGCAAGAACCCCGACGACAATATCGTTTATTTCCCGCTGCAAACCTTCAAGAAGATTCATCCGGAACTCAAAGATCACTGGGTAAGCGTCAAGGCCGATTCTCACCTTACGGTCGACGCAGTGAAGGATGAAATCCGCGAGGTGCTACGGCGGCGGCGCCACGTGAAGTTCAATCAGCCAGACAACTTCGCCATCTTCACTCCAGATGCACTGTCTGACCTTTGGGGACAGCTTACCGGCGGCATCTTCGTATTCATGTTCGCCGTCTCCAGTGTCGGCTTGATCGTTGGCGGTGTAGGCGTGATGAACATCATGCTGGTTTCGGTTACCGAACGGACGCGTGAGATCGGAGTGCGAAAGGCGATCGGCGCAACTAAGCGGAACATTCTTTTCCAGTTCACTCTGGAGGCCATCACGCTGTGTGCGCTTGGCGGTGTGATCGGTATCGTGATCGGCGGAATAATCACCTGGGGAATCCGCGCCGCGTTCCAAGCCTTGCCGGCAACAATGTCGGTCTATTGGACGGTAGCAGCCTTTAGCGTCTCCTGCTCGATTGGGCTGCTCTTCGGGATTTATCCGGCGTGGAAGGCAGCGAATCTCGATCCCATTGAGGCACTCCGGTACGAGTAGGCGAAGCGCCTCCACCTTCGGAAAAAGGCCTCAGTTTAGGCCAGCAGAGACCCACTCTTTCTGCATCTAACCACGCGGTTTCTGTCTTTTCGGCCTCCTCGACACTTTGTCATGGAACGTTACATCTGCATTCACGCTCATTTTTACCAGCCGCCTCGCGAGAATCCCTGGCTGGAAACCGTAGAAGTACAGGACTCAGCCTATCCCTTCCACGATTGGAACCAGCGCATCACCAACGAGTGCTATGCGCCCAACGCTGCGGCGCGCATTCTCGATGATCAGGGCTGCATCGCTAAGATCACGAATAACTACGCGAACATCAGTTTCAATTTCGGTCCGACCCTGCTGTCGTGGATGGAAACGCAAGAGCCCGAGGTTTATCGCTCGATCCTCGAAGCCGATCGACTGAGCCAGGAGAGGTTCTCGGGACATGGATCGGCGATTGCGCAGGCCTACAACCACATGATCCTGCCCTTGGCGAACGATCAGGATCGGTACACACAGATCTACTGGGGGATTCGCGACTTCGAGTCTCGTTTCAAGAGAAAGCCCGAGGGCATGTGGCTGGCAGAGACGGCCGTCGACCTGCAGTCCCTCGACGTGATGGCCCAGCTAGGCATCAAGTTCACGATTCTGTCGCCTTACCAGGCATGGCGCTTCCGGAGAATCGGCGCGCGTGCCTATCGGGAGGCGAGTGGAGCGAAGATCGATCCTACCCGTCCGTATGTTGTCCGCTTGCGCGACGGACGCAGCATCACTGTGTTCTTCTATGACGCTCCTATTTCGCAAGCCGTAGCATTTGAGAAGTTGCTGAACGGCGGTGAGCAGTTCGCGAATCGTCTCGCAGGAGGATTTTCCGATGCCCGCGACTGGCCACAGCTCATGCACATCGCTACGGACGGCGAGAGCTACGGACATCATCACGCGCATGGCGACATGGCGCTTGCATATGCGCTCCAGTACATTGAGGAGAAAGGTATCGCCCGCCTCACGAATTACGGCGAGTATCTCGAGAAGCATCCGCCGCAACACGAAGCGCAGGTCATCGAAAACAGCTCCTGGAGTTGCTCGCATGGCGTAGGACGTTGGCGCGAGAACTGCGGCTGCAACTCGGGAGCAGGTAATGGATGGACTCAGGAGTGGCGTGGGCCATTGCGCAATGCGCTCGATTGGCTGCGCGATACAGTAATGCCGTTCTACGAGCACCGTGCAGCAGCATTTCTTACTGACGTATGGAGAGCACGCAATGAATATGTTGGCGTGATCCTCGATCGCTCTGGAGAGAGCCTCGACCGGTTCTTTGCTGAAAATGCCTCACATCAACTCTCGCGAGAAGAACGCGTATCCGCGCTTGAGCTGCTCGAGATGCAGCGTCATGCCATGCTCATGTATACGAGCTGCGGCTGGTTTTTTGACGAGATCTCAGGCATAGAGAGCGTTCAGGTAATTGCTTATGCCGGTCGTGTAATCCAACTGGCAAAGGAACTCTCGCCGGATGAAGGCAACCGCATTGAACAGGGATTCCTGGAGCGTCTTGAGCAGGCCAAGAGCAACGTTCCTGAACATCAGAATGGAGCGGAGATCTACCGGAAGTGGATTATCCCGACTGCGGTGGGCCTTGAGCAGGTGGCGGCTCATTACGCCATCAGTTCCTTATTTGAAACGGGAGCTTCCAAGTATTGCTACAGCATTGAGCCTAGCGACTACCGGACCTTTGCGTCCGGCAGGATGCAACTCGCCGTCGGTCAGGCGGGAGTGTGTTCCCGAATTACGCAGGAGTGCGATCAATTTACCTTCGGCGTGCTGCACATGGGCGATCACACGCTGAGCGCTGGCGTGCGCAAGGGTACAGAACGGGATTCATACAGTCAGATTAAGCAGGAGTTGAATGAGGCGTTTTCACGCGCCGATGTCCCGGGAGTAATTCGCGTCCTCGATCAACGCTTTGGTGGAGCGATCTACTCGCTGAAGTCGTTGTTCCGCGATGAACAACGCCGCATCGTGGATCACATCCTTGAATCCACGCTGAAGGAGACCGAAGCGAGCTTGCGAACTATCTACGAGCACAACGCGCCTCTCATGCGGTTCCTATCAGGGACGAATTTCCCACGGCCCAAGCCGTTGGCGTTAGCTGCTGAGTTTGTGCTGAATGCCGCTTTGCGTCGAGAGTTTCGTAAAGACTTCCTCGACCTGCACGAGGTTCGCAAACTTTTCAACGAAGCGAAGGAAGATGGAATTCCCCTCGACTCCGCTGGCCTTGCCTATCTCATGGAGCGCAAACTGAATGGATTGATGCAGCAGTTCCAGCGTCGTCCGCAGAACCTTGGCCTGTTGCGTAAGATCCTCTCACTTCTTGAGCTAATCAAAGACCTGCCGTTTGCAGTCAACGTCTGGAAAGTTGAGAATCTTTACTACCAGATGTCGAGAACCACGTATCCGGAGCTTGCCAACTCAGGCGCGGTTTCGGCTGACTGGTCCAACGACTTCCTCAAACTCGGAGGCGAACTGCGTATTCGCGTGGAGCCTGCAAAGATCCCCGAAACGGAGTTGGCCACCGCTTAGCTGACTTACGACTCCCCGGGAGGTACCGCATGGATGTGCTGGATCGCTTCGACTTCCACCTCTCTCCCCGTACAAAGAAATGGATGATCGGCGGAGCAGCCCTGACCGTTGGTGGACTGGCGCTCGGCGCAGCCGCGACCGGACTCGCGGTATCGGCTCTTCTACGCAATAGACGTAAATTCTCGCTGGCTGGCAAGGTGGTCTTTATCACCGGTGGGTCGCGCGGACTCGGACTCGCAATGGCTGAAGAATTCGCGCGTCGCGGGGCCAAGATCGCAATCTGTGCCCGGGATGCGGAAGAGCTTGTTCGCGCTCGCCAGTGCATTGAACGTGAAACCCGCGCCACGGTGAGCACCTTCGTCTGCGATGTGTCCGACCGCGCGCAGGTCGAGAACACCATTCGCGAGGTTCAGAAACAATTCGGAGCAATCGATGTGTTGGTTAACAATGCAGGCGTAATGTCTGTTGGTCCGGTGGAGAACCAAAGCATTGCCGACTTCGAAGAAGCCATGAACGTTAACTTCTGGAGCCAGGTCCATGCCACGCTTGCCGCGCTACCCGAGATGCGTCGCCGCCCCGAGACGCGCATTGTAAACATCACTTCGATTGGCGGTAAAGTGAGCATTCCTCACTTACTCCCATACAGTTGCTCGAAGTTCGCAGCCGTGGCCTTCTCAGAGGGCCTCCGCGCCGAACTGGGAAATAACGGAGTCAAGGTGGTCACAGTTGTTCCCGGACTCATGCGAACGGGCTCGCATATCAACGCCGATTTCAAGGGCAAGCACAGTCAGGAATTCACATGGTTCAGCCTGAGTGGCACAAATCCGATGATGTCAATCAAAGCGAGTCGAGCAGCCACGCAGATCGCCGACGCCACCGAAAGCGGCCAGGCAGAGCTGATCATTACCTGGCAGGCGGAGCTGCTGGCGCTGCTTCATGGTGTTGCTCCTGGACTCATGACTGAGCTTCTCGCACTCGTGAGTCGAACACTTCCGAGCGCGGGCGAATCAGACGAAAAGCGCAAGGGCCGCGAGAGTGAGAATGCTGTCACGAAATCTCCGCTGACTGCGCTCGGACAAATGGCGGCACGACGCTACAACCAGACACAGGCATAGCACTTCCAAATCCTTATTGAAGACGGACTGAACAGAAGTCTGCCGCAGCCGGACAGCTTCTCTATCATGTCCGAAATGGGAGTGCTTATGCCCTCAAGAAGCGGAGGTGAGCCGGACCCGCCCGACCCACCTCCTATTCCGATCAAAGACCCACCAGCGAAGCCGCAAACTAATCCACCAGCTCCGGTTCGCGAACCCGGCCCAATTCCTCCGCCAAAACGATAAACAATCAGATTCGCCGCAATCATTTGAATTGCTGCGACTTTCGCGGGTATGTAAACTTCCGCTCAACTGCTTACGTATCATCGTGTGGATGTCTAGCGTTTTGGAAAGCTGCAACTCCCGGAGGGAATGAATGGGTATTGCTCTGATTGCGATCATCGTCGTAGTTGTGTTGCTGTTGGTTGTTCTTTACAACAGCCTGGCTGGATTGCGTGTACGGGCCGATGGCGCATGGAGCGACATCGACGTGCAACTCAAGCGACGCCATGATCTGATTCCCAATCTGGTAGAGACCGTCAAAGGCTACGCCGCGCACGAGAAGGGAACGTTTGAGAACATCGCGAAGTATCGTTCCGCCGCCATGTCAGCGACAACGGTAGACCAGAAGGCGCAAGCTGAGGGCCAGCTTACACAGGCTCTCCGTGGTTTGCTGGCGGTGGCCGAAAACTACCCGCAGCTCCAAGCGTCAGAGCAGTTCACTTCACTGCAGTCGTCTCTCAACCAGACCGAGGACGCGATCCAAAATTCGCGACGTTACTACAATGCAGTGGTCCGCGATTTAAATACGAAGATTGTGACATTCCCGAGCAACATCATCGCCGGAATGTTCAGCTTTCAGCCGCGACAATTCTTCCAGACCGAAACCGCTGAAGATCGTGCAACACCCGTGGTCAAGTTCTGACGTGCGGACGACTCGAAGCTTGCCAACAGGCGATCTATTCAGAAGACTTGCCACGCGAAGCCGGTGGCCCGGTACTCCTCGCGAATCTAAAACACAGTCATCCCTCGCGCTGGTTTTTCGCGCCGGGGATCTGTTGTTCTTTCAAGCAGGCCCGGTGAGACAGCAGATCCCCCGCTCCGCGACAGAGTTCTTGAAACCCCAACAGCATCGCGGCGGAGCGAGGGATGACAGTGTTTATGGAAAGAACTGGAACACTAGCTGTCTAAGTTTTCTACTCTCTTTATTGATTCTGTTGTGTTCCGTTCCCGCGCCTGCACAAGAGCGCAGCTGGCGCATCTCCGATTTCAGCGCCGATATTGAAGTTCACAAAGATGGTTCAGCGGACATCGATGAACGCGTCTCGTTCGTCTTCATTGGAGCGTTTCACGGAATTCACCGCTATATTCCAGTGGACTATACCGGACCAGAGGGCAGCAATTACTCGCTGTTCCTGAAGGTACGCAAAGTCACGGACGAAGAAGGTCAAGCGCTGAAGTACTCGAGCAAGAGCCAAAATGGCTATCGCGTTTTGACGATCTTCATTCCTGGCGCGGCTAATACGAGCAAACGAATTCACATTGTCTACTCGGTTCGGAACGCAGCCAAGTTCTTCGAGGATCACGACGAGTTCTACTGGAACGTAACCGGCAATGGATGGCCCGTGCCCATCGATGCGGCCGCGGCTTACGTGCGCTTTCCGCCCGACGCTGAAGGCAAGCTGCGGGCCCAATCTTTTGCCGGCGTCTTTCACTCCAACGAGAGAGCAATGGCGGATGTTCAAGGTTCGAACATCATGGCTCAAACTCAGAACCCGCTACCCGCACGCGGCGGACTTACTGTGGACGTCTTCCTACCCAAGGGGGTGCTCGATCCGCCGGGTCCGCTGACCAGGGCACTCTGGATGGTCGGTAGCAATCCAATCGTTGCCCTGCCGATCTTTGCATTTGTTGTGATGTTCTCCCTCTGGTGGAAGAAAGGACGCGATCCGCACGCTGGACTTTCGGTGGCCCCGATGTACGAGCCGCCGAAAGGCATGGCTCCGGCGGAAGTGGGCACGCTGATTGACGACAGCACCGATCCGCGCGACATCACCTCCACGCTCGTGGACCTCGCGGTGCGCGGATACATCAAAATTCGCGAGGAGCAGGTCCCGCAGTTAATCGTCTTCAAGAAGAAGGACTACATCTTTGCTCAGCTCAAAGGTCCAGAGCAGTGGGGCGATCTGGCGCCATTCGAGCAAGTAATGATGCAGAACCTCTTTCCCGGTGGCTCTACCGAGACTCACATTGCCGACCTGCGCAATCGCTTTTATGTCGCCATTCCGTCGATCAAGAACTACGTGATGTCGTCTCTCAAAGAGAAGGGCATGTACACTCTCGATCCTGAGAGCGCCCACGGATACTGGATTCTTGGAGCTGTAGTCACCGCCGCTCCGTTCGTGCTCGCCGGCTATTTTCTCCATGTTGATTTCACCCAATCAGGGCCCTGGATGTTCGGAGCGATCCTGCTCGCGGCCCTCATCATCTTTCTGTTTTCGCGCCTGATGTCTGCCAAGAGCATGAAGGGCGTGCGCACTCGCGTGGAGATCCTTGGGTTCCAGGAATTCATGAATCGAGTGGACGCTGACCGGCTGAAGCGCATGCCGCCAGACACGTTCGAAAAGTTTCTGCCCTACGCGATGGCGCTCGGAGTCGAGCATCACTGGGCGAAGGCGTTTCAAGGCATTGTGCAGAATCCCCCCACATGGTACGAAGGCGGCTACGGTCCGAACTTCAATACATGGCTCTTCATGCACGATCTAGGCGCGATGACCTCCGATACTACGTCCGCGTTTGTTTCAACCCCACGAGCGAGCTATGACAGCTCCGGATTCAGCGGCAGTGGAGGCTCGAGCGGCGGAGGATTCTCGGGTGGCGGTTTTGGAGGCGGCGGTGGTGACGCGTTTTAGGGCTTCACATCTTAGAGGCTGCATGCTGCGTCTCTACATGGAGCTCAATCGGAGGTCAATCGAAGCTTAAATGCCAACCCGCGCTTCGTTCTGTTCGCTGGACGATTCGCGCGATTCTGACGGCAGCGAAACTCGATTCCCACCGGCAGTCTTCGAGCGGTACATCGCCTGGTCTGCTTCGCGAATTAATTCCTCGATGGTACCGCCATGAACAGGGAAACAAGCGACGCCGCAGCTTCCCGTCACCTTTCGCTGGACTAGCAAAGGATCGCTCGCCAGAGCGCTGCGTAGACGTTCACTTAGAGTCTGAGCTTGGTCCAGCGAGGTTTCGGGCATCAGCACGATAAATTCGTCGCCGCCGTAGCGGGCCACAACGTTGGAGTGCCGGCACTTTTGTTCGAGGATTCGTCCCACACGCGCCAGCACCAGGTCCCCTTCGAGGTGTCCTAAGTTGTCGTTGACCGCTTTGAATTTATCCAGATCAATCAACACCACAGAAAACGCACGGCCCGAGCGCGAGGCCCGACTCCATTCGGCTTCCGTGGACTCGAGGAAGTAGCGGCGTGTCTTCAGGCCGGTAACGCAGTCCGTAATCGATTGATATTCCATCTCCTCGAAAGTCATCGCATTATGGAGAGCGGTTGCCAGCACGTCGGCCAATGTGCCGAGCGTGAGGATCTCTTCCTGTGCGAATCCCTGGCGTGTAAAGGCTTCGACGGTTAGGACTCCGAGCAAGGTTTCCCCGTAAGTAATGGGATGGCAAAGAACAGCGTGGTCTTGTTCGACCGGCTGATTACTTGTGAGTCCACCGGTTCGCAGCTCGTTCCGCTGAGCCGCGATTCCCAGCACTCCCGCCTCAAGCGGCACACGTTTCCCTAATCCCAGGCGGTACTCATCGCGCCCACTCTCAGCCCGAACCTCAATCTCCTTGCGACCGTAATCGACCAACCCAATGCTGATGTGATCGAACTGAAATGTGCGCTGCACCTCATCGACAACCTGGTTGAGTAATTCGACGGGTTTCTTGCTGGTGATAGCGGCCTTTGAGACGTTGTTCAGGAAGGAAAGGTACTCGGCACGGTTGTGCTCGTCCTGCAAGCGACGGATGCTGGCCAACGCCTCCGCAAGCTGCGCCTGGTGTTCTCGCGCCCGCCGTTGTGTGCGTTGAACGTAAGGCAGAGCCCAAAAGATCGCCAGAAGGGCGGCTCCTGCCAGGAAGGCGACGATGGCAATGATGCTAGTCAGTTCCATTTCCGGAAGAATGGAAGCCATTCATCATCAGCCCTGGCCGCCAACGAACCAGGCCGGGGAGGTGCACAGGAGCTGAAGAACTTTCTTTGATTCTAGGTCACAAGTTGCGGAGGGTCAATAACTTCGGGGGTACGGATGATCCGTAGCTCTGGCTATCTCGAACGCTCGCTGATCCGTTTGAGGATTTCCTCAAAACGGAGCGCCGGGCACCCTCGCCAGCGTTTGATAGTTGCGATCAAAGGGTCTCTCGAAGAATCGAAGAACGATCAAAGTTGAGAACGAAGATACTGGTGAACCTGGCAGTCGCCGGGCGAGGGCGCCCGGTACCCCGGGAACAGATTCTTAGGCTCTTCAAAAAAAAGAGCTGGGACTGAGAATTTCTCAGCTACTCGATTTGCACCAGTTCCCGAACATCGACGTCAATCTCTTCTGGTGCGGGCATGGCCGAAATGGTCTGGGGAGCGCGCCAGTGGTCAATGTAGGAGATCTGGTGAACGCACGAGACAGTGCAGTGTGCAGCGCAGCCTTTTTCAGTGAGGAATTCGCGACGGACATCGTCAATCGTGTACTTCGCGAGCGGTGTGGCCGGATATCCGCGCTGTTGCGAGCAGTAGTGAACTAGCCCGTCTTCACAAATATAGAGGTAACGCGAACCTGCGCGGCAGCGCCAATTGTTGGCCTTGCCATCGGCAATGGCGTCCTGGAAATGATTAAAGCGCGAGTAGTTCTTCTTCTCGAACGACTTCATGCGGCGATAGACTTCACGCTCTTCCGGCTGGAGCGGCTTGAGCTGACCGCTGCCATCGTGGATGATGCCGATCGTCGAGGTGAATCCAAGCTCTAGCGCGCGCGTTCCTACAACTACGGCATCCTGCGGATTGTGAATCCCTCCGCCGACAACAGAGTTGATGTTTACGTGAAACACGGCATGTTGCGAGAGAAGCCGTAGCTTCTTATCCAGAACCTTCAGACTCTTCTTCGAGATGTCGTCAGGCTTTACGTTGTCGATCGAAATCTGCAGGTGGTCGAGTCCGGCATCGTTTAACCGATGGATGCGCTCAGCCGTCAGGAGATAGCCATTGGTGATCATCCCCGCAATCATGCCGTTATTGCGGATGCGTTCAATGATCAAATCCAGTTCTGGATGCAGAAGTGGTTCGCCGCCACTGATAGTGACGATCGTAGTCCCCAGTTCCGCAAGGCGATCGATTCGGCCGTACATCGTTTCGACCGGAACCGGTTTCGAGACATCGTCGTACTCGTTGCAGTAGGCGCAGGCGAGATTGCAGCGCCGCATCGGCACGATGTGTGCCATTACGGGATGATCGGTATTTGCCAGAGCCTTGCCGATCATCCAAAGCTCGCGGACGCGCCGCCTAGCGGCAATGAAGTCGCGCCGCACACGTGAAGGCGGCCTTGGGGGAGTCTGTCTCTCTGGCATTTCTGTCATCTTCTATTTAAGCATAGAGTTACGGGCTATCGAGAATCTCGCGTCAAGCGGTGGAATTTTGTTCCCGAATGGTAAAGAAAGCACCGCGAGTTGCGCCACGGGAGCTGATTACCGACGAACCCGTGCCGACTTATATGGTTGAGATTCCTAGGACGCCAGGGCTGCCCATGCAGTGGTTGCCAAGACGACGAACACATACCAAGCAGCCATTACCGCAATTCCCGTCGAGATTTTCTTTCGGCCAACTACGGCAAAGCCGATACCGATCAATACATATGCCCAAATAGTGAACAGGTCAAAGTAGCCGAGAAGGTTGTAGAGCCAGGGTGCGGTATCCGTAGGGGACATGTAGTAGGCGGGGTTGGAACCAACAAAGTTCTCCAAGTTGAACGCCTCAGCATTTAAGCCAGCGAACAAGGTGATAGCTCCAATGATTCCCCTTTTGACGGCGATGACTAGTCCCGAGTAGCACAGGATCGCGAATGCCTGCGAGTACTTGATTTCCGTTCCCACGCCGAAATTGAAAGTTGCGAGTAATATGCCCGCAAAAATCGCATTGAAGAGGAGAATTGCAGCTGGTGCGCCGTAGGAGAAGAACTTCATGCCAGTAGCGACGCGCCCCATTGCCACAGCCTGCTGATCCGGTGGGAGAGACTCGATGCGTTCGTACTGCTTTGGTCGGAGCTTCATGGTGTTTTCGGCGGCCTGATTCCATCCGACTTTGCTTCCAATGGCGAATGTGAGCACGTACGAGAGCAGGCATCCAATCAGAAACGGAACCCACCAACGAGAATTGCGGCGAATGTCCACGAATGTCTTCGATGGCGAAGTGAAGACGTTAATAATTCGTTGAGGCTCTGAGAGTCCGGGTTGCTGGTTCATTTCTGGAACAGCAGGGGAAAGCGACGCAGTGCTCATGGTTCTCCTTTGAAGGTCAGGCAAATTGCCAAAAGGCAATACGCAAATGGGCGTGCGCAGAGTTCAAGGATTGTGGCGGATTCTGGCGGGACAGTTATACCTTAACTTGGGAAGAAACGGCGTCAGTTTTTTCCGTAGATGGAGACTCTGAGGCTTTTCTCTGACTCTATCGTCCTCCGACGGTCGTCCTGCAAGAATTCCTGCAGCCATCGCAACTGGACCACGATGAGCACGATGGTGACGACGTCGAGAGAAACCTGAAGAGCTCCCACGGCAGCTGCCTTCAGCCAGTGAGTATCGTCGTCGAAGGTGGATGGAAGATCGCGCAAAAACTCACGGTGATATCCGGCGAGAGAGAGCATGAGCCAGGAACAAACGCAGACAGCCAGGGTTGCGATGATCTGCATGCCGAAGACGTCTTTTAGAAAGATCGCTAAAGCTGGCGCCAGCACTACACCCCTCAGCAAGCCTCGCATCGACGTGAGATCGATTCCGCTGTAGCGTCCCCAGGCGGCGAGCATTCCGAACAGAAGAGACATGCACAAATACACGGGCGCCAGCGGCGCATCGTAGGCTGCCCGATAACTCAAGCCGAACACGATGCCCTGCAGACTGGCGTGAGCGATCAGCGTGGCCACCGCGACGCTCGGGAGCATCTTGCCGACTTTTCGCGAGATTGCGTAGGCAAGCAGGAACATGCCACCGATCAGCCCCCATAATGTTTTCCCCACGAGCATGGGCAGCGAAGATTGGTCCCACTGGTCGGAGTAGCTGGCAAAGAAGGCCGAGATGAAGAGTGAAGCAGCAATCCAGCCAAACACGCCAGCCATGAAACGGTGGAGGTCGCTCTCTATAGGCTCGAGATCAGCTGCCGGAAGATCGGCGACACGATCTGGGCGTGGTTCGGGAGGCGGACCAGAGTAGATCGTCTCGTGAACTGTGCCGGACGTCGCCATTACGACGTAGCGTAGCCGACAGTCGTTGAGCCGGCAAGATTACGGCTGGGAACCCCCTTTATTTCAATTGTTTACGCCGGCTTCGCTATGACCTTTCCATTGGCGTCGCGCTCCAGATATGCCCAGGGCGTGTCATGGTCATGAGTGAAGATCGTGAGCCATTTCTCAGAGATTGCCTGATCGTAGTAGCGCTTGCGGTTCTCAATCGTTTCCAGAGGGAAAAGGTCATACGCCATGACCCAAGTTAGGTCGAGGTGCCACGCGGTCGGAATCAGGTCGGAGATGTAGCAGGCTTTCTGATCTTCGCTCTCCAAGATGATGGCTTGCATATTGCGCGTGTGACCGGGATAGATGACCACTGAGATTCCTGGCATTACATCTCCAGCGCCATCAAGCAAGCGCATCTGTCCATTCCGGATCAGAGGATCGTAGTTGTCGCTGATGTAGCTCACTCTGTCGCGTTCGAGCTGCTTTGTTCCATGTTCCCACTCACCGCGCTGCGCGTAGTACGTAGCATTGGGAAAGGTCGGCTCAACTTCGCCGCGTTCATTGCGAAACGTATTCCATCCGCAGTGGTCGAAATGGAGATGCGAGTTGATGACGACCTCGATCTCCTGCCGCCTCACTCCGACAGCTTCCAGCTCGCGCAGGAGCTGAGCCTTGGCGTCGTAGATTTTCGAAAGCTTCTCCGGCAGTTTGTTGCCGATGCCGGTCTCGATGAGCACTAGACGGCCAAAGGCCCGGACCAGAACCGCGTTGGTTCCGCAGGAAATCCGATTCTGCGCGTCGGCTCTCACTCTCTTTTCCCATAATGGTTTGGGAACTACGCCAAACATGCCTCCGGCATCGAGGTAGTACGTCCCATCGGAAATGATTGTCAGTTCGAAGTCGCCTAACTTGCGAGTAGGACGATCGGCAGCGCTCACCGACCACCGCCCTGAGAGTTCGACGGCGTGAACGGCGGGTTGGACGCAGCGATCTTCTCGCTCGACCAGCCAAGCAGCTCGCTGTCAAAGACCGCTCGGATGCGTTCGAAGAGGACTGTGCGCGGGGCGGGACCGGCGATGCCGTGCGTTTTGCGGGGAAACAATAAGAGCTCACACTGCTTTCCCGAATTGATAAAAGCTTGTGTCAGCTGCATCGTGTTCTGCATATGCACGTTGTCATCGCTGGTGCCGTGCACAATCAGTAACCGGCCTGAGAGGTTAGGCGCGGCAAGCTGTACCGAGCCGGAGCGATAGCCATCAGGATTATCTTTCGGCAGCCCCATGTAGCGTTCGGTATAGATCGAGTCGTAGTTGTGCCAGTCCGTCACCGGAGCCACTGCCACTCCTGCTTTGAAGCGCTTCGAGTGGGTGAGAGCGTAGCTGGTCATGAATCCGCCATAACTCCAACCCCACCAGCCAAGGCGGTTGCCGTCGAGTTGCGGAAACCGGTTTAACGCTTGGTCGAGCGCGGTGAGCTGATCATTGAGTTCCACTTTGCCGAACTCATGCCGCAGAGCAGTGGCGAACTTCTTACCGCGATATCCCATACCGCGGTTATCGACGCGTAACACGGCGATGCCATCGTGAGCCAGGATCTGATCGAAGAAGAAACTGGCTGCACCCCAATAATCCTTTACCTCCTGCGCTCCCGGGCCGCCGTAAGGATTCAATAAAACCGGCACCTTCTGATCGCGCGATGCGTCAGGTGGCATAACTAGTTCGCCGTGAAGGACCGTGCCATCATCCGCGGTAAAGTCCACAAATTTCGGCTGGACGAATTCATAGGATGTCACCGTGCGAGACGACCAAAACACGTTGCAGGTTCCCGAAAAGGAACAAAGCTGCATCCTCGGCGGCGTCAGCAGCGCAGAGTACGTATCAACGTAGTACTTGCCCTGGTCAGGGAAGCTTGCTTTGTGTGTACCGTCTTCATGCGATATCCGCTGCTTGCCGGTTCCGTCCAGCTTTACAGAAAATAAATTCTGCTGCCGGTCGTCTCCTTCATTGGCGGTATAGAAGATCGTGCCGCTTTCCTCATCCACGCCATCAACGCCGGTAACTTCATAGTTGCCGCTCGTCAGTTGATGGTCCAACTTAGCGGCGGCGCTGAGCGGATTTTCTTTGTTGAAGCTGTATAGGTAAAGATGTGTGTAGCCGTCGCGCCAGCTTTCCCACAGGAACCTGTCTCCCGATTTGAGAATCCTAAAGGTGTCGTTCCACATTACCCAAGCGTCGTCCTTTTCGGACAGCATCAGTTGCGAGCGCCCGCTCGGCGTGTCCACAAAATAGATATCAAGCTGATTCTGATCGCGGTTCAGAACTTGGACATAGACGACGTCTTTGTTTACCCATCCGAAGCGAGGGATGTAGTAGTCATTCTTGCTCTGCTTGCCGGTTAGTCCCGGAATGTTTACCCAGTGTGTTCTGCCGCCATTGGAATCGAGCACCCCGACCCGAACTTCCGGATTTGGATCGCCAGCGTTGGGGTACTTCTGGTGATCGACAGTCGGATGATCGGGAACGTAGTCGGTAATCGGATACTCGGGAACCTGTACTTCATTCATCTGGAGGTATGCGATGTGCTTGCCATCCGGAGACCAGAAGTAGTTGCTGCGAACGTCTAGCTCTTCCTCGTAAACCCAATCCGCTTCACCGTTCAGGATGTTGTCGGCATCGTTTTCGTTAGTAAATGTGAGTTGGTTCTCCCGTGAATCTCCCGAAAAGGAACGCACATAAAGATTGTGCTTGCGGACATAGGAAATCCGCTTGCCATCGGGAGAAAACTTGGGATCGCCACTCGGATCCGCTCCGGCGGTTATTTGTATTCCAGTGCCCGATTCGAGGGCGTAGTACCAGAGCTGTCCCTTGGAGTCGAAGAGAAGGTGCTTGGAGTCCGGTGCCCAATGATAGCCGGCGATGGAATAGCGGCTGCGCCGCTCACGTTCACGATCGTCCTTGGTTTGCTTGCCGCCATTATTCTCCGGGGGTGAGAGTGAGGCGAGCTTTTCGGTTGCAACCAGGACCGCGGCCTTTCCGTTAGCGACATCGATGTAGTAGAGCTGTCCGTGCTCGCCGGAATCATCGCGAAGCACGTAGGAGACGCGTGTGCCGTCGGGACTCCATTTCACTGTCTCTGGCGCTCGTCCAGTGACGCCGCCTGCGGCAAAGACTTCAGGAATGCTTGGCAGCTTGCCTGCCTCCTGCGCCGAACAAAAGAAAGACACAATGAAGATGACGAGTAGCAGTCGAAGTGGCTCCAATGCCTGACTCCTTGGCCGAACGAAGTAGAACGCAAAAGTGTAGCAAGAGCGGTGTTGCTCGGCTCCGATGGCGAGGGTGAAGCGAGTTTTGCACAGTCCACTCCGCGCAGGTAACACGCACAAGTAATGCCGCGACCAACAACTTGTGACATGTGCTTACAATCTGCACTTCGAGTGTGACGCGTTCTGAAAACAAGAACGACGAGGAACAACAAAGTTCCGATTCAAGGAGGCGTTATGAGTCTACTCGTGGTAATCGCCATCATCGCGGTTCTCATCGGCCTGCTGGTGCTAGCCGTCCAGACAGCGCGGTGAAGATCTCAAAGTTAAGATCCGGCCGACTTCAGGCTCATCACGCTAGGTCGGCCGAGTCGGAGGAAAACAGTCCGATTCCGCTTAGGGCAGAATGAGGGGCTCGAACTCCAACCAGTATTTGTCCTATACTTCTCCTCGGAAAAGGAGTTTGCTATGAGCCTCTTTCTTCCGATTCTTCTTCTCGGCTTTGCTCAAGCCGCCGATCAGCCGATAAGTCCGGCTGCAACGCAAACTACGACGGCCAACGTCGAAGCAGCCGTCGTGAATCCGCCGAATTTGACCCTTCCGGCACAACCGAAGAATGCATTTGTGCTGCCCGGTCGCAAAATTGCTCCTTCTGACTGGCAAGTCATGCAGGACCGCACTCTGTGCTTCACGATGCGGACCTACCTGTTTGAGCGCCGAAACGGGTATGCTCCCGAGCCAGTGGGGATGACGACCTGTCAGCCGGCAAGCGCAAGGCAGCAGAAGCGTGCCGGCGAGGGTGTAGGACCCAGGCCGGTTCCGGCAAACTAGGAAAATCGGCCTTGTCAATTCCGGCAAGACTGGTGTTGCAGCACCATCCTTGGTGCCGCGTTGGGGCATGACACCCTTAAATAGGGTATTTACTTCTGGTTTCTACCCCTTCCCCTCTATGTTTGGGTAGTTCTCACCCATATTCACTGTCCGAAGTACAGGGTCTGAAGTTACAAACGCATGAAAGCAGACCAGCTATACTCTACCGAGCTACTGGCAGGCTGGTGAATCCCGGCCTGACTCTGGCCTTTCCCCCTTCCGTACTGGGAGAATCAAGCGCTTGGAATTTTGTCGGCTGAGAAATCGCGCCAAGGGCTTGAAGCCGTCTAACCATTCAGCTCTGAGCGGAGTTGAGCTTGGTTTGAGTGCATTGAAGTTGCGCCGCCTATGAAGAAGATCAGTCGGGAGTGCGTTTTGCTTGCTATTAGCGTTGCCATAACGCTGCTTGCTACAGCGTGCGAGACCTCGGGGAAGACAAAGCCTCGCACCACGCCTGTGGCCCAAGCGCAAGCTCCGACGATGATTGCGCAGGCGCGGCCCGTCTCGCCTAATCCGGCCTCTTCCACTGCTGCTCATAAGGCGCCACTGGATCCAGTCGACCGGATCGTGGAGCAAGCGGAGAAACAGTATCAACAGGGCCAGCAAGACTATGCCGCCGGGCATCTGGAAGCGGCGAAACAGCGGTTTGATCAGGCGGTAAACGTCTTACTCGAGGCCGAAATCGACGTGCGCTCGGATGAGCGCCTCCAGCGCGAGCTCGACAAGATCACCGAGGGTGTCAATCAGCTTGAAGTAGCAGCACTGCAACTTGGGGATGGATTCACCCAGCAAAAGGCTCAACCAGCGCCGATCGATGAAGCTAACGACATAACCTTCCCCGCGGATCCAAACGTGAAGGCACGGGCGGAGGCGCAGGTTAAGGAAACGCGCTCCGATCTTCCCTTGGTAATCAACGATTACGTCGCCGGATACATTAACTTCTATTCCACTCGCGGACACGGAACGGTTGAGCGCGCACTTGCGCGATCGGGACGATATCGCGACATGATCCTGCGCGTCCTGAAGGAAGAAGGGGTTCCCCAAGACCTTCTGTACCTCGCTGAGGCCGAGTCTGGCTTCGAACCGCTAGCCCTTTCGCGCGCTGGAGCGCGTGGAATGTGGCAGTTCATGTCCAGCCGGGCGTCTGGATATGGCCTTCGTCGGAGCTGGTGGATCGACGAACGCCAGGATCCCGAAAAGGCCACGCGAGCAGCCGCTCGCCACCTGAAAGACCTTTATAACCAGTTTGGCGACTGGTATCTGGCGATAGCGGCCTACAACTCCGGTCCCGGAAACGTTCAGCAGGCTGTAAAGCGGACCGGCTATGCCGATTTCTGGGAACTCTACCGACGCAACGTACTGCCAAAAGAGACGAAGAATTACGTACCGATCATCCTTGCCTTCACGGTAATGGCGAAGAACCCGAAGCAGTATGGCCTGGACAACATTCAACCGGCGCTTCCGCTGGAGACCGACTCCCTACGAGTGGATTATCCAGTCGATTTGAGGTTAGTTGCCGAGTGCGTGGATTCCGATCTCACCCGTCTCACCGAGTTGAATCCCAGCTTGCTGCGCCTGACGACGCCGAAGGATGCCATCTACGATCTCCGTCTCCCCGCAGGAACCAAGGAGAAGTTTGAGAAAGCAATCGCTGCCATTCCGCTGGACAAACGCGTATCCTGGCGATATCACCACGTGGCGTCCGGCGATACCTTGGACACCATCGCGCGGCAATATCGCACCACTCCCAGCGCGATCCAGGCGGTAAACCAGTTGCCAAGTGAGCGTCTTCAGACTGAAAGCAAGATCATTATTCCGGTCACGGCAGGAAGAATGACTGGAACCGCAGTCGCCTACTCCAAGCGTCCCACTCATTACCGGGTCCGCAGCGGCGATACTGTAGCCTCCGTTGCAGACGACTTTGGGGTTCCCGCCGACCGTCTACGGCGCTGGAACGGATTGAAGGGCAACCAACTGGCTCACGGAAGGGTGCTGGTAATCCATAAACCGGTAGTCGGAGCCGAGTCGATGGTGATTAACAGCCCTTCGCGACACCGGAGCACGCGCCACAAGTCCAGCGGCTCCTCGGCCCACGCTGCTGGCGGATCAACCCGTAAAGCCTCGGCCGCAGCCGGAAAATCCGCTTCCCAGAACAGCACCTCTGCCAAAACTACCGGGGGAGATGCCTCACAACGCGCCGCCTCCAGCGCTGAACGCGCCTCGGCAGGTATCCAATAAGACTCCTGTAGACTCTTTCAGCACTTCTTTTTCACGCACACCGCATTCAATTTGACACCGAAAGAGAGCGAGTTGCTATAATCCGCGCCTGCATCATTTTCTTGTGCGAGCATTCATCGCTGTCATGATGGGCTCCAAAATTCAGGAGGAAAAATGAGCTTCGACGATCAGACACTCTATGGCCGTAGTGAAGACGAAATGGACGATTACGGCGATTCTGGCCTGGACGAAGAGTCCATGGAAGACAGCTACGACGAAGAGGAAGAGGAAGAGGAGCTGGCCGGCGGAGCCGGTGGCGGCGCCATGACACCTCGCCCGAGCGGCGGGGGAGGAATCACGGAATCGTCGGGCGGCGGCGCTCCCAGTGGCGGTGGCGCAGGCAGCAGTGGTGGTGGAGCTGCGCGTCCCGCTGCGAAGAAGAAGAGTCCTGCGAAGAAGAAAGCTCCTGCGAAGAAGAAAGCTCCTGCGAAGAAGAAGGCAGCGAAGAAAAAAGCGCCGGCAAAGAAAAAGGCAGCGAAGAAGAAATCCTCGTCGCGTCGGAGTTCTGGCGGAGCGAGAAAGAAATCTGCTTCGCGCGGCGGCGCCAAGAAGAAAGCCAGCAAGGGCCGCAAGAAGAAATAGGCGGCACCGAATTCCTGTATTCAACGCTCCGCCTTGTGGAGACGTCCGCCGCGGCGGACTGCGTCTCTACCAGAGTGCTCGCGCTGTAATGGATCCGTAATCTACGGTGCTGTTGAACAATCTGGGTCAAAAGCAAAGCCGCGATTTACGTCGCGGCCTTTTCTTTTGCAGAATGTCTTGTTGCAGCGGACTTAGCGTTTGCCTTGAACGGCGTTGAGGCAGCGTCCGTATAACTCAATCAGCTGCGCGGCGTAATCTTCGGGTTTGGGAGACGTACTTCCCGTGAACCCTGGGGTGGTGGTGCCGATGCGTCCATACTGTGTAGTGGAGGCGATGAACTTCATCATGTCGAGTGCGATGTCTTCGTTACGCCGGGAGCCAAACGTGGCGGGCAATGCTTCCATGAACACTTCTCCTCAAAAACTTGGCAATTTCGATGCTAACACGCACGTAAGCTTCGGAGGCTCGGGCCTGCTAAGCTCGAAACTGTCGTAAAACATGCAGAAGGCGCTCCTCATCTACAACCCGTTTTCGGGATTCCGACGGCATCGGCGCGTCCACCAGGTGGAAGCCGCTGCCGATGAGCTGCGCCGTTCTGGAGTCGAAGCCAAGATCCTGCCTTCTCGGGGACCGTCCAAAGCCGGCGCCCAAGCCAAAGAAGCTGTCGAGGCGGGATACGACACGATCTTCGCCTGCGGCGGCGATGGCACGATTCATGACGTGCTGCAAGGTATGGTTGGTCACACCGAAGCCGCCCTCGGCATTGTGCCGTTGGGCACGGCCAATGCGTTAGCTGCGGACTTGAAGATCCCCCACGATCCAATCCGCGCCATTCAGCGGCAATTGCAATACCGGCCGAAGACGATAGCCGCTGGAATGATCGAGCATTGCAACGACAAGCCCCCGAAGCGTCACCGCTATTTCACCGTGATGGCCGGCGTGGGACCGGACGCGTTGCTGGTGTACTCACTCTCCGCCGAAGCCAAAGCCCGCTTCGGCGTTGCCGCGTATGTGGCAAATTCATTTTGGGAATACATCACCTACCGTCATGCGCCGTATGAGATGACTGTAACTCGCGTCGATGGCCAACCAGAGCAAATCAGCACCGCTCAGGTGATGGCCGTGCGCATTCATGACTTTGGTGGACCGCTGAAGAAGTTCGCCCAAGGCGCCGATCTCAGCCGCGACGATCTGCGGGTAATTGTCTTCCGCGGAGGAGTCCGGCTGTCGTATCCTGCCTATCTGCTCTCAGCTCTCTTCGGGCTGCAAGTCCGTATTCCCGGAGTGGAACTCATCGACGCTCGGGAGATCATTTGCCGCGCCATTCCCGGCCGCGAAGACCGCCGTGTGTACTGTGAAGCTGACGGCGAGTGTTTGTGGCGCCTACCTGTGCGCATTTCCATCCGGCCAAATGCGTTCAACCTGCTCATGCCTCAATAGCAGGACGTTGTTCCAGCCCTCGGCGGTGCCTTTCTCTCCGGTCAACGACATCAGAAAATTGTTCAATCCCAGCATCCAAGGAGTTACACAGGCGATCCCACAGAGATCCTACGAGTTTGATGGGATCGATCCTTTCGGCCCCCTTGGTATTGAGGTGGATACCCACACATTGCAGTGGGATCGTTCTGGGATCTACGGTGGGATCTCACAACGAGGAGGCATTCAGTTTTCCTCGAAGCGCGAAACTCTGGCATGCAGGAACGGTCAAAAGCGCAGACTCAGGTGCTCTCTTTCGGGTTAACTGAGTCGGCGATTGGATCTTCTTCTTCGCCTGTGTTCTGGAGGGCTTTGTCGCCGAGATCCATCCAGCGGCGGATGCGTGCGTTGTCGGGATGCCGGCGCTCGCCTTTAGTCCAATCCCTATTTACTGGGGCAGTCTGATTGCCGAATCGCTGGGAATCAGCCGTCTTGCCGGCATCTTGGCTAGAATTGCTGCCTGGCGAATTGGGGTCCCGAGTACCCATACATAGTTCAAGAAAGCAGAGTCGACAGGTCGAAGGTTAACCTGTGTTCTCCTGCTGATCGGGTGCTCTCAGGAGAGTATCAGCCAGCTGCAGGTAACGGCTCACATCATGCTGATGCACCCGCTGATCGTTTCGCACAAACTTGGGCACCGAGTTCATGTGCCGGCGAAGTAGTTCGCGATCTATCCACAGGCCGGAAGCTCCCTGCGGAACTTTCCCAGGTCCCGAGTTTGGGCCTCGCCGTTTTGTATTTGCGCGCCTTGTGCTTCTAGGCATAGTTCCGGATGCACCCTTTCTTGACGTGCTTTTGGATGCAGAAATCAGCAGCTCTGGTTGGCACGGTTTCTGACAATTTTTGGGCACCTTATTACCTCGGTGCCTTGCCCCCAAGGGCCTGTCTGGTCAACACTTTGTGAGACTGGCGGAAACCCCGAGATGGAACACCCCCGACTGCTGATCACCGAGAAGAGCACCTCAGACTTGCGCGGAGCCTGCTCCAGTTGTGGCCGCTCTTTCCATGCTTTCGTCAGGAGCACGGAAGAGGACGCGCTCTGGTTTCTTACGCGCGGCTTCAAGCTACACTGCCGCAAGATCCACTCTCTCGTGATTCATCCGGCGCTCGGTGTCGAGGAGATGGTCGAAGGGCTCCCATTGCCGGCGTATGTCTGTACCAAAGGCACAAGGAAGCTCCTTGCAGCGAACCAGTCCTTCCGGCAGGTCATGGGATATACGGCGGAAGAGATCACAGAGCTTCGGCTCGATGATTTGCGCGCGCTCGAAGACATGCCGCCTCTGATTGAAAGTCTGCAGCGTCCCGGCGGAGGCACAGTGGAGCAGCGCTGCCGGACAAAAGGCGGGCGCTTTCTAAAAGTTCGCCTCCGTTATCAGGACATCAATCTGTTCCAAAACGAGACTGCACTGCCAGATACTCGTTTCGTTGTTCTCACGAATATTCAAACGGCCCAAGGAGTCAGCGACCCTGCCATGATGTCATTCGATAAAGGTGCGAGAGTCGGAAAGAACGCAGAGCGGCGGCATCCCCGCTTTAAAGTCGAATGTGACGTGCAAGTGCTCCGCGGCGCAGCCGCCATCCAGGGTCAGGTCCTCGATTTGAGCGAGAGCGGGATTGCGCTCAACGTTCCCGGCGAGGTAAAAGCGGGGGAGCGAGTCATACTCCGATTCATCCTGCCGAACTCCGAACACCAGTTCGGAGTGCAAGCTACGGTGAAATACTCGAATGGAACGCGTCACGGTCTGGAATTCTACAAACTCGCGCGCCGTGAATCCGACGAACTCTGGCGAGTTTGTCGCGCGTTGTCGGCCCTGGCCTAGCCAGTGCGGCACTAGTCGGCGTTAGGGAGAAAACCAGTCCACCCCTCGTCGCATGCTTTCATCGACTTTCTGCAACCGCGTTCTAGTTTTCGGAACTCACGATCGAAATGCCCGCCGCATCTGCGGCCTCGATACTGCGATCGCCATCGAGAAGCAGGCACCGCTGCGCGTCGATAGCGAGACATGTTGCGCCTGCACGCTGCATGACCTCGATTGTCTTCACGCCAATTACCGGCACGTCGAAGCGCAAATCCTGTTTGGGTTTCGCGACTTTCACCACGGTCAACGCGCGACTCAGGAACGAATCCGGCGTGTCCTCGTGGTGTAGAGTGCGCATAATTTCCCCAGCACGCAGAATCGTTGCGTCGGTGCCCTCCATTGCCTCCACTGCAACACATGCCGATTCGGCTATCACGACAGTTTGCCCGATATCGTATTGGGCGAGATGAAGAGCAACTGCCCGGCCGTAAGAGAGGTTCTTCTGCTCGCTTTCATTTGGTGCTCGCCTCGTGAGCACTCCAGCTCGCGCAAGCAACGGCTCAAGGTAGGACGTCGAACTCAGAAGAGTGATTCCCTCATCCCCTAGTACCTTGCCGACCGCACCGAGCAAGGCGTCCGTGTTACGGGTGCGAATGGAGAGCAGCAGTTTGGCGAGCCGCCAGTCCGGGCGAATGCTGGAGAAGATTTGCTTGTGCTTTACCTGCCCCGCCATGATGGCGCGGCTTACGCCTTCCTGTTGGAAAGTCTCGATGAGCTTCGAGAGTTCTCCCAGCGAGAGCCAGTGCAGGCGAATGCCGGAATCATGCGCAGCCCGTTCCGTGATCTCCGGCTCAGTCTCTTCCTTGATGGCGGCTACCACGACCTGCTCCCCCTTTGCCCGTGCCGCGTCGAGCACCAAAAAGGGAAAACGGCCATTGCCGGCAATGAGACCGAGTGGGCTGGAAGCCATTGAGAATCATTTAACCACAGAGGATCGATACGATTCCGCCCGGGAGAGCCAACACGAAGGTCACAAAGGAAACCCAAGGTCACGAAGAAACCAATTAGCCGCTCTCTTCGTGACCTCCTTTGTCACCTTCGTGCCCTTCGTGTTCGCTTTTCTCCCGTTGGGTCTCACGAAGCTTCTAAGGTCTACGCCCGTCGCGCCGACATCTCACGATCGTGAACAGCGGCAGCAAATTCGTCGATGAATATGGTCTGGTCGCGGTCCGGTCCGGTTGAGATCATGCCCACGCGAGCGCCCGTCTTCTCCTCGAGATACTTCATGTAATCCTGGGCCTTCTCTGGAAGCTTGGCGAAGTCCTTTATGCCAACTGTCGATTTCTGCCAGCCGGGCATGGTTTCGTAAACGCATTCGACCTTCTCAAAACTCCCTGCCGCGGCGGGAATGCGTTTGTCGGACACTTTGCCACCGATTTTGTAGCTAACGCAGACCGGGATTTCGTCGAACGTATCCAGCACATCGAGTTTGGTGACCACCATCCAATCGATGCCATTGATCGAGGTGGCGTAACGCAGCAGCGGCAGATCCACCCAGCCGCAGCGCCGCGGACGTCCAGTCACCGCGCCATATTCATTGCCGCGTGCGCGCAACGTCTCGGCGATTGCATCCTTGATCTCGGTGGGGAAGGGACCTTCACCCACACGCGTGCAATATGCCTTCGTAACTCCGATCACCGAGCGGATTGCATTCGGCGCGACTCCGGTGCCAGTGACCGCGCCTCCCGAGGTGGCACTCGATGACGTGACGAAGGGATAGGTCCCATGGTCGATATCGAGCATGGTGCCCTGCGCGCCTTCAAACATCACGGATTCGCCGGCCGCGATGGCATCGTTGAGCAGCAACGCAGTATCGGTAACGAACGGCGCAACGCGCTCAGCAGCGCGAGAATATTCGTCATAGATTTTGTCCGGATCGAGTGGCTCGGTATTGAACAGCGCATGAGCGATGGTGTTCTTCTCGCGGCAGGCGTTGTCGATGTGCGTGCGCAGCAGTTTGGAGTCGAGTAGATCGATCACACGCAGCCCACCGCGCTTCATCTTGTCCTCGTATGCGGGGCCGATACCGCGCGAGGTAGTGCCGATCTTTATGCGACCAGGAGCATTCTCCGCGGCCAGCTCGATCATGCGGTGATAGGGAAGAATCACGTGCGCGCGATTTGAGACGAAGAGACGGCCGGTGACATCGAGACCAGTCTGCTTGAGTCCATCTATTTCTTTGAGGAACGCAATTGGATCGAGAACTACACCATTGCCGATCACGCTACGGCAGCCTTCTCGCAACACACCGCAGGGAATGAGCTGAAGCACGAATTTCTTGCCTGCGATGATGACAGTGTGCCCGGCGTTATGTCCGCCGGCATAGCGGGCGACAACATCGAAGTTCTCTGAGAGCACGTCGACGATCTTGCCCTTACCCTCATCGCCCCATTGGGCGCCCACAACAACCGCAGTATTGCCTCTTTTCAACGAAGAACTCCCGACGATGTTTTGTGAACACACACTTGCTCCTGCCTTGGGAGCGAGCCAATTTGAGAATGTGAGACGCGACCATGGGCCGCGATGGGTGTGTGTACGACTAATTATACGCCAGAGAGAGGTGAAGAATCGGGTGATCGGGCCCATCGGGTGATCGGGTGAAGTAAGACCCCGCCCGAGAGCCTGTCCCTTGCAAACCGAGCGCAGTTCCTAACCGAGCACTCTCCCTTCAAACACCGTCATTCCGAAGCGCCTGACTTTGGCGCGAGGAATCTGCTGTTTGGGTTCACCTCGAAAAGCAGATCCCTCACTTCGTTTCGGGATGACAGTAGTGGATTAACGGGAATGACAGTAATCGATTCATGGCGATGACATAAATGGGGAGGCAATTCGTTCGGCCAGAAAGCATAGGTTTCCCAGGCTTTACTTCACCCGATCACCCGATTCTTCTTCAGTGTCCTGCCGCCGTCGGCGCCTGCGCCCCGCTCAGATGTTCGTTGAAAAAGCGCACCATCTCGACCGTTGACTTGATGCGGTTCGGAATCTTGCGGAAGCCGTGTCCCTCGTCGGGAAAGAGGATGTACTCCACGGGTACGCCGCGAGACTTGAGGTTATTTACGATCTGCTCAGCCTCGATTACCGGGACGTTGGTATCGTTGGCGCCGTGCTGGACCATGGTTGCAGCCTTGATGCGGTCGAGCTTATAGATCGGCGACAGTTTGTCGAGCATGTCTTTCTGTGTGGCTGGATCTCCGTACTCAATGGTGGAGATGGCGGCCATCCAGGGTTCTGTGTGCTGGAAGAACGTCACGAAGTTGACGATGCCAAATAGATCGACTCCGGCGGCGAAGAGATCGGGATACTCGGTGATGCCCGCCATCGTCATGTATCCACCGTAAGAGCCTCCGGTGATGCCAAGGCGCTTTGGGTCAGCCAGCTTGTTGTTCACCAGGTAGTCGACGCACGACTTAATGTCGTGTACACCATTCACGCGCAGCTCGCCATTGTCGAGGTTTACAAAGCGCTTTCCAAATCCGGAAGAGCCGCGCACGTTGGGAGCGAATACTCCAATGCCCTGCGATACGAGCGCCTGGTAGTCGCTGCGAAATGATGGCCGCTCCTGGCCTTCCGGACCGCCGTGGAAGCTGAGCACAAAAGCGCCCGTGGGCTGCTTGGGACGATACAGCCAGCCGCTGAGTTGCAGTCCGTCGTGGGCCGGGAACGTAACCAGTTCTGGACGGACCAGCGTCTTCAAATCAATGCCCGCGTGCGGACTGAAAGTGAGCTGACGGAATTTGGGATTGGCTACGGTTGTAACCCAGATATCGGACGGCTGGGTAGCGCCGAGAGCGGAGATTGCGAGCTGGCGTCCATCGTTGGAGAAGCGAACACCCCCGACGATGTCTCCAGGAAGTGCCAGCGGTGTTTGCTTGCCAGTCTTGACGTCATAAAGAGACATCTCGGTGCGCCCTCCGACGTTCCATAAGAGCGCAGCCAGCGTTCCATCGCGATTGAGTGTGACGTCGTCGAGCTCTGCGTCCTTGCGCTCAACGAGAATCTTCACCTCGCCGGGAGTCCCGTCGGGGTTCAACGGCATCTTGGCGAAGGCTACGAGATCTCGGTCTTTGTTGCTGCCGAAATAGACAGTCTTGCCATCCGGTGCGAGTTCGCCGAAGAAGGTTCCCGGGCCGCTATGTTCGGTGAGGATAGCATCTTTTCCCGATTTGGTATCAAGCGAATAGAGATCGTTGCTTCCGCGGCTCCGCAAGCGGGAAAGTAGAGCTCGGCTTCCATCGCGGCTGGCGTTGGCTATGCCGCCTACTCCCGGATTCTTAGCCAGCAAACGAATTTCGCCTGTCTTCACGTCGATGGCGAAGACGTCGCGGGCAGCGGGATTGCTGCGGCTCGAGTCCATGTAAATCAGCGTTCCGTCGTCGGACCACCCGTCGAATCCGTTGTTGTCTTTTCCGCCATCCGTAAGCCTGCGCAATCCGGTGCCATCGGGCTTCACCAAATAGATCTGCGTGTTCAGTCCGCCGCCGGGCGCGATAGTCACGGCGATCCAGTCGCTGGTCGGTGACCAATTCGCCTGAGCGACCGGGTCGCTGCTGTTGGTAACCATGCGCGGATAACCGCCTTCAGCGGGAACGATCCACACCTGCGGGACGCCACTTAGGTTCGCGATGTAGCTGATCCACTTGCCGTCAGGAGAAAAGTCAGGAGCAGACGCGCTGCCGACGCGGGCGAAGCGTTCGACGGTGGCCGCTACATCTTTCGGATCAGAAGCATTGAGCGCGGAGGCGTTCATGAGGACGAGGCACAGCAGTCTTGCGACTTTGGTAAAGGGGGACATGAAAGTTTGACTCGGTAGTGTCGACCTACGTTAGCTTCGCGAATTGTGGGAGTCAATCGGAAATCGGGTCGTAGTTCGGAAATCGGGTCATAGTGAGGTAGGAGCAATCAGAATATGGGTGGTTTGACGAGAGTAATCTCTACGTCTACCACTTGTGTCGCGGGGTTTTGAGAAGTCTTAAAAATGCGCTCGGGTGTCACGTCCGGTCGTGCGTGCAGATCACGAAGAAAGTGTTGCAACAAGCCGCAGTCAAACACGCGACCCTCGTAGGGCTTCCAGGCATTCAGCAGCTTTTCTTTTGCGCCCGGTTCAGACTCTTCACCCAGCACCAGCAGCTTACCTGCGCGGAATTCTGAACCTTCATCGAGATCGACATCGAGCGAGACAGTGTGAAGCGTCTCATCGATGGTCGTTTCCGGCACCGCCGAAAAATCCAGATATCCCCGGGTGCAATAAAGGCTGCGAAGCTCATCGAGGCCGTTTGCAATTCTTTCTCGATCGAAGATTTCTCCATCGGAAATTTTGAATTGCGCGCGGAGTTGAGCCGCAGGAAACAATGTACTGGCCTTGAATCGTATGTCCTTTAGTCGATAGCGCTCACCTTCACTTACCGTTACATTCACATCGACAATTTGTCTTGATCCGTCAGGTTGCAAGGCGGTCACGCTGGGTGCTTGGACAGAAACTTTGAAATATCCGAGCTTTTGAAAAGCAAAACGAACTCGCTCCGCAATTTCATTCAGATCGTTGCTGTCATACTCGCGACTTTTGATTTCCTGAATCAGGCGCCGCTGGTCTGTGGCGGAGACCATCTGCCCACCCGTTAGTGTGAGCCTGCGGATAATGACTTGCCGGTCGGCTACGATTGCGCGAACCGCTGAGGAAACGAGCAGAAGAATCGCCGCTAAGACGAGAGCACGGCTTCGGATAAAGCACCTCGGACATTGTTGGACTAGCCTTACACGGCTGTCAACGTTTGTCGGGCAGCTCTTCGGATTTAAACTGTTCTCGTGCCCGAACTTCCTGAGGTCGAGACCATTGCGCGTGGGCTTGATAAACGTGTGCGCAACGATGCCATCGACTCGGTGTGGTTAGGGAAGCATCGGGAGCCGCTCAAGTCTTCGGCGCGCGAGATCTCCGCTGCGCTCACAGGCACACGCATCATCGAAGTGCGGCGCGTGGGTAAGCATATCGTCTTTGATCTCGAAGCCAGCACTTCCCAGAACGGAAAAGCCACGCGTCAGTGGATCGTGCACTTGGGCATGACGGGCCGCATGCTGGTCTGCTCTCCCGAAGAAGAGACTCCCAAGCACACTCACGCGATCGCCTCGCTGGCCTCAGGACGTGAGCTGCGCTTCGTCGATCCGCGGCGTTTTGGCCGGTTGAGTGTAGCTACCAAGAAAAGCTTCGCTGGACCGGGTACTGAGCCGCTCACTATCAGTCCTGAAGACTTCGCGAAGCTCTTTCGCGGCCGAAAGACTCCGATCAAGGCTGCTTTGCTTAATCAGAAACTGCTGCACGGCGTTGGGAATATCTACGCCGACGAGTCGCTCTTCCGTGCCGGCATCCGTCCCAAACGGCAGGCGGGGAGGCTTACCCGTGCTGAACTTGATCGTCTGCATGCGGCAGTGAAAGAGGTGCTGAAAGAGGCGATCAAGCTCGGAGGGTCTTCAGTTTCTGATTATGTGGACGCAGAAGGACGTGAAGGATTCTTCCAGCTTCAACACCGTGTGTATCTGCGCACTGGCGAGCCGTGCCTGGTCTGCAAGACGCCGATTAAGCGAATGGTGCTGGGCGGCAGGGGAACGCATTATTGCCCGAAATGCCAAAGATAGCCGCTTGCAGGCCACTTCACCACGGAGACACGGAGTCACGGAGAACAGCCGAAGCCGGGAGTGAAACCACAAAGGACATAAAGGAATACAAAGAAGGAACGGCTGGACTGCATTCTAGGAAGTGTCTTGCTTCGTGGTCCTTCGTACCCTTAGTGGTTTAGCTCTTGTTTTTCTCCGTGACTCCGTGTCTCCGTGGTGAAATGGATCTGCCTCTACAATGCCGTTTGCATCTCATTCCCTAACCCTGAGCATTGAATGACTGATCTGAAGCGCTTCGCCATTGGCGTTGACCTTGGCGGCACGAACATGCGAATTGCCGCTGTAGACGAAAGCGGCAAGCAACTTGAACTCATTACGACCAGTACGGAAGTAAAACGCGGGCGCGATCTTGTGGTCGCCGATATCTGCGACGCGATCCGTTCGTTGCGTAAGAAGTTCGAGGGACGCGGCCGATTCGCCGGTACGGGAATCGGTGTGCCGGGAATCATCGACATGCAGAGCGGAACGGTGCTTCAGTCGCCCAACTTGCCCGACTGGGCAAATTATCCAGTGCGCGATGAGATCCAGCGGCGGCTCGATAGCCAGGTGATCCTGGAAAACGATGCCAACGTAGCAGCACTCGGCGAAAAGTGGATGGGAGCTGGTCGCGACGCCGAGTCGATGTGCATGTTTACGCTTGGCACCGGCGTGGGCGCGGGTATCGTCCTCGACGGCAAGATCTGGCATGGTATGACCGGCATGGCCGGCGAGTGCGGCCATATCACAATTTTTCCCGATGGCGTTCCGTGCGGTTGCGGGAATCGCGGATGCGTCGAGCAATACGCCTCAGCAACGGCAGTGAAACGGATGGCGGTGGAGGCCATTGCAACGGGAAGAGCTCCCGAGCTTGCGCGCGCCATGAGCGAGAATCCCGAGTTCAGTTCCAAAGTGGTCTTCCAATATGCTATGCAAGGCGATTCTTCAGCGAAGAAGATATTCGACGTTGTAGGACGCGCAGTCGGCCTGATGTTGGCCGACATGATCAATGTGCTGAATCTGCCCATGTATGTAATTGGCGGTGGACTTGCGAGCGGATGGGAAGCGTTTGCTCCGGCAATGTTTGAAGAACTGCGCAAGCGATCGTACGTTTATGTCGCTACCGCTCCGAACGAGACACTCCCAGCGCGCCGGCATACCTTGGTTACGAGAGCGCTGCTCGGCAGCGACGCTGGGTTAATTGGTGCGGCGAGACTGGCGCTGATGTGAGGGCACACACAAAAGGTCGGGTGGGGCGTCCGAATGAATGTCTTCTTCGATGCATACTTACAAGATCTGTCATCCTGAGCCCCTCTTTTGGGCGAAGGATCTCCCGCGATGCTTCGGACTTGCATGGCCTGTTCAGGCATTTGGGCCAAGATTCTGGAGAAAGAGCCGCGAAAATGCGATTAAGACTGAGACATCGCGGGAGATCCTTCGCCCAAAAGAGGGGCTCAGGATGACAGTCTGATGACCGCGCCAGGAGGAGCCACCGGCAAGTCGCTCTCCATCGCGAGCACCATCTTTTTTGTCCTGATCGCTATCGGATGGAAACTGGTCTCGGTGAGCGGGCTCGCAGCTCGAGTACAGGGGCGCCTTCTATCTGCCTACGTCAGCTTCGCCCTACTAGTAGTCCCGATTTGGTTCTTCGGCTTCGGCATCGCGGATCGTGTGCGGGTGGTTCTCAGCAACCCTTTAGCGCGAGTCTCTGCCGCAGCGCTGTTTGCCGTGCCTTATGCAGTCTTCGCTCTTCCCGCGCACGAGTTTCGCTGGAAGATTCTGGTTGGGTTTCTGTTGATATGTCTCTTGGGAGCCGCGCTGCTGGAGTGGGCGCGGCGGCAGCACGGCACCACGCGCGGCGGGTGGCAGGACTTTATTGTCTTAGCTGCGCTGGGCCTCGCAGTTGATTTAAGGGCATTTGAGTCGGCATGGCCTTATCCCGGCATCAGCGGAATGTCCAAGCTGGTACTCGTGGATCTGGCATTGTACGGATACCTTGTCATCCGCCAGCTCGAAGGTATTGGCTATGACCTTCGTCCGAAACTGAGCGATTTCAGAATTGGATTGCGGGAATTCCTGTATCTCACGCCAATTGTTGTTGCGCTTGGATTGAGCCTACATTTTCTGCATTGGCACTCGCGAGTGCCAGCTCTTTGGATGTTCGTTGGCGCGTGGGCATTTACTTTTCTGTTCATCGCGATTCCGGAAGAGCTGTTCTTTCGTGGACTTGTGCAGAATTTGCTCGAACGCCGCTGGGGCACGCACGTCTCCCTGGCAATCACGTCGGTACTCTTCGGACTTTCCCATTTCAACAAGCGACTGGGCCCGGGCGCGGTTGGGTTCAACTGGCGCTACGTCCTGCTAGCCACTGTCGCCGGAATCTTCTACGGCAGAGCCTGGCTGGCGAAGCGACGCATCATGGCGTCTTCGATTACTCACACGACCGTCGATGTGGTTTGGGGAATTTGGTTGAGATAAGACAGAAGGCGTTTCGAACTTCAGCCTCTCGGCGTAATGACTCGCTGGGCGTGGTACCTGTAGTAGCCGATGCCGACGCGCATATGCCGCTGTATGTCGTCAGGCACGGTGATGGCGATAGTCAAACCGAGGATGGCATGCGCCACTCCGAGGGCATAGATGTTGCGATTACGACGAAAGATCTCGCAAGCCACACAACCGGCAACCAGACATACGATCAGCAGTACCGGATTGGGAATGTGAGCGAGGCAGAAGAGTCCTGCACTCAGCAGCACGGCGCTGCGGGTAGAGACTATTTTTTCAAAGCGCAGGAAGAAATATGATTGCAGAATGAACTGTTGCAAGACAGCCCAAATTGCATAACCGCTCGAGTGCCTTGCCTGCGCTACAGCTCCGAACAGGGGATGCAAAGTTCCAGCGGCCCAAGCGAGCAGCATGGCGGCGCTCGATACTGCGATTGCGGCGGGAATCACCCAGAGCGAGGAACGCAGCCCGCGCAGGCTGAGTCCAATCTCGCTAAGTTTCGGGCGATGCAGCGCCGTACTCACGACGATATAGAAAAAGGCAACCCAAAAGAGCTTGTATTGCGTCTTTCCTGAATTCCAGATCGTCGCTTCTATGAGCGCCCACGCTGTAAATATTTCAAGGAGATAGAGGAGTTTGCGGGCAGAATTCATTCCCTCCACCCTCGAGGCACCGGTTACTGATGAGCCGAACATTTCCATGCCGTTACTTCAGATGTTGTGAGTAGCCGAAAGGGAGGATGCCCTGCATAATAATTGTGGAAATCATGTTTGTAACCAAGAAAGTTAAGGTTTTTTGCTGTCTTCTGGGACTGACAGTTCTACCAGCCCAGGCAGCCACGCTGTTCAAAGACCCTCAATTCAGGGTGAAAGTTGTCCGCAACGTTCAATTCGGCACTGCCGAGATTCGCCAGCCAAACCCGGCCAAACGCCCCTTGTTTCTGGACGTTTACCAACCGGAAGCCGGCGATTCCTCCTGGAAGCGTCCGGCGATGATTGCCATCCATGGAGGTGGCTTCCTGTTTGGCGATAAAAGCGAGATGACCAACCTTTGCCGGGAGTTCGCGGCGAGGGGATATGTCTGTTTTTCAATCAATTACAGGCTGGTTCCGGACGATCCCCCGGGCAAGGCGCAGGACTCATACGCACGCACAGTGCTCGCCGCCGTCCAAGACGCCCATCAGGCAACTCAATGGATCCTGGGGAACGCCGCCAAGTACAACATCGACACCACCAGGCTGTTCATTGGCGGCTCGTCGGCCGGGGCAGTGACCTCGATGCTGCTTGCCTACAATCCTGAGATCAAGACCCCGCGTTTTCGGGCGGTAGCCGATATGTGGGGCACGATGGGCACCAGGGTCGGATGGCTAAGGAAGGGCGGGCCGCCGCTGCTGATTATTCATGGCAAGGAAGATGAAACGATTACCGTAAGCGCCGCCCGGGAGATCGACGCGAGAGCGCGCCAGATTGGGCTCCCCCACGAAACCTTCCTCATCGACGGCATGGGACACAGTGTGCCGCTGAATCTCGAGGTCAATGGGCAAACCCTGCTGCAGCACTTGGTTGACTTTTTCTACCAGCAGATGCCCTCACGCGGCGTCCGAAGCTGAGCGGACCGGTTCAACAGAATACGGAGGAGAACCTCAATCCTGGTGGCAGAATCCCTGATGGTTCGCTGTTATTTTTTTGAATCTGCTACAAACCAGAAGTAAGTGCATTGTTGATGGAGGCTTAGAGAAAAATCCACAGAATTCCCTGATAATTCCCTGGGTTTTGAGCGAAATTTGCAAATTTGGGCAGGAATCGGCGATTTTGGTGTCGAATTCGAATAACTCGCTGTTGTTCTCGCTGTTCTTCCGGATTCCCCCTCTTGAGCACTCAGTTCTGCAACTAGTTTCAACACGCAGCCAGTCTCTAAATTCTCGAAAGGACTGACAGCTTCGGGCTAGAATGCCGGGTCGATGGCCTTTGAACCCAAACCTACTGGGCGAACCCGGCTCTATCGCGATCCTGCGGGCCTGTTTCTTCACGATTTGATCCTGGAGGCCTGTCGCCGCTTTGGAGAAAAGACGGCCATCGTGGATCACTCCACGACTCCTCCGCGGTTGCTTAGCTATGCGGAATACGGGCAGCTGGTAGAACGCCTGGCGGCACAGCTCAGCGCGCGTTTCAAGCCGGCAGAGGTGATTGGCATCTTCCTCTGCAACTCGTGGGAGTTCTGCGTCTCGTATCACGCTGCCACGCTTGCGAGCTGCATTCCCACGCTGCTGAATCCGAGCTTTCGCGAACGTGAAGTTGCGTACCAGCTAGAAACCTCCGGAGCTGTTGCGCTGATAACGGATGCCGCACATGCAAAGGAAATCAATCTGCGGGGCGTCGGAAGCTTGAGGCAGATATTCACAGTCCGTAGCGGCGTTGCCGGAGCCGAAGACTTTGGATCGCTATTGCAGCCCTCCACCATGAGGGTAGTGAAGCCGGTCGGCGACCCGAGCACGACGATCGCTGCGCTCCCGTTTTCTAGCGGGACTACGGGCTTCCCTAAAGGCGTAATGCTGTCGCACACGAATTTGGTCACGAACGTCTTCCAGTTTCTTGTTCCTGACGAGGAAGCTACTTATACCAAGGATGACGTCGCGCTGAATTGCCTGCCGCTGTATCACATCTATGGACTGAACGTTGTGCTGAATTCCATGCTCGCAGTTGGAGGCACTCTGGTGCTGATGCCGCGCTTTGGGGAAGTAAAGTTCCTCAAGCTCCTGCGCGACGAGAATGCAACCTTCCTGCCGCTCGTTCCTCCCCTGATCAACAGTCTCTGCCATGCGGCCGAGCAGGGAGCTTTTCCCCAGGAGCATCGGGTGCGCTATGCGAAATCGGGGGCGGCGCCGCTTGCTTCAGATCTCTCATGGAAGTTCACGCGGCTCACTGGAATTCGTTTGCGCCAGGGATACGGCATGACCGAAGCCTCCCCGGTTACACACATCGGTTTCATCGAGCAGGATATGTATCGTCCCGACTCGATTGGACAGTGTGTCGCGCAAACGGAGTGCCGCCTGCATATCAGCCACGAATCCTTTCACGGAGAGCTGGTGATGCGTGGGCCGCAGTTCATGATGGGTTACTGGAATTCTCCTGACGCTACAAGCGCAGTCCTTCGTGACGGCTGGTACTGGTCAGGCGACATGGCAACCGTCGATACCGACGGCTTCTATCGCATCGTCGATCGCGTGAAGGAGATGATCAAGTACAAGGGCTTCGCGATCGCCCCAGCGGAAGTGGAGTCTGTGCTGCTGGAGCATCCGATGGTCCGCGATTGCGGAATCGTTGGAAGGCAGGATCTGGTGGCGGGCGAAGTCCCCTGTGCGTTTGTCGTTCTGCGCGACGGCAATCAAGGCAACACGAGAATCGCAGACGAGCTTTGTGGCTTCGTCGGCGAGCGTCTCACGCGCTACAAGCAGCCGCGCGAGGTGCGCTTCGTGCCCCTCATCCCCAGGAACCCTTCGGGGAAGATTCTGCGCCAGAAGCTGCGGGATGCGCTAAGGGACCTGTAGGCGTCTCTTGATGTCATTCCGAAGCCGCTGCCTTTGTGAGGAATCTCTACTGTGCCCATGCATTCCCGTGAAAGTAGGGATTCCTCGCTTCGCGTCGGAATGACAATCTATACTTCTTTCGCAACACCCACTCCCTCTCGGGGTTTCTCGTTTGCGTCGATTCCTGGTTGCCGCTGTACCCTGCGTCGCCCTACTCTCCATTGGATGGTTCGCTGAGACGCCGCAGAAACCGTCTGCCAGGCAGCAGCTCATGCGCGCCAACAATCTCGGCGTTGCCTATCTGAACCAGCAGAAACTCGAGCAGGCGGTAAAGCAGTTTGAGCAAGCTGTCGCCGCTGACAAAGACAATTCGACTGCGCAGCTCAACCTCGGCATCGCGTTGCTCAATCTGGCGCGTGCTCCGCAGTCAGAAGAAGCGCTGCAGCGTGCCGGCAAACTCGATCCAAAGGATGCGGCTGTTTGGTTTGACCTTGGCCTTCTGCATCGCAACAACGGGCAGGCCGAGCAGGCCATTGCTGACTTCGGCAAGGCGGCCGAACTCGCTCCCAGCGACACTTACGCACACTACTTCCTTGGGGACGTTTATTCGCAGCAGCAGAGATACCCAGAGGCCGAAAAAGAGTTCAGGCGAGCGGTCGAGATCGATCCGGTTAACGTTTCCGCGGAGTTCGGTCTTGCCGGTGCTCTTCGCCGGCAAGGCAAGATCGATGAAGCGAAACCACACTTCGAGCGCTTTCAGAAGCTGACGCGAGAGAAGTTGGGCTCCCCCGTCAGCCAGATCTATGGCGAGCAAGGTCCCTTGTCGCTCGCACGCGTAATTTCCGGCGAGCCTGCGGTTCCACCGGCAATTCCCGTGAAGTTTACCGCTGTTGGTCCCGAATTGGGACTGCCGACTGCTCCCGCTCAAAAGAAGTCGACAAGTCAGGAGTCACCCGGTCCTGGGATTTGCGTATTTGACATCGACAGCGATGGCTTGCCTGACGTACTACTTCCTAACAGCGCGGGACACACCGCGCTGTATCTCAATCGCGGTAACAAAGCCTTTGAGAACGCGACCAGGGGCTCGGGACTGCAGGATATCAGTGATGCAACTGGTTGCGCCGTCGGTGACTACGATAACGACGGAAAACCCGACATCGCGATCAGCACCAGCGACCATGTTTTGCTTTTTCACAACGAGGGTGGAGGAAAGTTCAGCGATCGGACGAAAGCAACTCATGTTGAAGTCAGTGGACATCCGCTGAGTATTACCTTCGTGGACTACGACCATGACGGGGATCTCGATCTATATGTAACTCGCACCGACGGTGGGAACCTGCTGCTGCGCAACAACGGAGACAACACTTTCACCGACGTCACCGCGCAGACACAGCTTCAAGACACGGGTATTGGCGTGATGCTGGCCAGCGATGTCAATAACGATCGCGCGGTGGATCTGGTTCTCACTTCCGCGAAAGCGCCGCCGAGTGTTTACACAAATCCACGGGAAGGAGCATTCAAAGCAGAACGTCCGTGGACGGAAGCTATGCCTTCGTCCAGTCTGGGCGTTGTAGCCTTCGACTTCAACAAAGACGGCTGGATGGATCTAGCCTTCACGCACGCAACGGCGCCAGGACTGACACTCTGGCGCAATGTGAACGGCAAGTCTTTCGAATCGGTAGAGCTTCCCAATTTGAATCTGAAGCGCGCATGGGGGCTGGCGGCTTTCGATTTCGACAATGACGGATGGATTGATCTCGCAGTCGTGGGCGAAACCGATCGCGGATTCGAGATCCGCCTCTTGCGTAACGTTGGGCCAAGGGGATTTGAGGATGTTACTGGCGCCGTTGGTCTTGACAAGATTAAGCTGCAAGAGCCGCGCGCTGTGATTCCCGCCGATATCGATGGCGACGGTGACTCTGATCTACTCATCACGCAAGCGGACGGTTCGTTAGTCGTATTGCGCAACGATGGCGGCAACAAGAACCATTGGTTACGTCTCTCGCTCAAGGGATTGAACGACAACAAAAGCGCCTTCGGCACCAAGGTTCAGGTGTTCGCTGGCGAGTCGCAGCAAAAGTGGGAGGTTGCAGGCAGTAGCGGATATCTAGCGCAAGGTCCGGCCGAAATCATTGCCGGATTAGGCCGGGAAACGCACGCTGATGTAGTTCGTCTCTTATGGCCTACCGGCATCTATCAGGACGAGATCGAGCTTGCTGCAAACACACGGCATGAAGTGCTTGAGATCGATCGTCGCGGAAGTTCGTGTCCCGTGTTGTTCGCCTGGAACGGCAGCCGCTACGAGTTCATTACAGATGTAATCGGCGCGGCCGTGATTGGGCACTGGGTCGGTCCAAACGAACACGATCTTCCCGATCCGGATGAGTACATCAAGATCGATGGTTCACGCGTGCAGCCGCGTAACGGTCGTCTAAGCTTCACCTTGGCGGAGCCCATGGAGGAGGTCAATTACCTCGACCAGGCGCGACTCGTTGCTGTCGACCATCCAGCGAGTGCCAGCATCTATCCTAACGAACGCTTTGTCGCCACACCGCCGTTTCCAGAGTTTAAGATCATTACCGCGCAGCATCCGCATGCACCTGCGGGCGCATGGAACGATGCCGGTCACAACGTGCTCGCCGCGCTGCGCGACCACGATCATCAATATGTAACCGGATTCAAACTCCTGCACTTTGCAGGCTTCGCCGAGCCGCATTCACTCGTGCTCGATCTCGGCGAGTGGGAAGCGTCGCGTCCGCTGCACCTCCTGCTCGACGGTTTTACTGAGTACTTCACTGCGAACTCGATGTATGCGGCCTATCAGGCGAACATCGCAGTGACTGCTCCTTACGTCGAGGCACAAGAGCCAGATGGGAGTTGGAAGCGCGTAATCGACGACATGGGCTTTCCGGCGGGATTGCCGAGGACTATCACTGTAGATCTCACCGGAAAGATCAAACCGGGCACGCGCAAGATTCGTATTGTGACGAACCTCCAGATCTATTGGGACCAGGCACTCATCGACAACAGCGCTCCGGAACAGCGCGTACGAACCACTGACGTACCTCTAGCTGCAGCGCGGCTGCACTTCCACGGCTATCCGCACGCCGATGAGAGCCGTTTCCCGGGCGACTTGAATTACACCTATGAGAACGTAAGCCTCACCGGCCCTTACGCCCGCCACATCGGCTCATACACGCGTTATGGCGACGTGCTGCCGTTGCTCAAGGCTGCAGATGACAAGTTCGTGGTGTTTGGTTCAGGTGAGGAGGTTGTACTCGATTTCGATCCGTCGAGTCTGCCGAAGCTGCCCGCAGGCTGGAAGCGAGACTACCTTTTCTACGCGAACGGCTTTGTGAAAGACATGGATTTCTACGCGGCAGACGCCTTCACCGTAGATCCGCTACCGTTTCACAAAATGGGAATCTATCCTCAGCCTCCGCATTCGGAGTATCCGGTGAACACGAATTCGCTCCAATATCTGCTCGACTACAACACGCGGTACCAATCCGGGAATGGGGTGAGCGAGTATCGGTACGTGTATCCAGGTAAATAGTGCCTTCGCTGGAGCAGCGGGATCAGCGGCAGTTGCTGATGCACCGGCACAAGCTGGTCAGGATGCGGACGCAGATCAAGAACCAGTTGCAGCACATCGCCCTGAACCAGGGATTCCAGAAGAAAC
>Ga0210406_10000495_pt1 | contig 53007 bp, 43 predicted proteins | sample IncBWC30MmetaG_FD_155454 | JGI IMG/M metagenome (GOLD analysis project Ga0210406, IMG submission 155454) | Forest soil microbial communities from Barre Woods Harvard Forest LTER site, Petersham, Massachusetts, United States - Inc-BW-C-30-M | ecosystem: Environmental > Terrestrial > Soil >...
TCTTACAACCTCCGGGTAGAGAAGCGGAAACAGAATACAAGAGTATGGAGGAAGAAAAATCAGATCTGCCAGAAAATGGAAGGAGGAAAGAAGGCGCTAAGAAGGGTTCGTTAACAAACAAAAGTAATGTGCAACACTTCCTCGATGAATTAGAAGCAAATCCCGGGGATTATCTCCAAAAGCTTGAACACCAGCACAAAAAATCGAAGAAGCAAAAAGCTAGAAAGAATCAGAAGAAAAAACCTGAACGTAATAAAATAGCAAAGTTACAGGATGAATTTGCTGGGATGAGTGGAAAAGAATCTGCAGAAGGACTAAATCCGATTGACGTTTTGCAGGAAAGCATCTTTAGTAATTTATTGCAGGGAGGATCTAATCTTGACTGGCAAAAAGTTAAAGGCAGGAAACATTTAAAAAAGGTAAAAAAACATTTGGAGGATCAAAAAACGCAGGGCCGGAATTATAAGATACAACTGGAGAAGACAAGAGCGGCTATTTTGCAAGGAGGTGCCCTGGTACGAAAAATGTCGAAAGCAGAACGCCAGTCTTATATTAAATGGGGAGGAGATAGGACAAAAGTGTTCCCGGCTGGCTCAGAAGGAATGAAAGCATTTAGAATTGACGCCACTTATGTATTCAGTGATTCTGCCCGTAATAATAAAAAGGAAGATTATGAAATGTTAATGATGATCCGGTTATCTTCCAAATTAAAGACCTACTTTATTAATTTCCTGTCCCCGAATGTTGCAAATCCTTTGGGAGTGAAAGAAAAAAATCTCCAGTTTGGATCAAACCCCCAATTCAAGTTTGAAAATGATGATTGTACCATATTAATACCACCTTCCGGATGGGCCAACTTCTGGTCATTTGTCAATAATGATTTTACTTTTAAGATCGTTAAATAGCTATTTAATAAATGCCCCGCTAAAGGCACTTTTAATGCCGTTTCAGTGTGTATAATTTAAGCACTGAATTATATTGTTGCCTTTGTTGGTGTTCCACTCATCACCGAGTAAACGCCGATGTTGGCGTTATCATCAACATCATAACTTTAATGAACAAAAAATCAATTAACATTAACGGGTAGACGCTTATTGCACAAAATGAATACGAGTAAAAGCTCAATATCTAAAATAAAAACAATAATTTAGCTACCTAATAATTCTACCAAATGACTATCGGAATTTTGTACTCCCGCTCTACAGCACATCCTGAATTGATATTAGATTTTATTGATGGTGCAAACGTTTTAAAACATACGAATATGGAAGCCGAGACTTTACTTTATTTATTTGATTCTTTTCCTGCTTATCTCTTTTTGCTAAGAAAAATGTCGGATAAAAGCAACATAAATAATTGTTATTAACAAAAAGTAGCAAATTATAATACCTCTGGTAACAATCATAATTGCAGAGAATCATTTATTGGTTAAGGATTGGTTAAAGATAAAAAATAAAAGTAAGTGGATGCTTTTAATATGTGGCTATCGGTTTTTATAAATAAAGTATATATGGTTATTTATACTACCAGTAATGAATAAATGCTATTGGCATATTAAATTTTTACTAATAAGCATTTGATTTTGTTTTTTCAATGTACAATGAATAAGTTTGCTTAGTAAAATTTATCTGGTCCAATGAGTTATTATCTGTACAACTAATTATTACGCTTTTTATCATTTGATTTATTATTATACTATCTAACGCAAGCCAAGCAAGGTCGAATTGTTTATGATACACAATTCGAGCGTGTATTTTATTAAGATCGCATTGAAATGATAGAGAGTCTTAGAAAATAAGTTATATAAAGAATAGAAGTTGCTGATTCAATCAATTTATCCAGTTTGAATTTTGCAGTGATCATTTGATTTTCAGATATTTATCGCTTTTATATATTTAACAAGAATTCTTTAACCTTTTAAAAACAACAATTATGAACGAACCTTTTATGGGTATGATTCAGTATTATGCCTTCGATTTTGCACCGAAAGGTTGGGCTATTTGCAATGGAGCCTTATTAGCAGTCAATCAGAATCAAGCTTTATTTTCCTTGCTGGGTACGCAGTATGGAGGTGATGGATCTTCTACTTTCGCGCTGCCGGATTACAGGGGGCGTACTATCGCATCCGCTGGAGGTACTGCTATGGGACAAATTGCAGGGATTGAGTCTGTTACTTTACAGGTTGGTAATATGCCTGCACACACCCACACTGTGCAGCCTATTTCAATAGGTGCAAATAATGTAGCCGGCACTGCCCCAAGTCCCAGAGGTGCTTATCCGGCTAATAATAGTAATCATGCAAACATGTATGGTAACACCGCAGCCACAGGAAAAAACACTCCGGTGCCAGATGTGGTGGTGGGAGTAACCGGAGGTCCGCTTAGTGTTTTAAATCCTTACTTAGCAATTACTTGTTGTATTGCGCTTCAAGGTATTTATCCTTCGAGGACTTAATAATAAAATTTCATAAACAAATTAGTAAACAAAATTATAGCAATTTTAAAATATAATATATGGAAGTATTTCTAGGTTCAATATGTGCTTTCGGCTTTAACTTTGCCCCTTATCAATGGGCTACTTGCGAGGGCCAGGTACTACCGATTCAGCAATATACTGCACTGTATTCGTTAATAGGAACGAAGTTTGGCGGTAATGGAACAACAACATTTGCATTGCCTAACCTTACTGGGGTATCAGCAATAGGCCAGGCTCCGAGTTATGTAATCGGACAAAGAGGTGGAAATACAAATGCAATTCTTGCGCCCAATAATTTACCTGCCCACAACCATGGCATAAGTGTAGCATTAAAAGCAAATAATACGAGATCTACCGTTGGAGATCCGGTTAATAACTACCCTGGCCCATCTTCAGCGTCTGGCGTAAAATTATATGCCGCAACAAAGACGGGAGTATTAGGCGGTGCTATCAATATTACGCTTTCACATACAGGAAGCACATCACCAGCTCCATTCAGTATTCTAAATCCATCACTAGTGTCAAATTATTGCATTGCTTTATACGGAAATTTTCCACCAAGGCAGTAGCAGAATATTAATTATTTATTAAAAAAACAAAATTATGAATACATATATAGGTTCAATATGGGCGTTTGGGTTTGATTATTCGCCGGTTAATTACCTTCCATGCGACGGAAGACTTGTAAGTATTTCGGAATTACAAACATTATTCGTTCTTATAGGAACAACCTATGGCGGTGATGGACAAACAACATTTGCCTTACCTAATTTACAAGGACGTATCCCTATAGGAACCGGCCAGGGAAAAAATCTTTCAAATTATTATATAGGACAGACTGGTGGTAATCAGGCAGTGACGCTTTCGGCAAATAATATGCCTCCACATACGCATGCAGTTGCAAGTGTAAATGCATTACCTGCTTCTGCAACTGCTAATAGTGGTGATCCAACTAATAATTATTTTGCTCCTACCGGTAGTTCCTCGGCGCTTAAAGACACTTATGCTACAACAACCGATAGTGATATGATAGTGAACTATCTTAATTCTGATTCAACACCTGGTGGCAATTTACCTGTAAATATTCAGGTTCCCTATCTTGTACTTAATTATAGTATATGTGTGGAAGGACTTTTTCCTCCCCGTTCGTAACTAAAAAATTATATAGCCAGCGATAATTTATTATTCGCTGGCTATTATTTTAATAATATTATAAATGATGACTGAAAAAATTGGCTTACTGTTACCGCGATCTGTTATCTATCCATCTATAGCTTTTGATATAGTGGGAGGTTTAAGAGGCTATCTGGATAATATAGGAGGTGATAACATAGAAATAAAAACTGAAAGTATAGGATTAGGTGCAGATGATAAAATTATTTACGGTGCATGTGAAAAAATGCTTCTGGATGGTATCAATATTATAGCAGGATATGTAAATCCGGTAACCGCTGAAAAGCTGGAGCCATTATTTGCTTCTGCTAATAGCCTGTTTATAGCACTGGATGCGGGTTATCATTTTCCTTCTTCTACTAAAAAATTGCCACATGTTTTTTACATTTCATTACAAGGAGCTTTATGTGTCCGGGCTGTTATAAAAACAGCCATGGAGGATGGAATGAAAAATATGGCATTTGCAGGATCATTTTATGATTCCGGTTACAGAAGCTCCTATGCTTTTCACCGTGGTGTTGAAGAAGGAGGAGGTAAGGTAACTTTCAATCTTGTTACTCCTTTAAAAAGATCTGATCTGACATTGCAACCACTTGAAACGCATTGTAAAGAAATTGAAGTGGATGGTATTTTTGCTTCTTTTTGCGGAGATATGTTACAAGACTTTTATAGTGCTGCTTCTGTAGGCAATGTTTTTAAAGAACATACGATATATGGATCTTCATTTTCTGGTGAAGAACAATGGTTAGCTCAATCTCCTTATCCCGGTGTAGATATAAAAGTATGCGTGCCATGGGGTAACGACCTGGATAATGCAGCTAATGTTTATTTTAAAGAGCAATTAAAAAAGAAGAATAAGAACGCAACGATATTTTCTTTGCTTGGTTGGGAAGCAGGGCAGGTTATAGAAAAAATTATTTCAGTATCCGGCACAATTGAAGCAATAAGTATTTTGGAAGGATCCGTTTATGAAAGCCCGAGAGGCACTGTTGAACTAGATAAGAATACTCATCAAACATATGCACCTGTATATGAAGCATTGGTAAAAGAAAATGAAAAGACAGGAAATTGTTTACTTGTACTACAACAAAAATCCATTCACACAGAAGAACAAAGGCTAAGGTTGGAAAAAGATATTAATAATATTTCAGGTCCTATGTCATCATGGTTTAACGCGTATGCATGTATTGACTCATGAGTAGTATAAGAATAGCATTGTTATGTAATAATAAAATGGCATTACCGGCTCTTCAACGTATGCAGAATGAGCAGGTACTTTGTTCGATAGCCACAGCAGATAAGGATCATGAAATAGTTTTGTTGTATAAAGAAAAGGCAAAAGAATATAATGTTCCCTATTATAAAATATCATACAAAAGCTATAAAGAACAATTGCAGCAATGGTTGGAAGAGACAAAGCCTGACATTGTATTTGTAATGACCTTTCCCTGGAAAATACCTTTATCAGTATTTTCTATACCAAAAATAGGGATGCTCAATTTTCATTATGGCCTGCTACCTGAAATGAGGGGAGCAGATCCGGTATTTGAAAGTATACGCCAACGTAAAAGTATTGCGGGAACAACAGTGCATATTGTAAATGAGGAATTAGATGAAGGGCCTATAGTAATGCGTCAGGAAATTCCATTGTCTTCCGATCATACTTATGGCATGTTATGTAGTCAAATGGCGCATCTCGGAGAAAGTATGACCGGGCAAATAATACAAAAGATAAAAGAGAATATTGATATTGTTGCCGTTCCGCAAGAAGAAGATAAAGCAGTTTACTGGCCAAGAATTGGCCGTGAACAATTGGAAGTCCGATGGCAGGAAATGGATTCTTTAACAATAAAGGCACTCGTAAGATCATGTAATCCAATTACAAAAGGGATTCGTATAAATGTAAATAACTGGAACATTGGTCTAATAGATGTAACGGAAGTAAATATTGATGGAGATACATCTTCCATAGTACCGGGAACAATTATAGCACTTGATTTACAAAATGGATTGTTAGTATGTTGTAAAGACGGGAAGGCCTTAAAATTAGAAGTGATATATACCGAAGAGGGAATACTTCCCGGCTATAAAATCGGCTATTTTGGAATTACTCCGGGAATGATTTTTAGTTAGAAAATCTTTTCAATAAAAAATAACATTGAAAAATTAATAAAGCTACTTCCGTAAAAAAATAGATACTTTTAGGCAATAATTATTTTAATTTAAAAATGTATTCAATGAAAAAACTATTATTAAGTTTAGCAATACTGTTTGCTATTAGCTTGCATTCTCAAACTGTCCAAGCTCAAGGTGTGGCTGTTAACACGGATGGAAGTACAGCAGATCCTTCGGCAATGCTGGAAGTAAAAGCAACCAATAAAGGGATATTGATACCTCGTGTAACTTCAACTTCAAGCATTACGTCACCCGTAACAGGTCTGTTAATTTATCAAACAACTGCTCCCGCGGGTTTTTATTATTACGATGGCGCAATCTGGTTATATCTTCAGAATAGTAACAATGTAACGCTTCAGGGTAATACTTTTAATGGCAGTAACCAGTTGGTGAAATTAAATGGAACAGGCCAGCTTCCTGCAATTGACGGATCATTACTTACGGGGGTTACAGCGGTACCATCGGGGGTAGCAGGAGGTGATTTAACAGGGACATATCCAAATCCGACAATCACAACCAATGCTGTTACGAATGCTAAACAAGCACAAATGCCTGCAAATACTTTCAAAGGAAATAATACAGGAGCTGTTGCAAATGCACAAGATCTAACAGTTGCGCAAACCAAGACTGCTTTGAGCCTAACTGGAACTAACAGTGGTGATGTTACTTTAGCAGGACAAAATTATCTTTCGATCACAGGGCAGGCTATAACTGCAAACGCTGTTGATTTATCAGGTGCTAATGCCACAGGTACATTGGCTGCTGCAAGATTCCCGGCATTAACAGGTGATGTGACAAATACTGTTGGAACATTAGCAACTAATATTAGCACAACAGCTGCAACAGGAGCAAAACTAGTTACAGGTATCAATGCATCGGCTAGTACTATTACTCCTGCACGTTTAGGTTCAGGAACAACCAATACTGCTACTTATTTAAGAGGGGATGGCACATGGCAGGTCCCGACAGTAGCAGCTACAAATAGTTATGTTTGGATGAATGGTACTCAAGTAGCCGCTGCTTCTCCTTATTTTATCGGATTAGGAGCTAATGAGGGAAGTGTTACTGCTGCAGATGTTGCTCAGAGTGCTCCGGTAAGTTTTACCATCGATGCTGTATACATAAGCGGTGACTTATTTTATCAAGGAACTACAACTAATAGCTTTACAGCTACGCTTTATAAAAATAATGTTGCTACGGCTATTTCATTTAGCTGGGCAATACCCGCAGCTGCAGTTGGTACAACATTTACAACGTTAACTTCTGCCACGGCGGTAAGCGTTAACCAGGGCGATGTTTTATATTTTAAATTCACTCAGTCAGATATAAATAACGGAAGCAACATTAATGCTAACATAAGTATTCATGCCCATTAATTATTAAATGCTGAAAACCGCAAAGTGCGCTAAGCTAGCGCAAAGAAGCCGCAAAGAAAGACTTAGCATCTCCTTGCGGCTTTTTTGTGTCCTTTGCCGTTAGATATTTAATTGTGTACTTTCCTATATCTGGGGAGTCAGTTAATTTTATAAGGGCTTTCTCTTTAATCATTTGTATTCTCTTCCAGATCATTGTGGCCGTCACCACCTAAACTGTAATAATTATTTTCTTCATCTTCCTCTCCGATTTCCTCATCGTTATCATCTAATTCTGAACCGGGAACATCCAGGTCATTGTCTGAAATATCTTCTTTCTTTAATGATTCTTCTTTATCTTTTCTATAGATATCATCTTTTGCCTCATAAACAGGCAAAGGGAATTTTTCATCTTCTGTTTTATTCATTTTTTTTATCTTCTTATCCATGATATAATATTTACTTAGAGTTGATCAATAACTGTACCAGCTAAATCAGGAAATAAATGCAGCTGATTAGATAATGTTCAAAGTGAATGCAGAATTGGTTTTTGTATGTTTTTTTTGTAAATAGAAATTACAATCAATTATGCATCTTCACCATATAAGCCAATATGTTCTCCCCTTGCTATGATATGGCCTTTCATCGCTTCTTCTAATAGATCTTTACCTGAATTGTTTGGTATATCAAGCATTACATTAAGTGCATATACTTTAAAATGATAATGATGCGGGCTTCCGTATTTCGGACAAGGCCCTGCGTAAACATTATTTCCTTCTTCATTGATACCCTGTATTCCCGGATGGCTATTTTCTTCAATTGTTTTTATTGCCGGATCAATGTTCCACATAATCCAATGTACATAAGGCCTTGCTGTTGAAGCATTGGGATCATCAACGATCAATGCCAGGCTTTTACATTCGGCAGGAATATTATTGATGGTGAGTGGAGGATTTACACTCCCTTTATCACAGTTATATTGAGCGGGTATAAGATCATTTTCTTTAAAAGCGTTGCTGGTAACTTCCAACATGATAGTAGTAATTGCGGTCGACATATTGGTATTAATTGGTTAAGAATATATTGATCTGTAATAACAATTTATATGCCATGCCTTACTTTTTCACAACGGATAATAGGAGGTTCTATAGTAAAAAAATAATATATCGATGTTATTTTACTATTAATATTCCCTTTTACACCGCTAATATCCTATTATATGTATTTTTTTTTATAACAGTTGGGTCTTCGGTTAAGTTTGAATTATAATTAGAATTGTGATGAACCGGATGGCCTGCCTCTATTTATTTATTTTATTTGTTGGAAGCGCGCATGCGCAGATAGCAACAACAATAGTTGATCAGGCAACTAATGTCCCACTTTCCAAGGCGAGCATAAGTTTACAAAACTTAAAAGATAGCATTATAAACAAAACAGCAACAAGTGAGAGAGGAGTGTTTAGTTGTAGTAATTTATCGGATGGTGAATACATTTTAATAGTGAGCTACATTGGATATGATAGTGTACGCATAAAAATAGAGATTGAAAATAACCAAACAAAAGATTTCCCAGATACAATACAATTAGCACAGACGAATAAAAATCTTGAGCAGGTAATTGTGACAGGTAAAAAAAACTTTGTTGAATTTAAGCCCAATCAAATTACACTGAATGTTGCTCAAAGCCCTGTTGCTACAAATGGCAATGCATACGATGCGATCAAACTTGCACCTGGAATTATTGAAACACCTGATGGATTAACTTTCAGGGGCAAAAAAACTTTAGTGTTGATCAATGGCAGACAAACTTATTTAACTGATGCCGATCTTAAGCAAATGCTTACTGCTATGCCTGCAACAGATATAGATAAGATACAGATCGTAACAAGTCCATCTGCAAAATATGATGCCAATGCAGAAAGCGTTATTGATATAAGATTAGCAAAGAACAATAGTTACGGTTTAAATGGAACACTAATAGGAGGTATAGGTTCGGGTGATCAGCTACGTTATAACGGTGGACTTAATCTGAATTACAGAAAAGGAAACATAAATATTTATGGGGGTTATAACTACGAACATAACCAACAGCATTACAGTATGTGCTCGGATCGTACTTTTACATCAACCGATCATATTCTTGAAAACGCGCATGAGAACAGGGTGCGTTACAATAATAGTTATAAAGCCGGTATTGATTATTCTATTCATAAAAATAGCAGTGCAGGTATTTTATTCACAGGGTATACGAATATCAGAACGCGGGCATCTACAGACAATATAACAATTGCTCATGCAACACCAATGGCAGATAGCTTTTCGACAGTAACGATGAATGGCCATGCGCAATTTTCTAACCCAACTATCAATGCGTATTACAAAACAACATTTGATACTTCAGGTAAGGCATTAACTATCAATGCCGACTATTTTAATTTTAATAAAAAATGGAATGATAATTATACGACCACTTATTTAGATAACAATCATGTAAAGTACCAACCTGATTATTTGTTACGTGATTCTTCTCCGGGTAATAACAACGTATATTCATTCGCAGCAGATTATACGAACCCTTTTAACAATGGCAGAATAGATATTGGGATCAAAACAACAACAACTAAAACGGACAATAATGTGTTGTGGCAATACCACAATGGAACCGACTGGGTAGTTGATACTACGCAGACCAATCATTTCGTCTATAAAGAAAATATAAAAGCCGCCTATATTTCTTATGATAGAAAATTCGGTAAATATGAGATCACGATAGGATTAAGAGCTGAAGAAACAACAACAAGAAGTAATTTAGTGACAAAGAGTGAAGCGCATGATTCGGGTTATTTTGGCCTGTTCCCAAATTTGCGCATACAATATGCTAAGAATAATAATAGCATATTCAGTTTAAGTTATCATAAGAATATTGTTCGTCCTGATTTTGATGTGATAAACCCTTTTATTGTTTATATAAGTCAGTATAGTTATTTTACAGGAAATCCTTATTTAAAGCCACAACTAGATCATACCATTAACTTTTCTTATACTTACAAACAGTCGTTAAACCTTGCTGTTGGCTATACACATTCTGACAATGCTATTGCAGGTATTGTTATCGCGGGGAGCAATAATTCATCAGGATTAATGACGGGGAATATCAGTACGGAAAATGCTATGAGTTTTTCTGCTAACTGGGTTGGCGCCCTCAGTAAAATATGGGGATTGAGTATTTTGAATGAAGCGGATTATGCCGCATTTAATCAGGGTGCAACGGCAGGAGGTACCATCAATAATAGCGGTTGGGTGTACCAGGCTCAGTTACAAAATATATTTAAATTAAAAAAAGGATGGACTGCAGAGTTAACAGCAATGTATCATTCCACAATACCTTCTGGGGTATATATATTAAAACCTTCTTTCGGCAGTAATATGGGCATTCAAAAAACGATGATGCAGGATAAGTTAAGGCTGGCACTTTCTTTAACGGATATATTTAATACGGAAGTTGAAAATTACAGTACTAATTTTATGGGCGTAAATGAGAAGGTTAAATATAAAGTGGAATCAAGATTTGTGAAATTACAGTTTACATACAGATTTGGTAATAAAAATGTGAAGCAGGAAACAGTGAGAGCAAGCGCTATCGCTGATATTAATAAAAGAATGAAAAACTAGGTTTCTAAAAAATAAACTAAACTAAAAACGAATTGCATCCCCGCAGCAAACATGATTAATAAAACTCCATATTCATTTCATCCTGATGTAGTTTTAAGGACACCTCGTTTATCGTTGCCGGGAGCATTGACTGCGAAAACATTGCCCGTTTTATTATCCGACCCTATATTTTTAGAATCAATTTATATCGCCTCTCCGGTTGTGTACGATGAATGTATCAAGTGGAAAGAAGGCGATATCGCTCCAAAGAAAATTGAAAAACTCACAGCAACGCTTACGAAATATTATCTGCGCAGCAGTAGCCGTTGTACACCTTTCGGATTATTCTCCGGATGTAGTTTTGTAAAATGGCAGAATAATGAATCTTCCATAGTATTGAATGATACTGCTATTGAAAGACATATCAGGCTTGATATGCATTATCTGTGCATACTGGCGCAAAAAATTGCTAACGCGCCTGGCATTACTGAATTGCTTACATACTTCGTTAATAATAGCGCTTATAAAATTGGTGATGAATTACGTTATGTTGAATACCTGTTTGTTAATGGATCAAAAAAATACCAGATCACTGCGGTTCAGCAAAGTGAATATTTAACTACGATATTAGATGCTGCAAAAAATGGTAAAAAAATCGGCGAACTGATATCGCTGATCGTTAGTAATGATATAAGTGAAGAAGAAGCCAAAGCATTTATTTATGATTTGATCGATGCGCAAGTGATCATTAGCGAGTTAGATCCTACACTTACTGGTGAAGGATTATTGGCGCAAATAATAAAATCATTGCAAAGAATAGCTGCGCCTGCTGTACAGAATATATTACAAGTACTAATTAATGTACAACAAAAATTATCGGCTGTAACTTCTTTACAAACTGATCACGTGTCAGCTTATAGAGAAATAGTAGCATTATTAAATGACATAGAGCCGGTAATTGATGAAAGCAAAATATTTCAAATCGATCTTAATAAAAAAGTAGTAACAGGTGGCATCAGCAGCGATACACAGGATCAATTGCAGAATGCATTAGCTGTTTTAAATAGATTATCTGTAGCGCATAAAAATAAAAATCTGGAAGTTTTTGCAACCAATTTTTATAATAAATACGAAGGTCAGGAAATGCCTTTATTACAAGTATTAGATACAGAGACGGGGATTGGGTATATAAACAACGATGCAGGATATTTAACACCATTGATCGATGGCCTTATCATTTCAGCAAAAGAAGAAACAACGCAATTAACCTGGGGCAAACTCGAAAAATTCTTGCATAAAAAGGTAGAAGTAAAAACAGGCGATAACTGCATCACGATAAGCGAAGAAGAATTAAATGAGTTTGATACAGAGTGGAAAGATTTACCGGCATCTATTTCTGTAATGTTTAAAATGATCGACACCGCTACAGGATTACTTCAGTTAGATAGCGTTGGAGGTGCAACAGCAGCAGGCTTACTGGGAAGATTTGCACATACGGATACACGAATAGGTGATATCCTTTCTGATATTGCCAGCAAAGAACAACAAGATAGACCGGATACGATTTATGCAGAAATAGTTCATTTGCCTGAAAATCGGATTGGCAATATATTATTACGGCCTGCATTCAGAGAATATGAAATTCCTTATTTGGCGCAATCTTCAGTAACAACTGAAAAGCAGATAGAAGTGAGTGATCTGTATGTGTCAGTAAAAAATGGCAAGATTGTTTTACGCTCGAAAAGATTGAACAAACAAGTCATTCCGCGTTTAAGCACGGCGCATAATTTTAGCTTTAATGCGCTGCCGGTATATCAATTGTTGTGTGACTTACAAACACAGGACATACGTGACAGCCTTACTTTTAATTGGGGCAACTTGCATCAGTTATATACCGCATTGCCGCGTGTAATGTGTAAGAATACTATACTTTCTTTGGCGCAATGGAGTTTTACAAATTTGGACGTAGAAAAATTGGTGAAGAATGATGATGTTGTGATGAAAGATGTACAGGCCTTCAGATATTCAAACAATCTGCCACAACACGTTGTCCTCACTGATGGAGATAATGAATTATTAGTTGACCTTGAAAATCAACAATCTGTTACAGTCTGGATAAATACGATCAGAAAGAGAAATATTTTTTTATTGAAAGAATATTTATATCCAACAAACTGTGTTATGGATAGTCAGCAACATATTTATGCGAATCAATTTATAGCCACTTTGTTTAAAGATGCAAGTGTTGATAGTAGTGTAGCTATAAATAAAAATGGAACTATCAATGCTGATGTCCAACGTTCTTTTTCTTTAGGATCAGAATGGGCTTATTATAAATTGTACTGCGGATTAAAAACAGCTGATAAAATTTTAGCAGAAGCCATCAAACCTTTAACAGATGAGTTACTTCGTTTAGAATTGATCGATCAATATTTTTTTATACGTTTCTTCGATCCTGAATTTCATATCCGTTTGCGTTTTCATTTGCCGGATGTAAATAAGATCGGTGAGGTAGTACAATTGATAAATATTTATTTCGAATCGTTTATAAAAGATGGCTTTATCTGGAAAGAACAAGTTGAAATATATACAAGGGAATTGGAAAGATATGGTAGCAACACGATCAATATTGCTGAATCTTTTTTCTATCATGATAGCGCAGCTTTGCTGGAAATGTTAACATTAACAGAAGGTGATGCAAGAGAAGAAATAAGGTGGGTATGGGCAATAAGAGCAATTGATGAATTATTGAATTGCTTTAAATTTTCGTTGCAACAAAAATTCGATTTGGTGACAGGTTTGAAAGATCTGTTTGCTACGGAGTTTAAGGTAGACAAGCCTTTAACGCTTCAGTTAAATGACCGGTACCGTGAACATAAGCAAGCCATTGAGCAAATAATGAATACGGAATATGAAACAAAAAGTGAATTATATCCATTGATTGAAATATTGTACAAAAAATCAGAACAATGTTCAGCTTTGGCAGAAAAAATGATTCACCTAAATGAAAATAAAGCATTGGAAGTTCCAATGAATGAGTTCATTGAAAGCTTGATCCACATGATGGTGAATAGAATAATAAAATCAGAATCAAGATTGCATGAAATGGTGATCTATAATTTTATCAGCAGGTATTACCAATCTGCCATTGTTAAAAAAAATATTGATCAGACAGCTTAAATTAAAAACGACTTCTTAATGTTTAACAGGTTTCCACATTACAGACAATACGACGAGATGGATTGCGGTCCAACTTGCCTTCGTATTATCTGTGACTATTATGGGAAAGAATTTTCTCTGGAATACCTGCGCCGGCTTACACATACAACAAGATTAGGAAGTACGTTATTAGGAATAAGTGAAGCCGCAGAAAAATTAGGATTAAGAACGATCGGAGCAAAATTATCTTACGAAGATCTTTTAACTGAAGTGCCGATGCCATGTATCGGTTATTGGTACCAGCGCCACTTCATTGTAATTTATAAGGTTACAAAAAATAAAGTACATGTATCAGATCCTGCACACGGATTAATTACATACACAAAAGCTGAATTTTTAAAAGGCTGGGCAGTTGATAATGAAGAAGGCGTGATCTTATCCATTGAAACTACACCGGAATTTAATGAGTTAGCCAGCGAACAGAAAAAAGAAGCAGGTGGACTTTCTTTCATCTACAAATATCTTCTGCAATACAAACAATTATTAATTCAGCTTGTATTTGGATTGATCGTTGCGAGTCTGATTCAGTTGGCTTTTCCATTTCTTACACAAGCTATTGTAGATACGGGTATCAAATATAATAACCTGAATTTTATTTACCTGATGCTACTGGCTCAGTTATTATTATTCCTGGGTAAGACAAGTGTTGAAGTGCTGAGAGGTTATATATTGATGCATTTAAGTACGCGTATCAACATCAATTTATTATCAGATTTTTTTATCAAACTAATGAAATTACCATTAGGCTTTTTTGATGTAAAGATGACAGGTGATATTTTGCAGCGCATACAAGATCATCAACGTGTTGAAACTTTTTTGACATCGGGGACATTGAATGTTATTTTCTCTTCGATCAACATACTGGTATTTGGCATTGTATTATTCATCTACAACAAATTAATATTTACAGTATTTGCTATTGGTAGTATGCTGTATTTCGTATGGGTGTTTTTGTTTATGAAACAAAATGCTTTACTGGATTATAAACGCTTTGACCAATTATCACAAAACCAGGAAAAGAACCTGGAGCTGATCTACGGTATGCAGGAAATTAAACTGCACAATGCCGGCACAAAAAAAAGATGGCAGTGGGAAGATCTTCAGGCGAAACTGTTTAAAATAAATTTAAAGAGTCTGCAGTTGAAGCAATTGCAAACAAGTGGTGCGTCACTGATTAACGAATTGAAAAATATTATTGTTTCGTTTTTGGCCGCAACATTGGTAGTACAAGGACATATGTCGTTGGGTGTGATGTTGGCGATATCCTATATTATCGGTCAGTTAAATGGTCCATTATTGCAGCTGGTAGAGTTTACAGAGTTATGGCAAAATGCCCGCTTAAGCATTGCCCGCATCAACGAGATACACAATAAAGCTGATGAAGAAAATATACTGGATGAAAAACTAACAACGATAACTGACGGCGATATTGTGCTAGACAATGTATCATTTAGTTATACCGGCACAGAAAGATTAAAGCCAACAATTGATTGCATTAACTTGAGGATACCCAATAAAAAAGTGACAGCAATTGTAGGATCGAGCGGGAGCGGGAAGACAACCTTAATGAAATTATTATTGAAATTTTATGAACCATCTGCAGGTGTGATCTCAATAGCAGGCAATTCAATATCAAATATTGCACATACTATGTGGCGCGAAAAATGTGGCGCGGTAATGCAGGATGGTTACATTTTTAATGATACAATTGCTTATAATATTGGTATAGGTGAGGAGGTGATTGATGTGGAAGCGCTACTGTATGCAGCAAAAATTGCTAACATCCATGAGTTTGTAAGTGAATTGCCATTAAGCTACAATACTAAAATTGGCCAGAATGGAATGGGGTTAAGTGCCGGGCAAAAACAACGTATTTTGATTGCACGGGCGGTGTATAAAAATCCGGATATTTTATTATTTGATGAAGCGACAAGTGCTCTCGATGCAAAAAATGAACGCATCATTATAGAAAATTTAAATCAGTTTTTTAAAGGTAAAACAGTTATCGTAATTGCACACAGATTAAGTACAGTTAAAGATGCAGATAAAATAATTGTGTTGGAAAATGGCGGGATAATTGAGGAAGGAACTCACGATGACCTGGTGATGTTGCGTAACTCATATTTTAATTTAGTAAAAAATCAGTTGGAGTTAGGAGCTTAATATGGAAAAGTGCGATAACGATATAAGGCTTACCAATAACGAGGTAAAAGATATTTTAGGAACACCGCCTAAATGGATCTTGCGTTGGGGTAACCTGATCCTGCTCTTGATCATAGCTATTTTGATAACGGGTACAACATTTATAAAGCACCCGCAAACGGTATCGGGTACTATTGAAATTAAGCCACGTTTAAAAAATGTTGCGATAACAATTCCTGCAAATAGTGTTATTGATACAGTATTTGTAAAAGATGGGGCATCAGTAAAACAGGATGAAGAGCTCGTAAAATATAAACTGGAAAATCAAACATATACAGTAATAGCAACGGCATCAGGACAAATATCTGTTGAACAAATACTAACAAGAAATACAGAAATCGGGCAGGAGAATACAATAATCAATGTTTATCCATCGAATCAATCGTATATTGTAACCGGAATTTTACCCGGAAACGTACTAGCATCAATCTATCCCGGCCAATCAGTAGGAATTAATATCGATGGATTTTCTACAAAAGATTTTGGCAGCCTAACGGCAACGGTTATGGCAAAACCAATACTGGATAGTGTTGGCAATACATTTTTATCTCTTAAATTAAATAATACAACTAACGATCAAAGAAAAATATTAGCTGTCAGCCCCCTCGCCAGAGGAACTTGCTATGTAGTAACTAATAATAAGCGACTTATTTCCTGGCTTTTGTCTAAATAGCTGGTCATTTGTCCAAATGTAGATCTCTTTTACAGGGGTAATAAGCCTGTTTGTACCTATGATATGCCCATTGGTGTCATTTTTTATGCCCGAAAGTATCGGCTATATATGTTTGCAGTAGAAATAATCACTAACACTCACAAACATAATAACTTCAAAAGCAATCAGCATGAAACAAGCTACTAACAACACTAAGAGCCTAGATTTACAAAAAAAGACTATTAAAAAATTGAGCGTTACAAATATGGCTCAAATTCAAGGTGGTGTTAATAATAGTGGAACACCAGTTAGTAAAGAATCAGGAACTCGTTAATACTACTTATTATAATAAATAAAATATTTGCCCAATCCTTAACCCCCGAAAACCAATATTTTTTTGTAATATCATTGTTCAAACAGGAGGTTTGGCTTAATTACTAGGCTTTGCCACATAATTGTAGAATAGATGAGGATTATTAAAAGAATATTATTACACACTTTATGCTGGTTGCTCTATTATGTAGTTGGTAATTTTGAAGGAGTAATTATCAATTGCACTGTTAGAGCAACTTTGGCAGGACTAACTTCCTATGGATTGTTAGCCTGCCTTTTTTATTTTACTGTATATTTTTTGAATCCCAAAATCTTGGTCAAAGGTAAATATTGGGAATTCTTTATAGCTGTTTTTCTTTTGTTTTTTGTGTATAATTTTATAAGGTTATACCAATTAGATTTATATGATTATTTTCTTCCTACTGAAGCGCACTATCATACATATAATGATACGCTTCCTAATTATGTAGGAATTCTTCCAAGATCTCTCTATATATATTTTTCCAATATGGCCATATTTGTTTGTTATTGTTTATGGATGAATACTAAAGCATTAAACAAAAACATAATTGAAAAAAGTGAGCTTGCTTTAGAAAAAGAAAAACAATTATCCGCATTAAAAACCGAAAGCATACAAAGTGAATTGACTTTTTTGCAAAACCAGATCAATCCGCATTTTTTGTATAATACCCTTAATTTGTTTTATGCCAAAATGGTACCCTATAACCTTGATCTGGCAGGAGGGATATTAACGCTTTCAGATATAATGCGCTATGCGCTTACGTCTCACTTACAGCATAGTGCGGGTAAAAAGACTTTATTGAGTGATGAGGTAGAGCATTTGGAAAATGTGATTAAGATAAACAGGCTTCGGTTCCCCAATAGTATGTACCTCGATTTTGAAAAAGAAGGTTCTATTGACGGTGTAAATATGCTGCCATTGGTACTGATCACTTTTGCAGAGAATATTTTTAAGCACGGTGCCGTTCATATTCCTGAATATCCGGCCAAAATAAAATTGACTGTGGATAAAGGGATCATAAAATACGAGACCATCAATAAAATAAAACTCGGCATGAAGGAACCCAGTACTGGCATAGGGTTAGATAATGTTAAAAAGCGGTTAGTACACACTTATGGCGATAAATTTAGCCTGGTTGCGGAAGAAGAAGGGTTATTCTACAAGGTAGCTTTAACTATAGATAGCAATATTTAACGATAATTCTGTAATATTACTTCCAGAACTATTTGTAAATATTAAATTATATCATAAAGTGATCAATTGTCTCATAGTTGATGATGAACTACACGCCGTAGAATTGTTACAGCATTTCGCAAAACAAATTCCGGGTTTAAATGTTATCAAGGCCACCACAGATCCGGTGGAAGCATTGCTGTATATAAACGAAGGAAACGATGTTCAATTAATTTTCTCTGATATTCAAATGGCAGATGTATCAGGTTTAGATATTGCTAAAGCCGTAAAAGGTAAATGCAAAATAATATTTGTAACGGCTTACAGTGAATTTGCTTTGCAGGGGTACGACAATGATATTGTAGATTATTTATTAAAACCGGTTTCATTCCCTCGTTTTTTAACAGCAGTACAAAAAGCTGAAAACATGCTGGCGCCAAGAGTACCGGTTACTCAAAATACTGCAGACCATATTTATATAAAAATGGGTGTGAAAGGGAAATTATTAAAAATTAACCTGGCAGATATTGATTACGTAGAAAGTAATGGTAATTATATATTCATCTACCACGAAGGAATAAAAACATTGGCCAACTCCAGTATGAAGGAGATTGAAAGTAAACTGCCGGAATCGATGTTCATCCGCGTGCATAAATCTTTCATCGTATCGCTCGAACGTATAACTGGTATTGAAGGGAATAAGATCTTACTAAAGAAAAATATTAAAGCAGACATTTTACTGGGAGATACTTACCGAAGCAACTTCTTCGAAAATGTAAATAAAAAAACATTAGGATAGTTTATCCCCAGATAAGAAAGTAATTATATCACTGATATAATATTCCTGATCTAATTAACCTTCGCTAATGGTTAATCAAAAATAGATTATTACCGTTTTACTTTTTAATGCTTTCGCCTCATGCCGGCGGGCATCGTAACCGCAACGTCGCTACTTTGGCAACTGAAAAAAAGTACTGCGTACTATTTTTTCTGCGTGGCTTCGCCCGCACCGTTCCCAAAGAGGCGACTTATGCGATTACTGGTGAAGATTGCGAGTTTGGCAGAATAAATTCTACATCACTCTTTCCAATTATCTAGATTTCTATTTATACAAGTTTATTGTTTATAGTTCGTAGTTACTCTTCAGGCTCTTTAATTTCCCTTGCTGAATAATTATCTCCTATACAATAGCAGGAACACAGCCCAGCGGCTTTGGAGCGATCAAAAGCCAAAAAATTACATACTGTAATGTGGACAGAAATAATGATTTGCCAAGACGGAAGCGCTTATATTTATTAAACTTCGCCGTAACATACTAGATCAATAATAATAGTATTAGATTCTTTGCTTCGCTCTAAATGACAAAAGTTTCTATTTTTCATATCTCTGGAATCAGTTTTGATATACATAAAGTAGTAAATTTAAATTATGAAAACAAACCAGTACAAAGTAAACCACAAAGATTTTAAGTTGTCAAAAGCTGATACCCACCCCGGGAAACAGTATGATATCGATAAGCTAAAAGAAGACCTGGCCAAAGATGTTGAAGATATAGCTAAACTTCAAAATATATTGTATGCAGAAAACAGACAGTCAATATTGGTCATATTACAAGGAATGGATAGTTCAGGTAAAGATGGAACGATCAAGCATATTATGCATGGCACAAATCCGCAGGGAGTAGATGTCTGCAGTTTTAAACATCCGTCAACAATAGAATCGCAACATGATTATTTATGGAGGCACTCGATCAAGCTACCGGAAAAAGGACAGATAATGATCTTCAACAGATCGCATTATGAAAATGTATTGATATCAAAAGTGCATCCTGAATTTGTTTTAGCAGAACGACTACCGGGTATCGAAACCGTTAAAGATATAAATAAAGATTTCTGGAAAAAACGCTACGCGCAGATCAATGACTTTGAAAAAAACATTGTATCAAACGGAACACAGGTGCTTAAATTTTTTCTTCATATATCTAAAGACGAACAACGAAAAAGGTTTTTAGCAAGAATAGAAGAAAAAGAAAAGCATTGGAAATTTTCTTCCGCAGATATAACAGAGCGCGGCTTTTGGGATCAATACCAGGATGCTTATGAACAAGCTGTAAAGCATACCAGCACTAAGTATGCGCCTTGGTACGTAATTCCTGCAGACGATAAATTATATGCTCATTCAATAATAGGTAAAGTGATTTTGGATACATTAAAAGATATGGATCCGCAGTTTCCCGTAGTTGATAAAAGGGAAAAAGTGTTGATGGAACTGGCGAAGAAGGAGTTGATGAAGAAGTAAATGCTCTATCTTATTATTTAACAACACTGATATTCTTATAAATTATTGTAATCATTTTTTATATACATTTGCTCTGCATATCCTTAAATGCTAGTTGCTTTGTTAAAAAGTAACAGTAATCCGGAGAACCCTATTTTCAAACTTATAAATAATTTACAATTTCGTCTTATACCAAAGCCGGAAAATAGCTTGTATTTTTTGCTGTTTACAATCCGTAATTATAGCTGATACAAGAAATTTTATACTATGTCCGTAATAATAATTGATGAAATACTAGATCCCATTGGTAATAATAGCATACATAAATATGTACCGGTTGTATATTGGCAGTATGTTGATATGAATCGAAAGTATGGTGTGCAGATAAATTGGTTCTCACCGGAAGGCGAAAAAAGTATGTATCATACTCTCAATATACATTGCATAGGAATGAAAGATACTAAAGCCACATGGGAAATAACAAAAGACAATTTTTATATTGATAATGAAAAACCGGAAGATCATATAAGCTTGTTAACTATAGAATCAGCCACCGCTTATTATCCATTTGAGTTTATGGCAGCCAAAGATGGCCAAGTACATAATGTAATTAATACAGACAAATTGCAAAAACGATTTGCTCAGATCAAACCCATATTATTATGCAATTATGAAGGAGATATAGCAGTAGAATATATCAATGCGGTCGAAAATGTGTTACATAATGCCGAACAATTAAAAAGTATAGTGATCAAAGATATTTTACTGTCATTATTTTTTGCACCTATTATTGGCGAGTATGATCCTGAAACAAAAACTAAAGAGGTAGCGATTAAATTTCCATTTATTGGTTTTGAAGATCCGTTTGTCTTTAAAGGTACAGCCACTATAAGTTCCAAGACAAAAGATACAAATATTATATTGTTTCAAGGAACCCTATTGCAACCTTTTGCTGTTGAAGATATAATGCCGTTGGATGGGAAGATTTCGATAAGATACGACCTGGACGTTGAAACATATCGAATAAGAAATATTATGTGTGATGTAATAATAAATACCGAACAAGGAAAGTATTCGATAAATGTAAACGGCTATAAAATAACAGAGAAACAAATAATTAAAGTAAAAGAAGAAAAGCCTAAACCGGAACCTGTTGGCTGGATGGCATTTTTTAGAAAAGATTAATTATTAATATTTTATTTAAAACAAAACATTAATATGGGAATTGCAAAAATAGGTCCTGCAAAAGGCGAAGAAAGGCAGAAAACAACTGGATCAATAGATGTGACTATTGCAATGTTTTTTGATGGCACCAGTAACAATAAAAATAATACAGATGAACGTAATATCTATACTAAATTAACGAGTAAACAGGCTGCAGGGAAAGTACTTACAGCCGATGAGCAAAATACTTTAGCAAAAAGTGTTTACAAGAAAGAAACAGCCGATTTAAGTAGTTATGAAAATGATTATTCTAATATAGCAAGATTATGGATTAATTATGGAGAAGATAAAGTTAATTATAAGTTTAAGAAATATATAGAAGGCATAGGTACTGCAGACTTAAAGGGAGATGATAGTAGTGGCTGTGGGTGGGGTGGTGGTGAAGATGGTATACTTGAAAAGGTACAAGAAGGTTTTCAGGTAATTGCAGACCAATTGCGAGATGTAATTAAAATGACCCCTAATGGTAAGATAAAAACCCTTACTATAGATGTTTTTGGTTTTAGTCGTGGAGCAGCGGCTGCGAGAAATTTTGTATATGAAGTTACCAAACCACCCTATACAGAAGGTCGCTATCATTATGCAAAGGGCGGTAAGTTTAAATTGTGTCTTATTAATAGTAATGTATTAGATGAAATACCTGCTAGCGTTAGATTTGTTGGTTTATTTGATACGGTTGCTTCTTATGCAGATGATATTTTTATACCTGATTCTCTTAGTGTCAATAAGTTTGCAAATGATGATACGCCAAAACAATTTAAAAACGACACAACAGAATTACATTTAGATGCTATTGCAGATAACGTTCAAAAAGTAATACAGTTTACAGCTGCCGATGAACATCGTGGAAATTTTCCACTTACCACCATAGAAAAGGCATTCTATAAAAAGAAGGGATCTTCATTTAGTTTACCAGGCGTACATAGCGATATCGGTGGGAGTTATACAGACCAGATTGCTGAGAAAAATATAATTCTTTTGAATAGGCCTGAAAATGAATTAATAAAAGAGAAAGAACGACTAATATCCCAAGAGTGGTTTCATGAAAATGAACTAAGAATAAACTTAACCAACTTGGGGCATGGACAAATATTACATGCAGGAAATCTTTGTAGCGAAAGAATTGTAAGTAATAAATACAGCTTTATACCTTTGCATTTTATGTGTAAATCTGCAATAGATTTTAGTAGGAATTCTACAAATGTTATTCCATTTGACCAAAATGATATTGAAGATCCTAAAAAGAAGACATCTGTTAGCGGAGATCAATTATTAACCAGAATAAAGAAAAGATTGTACAATCAAGTTTTCGAAAATGGTCCGCCACTAATTTTTAAATACTTTGCAGAAGTACTTAAAGAGCATCATCAAAATTTTAAGGATAAGAATTATTCAAAAGAATGCATTGATGAAATAGAAGAGCAGCAAGATCTTCGTTTATTGAGGCATGGTTACTTGCATTGGAATGCCAACTATAATGAATCGAGAGTAATGGGGGTTGCAACTATTCATCCATTTTACCCTCGTTTGCTGAATGGAATAAGAATAAGATGCGAAAAAGCAGGATAAATAAAAACTATGAAAAAACTATTACTGATCTTAAATATGGGGCTTGTATGCTGTAGCATATTATCCTGTAAAAATTATAAAAAAATGAATGAAAATTTTAAGTGGCAACCTGGAATGTCAGCACCTAAAAATTATCCGATGGAGGGATATCGCATACGATTTATTTATGCAGATGGCACAGGAATATCCTGGCCATTAGATGTAGCAGGTTTAGGAACAGGATGGGGTGAAGAATCAGGAGGTGTCGTTGTAGGGAAGAGTCAAAAACCTATACCCATAGGCCTAAATATTACTTGGTTGTCTTATACTGAAAATCAATTTTATACAGGGAGCTTTAAGCTGCCCTATGATACAATGCTCGAATTGTTTAAGAAGGGGTGGCATGACATTGATGGAGCTTATACGTATGATCATATTATTGCAGGAATGGCACCAGGTGGTGTAGTCGTAGTATGGCTAAGTGGTGCAGCTCATAAGGTAGATGTTTGTAGATTTCAAGCTACAAAAACAACTGTTGATATGAAAGATTTCACAGATAGAAATGATTATGAATATAGTCAAGCTGATTACATACAATCAACTTTAGAGGACTCTACTATAGCGAAAAATCTAGCAAAAAATGGAATTCCTCTCGGCCTGTGGGATAAGTACCGTCAACGTTTTATATTACGTCCAAAGATTGTTTATGATTGGATTGAACCCGTTAAAACGCAAGAAATATTATTTAACTACTATAATGGCGAAGCTGATGTATTAAATGCTAAAATGATTGAAAAGAACGATTATGAATCAAGGGCAAGGCCGAAAAAAATGCTATTCTATTGGTATGTTGATACACTAGGTAAAAAACAAGGATACCAATTACCAATAGAATTTAATGAAGCAGAAGTTATGAAAGCTTTTGCAGAAGTATATGGCAACAATTATAATCCTGAAAATAAAATAGAAGGAGATTTAATCGTAGAAGTAAATAGAGGCAATGATGATTTTCGCGTTTTTCTTCAAGGCAATGGTAAAAAAGTAGAGTTGCATCAATCAACAGGCGAAATTTATTTGATTAATTAACATCAACTTACAACCCTGCATAATAATCATATCCTCTCTCAAACCAATAATCAGGCGGACGTTGATCGCTGAAGAAAATAGTGCCGATCAGTTTTAAATGTTTGATACCATATTTGACAGGAATGATCAAACGCAGTGGTGCTCCCTGGTTCATGGGTAAAGGTTTACCGTTCATAGCATAACATAAAATAGTTTGCGATTGCAACATACTCCTGGTATCAATGCCAACATAATATTTATTGTCCGGCGTATGCAAGCCTACATATTTCATTTGTACTTGCTGATCAAGATTGTATTTTTTTACAAAGTCCGAAAACTTTACGCCTTCCCAACGGGTAACCTGGTCCCAACCTTCTATACATTTAAAATCGAAGATCACTTCGGTTTGTGGTAAAGCTTTTATTTCTGCTAGACTGATCAGTTGAGTATCACCAACAGCACGGATCAATTGCAATTTCCAAGTGGTAGTGTCAAAATCGGCGGGCGTACCAATATCTCCATTTACTCTTGTTCTCGGCACAACTTCTCCCCGGGAAAAACCTTTTGCTAAATTGTAATTGCTAAAAATATAGTTCGTAAAAATATTGTCATTCGCATCTAACGCGGTGCGCAATGGTTTAGGTACACCATTATCTGTTGGTTGTCTTACCAACCATTTCCATCCACCAATTGCTAATAGTATTAATACAAAAAAGACAATAAAAGAACGAATGGTCCTTTTACGAATTTCCCTTGTAGAAACTATTTCTTCCTTAAAATCACTCATAAATTATTATTAATTGAAGATGATGTCAGGTTCAATGTATCTGCATTCTCCAAAGTTCCCCCTTCAGGGGGCGGCGGAGGGGGTTTTACTTCAAACCCTGCAACCATTCCGCGAAAGTTATTCCATCCTGCAATTGCTACCTGCACAATATGTACAACAAAGAAAAGTGTAAACAATATTGTTAAAGTGAAATGTTCGATCCTTGCCCATTCATAACCACCTAACCACGATAATAAATTATGAAATTGCACCGGTTTAAAAATAGCAAGACCAGTTAGCAATGAACCTAATCCCATAAAAATTACAATAGTGTAAGCAATGCGTTGTGCCGCATTATATTTTTTTTGAGGAGGAGCAGTCTTTCTGATATGCAAGTCATGCAGTATTACCTGCCAGCTTTCTTTGAATGATTTTTTATTTGGAACGATCAGTTTCCATTCGCCCGAAAAGATAAGGTATAGAACGTACGCTAAACCATTAATAGCAAAAAGCCACATGAATACAAAGTGCAGACTCATACCTTCTGCCAAACGAAAAGGAATATGTAATGCATTATAAAATGAATCAGGAAAAAATCTTAAAACAGTTTTGTTGCCCCAACCTAAACGATAAACATCATTTGCCCAATAAATGAGCATACCACTCCAGATCATGATCGTTAGCACCGGAAAATTTATCCAGTGAAACCAACGAATAGCCAACGGATGTTTATGAACGATCTTTTTCATTTAAAATAATTCTTTATTTATAGGTTTTCACTTTTCACTTTTGCCTTAGCTAATCACCTGAATCAAAGGGTTAAATGCCTTCGATGCTACCAGCACTTTTTGTCCTACTTTAAAGTTAACTATTTCATCTTCGGTAGCAATTACTTTAATGATATTATTTGCAGAAAGTACACTTACAACGTAAATAATATCACTTTTTTGTATGGCGATGATCTCGCCCGTTACTTTGAATTTGCTGCTGATTTTTTGTTCCGAAAATACCTCATTCGGTGTTCCTCGTTTGGTGATCTTTCCTTTGTCAAGCAATACTACATGATCAGCCAGTCTGAATATTTCCGGTAAGTGATGACTTATTAATATCGTTGTTAAATTATATTGCTGATGTGCTTTTGCAATGTACTCTTGTAATTTAAACCGCATGTCATCGTCTACTGCAGAAAGCGGCTCATCTAATAATAATAATTTAGGTCTGCGCACAATGGCTCTGGCTAAGGCTACGCGCTGTTGTTGTCCGCCTGATAAATTTTGTGGTTTAGCCTTTTGAAATTGTTGTAACTCCATCAGCTCCAGTAATTCATCTACTAATTTAGTATCATCTTTTTTTTGTAAAGCAAACTCGAGGTTTTCTTTAACTGTTAGATTAGGGAACAACGCATAATCCTGGAACAAAAAACCAATCGAACGATCTTTTATTGGCAGGTGAATATTCTTTTTTGAATCATTCCATATTTCATTGTCAACTTCAATGAATATATTTTCTGCAGTAGTTAATCCTGCTAATATTCTAAGGATAGTAGTTTTACCCGCACCTGAGTTGCCATAAATGGATAACAACTTTCCTTGTTCCAGGTCAAATGAAATATCCAAAGGCATTTTGCCTTCTGCCGTATCTAATATTTTATTTACCTGGAACTTTATCATTAATACAATCTTGTTTTAGAATTATTATTGATGAGGTAGACAGTTAATAAAATTAAAAAAGCAAAGACAAATAATATCAATGCGTATATGTTGGCATTGTGATAATTCATTGATTCCACTTCATCATAAATAGCAATAGATACTACTTTTGTTTTATTAGGGATACTACCGCCTACCATTAGCACTACGCCGAATTCACCCACAGTATGCGCAAAGGTCATGATGATGGCGGTTAGCAGTGATGCACGAATATTCGGCAAAACGATTTTGGTCAATGTAGTGAACTTCGATTTCCCTAAAGTGAAAGACGCTTCCTGTAAAGAAGGTGAAAGATTTTTTAAACCTGATAAAATTGGGTTCACCATAAACGGCAGACTGTATAAAACAGATGCGATCACTAATCCTCCGAAAGTAAAGACCAGGCGAATATCAAAATGCTTTTCGAAAAACATACCCAGTGCATTCTCCGGACTTAACGCGATCAATAAATAAAACCCTAAAACCGATGGCGGTAATATTAATGGCAGACTAACAATTGCTTCTACAACTGCTTTATATTTGAATTTACTGTAAGCGATCCAATAGGCGAGAGGCACTGCAAGCAGGAACAATATTACCGATGTGGTAACTGCCAGTTTAAACGTTATCCAAAAAGGTTGCAGATCAATCATTGGGTGATAAACTTATTTCGTTTGTTTTGATCAATGCCAATACGGTATCATTTTCTTTTAGTCCTAATTGCTTAACCGCATTAGTAGTAATGATCGATTTGATGATTGTATCTCCAAAAGTAAGATTAAGCTGACTCAATATAATACCCGGAATAATTGATTGTATAGTGCAGGGGAGGCGGTTTTGCACACTAATGTTCAAATCGAAATCTTTGGCAATAATTACTTCCGTTTCTTTAAATAACAACTGGATATTTTTTCCGATAGTCAGGTAATCGATTGTTTCAGGCGTATCTAAAACAATCGAAGTAAAAGTGATACCATTCGATACCACTTTTACAAGCGATAAATTATCATGTGTTTGAATAGCTGTAATAGTACCTGCTAGTATATTCATTTTGCTGTTTGAGAAAAACCAAATTTCGTTAAAATCTTTACTGCTGAGGCAGATGATATAAAGGTATAAAATTTAGCCGCTGTTACATTTCCTTCCGCATGTTTTAATATAACATAACCTTGTTGTAACGGCGCATGTGTATTATTAGGGATAATATAATATTTGCCACCTTGCATATTAGGCGATAGAGCCAGTGATAAAGCGATAATACCAATATCAGCTGCACCTGTTGATACGAATTGAGCTGTTTGAGCAATATTTTCGCCTATTACAAATTTGCCTGCTACCTTATCGTACAAGTCATAATATTTTAAACTCTCAACAGCCCTTGCACCGTACGGAGCATGATCAGGATTAGCAATGGCCACTTTAAGAACATCATCCTTTAATAAAGTCAATATTTTTTTATCATTAGGATCAAGTTTCTTACTCCATAAAACAAGCGTACCGTAGCCATAAGTTTTTACCTCAGACGCGGTAAAACTTTTATCTTTTAATTTATTGGGGTAATCTATATCGGCAGAAAAGTAAATATCAAACGGAGCGCCATTGGTTATTTGCTCAAAGAATTTTCCGGAAGAACCATAAGTTACTCGTATATCAGCCGTAGGGTCTTGCAATTTATACGCTGCAATAATTGTATCCATCGCAGGTTTTAGATCTGCTGCAGCTGCTATTGTTATAGGTGTCACAGTTTGCGCTTTTGCGAATGAAAACATAGTTGTCAATGCAATGAATGTCAATGTGAAGATCCTTTTAAGTAGTTTCATGTTTTATTATTTAATGAATTGTGATTTTTATTAATGTAATATTATTGTACAAAATAGTTAAAATAAATATTAAAATGTATTGTTTAAGTAATATTATTTATCTATTTTATGTATATTTATAAAGCTAATAGTTTATAAATAGTATATTTTTTATTGTAATGTATTTGTTGAAGATACAATGGACAGTATATACGATAATTAACAGACCAATATTAATAGGTATATTTATTGAGCTACTAAATTACTTTGATGCTGATCGACTCATATAACAGGATACACAATTACTTACGGATTTCATTAACTGATAACTGTAATTTTCGTTGCTTCTATTGTATGCCCGGCGATGAGCATATTTTTATGCCTTCCGCACAAATGATGCAAGCTGATGAGATACAGGAGCTGGCAAAAATATTTGTAAACTTTGGTGTTAATAAGATCAGGCTTACTGGCGGTGAACCATTGGTTCGAAAAGATGTAGGGACTATTATTAAAAATTTATCTGCATTGCCTGTTTCATTAACGCTCACGACTAACGGTGTCAGGCTTCATGAATTTTTAGAAGTGATCAAAGAATCAAATATTCGTACCGTTAATATTAGTCTGGATACATTGGATGCAGCTAGGTTTCACCAGATCACAAAACGAAACGATTTTCAAAAAGTTTGGGATAATATTCATTTATTGATAGAACAGGGTATTCATGTAAAAGTGAATGTAGTAGCGATGAAAGGTGTTAATGATACGGAGATAAATAATTTTATTGCCTGGACAAAAAACACACCTGTTCATGTACGCTTTATAGAGTTTATGCCTTTTACCGGAAATAAATGGATGAGCGATAAAGTATTTACCTGGCAACAGGTTTTACAAAAAGCGGAAGAACAATATTCTTTCATCCGTTTAAAAGATGAAGGTAATGACACAGCTAAAAAATATTTGGTGCCTGGCCATATTGGGACTTTCGCAGTGATAAGTACGATGACGGCACCTTTCTGCAGCACTTGCAACCGTATGCGTTTAACAGCGGACGGTAAAATGAAGAATTGTCTTTTTTCAAAAGATGAAATGGATCTGTTGGGTGCATTGAGAAGTGGTAAAGATGTAATGAGCCTGGTTCAACAATCGATCAAAGAAAAATATGCGGAACGCGGTGGGCAATTCGTTTCTAATTTTGAACTGCTTAATTCTGCAGGAATTGAGAATAGAAGTATGATCGCTATTGGCGGATAAAATGTAAATGCTACAAAAGTGATTTCTGTTTCAGAAGCAAAAAATATCATCGTGAATAATGTAACAGCATTGCAACCTGTTACAATTGCATTAAAGGATGCAGTAGGATTGGTGCTGGCAGAAGATATTTATGCCACATTAAATATTCCTGCATTCAGACAATCGGCCATGGATGGTTATGGATTTCGTTTTGATGATCATTTGGCAAAAAAAGAAATAATCATTAATGGTGAAGTTCCTGCAGGAAGTGATACAACAATAACGATTCAGTCACAACAAGCCGTTAGAATTTTTACCGGCGCACCCATTCCTGAAGGTGTTGACACGGTAGTGATGCAGGAAAAAGTTTTGGTACAGGACAAACAACTTTCTATACAGGATGAGCAGTTAATAAAAGGTCTTAACGTTCGCGCCATTGGGAGTGAGATCGCTTTAGGTGAAATAGCGCTGGAAAAAGAAACTGTGTTATCAGCTGCTGCTATTGGCTTTTTAGCAGGTATCGGTGTAACAACGGTGAAAGTTTATCCTAAACCAAACATTACAATTATTGTTACGGGTAATGAATTACAAGAACCGGGTATCGCATTAAAAACCGGACAAGTATACGAATCAAACTCAATAATGCTGACAGCAATTTTACAACAATTGCATATCAATAATATAAACGTTGTAAAAGCTGCAGATGATTTAAACATACTGCAAAATGTATTGCAGACAGCTTTATTAAATAGTGATGTAGTATTGTTAACAGGAGGTGTAAGTGTAGGCGATTATGATTTTGTGGTAGAAGCTGCAGCACGTGCACGTGTTACACAATTGTTTCATAAAATAAAACAGAAGCCGGGTAAGCCTTTGTTTTTTGGAAAGAAAGACAGTAAGCTGGTATTTGGCTTGCCCGGCAATCCATCGTCAGTGCTGACTTGTTTTTATGAATATATAATACCGGCGCTGGAACAAATTTCTAAACAAAAAAGCAGCAGTAAAACAATATATTTACCACTGGCAAAAGACTATTATAAAAAAGGAATTTTCACTAATTTTTTAAAAGGAATTTATACGGATAGGGATGTGCTGCCATTGGATGCGCAGGATTCATTTCGGTTAAGTTCTTTTGCTAAAGCCAATTGCCTGATATGCCTGGGCGAAGAAGAAAAACAGTACAAAGCGGGGGAGATAGTAGCAGTAAACTTAATAATGATTTAATGAAGGTAAATATTTCCATATTCGGACAACTGACTGATATCGTTACAAAAGATAGTTTGATAATAAATGATATTAGTGATACCAATACACTTACTGAGCAGTTGAACAAAACATATCCTGCATTGGCTGCTATTAAATATGCCATTGCTGTAAATAAAAATATTATCACTAACAATACAATACTGAATGATAATGATACCGTGGCGTTAATGCCGCCATTTTCAGGAGGATAACTATATGAGCGAAAATTTTGAACGATACCAGCGACAGCTTATACTAAAAGGTTTTGGTGAAGCAGGCCAGCAAAAATTACAGGGTGCGAAAGTATTAGTAATTGGTGCAGGAGGATTGGGGTGTCCGGCTTTGCAATATTTAACCGCGGCAGGTGTTGGTACTATTGGTATGGTAGATGATGATGTTGTTACATTGAATAACCTACACCGGCAAATATTATATACGGTGGGAGATATCGGTTCTGCAAAAGCAGTGATGGCTTCTTTTGCATTGGAACAACTGAATTTTGATATTGATATTATTCCTTATAATATCCGATTGACAAACCAAAACGCGATAGAAATAATTACGCCATATGATATTGTAATTGATGGTACGGATAATTTCGCAACGCGATACATGATCAATGATGCCTGTGTATTATTGAATAAAACTTTAGTGTACGGCGCCATTTCGAAATTCGAAGGGCAGGTGGCCGTATTTAATTATGGAACTAATGCGGCTAACTATCGGGATCTTTTTCCTTCACCGGATAATACAATATTGAATTGTGAAGAAGCAGGCGTATTAGGTGTTTTGCCCGGTATCATCGGTTCTATGTTAGCCAACGAAACAATTAAATTAATTATAGGTATTGGAGAGCCATTGATCAATAAGCTGCTTACATATAATGCATTGACCAATCAATCACATCAGTTTACTATTTCACCGAGGGCAGAAACGGCAGCTTTAATTCCTACAACAGAACAGGCTTTTGCCGAAATGAATTACGAATTATTCTGCTCGGCAAATAATTCATTTGATATTGATCTACAACAATTTAATGCATTATTAAATGATGCAAGTGTTTCAATTATTGATGTACGAGAAGCGGGAGAGTTGCCTATATTAGATTTCAAAAATATGTCTATTCCTTTATCGAAGCTGACACAGGCTCTGCCTGATATAGATAAAGACTCAATAGTATTGGTTTGTCAGACAGGGAAAAGAAGCGCACGAGCAGCACAAATTTTGTTTGATCATTTTGGTAAGACTAAAAAAATCTACAGTCTGCAAGGTGGAATTGTTAACCGGGAAAAGCATCATTCAACACATGTCGGATAAAAAAATTAAGAACATATTTGTCCAAGGTGCCATTGCTTCTTCATTTATTGGAGATAGTATTCAAAAACACCAAACCAAGCCGAGCATTGGCGCACACAGTATTTTTTTAGGCCAGGTTCGTGCAGATGTGATCAATAATAAAACAGTGGTCGCCATTGAATATACTACTTATGAGGAACTGGCTTTGCAAAAAATGGATGAGATACGCGAAGAGATATTTAGTAAATATGCTTTAACCTGTATGCATGTTTACCACAGTCTTGGGGCTGTTGCAGCTGGCGAAATTTGTTTATTTGTATTCGCATCCTCTCCACACCGCAGATTAGCGATTGATGCTTGCGAAGAAATCGCAGAAAGAATAAAAGCCGAATTACCCGTGTGGGGAAAAGAAATATTTGAGGACGATACACATCAATGGAAACAAAATAAATAGCATGGTTGATATTACACATAAAGTGAGCAGTCTACGTAAAGCAGTGGCAACGGCTATTGTAACAGTTTCCAAACAAGAAACGATTGATGCGGTGCAAAATAAAAAAGTGCCGAAAGGCGATGTGTTTGAATTTTCGCGCGCAGCCGGTTTATTAGCAGTTAAAAAGACAAGTGATGTAATTCCTGATTGTCATCCTTTACCAATTGAGTTTACAGCTATTACTTATTCAGTGGAAGGGTTGCAAATAACCATCAGTGTTGAAGTACATACCATTTACAAAACAGGCGTAGAAGTCGAAGCGATGCACGGTGCATCTGTTGTTGCATTAACAATGTACGATATGCTAAAACCTATTGATAAAGAAATCGAAATATCGAGTATTAAATTATTAAGCAAAAGCGGCGGTAAATCACAATATAAAAACAATGACACTTTAGCATTACGCTGCGCTGTTATTGTTTGTTCTGATAGTGTAGCGGATGGCAGCAAGCAAGATTTTGCGGGTAAAGCCGTGGTGCGAAAATTGCAACAACAAAAAATAAATACGGCTTTATACGCCGTAATTCCTGATGAGTTTGAGCAGATACAAAATAAGGCCAAACAATTAAGCGACGAAGGATACAGCTTGGTAATCTTTACCGGTGGCACAGGTTTATCGCCAAGAGATGTAACACCCGAAGCCATCACACCGTTATTCGACAGAGAAATTCCAGGCATCATGGAAGCGGCCCGTAATTACGGACAACAACGCACACCATACGCTATGTTATCCCGTGGGGTAGCAGGTTTTATCGATAAAACATTGGTACTAACATTACCAGGGTCTACAAGAGGAGCAGAAGAAACAATGGATGCCTTGTTCCCTTACATCATTCATATATTTAAAGTAGCTGAGGGAATGCGGCATAGCAATGATTAATTTCTGAACGGAGATTTAGTAGGATTAAATTGATTACATAGATTTTGAAATCCAACAAATCCATCAAATCATCCCAAATCCACGTTCAGACAAAAACAAAACACAATGACAGGTGTAGTTCTATGCGGCGGACAAAGTACCAGAATGGGCACCGATAAAGGCCTGCTACAAAAAAATGCTACCACCTGGGCGCAACTCGCATTCAATAAATTATCAGCGTTATCAATTCCTGTTGTTTTATCTGTTAATCAGCAACAGCAAACTATCTACTCCAATTCTTTCGATTCATCATTATTTATTGTTGATGATACAAACTTAGCCATAGGTGGCCCGCTACATGGAATATTATCTGTGCATGATCAATTTCCTTCATCAGATCTATTGGTGTTGGCCTGTGATATGATTGCTATGGAAACAGCCGTGTTGCAACATTTGTACAATCATTCTCTTAAAACAAATAAAGATGCTATTGTTTTTATGAATGCCGATAGGGCAGAGCCTTTGTGTGGTGTTTATAAAGCTGCAGGGTTCAGGAAAATAAAAGCATTGTATACGCAAGGTGAATTAAAAAAATATAGTATGATGTATGTTTTAGAATTGTTAGGTGCGGATTATTTGGATGTGCCTGGGGAATGGGTTGGGTGTTTTGAGAATTATAATTTACCTGAGGATATTTTATAATCTTTATTTACGATGCAATCTCCTGCGTATATCCAACCAGCTTCTCCTTATCAACAATTGCAATATCTTTTCCTTCCAGTCGTAAAATTTTTTCCTGGGTAAAGTCATTCATTATTCTGAAAACTGTTTCGTAGGTGGTGCCGGCGTAGGAGGCAAGGTCTTGTCTGCTGAGGGTTATGTCGATGCAGCCTTGTTCGTCTACTCCGAATTTATCGTGTAATGTAAGTAGTGATTGTGCCACTCGGCCTTTAACTGGCATGTGTGCAAGGTTGCGCATGTTTCTTTCCGATTCTTTTAATTCTCTTGTGTAGAACATGAGTATTTGATAAATGAAATCGGGGTTTACCTTTAAAGAAGATTGAAACAGGTCTAAATCAATGGCGCAGACTGTTGTTGTTTCAACCGCAGTGCAGGATGCAGGATAAATATTATCAATGCCTAAACCTCTGTGTCCAACGATATCGCCTTTTTTAGCAAAGCGTAAGATCAATTCTTTTTCGCTGCCCCATTGCTTATGTACTTTTACGGTGCCGGAATAAATGAAATAAATATCAGTGATATTAGTGCCTTCTGAAAAAATACGTTCTCCTTTTTTTACAATGAAATTTTTTCTTCCGGCTTCAACTGCGGGTAGCCATTCTTTAAGGCATAGCTTACATAGCGGGCAGGTTTTTAGATCGCAGTCGGTCTTGTTTTTTTTCATGCAATGGAAATATTAGCGATATTGCTTTTGCAATATAATTCTAATTGTTGCTTTTATGGCAAAGGGTGTGAATTTTTCTATCCACCATTGCAGGTTTTAATTTTTTAGTTTTTAGTCGCTCCAAAGCCGCAGGGCTGTGTTCCTTCTCCAGCGCTACTTTGGCCGCTGACGAAAATCTGCTTCGCATGATTTTGTCTGCCGTGCTTCGCCGGCACTACAGCCAAAAAGGCGCCTCCGTAGGAACTGGTGGAGTGAGTGCTTGTTATTTATAGCCATTTTATTTGTCATTCAGAGAGAAGCGAAGAATCTGATGCTTGCTATTGCAAAATGATTGATCGATGATCAGATCCTTTGTTCTTTAGGATGACAGAACTTAAGATGATAAGGAGTTTGCATCATTACCAATAACATTCTCATTAACGTAAGTCTTTACCAGCGATGGATGTAGGTTTACTACTTCGCCAACAATGATGATGGCTGGGTTGCTAATGTTGGCGTATTGTGCTTTAAAGAAAATATCTTTTACTTTTCCGATTACCATTTTTTCTTTTTCGGTAGTGCCGTCTTGTATAATAGCTACGGGTGTTTCGGCTTTGTTATATTTGGAAAATATTTCCATGATGCCTTCGAGTTTACTCATGGCCATTAATATAACCACCGTAGCGCTTGATTGTGCGGCTAAGCTAATATCTGCAGATATGCTACCGGATTGCGTAGTACCGGTGGTTACCCAAAAACTTTCATTAATACCACGACAGGTAAGTGGTATCATTTGTGATGCCGGAACAGCGAGTGCGCTTGATATTCCTTGTATCACTTCTACTTTTATACCACGACTTCTCGCTGCTTCAATTTCTTCCTGCGCTCTTCCGAAAACAAATGGATCGCCTCCTTTTAAACGTACCACATGTCCGTGAGAGAAAACATATGTAATAATTAATTCATTTATTTCTTTTTGTGAAAGTACATGGCATCCATACCGCTTTCCTACGAATTGTACTACTGCTTTTTTTGACACATATTTCAATAAATCGTCATTTATAAGGGCATCATACAGAATAACATCTGCTTTTTGGATCGTTTTAATAGCTTTTAAAGTTATTAGATCAGGATCGCCAGGGCCTCCACCAACCAATGATAATAATTTATTATTTGTCTCAATTTTCATATTGTTAAATTAAATATGTAAATAATTATTTTAAAATAATATCAAATGTAAATATTTTTTCTATACTTTTATGATATAAACAATATTTTAATCGGTATAAAAATATTTTTATACTATTAAGTATTACATATTTTAAATTATAATTTGATAATATAATACATTATTATTTTTAATAATTAATTAAAAAGTCGAGATATGAAAGTAGTAGTAATTGGAAATGGAATGGTGGGTTACAAGTTTTGTGAGAAACTATTAGCTAAATCTTCATCAGCTAAATTCGAAATAGTAGTGTTTGGCGAAGAGATTCGCAGGGCATATGATCGTGTTCATTTAAGTGAATTCTTTTCCGGAAAATCTGCTGAAGATTTATCAATGTCTTCTTCAACGTGGTACGAAGACAATGGTATCAAATTACATTTAGGAGATCCGGTTCAAAGTATCGACAGGCCAACAAAAACGGTTCATTCTTATAAAGGCATTACAGAAAGATATGATGTGTTGGTATTAGCTACCGGTTCGGCCGCGTTTGTTCCGCCAATTCCTGGAGTTGATAAAGCGGGTGTCTTTATATATAGGACAATCGAAGATTTGGAAATGATGCAGGCTTATGCTAAAAAAGCAAAAAAAGGGGCTGTGATCGGCGGTGGCTTATTAGGATTAGAAGCTGCAAAGGCAATGTTAGATCTTGGTATTGCTGATACTACAGTGATCGAATTTGCACATAGGTTAATGCCACGTCAAATTGATGATGCAGGTTCAGGTATACTAATTAATAAATTAGAAAAATTAGGATTGAAGATCTGTACCAATAAAAACACGTCTGAAATTTTAGGAGAAGATGCTATCACAGGTATGCAGTTTACAGACGATACAAAAATTGATGTGGATATGCTCGTGATTTCTGCAGGAATAAAACCAAGAGATGAACTGGCTAAATTATGTGGATTAGAAGTTGGTCATCGTGGCGGGATTGTAGTGAACGAAAAATTACAGACAACCGATCATTCGATTTATGCTATTGGTGAATGTGCGTTGTACCACGGAATGATATACGGTTTGGTTGCACCCGGTTATGAAATGGCGGAAGTAGTAGCAAGCCATTTGGTAGAAGAAGATAAATCCTTTACCGGTTTTGATATGAGTACCAAATTAAAACTAATAGGTATTGATGTTGCCAGTTTCGGTGATCCGTTTGTTGCATCACATGAATGTAGAACAGTTGTTTTTGAAGATACCATGAAAGGTATTTACAAGCGTATCAATATTACTGATGATGGAAAATATTTATTAGGTGGCATATTGATTGGCGATGCAGAAGCATACAACATGTTATTGCAGACATCAAAAAATAAAATTGTATTACCACCCAATCCTGAAGACGTGATCTTAGGATCAAGAGGCGGTGAAGGCGATGGAGGTGCGGGTGTTTTAAGTCTGCCTGATGAAGCAATTGTCTGCAGTTGCGAAAGTGTTACAAAAGCCGGCATCTGCGCAGCAGTAGCAGAACAAAGTTGTGAAACAATTGATGCGATAAAAAAATGTACTAAGGCTGGAACCGGCTGTGGTGGCTGTGTACCAATGGTGAAAGATTTAATGGTACACACCATGAAAGCACAGGGCAAATACGTGCGCAATGTTTTATGCGAACATTTTAGTTACTCAAGACAAGAATTATTTGACTTGATAAAAATGCATCAGTTAAAATCTTTTGATGCCGTGTTGGATAAATTAGGCAAAGGCGATGGTTGTGAATTGTGTAAGCCACCGGTGGTTTCTATCATTGCCAGCTTGTGGAATGAAATGATATTAGTGAAAGGAAATGATACGGCCCAGGATAGCAACGATCGTTTTTTAGCAAATATTCAAAAAGGCGGAACATATTCTGTTGTTCCAAGAATTCCGGGAGGAGAGATCACACCTGATAAATTAATTGTGATCGGTTCTGTTGCAAAAAAATATAATCTCTATACAAAAATTACCGGTGGCCAGCGGATCGATTTATTTGGCGCGCACCTCAGTGATCTTCCTGCGATATGGGAAGAGCTGATCGATGCAGGTTTTGAAAGTGGCCATGCATATGGCAAATCTTTACGTACTGTAAAAAGTTGCGTGGGCAGTACCTGGTGCCGTTTTGGGTTACACGACAGCGTTAGTTTCGCCATTCGCATTGAAGAACGCTACAGAGGCCTTCGTTCTCCACATAAATTAAAAGGTGGTGTTAGCGGTTGTATCCGCGAATGTGCAGAAGCACAAAGCAAAGATTTCGGCATTATCGCCACAGAAAAAGGCTGGAACCTTTATGTATGCGGCAACGGCGGAAGTAAGCCACAGCACGCACTCTTACTAGCCACAGATCTCGACAGTGACACCTGCATCAAATACATCGATCGTTTTTTAATGTTCTACATCCGCACAGCAGATCCGTTAACAAGAACTGCCACCTGGTTAAATAAAATGGATGGCGGTATCGACTATTTGAGAAATGTAGTGGTGAATGATAGCCTTGGTATCAACGAACAATTAGAAGCAGACATGGATGATTTTGTAGAAACCTATAAATGCGAATGGAAAGAAGCAGTTGAAAATCCAAACATAAGAAAACGTTTTAGCCATTTTGTAAATGCCCCGAAAGAGAAAGATCCGAGTGTAGTATTTGAGGGGATGAGAGATCAGAAGAAGGTAAAGGATTGGAAATGATTAATGAAGAATTAAGAATTAGGAATGAAGAATTGATTAATAATTAGTAATTAATAATTGAAATACAAGTTCAAATAAGGAATAGAAAATAAGGAATAAGAAGGTTAGGTAGAATGAATAATAGTAAATCTTAAATAATAACACTTCAAAAGTCCCCCTTCAGGGGGATTTAGGGGGGGCAATCGCAATTATATGACAGAAGAAAAAATAACCACCTGGTTTCTCGCCTGCAACACCCATGATGTTCCTGTTAACGGCGGTGTATGTGTAAAGTATCACGATCAGCAAATTGCTTTATTTCATTTTTCTCGCAGAGGAGAATGGTATGCGACGCAGAATGAATGTCCGCATAGAAAGCAGATGGCTTTAAGTCGTGGTATGATTGGTTCTCAGGAAGGAGAGCCGAAAATTGCCTGTCCGTTTCATAAAAAAACCTTTTCGTTGGTTGATGGGCACTGTATCAATGATGAAGATGAATGTAGTTTAACAACCTATCCGGTGAAGGTAGAGAATGGTTCTGTGTATATAGGATTTACAAAAGATAATGGCCGTGAGGCCGAAGCAATATTAGCATAAAGTAAGCCCGCCAGGGTGCAACCTGAACGGGCTATTAGTTTTAAATAAATGTGTTCATCTAAAACCAAACCAAAATTAAATTATTTATCATGGAAAATTCAATCAATTCTTCGGGACAGCTTACTAAGCTAAAAATTTTTAGTCTGCAAGGGGTACAAATGAAAACATTTCATATCACCTGGTTAATGTTCTTCGTTTGTTTTTTTGGATGGTTCGGCTTAGCTCCATTGATGCCAACGATCCGTGGTGATTTGGGATTAACAAAGGGACAGGTTGGAAATTTAATTATTGTTTCAGTTTCCTCTACCATTATCGCAAGATTATTTATCGGGAAATTATGTGATACATGGGGGCCGCGTAAAACGGCTATTCGTTTATTATTAGTAGGAGCGATACCGGTTTTTCTTGTTGGTCTTTCTAAAGATTATATGACCTTTCTTTTATTTCGCGGAGCAATAGGAATTATCGGTGCATCATTCGTTATTACACAGTTTCATACATCAATGATGTTTGCACCAAATATAAAAGGAACAGCAAATGCAGTTACCGGAGGTTGGGGAAATTTAGGTGGTGGTGTTACCAATATGGTTATGCCATTGATCTTCGCTGCTATTGTTGGGTTTGGTTATACAAAACCGGAGGCATGGCGTTATGCAATGATCGTTCCGGGAGTAATGATGTTGATCGTTGCATATCTATATTATAAATACACAACAGATACACCACAAGGAAACTATACTGATATCGGAAGAACAAAAGAGACAAGACAAAAAACAGACTGGAGCATATTAGGCGACTGGAGAATTTGGGCACTTGTTTTTGCTTATGCGATGTGCTTTGGTATGGAACTGACTTTTGATAATGTTGCCTCACTACATTTTGTTGATACATTCAAATTAACACAATCATCTGCAGGCTTTTGGGCAGGCACGTTTGGTTTCATGAATTTATTCGCACGTGCATTAGGTGGTATCACTTCTGATAAAGTTGGAAGAAAATTCGGCATGCGTGGTAAAGGATTATTATTAGCAGGTATGTTATTGTTAGAAGGTATTGGTATTTTATTATTTGCACACGCAGGTTCATTTGGAATGGCGCTGATTGCAATGTTCAGTTTTGCATTATTTCTTAAAATGGCAAACGGCGCGACCTACGGTATAGTTCCTTTTGTAAATGAAAAGAATGTTGGTTTGGTAAGTGGTATAGTTGGTGCAGGCGGTAACCTTGGTGGAATGGCATTTGGCTTCCTGTTCAAATCAACCAGCATCACGTATGTACAAGCATTTACTTATATAGGATATATCGTAATGGCAGTTTCTGTTATCGTATTTATTACAAGATTTTACAAAGTAGAAGCTGTTGAAGAAGCGGATGTTATAGAACCTGCTGTTGCAATGGGGTAAACTTATTGCTGATTTCTGATTGATGATTTCTGATATGTAAAAAGTTTAATAAAATCAGCAATCATATATCATCAATCAGAAATTCTATATTTTTTCTATATTCAAAAGGATCTAATTATGCCATCATTCAAAACAACTTGTTGCTACTGCGGTGTTGGGTGTGGTATAATTGTACACAAAGACCGCAATAACAAACTCACTGTAGAGGGAGATAAAGATCATCCTGTTAACAAGGGTATGTTATGTAGCAAGGGTATGAATTTACATTACACAGTAATGGATACAAGCGATCGTTTGTTGTATCCTGAAATGCGGTATAATAAAAACATGCCTAAACAACGAGTTTCATGGGATCAGGCATTGGATAGAACGGTGGCAGTTTTTAAAACGTTGATAGAAAAGTATGGTCCGGATTCCGTTGCTTTTTATGCATCCGGACAATGTTTAACGGAAGAATATTATGTAATAAATAAACTGATCAAAGGATTTATCGGCAGCAATAATATCGATACCAACTCAAGGTTATGTATGAGCAGTGCAGTTGCCGCATATAAAATGAGTTTGGGTGAAGATAGTGTACCTGTTAGCTATGAAGATATTGAACTGGCAGATTGTATTTTTGTTGCCGGTGCAAATCCTGCATGGTGCCATCCTATTTTGTGGAGAAGGGTTGAGGCAGCGAGAGCTAAAAATCCCAATTTAAAAATCATAGTCAGCGACCCTCGTAAAACGCAAACTTGTGCATACGCTAATGTACACCTGCAATTAAAACCCGGAACCGATATTGTATTACATCATGCGATTGGCCGTGTACTTATTGAAAACGGTGATATCGACAGCAGCTTTGTCAAAAATCATACGGAAGGTTTTGAAAAATACAGTCAGCAGGTGATGAAAAGAACAATTGCAGAAGCTGCTTCCACTTGTGATATCGATGAAAGCGATATTCGTGAAGCAGCTAAGTACATTGGCGATGCCAAGGGTTTTATAACGATGTGGACGATGGGGTTGAATCAAAGCGTTATCGGTGTAAATAAAAATTTAAGCCTGATCAATCTTAATTTAATAACCGGACAAATTGGTAAGCCAGGCTGTGGGCCTTTTTCCTTAACCGGCCAGCCGAATGCGATGGGTGGCAGAGAAGTAGGTGGTTTATCAAATATGTTACCGGCACATAGAAATTTAGCGAATGAAGTGGATAGAAATTTTGTACAACAATTTTGGGGTGGAAAAAGTATTGCACCAAAACCGGGATTGACAGCTACAGAAATGTTTGAGGCATTGAACGATGGCAGATTGAAAGCAATCTGGATCATGGGCACAAATCCGTTGGTTAGTCTGCCTGATGTGCGTATGGCGGAAGCAGGACTAAAGAAAGCAAAATTTGTTGTGATACAGGAAGCAAGTAACAGAGCAGAAACATTGAAGTATGCTGATGTTGTATTTCCTGCTGCATCATGGATCGAGAAGGAAGGGACGATGACGAATGCGGAACGCAGAATTGCTTACTTAGCTAAAGCAATCGATGCGCCAGGAGAAGCAAGGCCTGATGCAGAGATCATTTGTGCCTTTGCGAAAAAGATGGGCTATCATGGATTTGATTTTGAAAACGCTGCCGCTATTTATGCAGAGCATTGTAAGTTAACAGCAGGAACAAATATTGATATCAGCGGATTGAGTTACGCTATATTAAAAGAGAAACGTAGTGTGCAATGGCCCTATACTAAAACGGAAAAAGGTTTTGGTGTAGCACGATTATTTTCAGATAAGAAATTTTACACACCATCACAACGTGCGATCATCCATTCTTTCGAAGATCATAATTTATCAGAAGCATTAACCGCGAATCTGCCATTAATATTAACTACGGGCCGTATACGCGATCAGTGGCATACCATGAGCAAGACCGGAAAAGTGAATAAACTCAATCAGCATATTGCTAATTCTTTTTTAGAAATTCATCCTGCCGATGCAGCTGTTAGAAAAATAAAAGAAGGTGATCTGGTAGAAATATTTAATACACGAGGCAATGTGCGTGTGAAAGCAAAATATTCTATCGATATAAAAAAAGGTGTTGTGTTTTTACCGATGCATTGGGGTAAAATATTGAACAATGATTTAAACCGGGCAAATAACCTAACGAATAATTTGGTTGATCCGATTTCTAAAGAGCCTGATTTTAAATTCTCTGCTGTTGAGGTAAAAAAATATATCAAACCAAAACAAAAAATATTGGTGATCGGTGCCGGTGCAGGAGCTTTTGGTTTTGTTAAAAGCTATCGGGCATTAAATACGGAAGATGAGATTGAAATATTCAGCAAAGAAAATTTTCCTTTTTATAACCGTGTGATGTTACCGGATTATATCAGTGGCACACAACAATGGTCGCAGTTAGTGAAGATGAAAGATGAAGAAGAAAATGAATTCAATATTAAATTACATCGGGGTGTAAGTATTGAACATATTTACAGAGATAAAAAAGTAGTGGCCGATAGTCGTGGAGAGTTGCATGATTATGATGTGTTGATTCTTGCAACCGGCAGTCGTGCTGCTTTAATTAAAGATGCACCATCGATGAAGGGATTGTTTACGATGCGTAATAGAAATGATGCCGATAATTTTATTAAACATATTGATAAGTCGAAAGGTAAAGTATTGATCGTTGGTGGTGGGTTATTGGGAATAGAGTTAGCCGCTTCGTTAAATGAGATAGGCGTGCAATCTTGCGTATTACAACGTTCATCACGTTTAATGGACAGACAGTTAGATGCATTAGGTTGTCAGTTATTATTTGAAGAATTAACTGACAAAGGAATTGAAGTTTTATACAATGATGAGATCGATCGTTTCTTAGGAAATAAATCTGTGACTGGCGTAAGATTAAAAAGTGGCAGTGAGATAGAATGTCAGGCAATCGTTATGACGATCGGAACAGTACCGAATATTGAATTAGCTAAAGCTTGCGGTATTGAACACAAACGTGGCGTCATTGTAAATGACTATTTATTAACAAACGATCCATCAATATATGCTATTGGAGAAATTGCAGAATTCAAAGGGATGCTGTATGGCATCACGGCAGCAGCAGAACAGCAGGCAATAATTGTAGCAGGACATTTGAACGGAGATATCTCGCAATATTACCAGGGTTCGTTGTTGATGAACATTTTAAAAACGCACGGCACAGATATTTGTTCGATCGGTATGTCGGAAGTTCCTGCTAACGATCCATCTTATGAAGAAGTTGTATTTATCGATAAGGCAAAAAGATATTATAAAAAATGTATTATCCATAGCGATAAATTAGTTGGTGCCATTTTGATAGGGGATAAAACAGAGTTTTTAGAATTCAAAGATCTTATTCAAAACAAAATAGAATTATCGGACAAAAGATTGGAGTTACTACGTTCAGGCAAAAAAGCAGATCCTATAATTGGTAAACTGGTTTGTTCTTGCGGAAGTATTGGTGAAGGAAATATTGAAAATAAAATCAAAGAAGGTTGTACAGAGTTGAAAGCGTTGTGCCAGGCATCCGGTGCAGGAATGGGATGTGGAAGTTGTAGGCCGGAAGTGCAGGCGATTTTGGATAAAGTATTATTAAATGAATCAATGAAAATAGCGGATGAAACAGGAGCGTTAATCAACTCCGTAGGAATTACCGCTTTGTAGAAAATTAATTAACCAACGATCAAACTCCATAGGAGTTTCCCAATGTAGGGTCACTCCTATGGAGTAAGAAATGAGATGATGATTTTTCTACAAAGAGGTTATCCCGATGGGATAATTAAAATGTGAAATTTATGATTTATTGATTTTGGTATTATCAGGAGCTTTAAAATATTTTTATGCAACAAACAACCTTAATCCATTTCAATTTCACCGGAGGAATCATTTCTCCCGGTCATTTGAAAGAGATATTGGAGATAGCCGATGCTACAAAAGTGTCGCATGTTTGTTTTGGTTTGAGGCAACAGCTAATGATGGAGGTTGGTGCAAAACATATAGCCGATTTTGAAAAAGCATGTACAGCAAAAGAGTTGGTATTTTATAGATCACAAAAAGAACAACAGAACATTGTTAGCTCATATCCTGCAACGGATATTTTTACTGGTGAGAGTTGGTTGAAAGAAGGAGCTTACAAAGATGTATTTGATTCTTTTGATCATGAACCTTTGCTGAAAATAAATATCTGTGATAGCAATCAGCATTTGGTGCCATTGTTTACGGGGCACTTGAATTGGATATCATCACCATCGCAACATTTCTGGTATTTATATATTCGTTTTCCCAGAACACAGAAAATATATTGCTGGCCTGAATTGGTATATAGTAATGATATCGCGCAGCTATCAAAGCAAATAGAAAAATCAATACTTGGCCAGAAAGCATTGTATCATAATAATGAACGTGCTGACGGGAATAGTTTGTTTGAAGAAACGAAAACTGTAATTGATTATGTAGGTAAAAAGATCGATCATGAAATATTATTATCCGAATTTTCTTTGCCTTATTATGAAGGGTTTAATAAAGTTGATACTGCCTTTTGGCTAGGGATCTACAGTCGCGATGAGTTATTTGCAGTTTCTTTTTTGATTGATATCTGTAACCTGTGTATGGAAACAAAGATTGGTCAATTATATACTACGACCTGGAAGAGCCTTATCATCAAAGGCATTGAAGCGAAACATAGGAAAATGTGGGATTATATTTTAGGTAAATACCGAATCAATGTGCGTCACGCGGCCAATGAATTAAACTGGCAAACGGAAGATAATAATGAAGATGGATTAATTATTAAGCGACATATCATTCGGCATTTTGATAAAGAAGATGTACGAACGGACGGGTTGATCTTTGCTGTGAAAACAAAACCATCTTCCAGCATGTTTGCATCTGTTATAATTAACAGGCAGGAAGTGGCGAATTCAAAACGCTTAAAATCAAAAGATCGGTTTGATATCTATCACACCAAAGATTTTAATCCTAACTCATCGGAATTAATTTTATTCCGAGAAGGAGTGGAGAAGGATCATATCGGCACTTACTTAATTTCTTTATGTAAGATATTTTATGAACAAGAAAGTCATGCTGATGCATTGCATGATTATAATAATGCACAGTCTTTACAAAAGCACGTAGTTGATCAGCAAAAATTTGTATATCAATGTTCTCATTGTTATACAGTGTATGACGAACAAATAGGCGAGCCTGATAACAATATTAAGGGAGGGACAAAATTCGAAGAACTTCCAGTTGCGTATGCTTGTTCTTTATGTGGAGCGCCTAGAGAAGATCTTAAAAAGGTGAACGACAGTATTCTGTCGTTCACCTTTAATTGATAAAACGGAATGATCTCTGACATAAAAATCCCGGCTCTGGAAAGAGGCCGGGATTAGAATTTATGGGCAGTTGTATTCTTTTATACTGAATGTTTGCAAAGACTATTATAGTTTATTTATTACGCACCGGGCATTTGCTCTATAAATGATAAACAATTTGAAAATCAACTACCAGGCTGCAAATCTTTCCATCATCAGTTGTTCCCCAATAGCAAGGATAAACGCCATCGCCAAAACCGGAACGAAACATGATCACATTTTGATCAGGCTGATTAGGAAGTTTAAAATCCAGCCAATCGCCCATGTCCTCTTCATTGGTTTGATCAACCGCATTTTTTTTGAATGCCGGTTCTAACAAAACTGTATACATATCATCATTGGGATGTTTAGTCATGAATTCATTCTCGTATTCATTGTATTTTTCTTGCGTAGCAGTATCACAAAAACAACCAAGCCCTACATCAACGCCAAATCCATAGCAGTCGTCTTCTTCTAATTCGCTTACATCTTCATCTGGCAATAAAGCCATTTCCCATTTGGTAGCTTTCTCTTTATTGAATGCTAATTTTACCAATGCATATCTGTCTCCTGATTGTTCTGTTTTAGCAATGCAGGCTACTACCGGATATTTTCCGGGTGTAACAGTTTTTGTAAAAGCAATGCTGTCGTATAAACCAACCAAAGGGTCACATGCTACAATATTACCTGTTGGCAGATTTAATTCTCCCAGGTTAATTAATTCCAGTGGAGTTTTGTTGATCGCTGGCTTGTCGAAATATTCATTAAAATCTACAAGCGCATATTTAATGTTGTTAGATGATCCCATGAAGAAAAGTTTTAGTGTAGAGACAAATATTAGAAATGGAAGATAAGGAATTGATCAGTTATAGCTATTATTTACAGACAGTTTATTTAGAAGATACGGCTTTAAATTACTGAATAATAAAAGCCTCCAAACAGGAGGCCTTTGTTTATTAAATATAACTAGGAGAGTATTAAAATAAACTAACTTCTATATCATTACCGTTTTGTGCTAAACTATAAGAAGATGCATTAGCTAAAGTATGGTTGCCATTGCTCCAAATAATAGTAACTTCTATATCAAAATTCCAGTTTGGCGCACCTGTAGGAATTACATGTAAATTAAGACTGCTATTAGGTAGATCTTTATCAGAATAGGTTCCCTGTACCTCAAGATCAACAGCGTTTGAAGTGTTTTTTTCAAACTTTCCGAATTGGCCACTTTTAGAAGCGATCATATCTTTTGCTGCAGTTTTAAATTGTATGTCGAGCGCTGTATCATCAGGCTTAACACCCGCAGTAGTTGTAAAAACAACTTCGATACTTGATATCTGCCTGTATGGAGGAAGTTTCTCTTCGGTAATTCCTTTCATAGGAATTGTTGCTAAACAGGCTAATAAGAGTAATAGTTTCATGACTCAAAGTTTTAATTACTAATATTTTTTGACCAATTTATACCGGCCTACTTATTTAAAACGCAGGGATTTTCTGTTTAGTATGTGCTTGCGATAGTTTATTATTTAATAGTGTATTATAAATTGCTGTTATATTATTATTTATTGATGAAGATCTTCTTTGCATAGTTATTATTACTACTTATTACCTGTAACATATAAATCCCCGTTGCTAAAGTGGTTGTATTTATCTTATTTGTAATAATATTTTCGGCAGAAGTACTACTGATCAACTGGCCGTTATCGGCATATAAGTTAAACCATAGCGTGCCTTTTTGTAATTTATTAAAAGAGATAAATATGGAATGTTCTGCAGGCAAATAAGTTGCGATCATTGATTGAACGGAAGGTGCTGTGATAACTACAACGTTTGAATAAGCAATTGAGTTATCATAATCAACCTGTATCAAACGATAGTAATTATTTCCTTCGGCCGGCTGCATATCTATAAAGTTATAAGCATGAGCTATGGTGGTAGTTCCATTGCCATTTACCGTTCCTATTTTGGTGTAATTAATACCATCAATACTTTTTTCGACAATGAAATAATTGTTGTCGAATTCTGCACTGGTCTGCCAGTTCAATACTATTTCGTTATTATTTAATTGTCCGGCGAAATTGACCAAGCTGATAGGTAATGGTGTTGGAATAGGAACGATACCCGCATCCATGAGCGTAAGCTGATCTCCCGAAGCAACGGCAAAACTGCCTGTTAGTCCGGATGGATCTACTTTACTATTATTAATTGCAGCAACTCCGCCAACATTTTGTGTAGTAAAATTGTAACCTGACGGACGTTTCACTATAATATAATAACCACTGCCAGGTTGTATATTTTTAAGCAGATAATGTCCTGTTGCATCTGTTACACCGGTTCCTAAAACAGAGCCTACCGAATTATATACTGTGACGGTTGCTCCACTAACACCGGCTTCATTTATATTTTGTAATCCGTCTGCATTATCATCATACCATACATAATCACCAATTTGTGCCAGCGGTGAACAAGCTGTAACAACTAAAGAAGTAGTCGCAGTATTTGAACAACCGGAAACGGGATCAGTTACAGTCAATGTATATTGTTTGCTTCCAGAAGCTGTTATAAATATATCGGGTGTGGCGGTATAAATATTGCTTAGGCTAGCATCGTCCGGGCTCCATAAATAATTATACACACCTGCAGGAGCGATGGCCGGATTAAAAGAAACATTATTTGCTCCCAGACAAACATTGACAGGAGGGATAGTTACTTGCGGTGCAGGTGATGCACTAACGCCTACCACTACCACTGCGCTTGCAGTACAGCCTGTAGCTCCTGTTGCGGTAAGTGAATAAGTGTTGCCCGAAGTTCCAACACAAGCAACCGGGTTTGCAATAGTAGGGTCTGATAATCCTGCGGCAGGGCTCCATAAATAATGTGCACCGGCTACCGGAGTAGTTCCAATTTCTTTACAACTATTCTGACAAATAACAGGCGATGTAAGTGTTGGTAAATTGAATCCATTTACGGTGATAGTAACAGTCGCTGTGCTCACGCAAGAAATATTGGCATCTGTTTTTGTTAGTATATAGGTAAATGATCCAACATCCGTTCCGGTAAATATTGGTTGAATGCTGTTCGGATTATTCAGATAAGTTGCAGGGCTCCATTGATAAGTAATGCCAGGGCCGGTTGCATTAGAAGCACTTCCTAAAACAGTTAAATTATTAACACAAATAGCAGCGTTTGTTCCAGCTATCGGAGCACTTTGTCCGGGTATAATTGTTACGCCACTGCTAGCCACACAGCCGGTTGTATTTTTTACAGTAAGTGTATAAGTTGAAGTAACTGATGGTGGCGGATTTAATGTTGTAGGATTCGCGATCGTACTGTTGGATACCATATTTGCAGGTGACCAATTGTAAGAAGCCATTCCTGCGGGTGCTGCAGCACCTAAAGCTACAGAGCCGCCTGAAGGACAATAATTTATTGCAGGTAATGTAAAAGAAGGGTCACTAACGTTTACGGTTACCTGATCCGTAGCCGGCCCTGTGCAAGCTCCCTGAAATGTAGCAAGTACTGTATACGTTGTGTTGGTAGCAGGCGCTGCTACAGGCTGTGCAATGGTAGGATCACTCAGGCCTGTTGAGGGTGTCCAAAGGTAAACGACTCCCGGTAGCGCAGGAGAACCGATCTTGACACCTGCACCTGCACATATCGTTGTATCAGGCGCATCAGGTATTGTCGGAGAATTATTGACATTTACATTGATTCCGTCTGCTTTAACACAGCCTGAAGCTGTTTGAGTGATGCGGAAAAAAGTTTGATTGGCTGCGACCAAAACTTCCGGCTGCGCGGAATTTTGGTTTGTTCCATTTTGCCATGGCGATGCCGGAGGTATCCATGTATAAGTAACACCGGGTAGTGCAGGAGCACCTAGTTTTATAATGGCATTACTACAACTACTAAAATTAAGCGGTTCCCCATCGTCAGGAATTTTTTCTATCTGAACATTTACCACATCACTTATCGAACAACCAGTCGTATCAGTTACTTGTACTGTATAGCTGGTTGATGAGGCAATATTTGCCGTAGGGTTTGAAATAAAATTATTTGAAAGTCCTGCGCCTGTCCAGGCATAGCTATATCCTGCGACTGGTGCAGCGCCAATAACAACGCTTACATTAGCACAGGTAGTAACATTGGGTGCTGTAAAAACAGGAACAGCTGATGCAGGATTATTTACCTGTATACTATCTGAACAAAAAACAGTACCATCATATATGCTTGTTGCCGTTACCGTGTAAGTGCGCTGAACATTATCAGTAAGTTGAACAGATGCACCTGTTGTGGATGATAAGCCAATTGCCGGTGACCAGGTAAAAGCAACATTTGGTAATCCGCAGGTTGCGGTAAGTGTTACATTACCGCCGTTCAGATCATAACTCGGACAACCATACTTAGCATCAGCATGAATTTTTGTTAAGCAACCTCCTGCACATTCAGGAACTGAAACTACATCGGTACAAGTATGTCCGTTATAGGTTACTGATAATGTATAATCTGTTGTACCGCCAACTGATGCTGATACAGCGACTTGCGGTAAATTATTTGGCCCAATAAAATTGCCCGGTCCAGCTTTCGTCCATAAATATGTTTCATTAATATCCGGTGTTCTATCGGGTAATCCAATTGTACGCGGGCCACAATAATCAATGTCTGCGCGCGCTTCAACAGCTGCAACAACTGTTTGATCAACAAAAGAACAAGTACCTTTTTTTGCGGTAAGATAAATAGTTCCGGGATTTGGATAAGGCATTTCAACATTGCCTGCAAAAAAAGTAGCTGTTGAATTTATGTTGCTTTGCAGATAAGTTGAAGGCGCCCATGTATAAGTAAAGCCTGCTTCAGGTGGTGTACCTAAACTCACCGAATCTCCTAAACAAATAACCTGATCAGGCCCGGCAAAATCAGTTGTGACAGGCGCTGCTATTGGTGCTACTACTACATCATCAGTAGTAGTGCAGGTGCCCCCGCCTGATACCGGCACAACAACGGTTAAAGTGTAATTTGTATTAATAGTGGGGTTTGTAAATGGCTGAGCCATTGTTGCATCAGAAAGATTGGTAGTGGGAGACCAGTTGTAGGTAACACCCACTGCACCAGGTAATGCCGGTGTACCAATTTGTACAGAGGTTCCGGCACAGTTATTTTTATCGGCACCAGCATTGGCTGTATAGCTGCCAACGATCGCTTGTCCGAGTTGTCTACAACCTAGTGCATCCGTAACCGTTAGTGTATAAACAGTGGTGATAGCTGGTGATACAACAGGGTTTGCTGTTGCGCCTGCACCCATATCCCAGTTATAAGTATATGGCAAAGTACCGCCTGATACTGTGGGCGAGCCGCCGATAGTAACAGGTGTACCCGGACAAGTATAAAAATTACCTCCTGCATTTACAACAGGGGATAAATTACTATTGATCGCAACTGTTGCCACATCACTGGTGTCAATTGCAGGAATACCACAGCCCGGTAAAGTATAAGCGAGCCTGCGATAATATTGAGTAGCATTTCCGCCTGTTGGTAAATAATTTTTAGTGGCTCCGCCGGTGGTAATGTTTGTCCACGGCCCTGCAAGTGAAGCTGCGGTTTGCCATTGATAAGATGCTTCAATATTATTTTGCGGTTGTGCGTTACCGTTACGATATAATATAGGCGCATCTGTTTGCGCCATGATAATTGACTTGCTGGTTATAAGGCTGCCTACGCCTTGCTTACAGGTTGTTTGTGTAGCAGGAGAAAGCGTATCGGCTGTAACATCGTACGTAAAAGGACAGAACTGTATCCTGGTTAAAAATTCATCTGTATTCCCTTTGTAGGGAATCGTATTGCTGACAGGGTAATTAACAGAGGTCGTTCTCCCCATAACATATATTTCATTGTTACTGATCTGTAGGGTAGATAAAAAACCTGTTGCACTTGTTCCTCCTACTAAACTTGTTTCATCTGCACTGCCTCCAAGATAAGTAGCATAATAAGTTGAGCCATCAGCATTCAGTACGAATAAAACATTATCTATACCACCTGAATATGTACTTGCATCTGTAACAGCATCATTGCCGAGATCTGTAATGCCAATCATGTATACTTTATTATTTACTATCTGGATATGGCCGATATTCGTCATTTCACCCAGGTACGTTGCATAAGTAATAGTTCCATTTACATCCAGTTTGGCAAAAAATCCTGAAGGGCTGCCGGCCGTATAGCTACTGCCATTTGTAGCGGGGAAATTGGGCGATCTCGTAATACCATTTAAATAAACTTCGCCGTTCGATACTTCTATATCGTATATGAGGTTCTCTGTGTTACTAATGTTATTTCTTACACCCTTGATGGGTGTATTGTAAATAATATCGCCGGTTGTGCTATTTAATTTGATAACATGATTCAGGTTATCAAAATCATTCGAAGGGTCTTCTTGTCTTTCTAGCAGGTATACGTTACCGTTATCGATTTCCAGTCCCATTGAGAAATCAAAAGCT
>Ga0210406_10000496_pt1 | contig 52978 bp, 42 predicted proteins | sample IncBWC30MmetaG_FD_155454 | JGI IMG/M metagenome (GOLD analysis project Ga0210406, IMG submission 155454) | Forest soil microbial communities from Barre Woods Harvard Forest LTER site, Petersham, Massachusetts, United States - Inc-BW-C-30-M | ecosystem: Environmental > Terrestrial > Soil >...
GTGAGGTAACCCAAACCGTGACAGTGAGCGGTGAAGTTGCGCCGGCGATCGACACAGAGACCGGCAACATCAGCGGAACGCTAAATAGCAAGCAGATTCAGAATTTGCCTTCTTTCGGCCGTGATCCTTTTCAATTGTTGCGTTTGGCACCTGGAGTCTTTGGAGACGGCGCACATGATGCAGGTGGCGGCTCAGCGAATACTCCTGGCAGCCAGGGGCCCGGTGGAACCTCATCCACCAGTACAATCTTCTCAACTGAAAACCAGGTGCAGGTAAACGCCAACGGTCAGCGGAACACAGCAAACAGTTTCCAGGTCGACGGTGTGTCAGTGAACAGCTTGGATTGGGGCGGCGCCGCGACCATCACACCGAACGAGGAGTCCATCAAGGAAGTCCGTGTCACTGCGAACTCGTACGACGCGCAGTTTGGCCGCACCAGCGGCGCACAGATTGAAGTGGTATCGCAAAATGGAACCAACGAATACCACGGCAGCCTCTTCATCAAGATCGACCGCCCTGGGTTGAATGCCTTCCAGCGCAATTTCGGCTTGGGATCCGGTGCCGTCCAGCGTGCCACCGACCGCTTCAATCAATACGGCGGGAGTGTCGGCGGTCCTATTATCAAGAATCGCTTGTTTGCTTTCTTCTCCTACGAAACGCTTAGAAACAACTCCGTATCCACAAATAACACTTGGGCTGAGACGCCGCAATTTCTGACGCAAGGTGCGGCCGGTAGCATTGCCAACACGTTATTGTCCTTTCCTGGGGAAGGCACCTCTTTTAGCACCATTGTCCCCCGGACTTGTGCGAGTGCTGGCTTCAACGCCGCCAATTGTCAAGAGGTTGGAACCGGCGGTTCCCAGGGCCTCGACATTGGTTCGCCGATAAAGGGTGCGGCCCTAGGCACTCACGATTCGACCTTTGGTACAGCGGCCACCCCATTTGGGGTCGGTGGCGGCCTCGACGGTATTCCGGACATCGCCTTTGTGCAAACCACAAATCCGAATGAGAATACGGCAACTCAATACAACGGCCGCCTGGATTTCCAAGCGACTCGCAGCGATCTATTCACTTTCAGCGTGTATCGCGTGCCCAATGACGCCACCTTCTTTAACGGGAACGCGCGCGCAGCAAATCTTTGGCACTCGAACCGTACGAATGAGGCTGCAGCTCTCCTTTGGCAGCACACGTTCGGATCGACTCTAATCAATGAGGCGCGCTTCAACGTGTCCCGCTGGTACTTCGACGAGCTGGCAAGTAACCCTCAGCAGCCCTTTGGGCTGCCACAGGATGTACTGAATAACTCCCTCGGCAACATCGGAGGTTTTACTTTTATCTTTGGCGCCAATGGGCCAGGTATTTTTTATAAGACCTCGTACAACTTTCGCGACTACGTAACCAAGGTTGTCGGCCGCCAAACTCTGAAGATCGGATTCGACTTCTACAAGGACCAGAACACGGACGTGAGCGCCGGCGGCGCACTGCCTCAATACTTTTTTAACAATTTCTGGGATTTCGCCAATGATGCGCCGATCCAGGAGAACGCAACCTTCAATCCTTTGACCGGTGACCTGACGCAAACCAGGCACTACATTCGTTCCAACAGCTATGACGTTTTCCTTCAGGACGATTGGAAGCTGAAGCCCAATCTCACTGTTAATCTTGGCATACGGTGGGAGTACTTCGGCCCGATTCACGAAAAGTTCGGGAACCTCGACGTTGCCGTGCTGGGCCAGGGCGACAACGCGCTCACGGACGCATCCGTGCGTGTGGGCGGGAATCTGTACGACGCCAGTTACCATAACATCGGGCCCCAAATTGGTTTTGCCTGGAGCCCCAATAAGCTTCCGTTGCTGAACAAGGATATGAATAGTCGCCTTGTCATCCGCGGCGGATTTGGAATCGGCTACAGCCGTGGAGAACAGGCCATCTTATTGAATGGGCGCAACAACCCGCCGCTGGTCGCCGGCGACAATCTATTTGGCACGAACATTCTGTACGCAGCTTCGAGCGATCCGCACAACTTTAACGGGTACCCATCCAATCCGAATACCATCGTAACTTTTGGTCCCAATAATCTTCCCGCGAGCGGCGCGCCGGTAAGTCTGACCGGCTTTGATGCCGATTTGCCTACGCCTGTTACCTATCGCTATTCCCTTGGAACTCAGTACGATCTAGGTCACGATTGGGTATTGTCAGTGGGATACCAGGGCAGCTTGAGCCGGCATTACACGCGCAACCAGAATCTTAATCTAGTCTTTTTTCAAAACCTCAACCCACAGATTCAAAATTTCAATCGCTTCACCAATGATTCCAATGGCTCTTACAACGCTCTGCTGACGGAGCTGCAGCATAGGTTTTCGCACACCTTCGAAATTGATGCTCAATACACGTTCGCCAAGGCGGAAGACAACTATTCCGGAGATTTCCACGGAGATTTCGACCCGGGCGCGAATCCATTCGACCGCCATGCCGAATTTGGCCCTGCTGATTACGACGTGAGGCACAGCTTGAAACTCTACGGAATCTGGACGCCGCGTATCTTCCGAGGCGACAATAATTGGAAAGAGAAAATTCTTGGCGGCTGGACTGTGACAGGAATTTTGAATGCGCACACGGGGTTCCCGTGGACTCCTTTCTATAACGTCCAAATACAGGGTGTGCCGAACGCCTGCAGCTTGGTCTATGTGAATAGCAACTTTTGCACGGTGCGGCCAGCCTCTTTCCTTGGCGGCGCAGGTTCTGATTTCAGCAACGCAGGGTTTGAACCGACTAGCACCAATTTTCCCAACGTCTCTACTTCCTACTTCACCCCACCAGACCTTGGTTCGGGGAACGGCATCCCTCCCACGGGTTTGGGTCGCAATTCCTTCCGTGGACCGCGCTACTCATCTGTTGACGCAACACTTGGCAAGGCTTTCGGATTGCCGCGCCTACCCATTCTGGGCGAGAACGCAAAACTCGATTTGCGCGCCAACTTTTACAATCTGTTCAATCAGCTGAACCTCACTCCGCTTGGCCCTCAATCCATCGGCACCATCCTTGTGACACCTGCGAGCGGAGGCAATCCTGCTTCGCAAACGGTGGGTTCACCAAACGGCACGTTCGCGCAAGGGACCAACGCACTTGGGGGTCGTGTCATCGAGTTGCAAGCGCGGTTTAGCTTTTAGCTCGAGAGGACTAATTCACTTAGGACGGAAGGCTTTGTGCCACCCCGGAAGCTGTCAACCTGTGCGACAAGTGATTGTCCCGGGTTGACAGCTTTTTTTTTCACGGGGAGCTATGCTGCGTGGAATCCGACTTTGCGCATAGCAGCTTGCGCTTCCGGGTTTTTCATAAAGGTATTCCAAACGAACTGCGTGCGCCGGTTTTCCGCCATCAGAACAGAAATTCCGAGATCGATCCCGAGGACATCGCTGTCGTACCAGCCTGTCAGTGGATTGAAAGCGTCCACGTAGCCGTAACGCTGCCACGCTTGCGGATAGTGGCCGCGAATCCAGCGCAGCACGTGAATCGTTTCCGGAAAATCAAAGGGCAGGGAGCCTGCCGTAGCGCAAGGCACGATGCTGCCGTCCACTGGCCCAATCGGCCCGCCTTGTGCCGATGGCCCCCCCCACGCGGTATAGCCACCTTTGTAGTCGGATGCCGTGATACCCCAAAGGTCCGAGCTGTAATCCGGAAATTGTTTCGAAAGCGAAATACAGAACAAGCGATGAGCCCGCGTCGCTGTCACCGAATTTTGAGAATAGTTTGCGAATGCATCCTTTTTGTCCCGGAAGTCAAACCACGCGTGTGAATACTGATGGACAAAAAGCGGGTCCGAAGCAGAAATATAAGAAAGTCCCTTGTATTGAATCACGGGCCGTGTCCACGCGGCCCAACTGGAGGCGGGAATCGCAAACGAGGGGTTAGGCGCGCCGATCGCAAGCAGATAAAGCATCATCAACTCGCAGTAATGGTCCCAACGCGCAGCCAAAAATCCCTTTTCCGGGTTCCAGCCCATGGAAAGAGTTGAGCCGCCGTTCAGCATCCAATTGAAGTTCACGTTGCCGTAGATTTGCGTGGCGAGATTCTGGATGGCCGCATCGGCAAAATATTGCCGGCAAGACAGCACACCGCAGAGCAAAATGGCAGTGTCGATCGAAGACACTTCGGAACTAAACGCCCGGGCACCTGTAGCCGTATCCACGAAATGGTAAAAGAAGCCGTTTTTGCCCATTGGCTGCATGGTGTTCGCCAGAAAATTCAGCGTGGCTTGGACGCGGCTGACGATGGCCGAATGAGGTTGATAGCCTCGCTGATCGCCAATGCAGAGCGCGGTGAGTCCAAATCCCGTCGCCGCAATACTGGAAATGGTCCGTGAATCGTTTCCCGCCGCCAATGCCCGATCTTTGACCTGACCCGTTGCTGAATCCGCTTGCTCCCAGAAAAACAGAAAACCAGCTTTCTCGATTTCCTCAAGAAGCTGGTCGTCTGTCCCGGTGTAGCCATCACCGGTCTGCACCGGCGGAGTAGACGAGCCTCCTCCGCAACCAGGCATCGCAAGCGCCACTCCGTCCAACAGGGAAGCGCCGGCAACTTTTGACATGCGGGCGAGAAACTCGCGTCTGGTCACCGCCTGCTTCATTCTGTCCTCTCTTCGAATCCGCCCGAACCACTCTCGAAATGGAGGAATTCGGGTGGGGATGTGCATCGAACGAGCGAAAATTTGGTAAAGCGATTTAGTTGTAGCACAAAGCGGGCTTTGCCACGACCTGGTTCGCCACGCTGTTCGCGCGCGGTAGCCGTCGCACGATATACGTCCGATCCAAGGCAGACTAAAGGTCAACGTTCCGGCTGCTCGCGGCCCCTGATGACCGTGTACCACGGCGCTCACGATTGTGAATGCCCAAAAAGGGGAAGTAATGCTCCTGTAACATTCGTTTTTGGGCCGACTCTAATGTTGGGCGTTGGAAACAAAGGAGCTAAGCCCCTAATGCCTCAATGCCCTCCCGCCCTCCCGCCCGGACACAGGTCACAATTAACATTCCAGAAACAATTCAGTAAGTGGTTGTTCATGTTCCCTCTGTTAGCTTCCCTTTCGGGTGGCAATGTCATAGCCTTGTTAGAGCTGTGTTTTTCATCCGGGGTGAAGTAATTCGCAGAATTTAAATGGAGGATCGAATGGGTAGGACGTTGTCGATTGCAATCATTTGCGCGCTTTTTGCCTGCGGGCCGCTGCGCGCGGACGACTCGAACACGGGGGATGCGGGAGCGAAGGCTGCCACCGCGACCGCCACAGAAAAGACAGCAAGTGGAACCGCCACAAAGGCTGAAACAGCAAAGACTGGGGTCGCCAAAACGGAAGCTGCGAAGACCGATGCCGCGAAGCCGGCCACGGACTATCGCGAAGAAATCGAAGAGTTGCGTCAGTTGATGCGCGAACAGGCGCAGCAGCTCGGCGAGCAGCAGAAGCAGCTTGAACTTTTGCGCGAGCAGCTGAGCGCCACGCACAAGTCCGAAATTTCCGAGTCCGCTCCGGCTGCGGAGCCAACCGCGGTTCACGTCACGGGAACGGATATGGCTATTCGTCCAGAAGCTAAAACGACGGAAGCCGCGCAAGGGGACAAGCCAAAAACTGACGACGGTCCGTCCTCAATCAAATACAAGGGCATCACCATCACTCCCGGCGGTTTCATCGAGGCTGCAACAGTGTCTCGTACCCGCGCTACGGGAAGCGACATTAATACGGCTTTCACGGGCGATCCGTACCCCAACAACGCCATTGGCAAGGTCAGCGAAACCAACTTCAGCGCCCGCCAGTCCCGCCTCACTCTTTTGCTTGAGACCAAAATTGGCAGCAGCAAAGTGACTGGTTACTACGAAGGCGACTTCCTGGGCACAGGCGTAACTTCCAACAATCGCCAGAGCAACAGCTATGTATTTCGCCAGCGCCAATTGTGGGCCAGCGTGAAATGGGACAGTGGGCTCTACCTGGCCGGTGGTCAGATGTGGAGCCTGGTGACGGAGAGCAAAAAGGGCATCGAGAACCGTCAAGAGGCCTTTCCTCTCCAGATTGACCCACAGTACATCGTTGGCTGGGCGTGGCAGCGTGCCTATGGTTTCCGCGTTGCGAAAAACTGGGATAAATTCGGATTCGGCTTGGGCATTGAAGGGCCGCAAACCACGTTTGGCGGACGCGGCTCAAACAACAACTTTTTCTTCAACACGCCCGGAGCTGGCGGTGGCCTCTACAACTTTGTGGATACCGCTGGCTATACCGCCAACAAAGCTCCGGATTTCCTCGTGAAGATGACCGCTGATCCAGGCTGGGGCCATTACGAAGTCGTTGGGATCCTGAGCACTTTCCGCGATCGCGTTTATCCTTGCGGTGCGCAGCCACTACTTACGCCAGCGACGGGCCTTCCTGCATTCTGCACAGGGACGAATCCCAACGTGTCCGTGGCAGGTGCCTTCAATGACACCAAGGTTGGTGGCGGAGTTGGCTTCACAGCGCGCCTTCCCGTCATAGCCAAGAAGCTCGATCTCGTCGGTCACTTCCAGGGTGGTGACGGCATCGGCCGTTACAGTTCGGCGCAGTTGGCCGACGTGACCGCGCGCCCCGATGGCAAGCTCTCTCTAATCCGCTCGGCAGCCTGGTTGGGCAGCCTCGAATGGCATCCCAATCCAAAATTCGATGTCTATGCCTACGGCGGCGGTGAATATGCGGCCCGCACGGCGTACACCTTCGTCAATCCAACGAACGGCAACACTGTCGGCGTTGGCTACGGCAGCCCGCTATTTAACAATTCCGGCTGCAACACGGAAGGCTTCCCGACAACTCCCGGCACGGCCTTTCCTCCGACCGGCACCCCAACAGGCCCGACCAGCGGGGGCACCTGCGCCGGTGACATCCACCAAATCGTCGAAGGTACTCTCGGGTTCTGGCACAAGTTGTATAACGGGCCAAAGGGCCGGCTCCAATGGGGCATTCAATACTCCTACTTGGAGAAGCTCGGGTGGTCCGGCAATGCCACCACAGGCATCGTGCCTCCGGCCACCATTGTCAGCCAGCGTCCGAAGGCCATCGACAACATGGTCCTCACTTCGTTCCGCTACTATATTCCCTAAGCTCGACCGCTGCTCCGCAGCGGACCGTTTAGACAAACTAATCCTGGGCCGCCAAACGCGGCCCAGGATTTTTTCTTGGTCGAACGAAATCTGGAAATCGCTGACTAACGGCTTTTTCTCGGCTCCACAATTCCTTGCGGGATCACATCTGCTTTCGCGACTCCCACATATTTATCCGCCGCACCGTAGTACAAAAGCCACTCACCTTTGTTCCGCGCCATTCCTTCGACAAACACGACATTGGGAACCTGTCCCACTTTTTCCCATTCCATCTGCGGTTCAAAAACTGGAATCGCATCGCGCGAAAACAACTTCGCGGGATTGCGGCGGTCGAAAATCGCAATTCCTGTCCGATAGACCAGATTGTCATCCGCACCGTTGTAGATCAGCACGATGCCCGCATTGGTCAAAAACGGCGGGGGCCCAGGCTCAACCACGCGCGAATCGAATTTTCCCGGTCGCCGCGGTAGAACGGGCGTTTGCGTGACCTCAGTCCAATGAATCAAGTCTTTCGAGCGCGAAAGACCCATTTGATCCGTTTTGTCCTCCGCTGTGCCAAGCCAGTACATCCAATAGTCGCCGTCGATCTTTTCTGCAAGTATCGCTCCCGATTTCGTCCAACCCTTGTTCCAGTTACCTTGGTATGCAGGAATGATCACGCCTTGCCGCTGCCAGTGAATCAAATCGCTAGAAGTTGCCAAGCAAAGCTGTGCATCCTTTTTGTTGTAGCCCGTATATGTCAGATAGTAAGTGCTTCCAATTTTCACAAGGCGGGGATCTTCAACGCCGCCGTTCTTTTCGTACTCGGCCTCCGGTGAAAGAACTGGAGTAGCCCGTCGTGTAAAGTGAATTCCATCCTCGCTCTCCGCATATCCAAGCCGCGACGTGCCGTTTGCATCTTGCGCGCGGTACAGCATCACAAACTTTCCGTTGTGCCGTACCACCGCCGGGTTAAATGTGCCCGCGCTTTCCCAACCGGCTCCCGTAGGCGCGAGAATCGGCTCTTGTGAAACTCTCGTCCAATTGCCAAGGATGCTTCCTTGCTGTGCGAACGTCGTCAGGACAAGAAAGGAGACAGGAAGGAACAAGGCGAGGCCACGGCGGAGAAACGCGGAACGAAGCATGCCTCTATCTACCACGAATCGGGCGCAAAAGAGGCGCCGAACTTTTTCGTATTAGCCGAGCGTACCTTGTAGCACTTCTCGCAGCAGATCCTGCTTTTGCGCGGTGAGTTTCTTGCCTTGCGAAGTCAGATAGAAAACGTCGATCGCCTTCTGGCCTTCCGTATCAATCAACGCCACTTCGATGTTGCACGCGAGCCGCGCCAGCGCCGAGCCCATGTCGTACAGCAAGCCCGGCCGGTCCTGCACAATCACCTCAAGCAGCGTGCTGTTTGCTGATGCCGAATCGTCAAAGCTGAGCCGCGTCTGTATGGCGACTTTCGGTGGACGTGCGCGGCTCGCTGTATCGCGGCTTTGCACCAGCGGTTCGAGCGCTGCCTTGGCTTGCAGCACGTCGTGTAGGCTTTTCACGAAGCGATCGATTTCTGTGGGATTCAGTTCCAACGTTCGGTGCAAGTCCGCAAAGTGAAATGTATCGAGCACAACTCCCGCAGCGTTGGCGAACGCATCCGCCTTGATAATGTTCATGCCCCACGCAGCGAGCACCCCGGAAATCGTGGAGAACAATGCCGGCCGGTCCGCCGTAAGCAGCGTCAGCGAAAAACCGTGCCGTTCTGCAGTGAGTTCAGTCTGTAACGGTGACGCGCCAAGTTTTTGATACAGCGCAAAATGCCGCGCAATCTCCGCGGCGGAATGAACCGCCAGATAGCGGCGCGGGAAGCCCTCGAGGAAACGTTCGATATCCGAAGTTTTCGCGTTCGCCGTAAGCAAGCGCACCTGCTCGAGCACGGACTTCTCGTCGGACGCGTGCAGGCGGTTGCGATCCAGCGTCCTGCTGAAGTGATTCGACGTCGCCACAAAAAGCTGCCACAGCATTTCCGCTTTCCATGGCGTCAGCGCTTCCGGATTGACGGCGTGAATATCCGCATACGTAAGAAGCGTAAGCCGCTGCAGCCGCTCAAGTGTGCTCACGTTTTCTGCAAAACCCGAAACGATGGACGGATCGAAAATGTCGCGGCGCTGCACTGTCGCGGACATATCCAGATGGTGCTCGATCAGGAAGTGAACCTCCGCTTCCTCTTCCGCGGAGAGCCCTAGACGTCTCGCGGCGGTTTCCAGCGCTTCGAGGCTGCCCAAAACGTGATTCTCCACAGGCATCCCTTTGCCCGTGTCGTGCAGAAGCAAAGCAAAAATCAAAAGGTCGCGTCGCTCGAGCGTTTTCCACAGCGGGGCGAAAGAAACGCCGCGTTCATCCGGCGGATCGGCTAGCTCCTGCAGATGCTCGATCGTCCGCAAAGAGTGTTCATCCACCGTATAGCGATGATAGAAATCGCGCACCACCAGCGAATCAATCGCGCGAAACTCGGGAAGCATTTCCATCAGCAGGCCAAGTCGGTGCATGGGCCGCAGCGCAACTCCGGGATAATCTCCCGCAAGAATCTCTTTCAGCGTGTCCCACTGAATCGCCTGATTTAAAACAGGCAGCTCGGAGTGCGTCATCACGTACGAAATGCTGCGCTCGGCTTGCGGAGACAGCGGTGTTCCGGTTCGCGCTGCCTCTGCGAAGAGCGCATACATCACAGTCCTGTCGGAGAGCGCCTGCTGATTGAGTACCTCAATCTGTCCGCCGCGCACGGCGAAATCACCGGTCACGGGCGGTTCTGTTTTCGTCACGCTCCGCGCGGCGCTAAAAAACCGCTCCTTGAAACTCATCGGAGCAGCCATTCTCTGATCCAGGTAACGCAGCAGCTGGCGGTTCAAGGTGCGCGCGTGGCGAAAATAGATTCGCATCCATTCCGCCGCTGTGCGATGAACGCCATCCGTGATTCCTAATGATTTCTCCGCCGCTTCCGCCTGCAATTCATAAGTCAGAGCGTTGTCGTTTCGCGCGTTGCTGTAATGCAAAAAGCAGCGAATCGAGCTGAGAAATTCAACAGCATCCGAAGCCAGCTGTTCTTCCGCGGCGCTCGATCCGCGCAAATCCTTGCGGTCGCCGAGAATTTGCCGCAACCAGTACGCTGCCTGATAATCGCGCAGTCCGCCCGGCGCTTCCTTAACGTTCGGCTCCAAGTGGAAAATCGTATTGCCGTAACGCGCGAGCCGTTCCTTCGTCAGCCGGTGTAATTGAAAATAGAGAAATGGGCGGGCTTGTCGTTCCGATGGCGGAAGAATCCGCTGATCTAGCTTTTCAAACAGTTCCTGGTCCCCATCCAGAAACCGCCGGTCCAGCAGCGCGAGGTGAAATTCCGCGTTGTCTTCCTCGATGCGTTTACATTCATCAATCGTGCGCCCCGCCGAACTGACACGAAATCCCAGATCCCACATCGTCCGCGAAAAGTCCGAAATCAACGGACGGAACTCCTCCTCCGTCTTGTCGTTGGCAAAAAGAAAAAGTATGTCCAGGTCGGAGTAGGGAAACAGCATCCGTCGGCCGTAACCCCCAAGCGCCAGCAAACTGAAGCCTTCCGCTCCGGAATCGCGCAGCTTCAGAACATCCTTGAACACTTGCTGAATGCTGCGGTCCGCAAGCTCGCACAGCGCATGGAGCGTTTCCTTCGCGCTAGCGCCGCTCTCAAAGCCTTTGCGAATGCGCGCTCGTTCGTCCTCGCATTGGGAACTGAGGACGGATAAAGGTGTGGCAGAACCTGACATTTGTTTTATCGGGTGGTTTCCCAACGGGAGACCGGGGCGCGCGGCGGAGGTCACGAATTCTAAAGCGCGCTTTCGCCGCGCTCCTCATTCCGAATTCGGATGGCTTCGTCCACCCGTGTAAGGAATATCTTACCGTCGCCAATCTTTCCTGTCTTCGCCGTCTTCAAAATTGTGTCCACGACCAGATTCACAAGCTTGTCCGGCAGAACCATCTCCAATTTTATTTTTGGCAAAAGGTCCACCGTATATTCCCGGCCGCGATAAACCTCCGTGTGGCCTTTCTGCCGTCCGTGCCCGCGCACTTCAGTCACGGTCATTCCTTCAATGCCCGCTTCGCGCAGCGCGTCCTTCACGGATTCAAACCGCGAGGGCTGAATGATGGCTTCGAGTTTCATCATGGACATTTCGCTCCGGCCTCGTTTTCCTCAGCCCCGTTCTTCCTAACCCTACGACTCCAGGTAATACGCTTCTTCGCCATGTTGCGTAATGTCCAGTCCTTCCACTTCCTGGTCTTCCGTCACGCGGAATCCTGTCACCAAATCCGTGATTTTCAGGATCACGAGCGTTCCGACGAGCGCGAATCCCCACGCTATCGCAATGCCAACCAGCTGATTGCCGACCTGCCCCCAATGATGGTCCAGGCCGCCAACCGGTTTGCCCGCGCCGAAAATGGGGTTGATCACTTCTTGCGCGAAAACGCCCGTCAGCAAAGCGCCGATCGTTCCCCCCGCGCCGTGAACGCCGAAAGCGTCCAGTGCGTCATCATAACCGAAGATGGCCTTTACCCGCGTCACCATGAAGTAGCAGAATGCGCCTGCGACAAATCCAATCACAAGCGCCGGCATCGGCCCCACAAATCCCGCCGCCGGAGTAATCGCCACGAGGCCTGCAACGGCTCCGGAAATTGCTCCGAGCGCGCTGGCTTTTCCGTTCTTGATCCACTCTGCCACGCTCCACGCCACTGCTGCGCCTGCCGCGCCAAAATGTGTCGCCACAAATGCGCTCGAAGCCAGTCCGCTCGCTGCCAGCGCGCTGCCCGCGTTGAATCCGAACCATCCCACCCACAATAAACACGCACCGATAAAACTCAGCACCAAACTATGCGGAGGCATCGGCTGCTTCGGAAATCCAGTTCGTTTGCCCATGTACAGCGCGCAAACGAGCGCTGACACACCCGACGAAATATGCACCACCGTCCCGCCTGCAAAATCCAAGCAAGGAAATCTTCCACCTGCAGCATTCAAGTATCCGCCCTTGCCCCAAACCATATGCGCCAGTGGCGCATACACGAAAAGAAACCACAGCGTCATGAACAGCACCGTCCCGCTAAATTTCATCCGCTCCGCCGTGGCACCCGTAATCAGCGCCGGCGTAATCACCGCGAACATCAGCTGATAGATCATGAACGTCGTCTGGGGAATCGTTCCGGCATAATCCGGATTCGGATCAGCTCCCACGCCGCGCAAAAACGCGTGTCCGAAATCTCCAATCACGGGTCCGCTGCCGCCAAAACACAAGCTGTATCCCACCAGCGCCCAGAGCACGGTAATCAAACCCATCATCGCGAAGCTCTGCATCATGATCGCCAACGTGTTCTTGCGCCGGACCAATCCGCCATAAAAAAGCGCCAGCCCGGGGCCCGTCATCATTAGTACCAACGCCGCGCTCACGAGCATCCACGCGTTATCCCCTGCGGACTGCGCTGCCGTTACGCGTTTATCTAGGTCGGCCAGCTTGTCGGTCACTGCTTTGGAATTGTCCTGAGTTGCGTTAGTCGTGGCGGGAGCGGAGGAGGGAACTGCCGACTGCTGGGCGTGGAGCGGCAAGGTACATAGCGCCAAAACCATGAACAAACAGCAACACTTCGCAACTCGCTTGATCACTCGCTTCACCCCGTTGCCAAAGGCTTCGCGGCGGTGCGGGACTCGACGAACGTTCCAGAGAGGAAAGCCGCATTTGGCATGCAAAATTATACGCGCCTCCACTCGGCCTCCCCTTCCGAAATTTTGATACTCCGCATCCATTTTTCCGATGACCGCACATTTGAACTGCGGCCAGTCCCTCCACCCAAGCCGCCCTCGGAGCCGCCTTTACTTCGCCAGCTTCCTCTTCACCTCGCCCACCAACCGATCGGCCTCTCGCGTCGGCCGTGGAATCCGCATCCCGTCGCCCACAGCAAGGGTCAACTCAATCGCACTCTTCAGCGAAACGCGATGTCCCTGCGACACATAGATAGGGTTCACTCCATACCGCGTCCGGACCGCCGCCCCAATCGTCTCCCCATCCGCTTTCGCATCCGTCAGGGCCACCCAATTCCCTGCTTCCGCCGCCAAATCTCCATGGCTTCCAATCAAAATACTCTTCGCGCATCCGATCGAGGGCCGATCCAACACGATTCCCAGATGCGTCACCAGCCCCATCCTGCGCGGATGTGCATAGCCCTGCCCATCGCAAAAAAGCAAATCCGGCAGCCGCTTCAATTTTTTCAGCGCCGCAAGCAGTACCGGAATCTCCCGAAAACTCAACAGCCCCGGCACGTACGGAAACCGCAACGGAAGCACAGCGTGCGCGCGTTCAATCTCCACCATCTCCGGAAAACGAAAGACCACCACGCCCCCAATCGCGCGATTCGCATCTCTCAGCGCATTCCATCGCGAAACTCGTTTCAACGCCTGCGATCCAGCCAGCACAAACGCCGCATCCAGCCCCGCCACCGTGCGAATCTGTGGCAACCGGTCCTCGCCCTCCCAGGCCTCACGCAACTTTTCCTGAATCTTCCGAGCTTTCGCCGGTGTGACGTTCCACTCATGCAACTTCGCCAATCTCATTTATCTCTTTACCCGCCGCGTCATCGTATAATGCCTTGCGGCCTTTATCAGAAGACGACCGATGACCTTTTACGCCCCCATCGAAATCAACGTTCGCGAAGACGCTGGCATCCACGTCTTCGACGTACACGGCCGCCTCACCATCGGCGATTCCAGCGAACAGCTTACGATGGCGCTTCAATCTGTTCTGCAAAGCGGCGCGCGCAAAGTCATTGTGATCTTGGACGGCGTGCCGCAAATTGACAGCTCCGGCATCTCCTCGCTCGTTCGCATCTCCATCGCACTCGGCCGCGAAGGCGGTATCCTTCGCCTCGTCTGCAAACCCGGCCGTGTCCGCGACGCCCTCACCGTCACCCGCCTCGTCGAAGCCATCCCCACCCACGACTCCGAATCCGCCGCCCTCCAAGCCTTCGCCTGAGGCTCTTGGCTCGCATGGCTTTTGTGTTTTTCGTTTTGCTTGCCAGTGCCTTGTCTGCGCGTGCTCAATATCCGCAGCAAAAGCCACACTTTTCCTCTGAGGCTAACGCGGTACTTGATGGCTTTGACTCTCCCGGCAGTTTGGCTTCCGCTGAACCGTTTAGCGATCTACTTGATTTCGACCTGCCGGGTGAGCAGGTTTATAAGGCTTTGAAAGTGCTGGTCCCTCGCAGCACACATGCGCCGAATCCTTCGTTTACAAACGAGGCGAGGCAGGCGAAATTCAACGGGACTATTCAGAGGAGGGGAAAGTCATCCATTTACAAGTCTTGAAAGGATTACCGTTCGATTTGAATCAGCAAGCATTGAATACTGTTCGAACCTGGAAATTTCAGCCGGCTATGATGGGTGGCCGGCCCGTGTCGGTACTTGTACCGATCGAGGTTTCTTTCAGCCTTTACTGAGGAAGAACTACCCGCCCTTTTTCAACTCGGCAAGCACCAGCTTCGCCACTTCCTTCAACGTCTCAAACACACCCACTCCCTGAATCGCCACTCCCTCGAGCACCGGCTCGCCCTTCTTCTGCAATTGTTTGCTCAGTGCATCCACGCTCATCGCATTCGGCAAATCGCGCTTGTTCAATTGCAACACGTAGGGAATCGTGTCGAAATTCAGGTTGTGCTCCTTCAAGTGTTCCTGTAGGTTTTCCAGCGTTTCAAAATTCGCGTCCAGCCGCTCTTCCTGCGAATCCGCCACGAACACTACGCCGTCCGCGCCCTTCAAAATCAGCTTCCGGCTCGCTTCATAAAAAACCTGTCCAGGCACTGTATATAAATGAAAGCGCGTCTTGAATCCGCGCACTGTTCCCAAATCCAATGGCAGAAAATCGAAGAAGAGCGTCCGGTCCGTCTCCGTCGCCAGCGAAACCATTTTTCCTTTTTGATTTTGCCCCGTGTGGTCGTAAATCCATTGCAGGTTTGCGGTTTTTCCACCCAAACCGGGACCGTAGTACACCAGCTTGCAGTTAATTTCGCGCGCAGGAAAGTTGATGAACGGCACTGGTCCTCAGCCCTAAACGAAGACACAAACTTATAGCACAGCCAACACGGCTCGGCCAATCACTGCCCGGCCCAATACACTCGGGCTCAAATGCAATGGGAATCCTCACACCCCGGGGAAACACTGCTATTTTGTGCTTGCCCGGACGCGGCTGTAACTACCCTAGTGTCCGCGACTTTACCTGCTTCTCCCAACCAAATTTTCCACCCTGCTCCCGTTCGGTAACGCCTGCCCGTCTTTGGAGTGCCAGGCGCCTTCGGCCGGGATCTTTCCTTCGTTTCTGCCTGAATCGGTGGGAAACTACCCTTCAGCCTATCCGCCCGAGCTTACTCCGGAGGTAACCACTCATGGCCAAGAAAACCAAACTCGTCAAAGCTGCCGAATCCGTTGGCGCCGCCGCAGGCCGCGCCACGAGCACCGCCCATAAGGTCACCAAAGCCGCCAAAGTCGCTCGCAAGGAATTCGAAGCCCTCACCAAGCGCTTCGAGGAATTGGCGCGCGACGTCAAGAAGGCCAGCAAGCGCGTACAGAAGCAGCTCCGCTAACACACAATGGATTTCTGCAAATCGGCTCCTCAGGCAGGGTCACTTGCCTACTTCAGGTCTCCGGTCACATACCGTAACATCCGCCGCGAGAGCTGGAATTCATATTGCGCCGCCGTATCCGAGATGTCCGCTTCCGTCTTTTGCAATTCCGCCTGGCTGAATTCGACAATGGAACTCAGCCCCAGGTTGTAGCGCGACTGCGCCAATTCCAGCGCCAAATCTGACTGCTGCCGCAGTTCTTGCGTCAGGCTCAATCGCTGATAGACGCGATTCGAATCCTGCCAAGCAATCCGGACGTCGCGCGCGATGTTGTTTTGCAAATTCACCAGCCGCTGATGACTCGCTTCCGTTTGCAGGTCGGCCGTCTTGGCGCGCGCCTTGTTCAGCAATCCGTTGAACACTGGAATCTGGATGTTCACTCCTGCCGCGCCGTACCAGTTCGGTATGTGATCGTCACGCACCGGAGCCTCTCCGACGACTCCTAAACCCGTGATCGTCGGCCGCCACAGGTCATGCTCCGCCCGGCTGAATTTCTCTGCAGCCTGTTCCTCAAGCCGCACCGCGTTCGCTTCTGGCCGTTGTCGCAACGCTTCTTGAATCAGGGGCGACGGATCCGGCTCCGGCGATTGCGCCTCCTCGGGCTCCTCAACCAGCTTGAAGTCTTGCAAATCCGGATAACCAAGAATCGCGGACAATTCCGCCAGCGAAGTTTCCGAATTATTCTTCGCTTCCAGCAAGAGCAGCTTCGCCCGCGACAAATCTACATTCGCAAAACTCAAATCCAGCTCGGATTTCAACTTCGCCTTGGTCAGCGCCGAAACCTTGTCCGCTAGCGCTTGCCGCGCCTCGACCGTCTGCTCTGCCACTTGAACTAGCGCTTGCGTCTCGAGCGCGCCATAGAATGCATGATCTACCGCCAGCAGGATCTGCGCCCGCGTCGCCGCCTCATTTTGCGCTTCGGCTTCGGCCTGGTATCGCGCGCTCGAAACCAGATTCGTCGTCCGCCCAAAATCTGTAATCAGTTGGCTTAAGACGGCCCCTTCCGCCGCTCGTGGGTAAATTACCGGATTGTTCAGCCCACCGGCCGCTACGCGGCTCCCGGGATTCGACCCCACACCGGTCAGGTTCACGCTGGCATTTGGCAGCAGCGCCGAGCGTTGTTCGCGAACAAACTCCTGCGCAACCAGCGTGCGTAGCCTTCCCTCGCTGATGGTCGGATTGTTTTTTAGCGCGATCGCTTCCGCCTGCGCCAAAGTCAGCGTGATCTGCTTCGGCGCCGCTCGATCCGTCTTCTCCTGTGCGCACGCCGCCGCCGAACACAACAGGATGGCAGCTCCTAAACGCCAAGCCCGGCCCATCATGCCTGAGCCCCTTCTGCCATTTCCTTTTTCTGATGCACAAGCAAATACGCCGCGGGCACAAGGTAAACCGTCACCACCACCGAAACGAGCAAACCTCCGATAATTGCGCGCGCCAGCGGCGCATATTGTTCGCTCCCCGCTTCCGTCCCCATCGCCATCGGAATCAGCCCGAGAATGGTTGCAAGCGAAGTCATCAGGATCGGCCGCAATCGCAACCGCGACGCTAAAGAGACCGCTTCTCTTAACGGCTTCCCTTCGTGATGCAAATGCCGTGCGAACTCCACAATCAGAATGCTGTTCGACACCACAATTCCCACCATCATCACCACTCCCATCAGCGACATCACGTTCAGCGTCGTTCCCGTCGCCAGCAATAGCAGCAGCACTCCCGCCAATCCCGGGGGAACTGCCAGCAAAATAATGAAGGGATCCCTCCACGACGCGAATTGCGCCACCAGCACCAGGTACACCAGCACGACGGACAGAATCAGTCCGATTCCAAAACTCTGGAACGACGCACGCATCCCCTGCACCGATCCCCGCAGGTTCACACGCACTCCTTCCGGCAGCTTTGTTTCCTTCACGAGCTTTTCTACTTCCGAAGTGATTCGCCCCAGGTCCTGCGCTTTCGGCGAAACATACAAATCCACCACGCGGAACAACTGGTAATGATCCACTTCCGTAGGCGATGCAATCGCGCTGACTTTCACCACGCTGTCCAGAGACGTCGTCTCCGTGCTCTTCGGTCCCCGCAGCGGAATCTGCATCAGGTCCGTCACCGTCTTTACCTGATTCTCCGGATACTGCACAGTCAGCAAATATGGATTCCCGCTCTTTGGATCAATCCAGTAATTCGGCGCGATCATCCCATTCGACGTCAGCGCCGTAATCACGTTGTCCACGATCTCTTTTTGCGAAAGCCCAAGCTGGCTAGCCTTTTCCCGGTCCACTTCAAGTTGCAACGCGGGATAGTCAATATCCTGCGGAATCATCATGTCGCTCACGCCCGGCAGCTCTCTTACTTTCGCGGCGATCTCAGACTCCACCGCGTACGCCTTTCTCATGCTGCTTCCACTAACTTGAACATCAATCGGCGCAGGCAATCCCAGGTTGATTACCGCATCAACCAATCCGCCGGATTGAAAGTAGGTGTTGAGCTGCGGCAGCGTGCGATTCAATCGCTCCCGCACCCGCCGCATGTATTCGTAGCTTCCGGTTTTGTGTCCTTCCTTCAGGCTCACTTGCACGAACGCGGTGTGTGGTGCGGAGTTCGGCGTGTAAATCGCCGAAAAATCGGTCGTGATTCCGATGTTCGAAACAATCATTCCCAAATCCGATTGCGGCACCACCTGCCTTACCATCTCTTCCACCTGCTTCACGTATTCTTCCGTCAACTCTACGCGCGTACCCGAGGGCGCCTTCACATTGATCACGAACTGTCCCGAATCCGTCCTCGGAAAGAACGACACGCCCAGCAGGGGATATAGCGAAAGCGCCAGCAGCGAAATTCCTGCAAGTCCCGCCACCGTAGCAACAGGCTTCAGCAGCGCCTTGCCCACCGATAAGTCGTATTTGTGCAGCAGCGTTTCAAAGTAATAGTCGAACCTTTTCGCCAGCTTCCCCAGCCGCGAAGCAATCGCTCCCTCGCCCAGCGCTTCGTCCGCTTGATGCACTTTGATCAGCTTCGCGCAAAATAACGGCACCACCGTCATCGCTACGAAGTACGACGCAAACAGCGACAAAATCACCGCCGTCGCCAGCGCAATAAACAAGAACCGGCTCACTCCATACAAGAAAACCACGGGGAAAAATACGATCGCCGTCGTCAGCGTTGCCGCCAGCACTGCCAGCGCCACTTCCTGTCCGCCTTTTTCCGCCGCCACTTCCGCCGCTTCTCCCATCTCCAAATGCCGGAAAATGTTCTCCAGCACGATCACCGAGTTATCAATCAACCGCGAAAACGCCAGCGCCAGTCCGCCCAGCACCATCGTGTTTACCGTTCCACCGCCCGCGCTGATCGCCAGAAACGCCGCCAGCGCCGAAAGGGGAATGGACAAAAACACCGCCGCCGTCGCGCGCATGCTTCCGAGGAACAGCAAAATCATCAGCCCCGTCAGTACCAAGCCGATCGCGCCTTCGTGCATCAAATTGCTGATGGCGGTCTTTACAAACAGCGATTGGTCGAACACCACTCGCGTTACAAGCTGCTTCGGCACGTCCACCAATCGCTTCAGTGCGTCGCGAATCCCATCCACAACTGCGATCGTGTTCGTATCCCCGCCTTGCTTCAAAATTGGCAAATACACCGACGGCTGCCCGTCCACGCGCACGATATTTGTCTGAATCGCCTGCGCGTCCACCGCTTTTCCCACGTCTGCAACCAGCACCGACGATTGCCCCACCGTCTTCAGCGGCATCGTGTTGATCGTCGTTGCCGCCGGCACCTGGCTGTTGGAGTACAAGTTGTAATCAAAAGGTCCGATCTTCACGTCTCCAGCGGGCAAAATCAGGTTGCTCGAATTCACCTCGCGCACCACGTCCATCGGGCTCAATTGGTGTGCCTGCAGCTTCAGCGGGTCCACGTACACCATGATCTGCCGGTACTTTCCTCCAAACGGCTGCGGCACCGATGCACCTGGCACGTTCGCAATCTGGTTCCGTACCGTGTATCTCCCCAGGTCTTGCAAATCTGTTTCGTTCAGTCCTTCTCCCTTTAGCGTAATCAGGCACACCGGCAGGCTCGACGCATCGAACTTCAGGACTACCGGCGGCAGCGTCCCCGGCGGCAGCCGCCGCAAATCCGCCATCGCCAGATTGGAAACCGTGCTCAGGTCCGCATCCGCGTTCGTTCCCGGCTGAAAATAAATCTTGATCAGGCTCACACCCGGCAGCGAGCGCGACTCGATGTGCTCCACTCCACTCGCCAGCGTGAAAAATCTCTCAAACGGATTCGTGATGTTCGTTTCAATCTGTTGCGGCGGCATCCCCGAATAAAATGTTGCCACCACGACCACGGGAATATTGATCGGCGGAAACAGGTCCACTGGCATTCGCACCAGCGCCACCGTTCCCACAATGGCGATCATCAGGCAGGCCACAATGATCAAAAACGGATATTTAATTGCGAAGCCGGACATTACTTTGTCCTCTCCGTTCCGCCAGTAACTGTTTCCACTGGCGCTGGCTGCACGCGATCTCCCGCCCGGAATTGACTTCGATTGCCGACTATGACCCGCTCTCCTTCGCTCACTCCGGAGAGGATTTCCACGCGCGTGCCGTCTTCCATCCCAAGCGCCACGTGCTTCTCTTCGATCGTATTCTGCGCGTTCAATGCCAGCACCGTCGCATCGCTTCCGTTTCGTGACACCGCTTCCAACGGCACAGCTAGCACATTTTTTTTTCCGCGTAGCACCAGCTTGGTCTCCGTGTACATTCCCGGCAGCAGCCGCCCATCCCCATTTTCAAAATCAATCTCCGTCTCCATTGTTCTCGTCTGTTGATCCAGAGCCGCTGCGAACCGCGCCACTTTCCCTTCAAAATCCCGTTGTAACGCATCCACGCGAACTTTCACTGCGTCTCCTAGCCGAATTTGCCCCGCCGCCGATTCCGGAATCGCCAGCACCAATCGCAACTTCGAGACCTGCGCCAATCGAACCACTGGGATCGCCTGCGTACTCGAGGAAGTCCCCGCGGCCACCAGCGTCCCCGTGTCTGCGAACCGGTTTGTGATTACTCCCGCAAACGGAGCGCTAATCCGTGCGTACCCCTGCAGCGCGGTGTACTGCTTCTGATTTGCTTCCGCCATTTCCAGTTGTTGCTTCGCTCCGGCCAGCTCCGCCTCCGCGCTCGCAACCTGCGCTTCCGTACCCAAATCTTTCGCTTGCGAATCGTCCACCTCTTGCTGCGCCACAAGCCCAGCTCGCGAATCCGCGGCCTGTTTCAATCTCGCGTACGCCGCATGCGCCGCCATATGGGTTGACTGCGCCCTCTGCAGCTCACCCGCGGCCCGCCGGATCTGCTGTTGCGCCGCACGCGCTGCCGCGTCCGCACCGGATAGCTGAGCTGCTAGTTCCGGAATCTCCAGCTCCGCCAGCGTCTGTCCTTCTCGTACGTGATCGCCCACGTCCACAAAAATTTTCCGAATGTACCCCGCCACCTTCGCGTGAACGTCCACGTCCTGGAACGGCTTGAACGCGCCCGAAATCGTCAGCGTGTCTTCCAGGCTTCCCCGCTCCACGCGCACGAATGCTGCTGGGATGGCGCCCTCACTCTTCGCGGCGTGGCTCTGGTCGTCCGCCTCAGACGGCGTTCGGGCAATCCGGCGCCATGCCACAAATACAAATAGGAAAAGCACGGCGACGACGATCAACAAGCGTTTCTTGGTCATGGACACCTACAGAATTCTCGAAAAGGCCCGAATCCCAAAACGTGACCGCGAGCCCGCGGTTTCAAACCCTAATTTCTTGGAGTCTTACAGGAAAACGATCAGGCTACTGGAGGCGGGCGAAACCACAAATTGCCGACTGGAAAATACCGTGGAGGGAGGGGCTCCTCCGCATCAGCGTATTGCGTTGATATGCTCGCGTATAACGCAGGCAAATTAGACGGTCCCAAGAGATCGCATTCTGGAACCGCCGGCGCGTCGCTTTTTTCCTTCGGCTGGAACTTAAGCAGCTCAGAATGTGCCACTGTCGCCCGGAAGCTAGGCAAATGACACACGGACAGGCCGCTGGAAGACAAGGGAACTGCTAGAAAGGGGTTATATAAAAATGTAACCGCGAGCAGCAGACACAGCCAATCGCGCCTTGGAAAGTGCAGGATGCTTCCGGATTGAACCAATTTGAACATCTTTCGTTTTCTGACCATAGTAGGATTGCCGGAAGAGGTCAAGGGGATGTCTTACCGTAGAGCCATTCCAGTCCTAGTTTGGAATATGGTATTATATTGACTAAGTAAAGTATTGCTGGTATTCTTTCGGCTCTGGGCGCCTCGCTCCCTTCCGAATTCACTATCCCAAAGTCTGAGTCCTATCCCCTTTCTTTTCATAGCTATGCAAAACCATCCTCCCGCATCCTCTTTCTTTTGATAACCATACAAAACCGCCGGGGGGTGGGGGTCCTCCCCTTTCCCACGCATTGACGCCGCAACTCGCCTCTGCTAGCATGCGCGCCATGGCAAAGGCTAGAAAGTCATCCGCTCGCGCGGGCGCCAAGGGCAAAACTTCCAAAATGAAGAAAAGAAAAGGATTATCCGCCCCTCCTCCGGTTCAGCGGGGCGGCGTCGAACTGGTCAATCCTCTCGTACAAGCGCAAATGAAGACCTACGACGAAGCGCTCGCCCTCTTCCACCAGCAGAAGTATTCCAAGGCCAAGCAGGAGCTGGAAAAGGTGATGGTGGGCCCTAGCAAGGAACTCGCCGACCGCGCGCGCATGCATATCAAAATCGCCGAGCAGCGTATGAAGCCCGCCACCGAGCAAAATCCGCGCACGGCGGAAGAGCACTACCAGCGTGGCGTGGGCATGATGAACCTTGGCCGCTGGGATGAAGCCCGCGAAAGTTTGGACAAAGCGCGCAAGCTTGCGCCGAAAGCCGACCATATTGTTTATGCCGTCGCTGCGCTCGATTGTCTCACCGGCGAGGCCGACGCCGCGCTCGCCAATTTGAAAATCGCCATCGAACTGCGTTCCGCGAATCGCTATCACGCTCGTAACGACGAGGATTTCGCGTTTTTGCAGGAAGATCCGCGCTTCACGGAACTCCTGTATCCGGAAAAGGATGGCATCGGACTCTGAGATTTCCTCATTCGCGAATTTGGCTCGTCTCTCTTCGCTTCTGCTAAAGTAAGACGCCCTTCAACCCACAGGATTTTCCGTGAAATCGCTCTCGAAGAAAAAGATTCAGCATCGCGGCCTTCGCGTCGTCGCACTCGGCGGCGGCACCGGGCTTTCCGCTCTGCTCCGCGGCCTGAAACATAACGTAGTTCGCCGCCAAGATCCCACTCCCACTGCGAAGCGCCCTATCTCCGATCTTGCCGCGATCGTCACGGTTACGGATGACGGAGGGAGTTCCGGACGCCTCCGCCGCGAAAATCGCATTTTGCCGCCGGGAGATATTCGCAATTGCATGGTCGCGCTCGCGAGCGACGAAGCGCTTTTAAGCAGGCTTTTTCAATATCGTTTTCACGTAGGCCGCGGACTCACCGGACATAATTTTGGAAATTTATTTCTGGCCGCGCTGACGCATGTGACCGGAGATTTTACGGAAGCGGTGAAGGTATCCAGTAAAGTTCTCGCGATTCGCGGCAGAATTTTTCCGTCCACGATTGCCAACGTCACGCTGGAAGCTGTTCTGGAAAACGGTAAACGAGTTCACGGTGAAACGAGAATTACGGCGAGCCGCGTGCCAATCCGCAAATTGTTCTTGAATCCTCGGCGTGTGCGCGCTGTTCCGGAAGCAGTGGAAGCAATTCGCCATGCGGATTTGATTCTTCTTGGCCCGGGCTCGCTCTACACCAGCATTTTGCCGAATCTTCTAATTCCGGAAATCGCCCACGCCATTGCGCGTTCCAAAGCCCCGCGCGTCTATATCGCAAATCTGATGACCCAGCCGGGAGAAACTACCGGTTACGCACTGTCAGAACATTTGAACGCGATTCATCGCCATGTTCGCGGCAGCATTGTGGATTTTGTCGTCGCCAATCGCAAGAACGTTTCGCCGGATGTTGCTCGCCGCTATCGCAAAGAAGGCGCGGAGCGCGTCGTGGTGGATTTGCCCTATCTGAGGAAGCACCGCGTCCGCGTCATCCTGGACGCCCTGCTGGAAGAGCACGGCGTGATCCGGCATGACTCGGAGCGCCTCGCACGGTTGCTTCTTGAGGAGTTTTTGACTCTGCACTGAGGTGTCCTTTTTGAAGCGCGCCTGCTCTCTCCAGACGCGCTTCAAACGTCAAAGAATGTGGGCCCCGCAACGGAACATAGCTGCTTCGGAACTCGTTCAAATAGGAAGATAGGTCTGGAGACAAATTATGCAAAAGATGACTTTGCCCAAGCGACCCCTGGCGTATTTGCTTTGCGCGGCCGCCGTTCTCGCGATATCCGCCGGCGCACACGCGCAAACTGCGACCGTGGCACAGGCGCCCGTATGGATCAGCAAGCCGGACGTCGCCGCTTTTGAAAAAATGGAAAACGATCGCCTCGCTGCGGGGCAGCGCGCGATTGATCAGATTCTTTCCGTCAAGGGCGCACACACAATTGAAAACACGCTCGTTCCCTATGACGAGATTGTCCGCCAGTACAACGCCGCGGGCTACCTCGCCGGACTCTTGCAGCAAGTTCATCCAGACGCGAAGTATCGCGATTCAGCCACCGGCATGACGTCCAAAGTGGGCGAAGCATATTCCTCGCTCGCGCTGAATCAAGGCGTCTACAAAGCGCTCGCCGCGATCGATATTTCGGGAGCCGATTCCACTACGCGTTACTACGTGCAACGGCAACTGCTGGAATTCCGCCTTGCCGGCGTTGATAAAGATGACGAAACGCGCGCGCGTTTGAAAAAGCTTTTGGACAAACTGACCGATTTGCAATCCGCGTTTGACCGCAATATTTCTGACGATCAACGCAGCATCACCGTGGACTCCGCCGGCGACCTCGACGGTTTGCCGAAGGATTACATTGACGCGCACAAGGCCGGTCCCGACGGAAAAATCAAAATCAGCACGAATTATCCCGATGCGTTTCCGGTTCTGACGTTTGGGAAGAGCGACGCTGTCCGCAAGCGCCTCTACATTGAATTCGACAATCGCGCCTATCCGAAGAACCGCGAAGTCCTGATGGATTTGATTCGCATGCGGCAAGAAATTGCGTCCATTATCGGATATTCAACCTGGGCAGATTACAACGCCGCCGACCGCATGATTCGCTCCGCCAAAAACATTGGCGATTTCATCCAGCAGGTGGATTCCGCCGCACGCCCCGTTGCGCAGCGCGAATACTCCTTGCTTCTTGCGGAGAAACAGAAAATTCAGCCGGACGCAAAGAACATTTCGGACTACGAGGGATATTTTCTGCGCGAACTGGTGCGCCGCTCGCAATTTAATTTTGACTCCACTGCCGTGCGTCCCTATCTGCCCTATGAACGAGTGAAAAAAGGGGTGCTCGATACAGCGTCCAAACTCTTCAACATCTCTTTTCTGCAGGAACAAGGCGTTCCGGCCTGGGATCCTTCCGTGGAAACGTGGGACGTTTTCGATCAAGGAAAAATGATCGGAAGGGTCTATTTGGACATGCATCCTCGTCCCGGCAAGTTCAGCCACGCCGAAATGGCTGCCGTGCTCGACGGAGTTCGCGGCAAGCAGCTCCCCGAAGCGGTTCTCGTTTGCAATTTTCCAGTTACTTCCGCGGACGATCCGGGCCTGATGGACTACAACGACGTAATCACGTTTTTCCATGAGTTCGGCCACCTGGTCCATCACATTCTGGGCGGCCAACAACCGTGGGCGGGCGTCGCAGGCATCAGCATGGAATCCGACTTCGGTGAGGCGCCTTCGGAAATGCTGGAAGAGTGGATGCATAGTCCGCAGGTCCTTGCGACGTTCGCGAAACATTACAAGACGAACGAGCCGATTCCCGCCGAGCTTGTCGCGCGCATGAATCGCGCCGATGCATTTGGCCGCGGCAGTTGGGTTCTGCGCCAAAATGTTTTCACCGCAATTTCGTTTGATCTTTACAACCGCAAACCGGACGCCGTGGATCCGGACGTAATTTCACGGGATGACTCAAACCATTACAGCCTGGTGAAACCCACGCCCGGAATTCACGATTACGCGTCGTTCGGACACCTTGCCGGCTACTCATCGGCTTACTACACGTACTTGTGGGACAAAGTCATCGCCGAAGATTTCGTCACGCAATTCGACCGCAAAGATCTCCTGGCTCCGCCGCCTGCAGCTCGCTATCGCCACCTTGTTCTTGAGCCCGGCGGCTCCATGTCTGCCAACGACCTGGTGAAAAACTTCCTGGGTCGTCCACAAAACATGGACGCGCTGAAAGCCTGGATGTCCGAGCAATTTGAGCCTGCTCCTGCAAAGTAGCAATTCTGTGTTGAGCTTTGGCGCGGAGCGCGAAACTAGTTTGAAACCAAAATCGTATCTACCCAGACACCGGAAACTTATCCTCATTGGAGGCGGTATGAAGCTTTCGTTCGCCCTGCGCGCAGGGTTATTCGCTCTAGTCTGTTTTTTTATCGCAGGCGCGGCCCTTGCGCAGCAATCATCCGGCGCGGGACAAAAGCCCGGCACGGAAATGCCTTCTGTAACCACGGTTCCGCCCGAAGCTCAATCCTCCGATCATTTCAACGCCGAAGCAGCGACGAACGCCTATCTGGCGCAGATTCCTGCCGGCGCCCGCGCGAAGTCCGACGCCTATTTCGAGGGCGGCTATTGGCTCATTCTTTGGGACTTTCTGTATGGAGCGGTTTTGTACATGATTCTGTTGAAATCCCGCGCCTCCGCCGGAATGCGAAATGTTGCGGAACGCATCACGCGATTCAAGCCATTGCAGACACTCATGTACTGGGTCGAGTTTCTGGTGGTGAGTACGATTCTCGCGTTTCCGCTGACGGTTTACGAAGGCTACTCTCGCGAGCATAAGTACGGTCTCGCAACGCAAACGTTCGGTCCTTGGATGGTAGATCAACTCAAGTTCCTCATGGTCAACGCAATTCTTGGCGGCATTCTTGCGATGGTTCTCATCGGTGTCGTGCGGAAACTCCCGAACACATGGCATATCTGGGGCGCGGTGGTCACAATGCTGTTCACGATTGTGACGGTGATGATTGCACCGGTTTACATTTTCCCCTTTTTGAACCAATACAAGCTTCTCGACAACCCTGTTGTGACCGGACCTGTGCTGCGGCTGGCACGCGCCAACGGAATTCCCGCGCACGATGTTTACGAAGTAGACGCATCCAAGCAGTCCACGCGCATGAGCGCGAATGTCAGCGGTTTCGGCAAGACCATGCGCATAACAATGAATGACAATTTACTAAAGCGCGGATCGCAGGAAGAGATCGAATCCATCATGGGCCATGAGATGGGGCATTACGTACTCCACCACATCTATAAGGATCTTTTGTTTATTTTCGTGGTCACGGTTGTGTTTTTCTCTTTCCTACGATGGGCGCTCAACTGGTCGCTTGCTCGATGGGGTCAGAGCTGCCAGGTTCGAGGCGTTACGGACGTGGCGGTCATTCCTCTCGTATTTCTGGTTGGGTCCTTGTTCTTTTTCGTCATGACTCCAATATCGAACACGCAAATACGCACCAGCGAATACGAAGCGGATATGTATGGACTGAATGCCAGCCGCCAGCCGGACGGTTTCGCGCAAGCCGCGATTCACCTCGGCGAATACCGTAAAATGAGTCCCGGTCCCCTCGAAGAGTTTTTCTTTTTCGATCATCCCAGTGGGCGGAACAGAATCTACGCTGCCATGCGATGGAAGGCGGAAAATCTGCACCTTTTCGCGCAGCCGCCGGCACCCGCCGCGAGTCAGCCCGCCAAATAGGGAAGCAGCTCGAGCCGCGTTGCAGCTTTGGATGCAGCGGGCCAATCCAAAACGCTCGCCGTTCCGGCCCTATGCTATAAAAGCGATAGGGTAGCTCGTAACAAACCAATTATTGTCCCGCGGCTCCGGAAAACCCCTTACGGAGGTGATGCTGTGAGCGATGAACGACGCCGAACACCCCGCTATCCTTTTGTGGCCGTGGCGGAACTGATTGACGAGCAATCAAAAACAAAGATGGAGATTCGTGTCACCGAGCTGAGCTTGCATGGCTGCTACTTTGACATGGTGAACCCGCTGCCGGACGGCACGCCGCTTCATGTAAAGATTTATTTCGAGAACGAATTTTTCGAAGCCAAGGGCAAAGTAATTTACTCGCAGGCAAACATCGGCATGGGCGCCACGTTCGATGAAATTCCGAGCTACGCCATGCCCGTGCTGAAAAAATGGCTCCTTAGAGCCATGGTCGGCTCAAAGTCCAGCTAGCGCCGATTCTTTCCGGCGAAGCCTGCAATCAATCTTACAGATTCCTCCGGCAGCTCACATTCCCAGCGCGTATTTCACAAAATCCCGCAGCGCATAGTTAGGATTTCCCGCCGGTTGCCAGCTCGGTTCCAGGTTGAGCAGTGAGTGTTTATCCTCAAACATCAGGCCGAGGAATACCTCCATCACAATTCCACCGCCAACCGGCCCAAGTTGCGGCGTGTTGATGGAAATGTCTCCACTCACGGGGACTTTTACGGACGTTTTGTTATTCATCGCTTCTGCAAGGACGTACGTCCAGAGCGGGCAATTTTTTGCGAATACTGAGCTGATGCTTGTGATGGGAACCGGTGCTTCTCCAGGACCCGGGCTGTCGAGGCCTTTACCGATCAGAATTTTGTCGTCACTCATCGATGGAATGCCCATCTTGTTCGCAACGAACTGGCCGTTCGGAAGTCCGAGGCGCCAACCGCGCAAAAGATTGCGTTGTGGCAAAGAAGAAGGATTGGTTGCAACGGACGGGGGCAGCGCAGACAGTGGATTCACGACGGAAGTGTCAATGCGATACGCAAACTGCAGCCTCGATAGATTTTCGAAAGGCGTGCCGTCGTAAGTGCGGATATCTATATCAATGAAGCGGCCCCAATCGATGCCCCAGTTGGCGATCATCGCGCGGAATCCAGTGAGTCCCTGCCCAAAACCGGGAGCTGTGGAGGCGGCGACAGGGAAAATGGGAAGCAGCACGGCGTCATTCAGGCGGTAGCCGGGGCGCACCATCGAATGGCCGAGGCGGTACGCAGCTACCGAAAACTCGATTGGCATAAACGGCCATTTTTTCGGACGGTAAAACTTCAACTTACTTTTGTCGAAGCGGCCGTTGTGTTTATACGCGTTCAGCACGTTCGCGGTGACGATTCTCGGCAGGAAATCGTTGAGGATGACGTACTGGTAGTGAAAGCGGACAAGCTTTTGAAGGTCCGGAAACGACAAATTGGGGTTGTCAGCCACAGCGCGATTGTGGAAACGCAGCAACAGCCCTTGAAACTGCGAAACGATGGCATTTTCATCGTTCCGAGGGTCCCCGATCAGTGCACGCCGGACTTTTGCATTGTTCCGGGGCAAGTCCGAGGCGTTCGGATTGCCGCCAAAGATAGGATCGCCCAGCAAGAATGTGTTCCCGCCGTCGTAGAGACTCGGCTGATCGTCGGGGCCCCTGCCATAAACGTTGTCCAGATCGAATGCCGGTGACCGAAAGTCCACAAGCGCATCGGGATCATTCTGCATTTGCAGACTGCTTGCCGGGTCAAAGGTAATGTCGTGGTCAATGAACTGGCCGAGATAGGTGTAAAGCGCAGGAATGCCGCTCTCTTCGTCGTCTTTTCCGTCCTTTGGTGGGTCAAATCCCGAGGACATGGCCGCGCCAAGCTTGGCCAAATTGTCTTCGTTCTCTTTTTCCGTGGCGCCAAACTTTGCCTGATCTTTCTCATCGATGTGAAACAGCCGGCCGAAGCGGCCCTCGAATGACGGACTCTTAATGACCGACATCAATCCACGAACGGGTGTGCTATGTCTTTGAGCCATGGGACGACCTCCACCAAAAGATTCGCACTGGGCGAACGGTTGGGTGAGCTAGAAATGGACTACCAGTGGAGAGCTGGGCAATCGTGATGGATGAACTTCCGGCAAACGACAAGCGAGGAGAGCATTGCTGGACTTGCCGAACACCACGAACGAGTACGGAGTTTAGCTGCGCTTCTATTGCTGTCAAGTCAAAAAACCATATATAAACACGCAAAAACTTTGCTCGTCCTACGGCTCTGCAAAATTTCACGAACGCAGGAGAATGAGATTTATCGTGCGGCTTGCAATCTTTGATGCGCGGCGACGAGCCGAATCTCCTCGTAGGTAAACTCTTCGGGCAAGGCTTCCTTGATCGGCTTCAGTCTTTCCCATCCCACTTTCACGCCTGCGTCACGAATACGGTCATACCGCGGCGGGGAAACCCATTCCTGGCGGAAGGCTACGTCGCCGCGCTGCACGAGTTCGGACACGGCGGTCACCACCGCTTGCATTCCGACACCGCGAATCCCCGCTATTTCCTCGAAGTTGTGCTGCTGGTTCAAAAGCTGAAGTGTTTCTCGCGCGGGACCGGAGAGTTCGAGCAACTGCTCGAGCTCAGCGCTGTTTCTCCTTTGGAAGCTAGCCAGAATTTCCAAAATCTGCCTTCCATAAAGCCCGGTTTTTTGTTCGCCAAAGCCCGAAACCGTTCGCAGTTCCGCGAGTGTGGACGGGCTTTTCTGGCAAAGATCGTCGAGCGTCGAATCGTGCATGATCACAAACGCAGGCATTCCCTTTTGCTGGGCCGTGCTCCGCCGCCACTCGCGAAGAGTTTCGCGCAAATCCAAACCGATTCGCGTTGCTTGCGCGGAAGGATTCCGCCTCGCGGAGATGAAAGTTTCCGGCACGAAGCGACTCACTCCGCGGGACGTTTGCTTGTTCGCTTCCGCGGACAGCCAATCGGGTAGTCCTTCGCAGGCGTCACACTCTCCACAACGTTTCTGCTTTGACGTTTCGCCAAAATGATTCGAAATCAGACACTGGCGGCACTCCTTTGCTTCAACAAATTTGGAAATGTCCTCCAGCCTTTGTTTCGCCCGCGCCCTTTCCTTCTCATCGGAAATGTCCCGAATGAAGTGGGCTTGCAGGTTGGCGTCGCCCTTCCTCCAGAAGAGTACGCAGTCTGCAGGCAATCCATCACGCCCTGCGCGTCCGGACTCCTGATAGTAGTGCTCAATGCTCTTCGGCATCGCCAGGTGAATCACGCCGCGCACGGTGGCTTTGTTGATGCCAAGCCCGAACGCGAGCGTGCCAACCATCACGCGCGCTTCATCGCACATCCACTTTTCCTGATTCGCGCGCCGTTCTGAATTTTCCATCTTGCCGTGATAGCCGGCTGCGGGAATCCCCGCTGCCTCAAGCAAGCTCAGCGTTTCGCCCACGCGCGCAATCGTCGGCGAATAAACGATAATGCTGCCGCCCGGAATCCGAGCGATGGCGTCCAGCAGCAAACGATTCTGGGTTTTGCGGTCGCACTGCTTCACCAGGTAGCGAAGATTTGGCCGCCGAAAGCTGGCGATGTGCTTGAACGGGTCACGCAGGCTCAGTTGCTGAACAATATCGTGACGAACGCGCTGCGTGGCGCTGGCGGTGAACGCCGCAATCGGTTGTCCTGGAAACTCGGCGCGGAGACGGCTCAACTGACGATACTCCGGCCGGAAATCGTGGCCCCATTCCGAAATGCAATGCGCTTCGTCAATCACGAAGAAAGAGAGCTTCAGTTGCTTGAGCCACCGAAGCATCCCCTGCTGCACGATCGCTTCCGGCGAAAGGTAAAGCAGGCGGTGACGGCCTTCGACGGTGCAATGCTTCACTTCTTCACGTTGTTGCTGCGATAGGGAACTGTTCAGAAGCGCGGCAGGAATGCCGATTTCCTCGAGCTGCGCAACCTGGTCTTGCATGAGCGCGATGAGCGGAGAGATGACGACGGCAGTGCCCGTTTCCGCGAGCGCCGCAGGAAGTTGGTAGCAGAGTGACTTGCCGCCACCTGTGGGCATGACCACGCACGCGTCGCGGCCTTCCGCAATGTGGCGCGTGATTTCTTCCTGGCCTGGCCGAAACGACGTGTATCCCCAATGACGGGAAAGGGCTCCCAGCAACTGCGAATGCGAAATCACGAGGAATCTCCTTCGTCATGGTTAGAGGGCGAATCCCTAAGGCGCGCATATTCGCCTTTTCTTCGCTTAATGTCAAGTGCAGCTTCGGAGATTGGATGGAACGCTAATTAGGCGACCGTCGGCGCAAGCGTCGCTTCGGCTGGTTCCCGCGTTCTGTTCCTGCTAATTTCAAGTGGTCCGCTCAGTTCGAAATGTTGAGCGGTTGCCAAGACGGAAACCAGCCAGGAGAGCGCGATGTCCACGTTTGGATTGATCGAGTATAAGGATGCCAGTCCGGAAGTACGCGCCATATATGACGACATCATGGCCACGCGCAAAACGGATTGGATCAATAACTTCTGGAAGGCGATCGCACACGATCCAGCAACGCTGAAGCGCACGTGGGAGAGCATCAAGGCCATCATGGGGCCGGGCGCGCTCGATCCGCTGACCAAAGAGCTGATTTACGTGGCGGTGAGCGTGACCAACAACTGCCACTATTGCATCGCGTCGCATACAGCGTCCGCATTCAGGAAGGGAATGACGCCGGAAATGTTCAAGGAATTGCAGGCCATCATTGGAATGGCGAATGAAACGAACAAGATGGTCACGGGATACCAGGTCGAAATTGACGAGCAGTTCAAGCCGCCACTGAAATAAGTTTTTTCTCTTCTTTCGCCTGGTCTTATTGAAAAAATTCATCCTGTCCTTGTGGACAGGTTTACCTGTAGTACGCCTGTACTATCGCAGATTTTTCCCTATAGGAATGACTATATAGAGGTTCACGTGGGTTCCGCCCTGTGCGGGTCACGATGAAATACCACCCAGCGAGTGAGTTTCCATGGCACCCATCGCAAAAGAGCCCGATTTGCAAAATTCTTCAGCTCCAGTTTCTCCCGTGAACGCTTCGCAACCGAAAGCGCAGCCTGTGGCTCTGGAAGTTTCCGTGACCGTAAACGGCGCACGAACCGTGGACGGCAGCGACAAGCGCGAGCCATTTTCTGAAACGACGCAGACAGTCCTTGTGTTCGGCAACGGCGCCGTGATTCGGTTGAATTCGAGCGTTGCCCCCGGGCAGCTTCTTTTCCTGACGAATGAGAAAACAAAAAAGGAAGTTGTCTGCCAGGTGGTGAAGTCGAAGAACTACCGCAGCGTGAGCGGTTACGTGGAATTGGAATTTACGGAGCCCGCAGTCGGATTTTGGGGAATGCGTTTCCCGACGGACCGGATTGCGCCTGTAACAACGCAGCCAAGTTCTGCCGCGCCGATTGCTCCTGCTAAGCCTGCGCCAGTTCCGGCTGCCAGCGCCCCCGAACCGAAGGTGGTGCAAGCTGCGCCGCTGAGCGTCGCTCCTCCAGCCGTGCAGAAGATAGAAGCGCCTGCTCCTCCTCCCCCTGCTCCGGTCAACAGCGCGACGGAAGAACTCAAAAAAGAAACAGCGCGGCTGCAGGAACAACTTTCCTCGATGCTTTTTTCAGAGACGCCTGCGCCAAAGCCGGCGGCGCCTGTTCCCCACGTCGAACCCAAAGCCATTTCCGAGGCGACCTCGAAAATTTTCGAATTGACGAAAGCGCAAGCCACGCTTTCGCAGCCGAACCCCGCGCCTGTAACAAAGCCATTCGAACCGCTGAACCTTACGCCAATCGCTTCGAAGTCGAAGCCCGCTTCTTCCGTGCAAGACGAAGAAGTAAAGATTCCTTCCTGGCTTGAACCACTTGCGCGCAATGCGGCCGCAACCGTGCCCGCGCCTCCGACAGTGGCCCTGCCAGCCGTGGAAGTCCCTATTTCCGCCGAAGCGCAAGTCGCGGGCGAATCGTACGATTTCGCAAGCCAGACCCAAACGGTTTCCGTTGCATCCAACGAAAGCGAAGCGCCCAGCTTTGGAGCGAGTTTTCTGGAGACGAGCGACATTGGTTCCGGTGAAGCTGGAACCAGCGGCAGCAACAAGGGTTTGTGGATCGGAGCCATTGCAGCTACCGTTCTGCTGGCGGCAGGCGGCGGTTGGTGGTACACGCAGCAGTCAGGACGCGCTTCAGTGAAAGCGGCTTCTGCTGCCGCGGTTTCTCAACCGATTGCGCAACCGAGCGGCGAACTACAGACACAATCTCTTGCTTCGACGTCCGCGCCTGCTGGTGGAAAGACGTATTCGAATTCAAGCCCTATCAATACGCAGCCTTCCAATGCAGGAAAGCCAACTCTTTCACCTGCCATGGATGTTCAAAAGATTCCCCAAGCTCACGATCCCATGAAGAGTGCGCCTGCTTCTGAAACATCGGGCCCTTCCGAACCGGTCGAGCAGACCCGGAAGCCCGCCTTCAATCAAATTCGCCTCGCCTCGCCGACGGTGAAGGGGGGTTCCAGTGCGAACGCTCCAAATGTAGGCGAACCCGGGATCGCAATGGAAAACAGTTCCGCCCCGTCTCCGGGCGCCGTAACCGGGGGACTTGTCGGTTCCCATGGCAGCCAGCCCACGGCTCCGGTTCCCGTTGGCGGAGAAGTAAAGGCAGCGCAGATGATTTCTTCCGTGCCTCCGGTCTATCCGCAGCTCGCGCGCAGCCAGCGAATTTCAGGCGACGTGAAGATTGACGCCCTGATTGATGACCATGGCCGGGTGACGGGAATGAAAGTTCTTTCCGGCCCGATAATGTTGCATCAGGCGGCGATGGACGCGCTGCACCAATGGAAATACCGGCCCGCGACTCTTAACGGCGAGCCCGTGTCCATGCACTTGACGGTCACTATCCAGTTCCGTCTGCAATAGCGCGAGTTGGCTAGCCCACATACATCAATTTACATTGTGAGGACGACGCGGAACTGTGCGTGCCCGCTGTTCATCCTTGCGTAGGCCTCCGCGGCTTTTTCCAGTGGATATTTCTCGATCATCGGCCGCACTCCGGTGAGCGCCGCAAAACGCATCGTGTCTTCTGAATCGGCCGCCGTGCCGGAAGCCCAGCCCTGCAAGCGCCTTTTGCCCATAAGCAAATTCATTGGTGAGATTTCGATATTGTCCGGACCTGCGCCCACAACGACCATGGACCCATTGCGGCCAAGGCCTGGGAAGATCTCGGACATGGACTTGGAACTCGGCGCCGTAGCGAGAATTACCTTTGCGCCGCCGAGTTTCTGCAACTCCGCCACTGCGTCGCTGTTCTTGCTATCAATATAAATGTGCGCGCCGAGTTTTTTTGCGAGCGCGCCGTTCTCCGGTCCACGTCCAACCGCGGCGACTTGATAGCCGAACTTGTTCGCAAACTGCACGCCCAAATGGCCTAGCCCGCCGATTCCTTGAACGGCGACAAGGTCGCCCGGTCCTGCTCCGCTGTGACGCAAAGCGTTGAACGTAGTGATTCCCGCGCACAGCAACGGTCCGGCCTCCGCCGCGTCCAATCCATCCGGAATGGCAGCAAGTCCTTCCGCCGCGGCCAGCATGTATTCCTGATAGCCGCCGTCGAAATGAATGCCCGTGATTTTTTCGTTCGAACAATTGATGAAATCCCCTTCGCGGCAAGCCGGGCAAGTAAAGTCGTGACTCCCGTGCCAGCCCACGCCAACTCGTTGCCCCTTTTTCCACGTGGTTACTCCCGGACCAGGCTCGTCTACAACTCCCGCCACCTCATGTCCCGGAACGCGCGGGTATTGAATGCCAGGAAAAAGCCCGTCTTTAACCATATGGTCGCTGAAACAAATGCCGCAGGCTTGCACCTTAATGCGCACGTACCCGGGGCCCGGCTGAGGAATTTCCCGCTCCACAATTTCAAAATCGCCGCCTGGTTTGGGCACCTGGACTACTTTCATTTTTGCCATCGGAAATCTCCGTTTCGAAAGAGGAGTGATGCGCTATTTCGATGCACCTGATCTCGGGCAGGGTACCAGAATGTTTTGAGAGTCGCTTCCCCCAAGCCTAAACCACAAACTTCTCCACGCAAGCAAACTGCGAAGTCTCCAATCGGTAATCGCGCGGCTTGCGGGGAACCAGAGCCTCTTCGTATACTGGCGGCCCGGCCAAATGGCAGGTGCGACGGGTGGGTAGCCCGCCGAACTCCACTGTTTGCGCCCCGAATCAAAATAGAATTTTCCGGCGACGCCACAGGCAGGTGCCGGAGTGTGAAGGAATCAAGGAGAGTCCCGCATGTCACAACCGCCGGCCCCGGAAGAGATGAATGTCTACCAAAACGCAGAAGCACGTTTTGAGGTAGCGGCGCAGAAGCTGGGTTTGGAGCAGGGAATTTATCGTTATCTGAAATATCCGAGCAAGGAAATCACGCTTTACATTCCGGTGGGATTGGACAACGGAACGCTCGAAGTTTTCATCGGCTATCGCGTCTTGCATTCCACGGTGCGTGGACCCGGCAAAGGCGGAATTCGTTTCGCACCGGACGTTTCGCTTGATGAAGTGCGCGCGCTTGCCACTTGGATGACGTGGAAGTGCGCAGTCGTGGACATTCCTTTCGGCGGAGCAAAAGGTGGGATCATTTGCGATCCCCGCAAAATGTCGCGAGGCGAATTGGAGCGCCTGACTCGCCGCTATACCGCCGAGCTCGTGGACTGGCTCGGGCCGGAGCGCGACATTCCCGCGCCGGACGTGGGCACGGGCGAACAAACGATGGCGTGGGTTATGGACACGTACTCCATGCATCATCGGCAAGCGACGACGGCGGTTGTCACAGGCAAGCCGATCGAACTCGGAGGTTCGCGCGGACGCCGCGAAGCAACCGGCCGCGGCGTGATGATCTGCTGCGATAAAGCCCTTGCGAAGCTTGGCATGAAAAAGGAAGGCTGCCGCGTCGTGATTCAGGGATTCGGCAACGTCGGCTCCATGGCCGCGGACCTCATGCAAAAAGCGGGCTACAAAATTATCGGTCTCGCGGACATCGGCGGCGGCCTCTACAACGAAAATGGATTCGACGTTCCCAAAGTGATTGATTGGGTTTACACGCAAAAGAAGTCGCTGCAGGATTATCCCGGTGGCGGAACGAAGATGACTTCCCGCGAAGTTCTTTTTCAGCCGTGCGAGGTACTGATTCCCGCGGCGATTGAGAATCAAATCACGGAAAAGAACGCGTCGCAGGTCCAAGCAAAAGTGATGTGCGAAGGCGCGAATGGCCCCACGACGTGGCAAGCCGACGCCATCATTGACGCCAAGGGCGTCTTTACAATTCCTGACATTCTCGGCAATGCTGGCGGCGTCACCGTCAGCTATTTCGAATGGGTGCAAGATCGCCAGGGCTTCTTCTGGCGCGAAAGCGAAGTGAACGAGCGATTGCTCGACGTCATGGAAAACGCATTCGATCAGGTTGTGAAGTACGCGGAAGCGCACAAGGTCAACAACCGCATCGCCGCTTACATGGTGGCCATTGACCGCGTAGCAAATGCATTGAAAATGCGCGGGATTTACGCTTAACTGAGGGCGCCCGAAACAGGTCACGCAACCGTCGCTGTCCTACGCTGCGTTGGGCAAAAAATAACTTGCAAACCGTCTTGCAGGGTGGATAATGCCCCGCGCGAGGAAGGAGTCCGCTCCGTGAACCCGGACCCTGTGTTGGCTGGCCACGCCAAAACCGAAGAGGAGCACCGCCGCGAGATTTGCGCCGTCGGTCGCTGGATGTACGACCGCGAATACATCGTAGCGTGCGAAGGCAACGTCTCTGTGCGTTTGAGCAACGGGCGCATCCTGGCTACGCCAACGTGCATGAACAAAGGCTGTCTTTCCTCTGAAGACATGGTCATCACGGACCTCGACGGCCACAAATGCGCCGGCGACCGAAAAATGTCGTCCGAAATCCTGATGCATTTGCTTTTTTATCGCATGAGGCCCGACGTGAACGCCGTTTGCCACGCGCATCCGATTACCTCCACAGGTTTCGCCAGCGCGGGGCGTTCGCTCGACCAGGCTTTGCTTCCTGAAGTAATCATTGGTCTCGGACAAGTGCCGCTCGTACGTTATGCAACGCCGGGAACTCCGGATCTCAGCCAGGCGATCGAACCTTATGTCGAAAGTTATGACGCGTTGCTGCTCGCGAATCACGGCGTCGTGACGTGCGGCCCTGATTTACTCACGGCGTTCTATCGCATGGAAACTGTGGAGCATTTTGCAAAGATTATGCTGGCCGCGGAAAATGCGGGAACGCCAACACTGCTCTCCGGCCGTGAAGTGGCGAAGTTGATGGCTGCACGGGCACGCTACGCCGTTGCACCTCCTCCGGGAGGAGCGTCGGAATTGCCGATTACCAGCGATAGCGAAGACGGCGTCGCCGACGAAATCACACTGAAGCGCGATGAACTCGATCACTTGATCGAAGAAGCGCTGCGCCAGGACCGCGCGAGACGCTAAGCGCACCGCTTTTTTTCTCCGCGACTCCTTACAATTTCAGGCATCGAAATAAAGGAATGGGAGGATCGGTAATGTCTGAAGAATTCAAGCCACGCCTGGACTACGCCAAATTTGCGCAAGAACCCCTGCGTTCCATGTATGCAATCGAACGCTATCTCCACAATAGCGGCATCGAACCCAAACTCCTTCATCTCATCAAGCTTCGCGCTTCGCAAATCAATGGATGCGCCTACTGTATTGACATGCATTCAAAAGATGCGCGTGCCCTTGGTGAAACCGAGCAGCGGGTTTACGGCCTCGATGCCTGGCGCGAAACTCCTTACTACACGGATCGCGAACGCGGCGCGCTCGAATGGACCGAAGCGGTCACGCTCGTTTCGCAGACGCACGTCCCCGATGACGTATATCAACGCGTTCGCGCGCAATACTCCGAAAAAGAAATCGTGGACTTGACGATCGCCGTCGGCATGATCAATATGTGGAACCGCGTCGCTATTTCTTTTCGCGCGGAGCCTGGCAAGTATCAGCCGCCGAAATCCACGGCGACGGCGAGCTAGTTCTATCTCCTGTTCGCAGTCGCTTGGCCCTCGCAACTTTCGCTTGTACAATTCCGCCTGAATAGAGAGTTCTGCATGACGGAGTTCTTGTGAGCGAAACACAACTATTTTTTGACGCTATTCGCGCAGGCGATCTCGCCGCTGTCCGCGCGCTGCTTGACCAGGATCCTGCTCTGCTTACGGCCAAAAACGCGCAATCGCAAAGCGCGGTTCTTTTTTCCATCTACAATCACCAAAAAGAAGTTCGTGACCTGCTTCTATCGCGGGGTGTACCGCTGGAATTGCACGAAGCTGCCGCAGCAGGAGACGTGGCTCGCGTCAAGGAATTGGTTGAAAAGGACGCGTCACTCGCGAAGGGCTTTTCGCCCGATGGATTTCCCATACTTGCCCTGGCTGCCGTGTTCGGACAATTTGAAGTCACGAAATATCTGCACGAAAAAGGAGGTGACGTGAACGCCGCCGCGACCAACGGCAGCGGCTACAACGCGCTGACAGGTGCCGTCACCAGCGGTCACACCAAAATTGTAAAGTGGCTCCTCGAAAACGGCGCAGACCCAAACTATCGCTACGCGAACAACTATTCCCCGCTCCTCAACGCCGCTGCAAACGGTCACCTGGAAATTTTGAAGCTGCTCATCGCTCATGGCGCCGACCTACACGCCAAAACCAACGACGGAAAAACCGCGCTCGCCTTCGCCGAAGAACGAAAACACGGAGCGGTCGCCGATTATCTGCGCGCAGCCGTTCGAGACGGTAAGTAGGGCGGTTTATTCCGGTGCGCTTTCACTTGCCCATGGAGCTGAGGGGAAGGTGTCCTTGCTACCTGAAAGGATTCTGGTGCGTAAGAACGCGATCAGAAAGATTCGCTGAGGGGCAGCTCTGGAAATCGCCGCTTCCATTCAGCCCGGGCTCCGCTGAGTTGCATCACCAGAGTCTCTTTCTTGTGCCGATCCGAAAGCGGTGTTCGCAAACTCTTGCACTTCGTGATAACCCTAAAACGCAGCAGTTCGGGATTTGACATTAGAGAAAGGCGCTGGCGCACAGATTCAATTTGCGATTCGCTGTTCCCAACTTCGGCGGTTTCGATCGCGATACTTGCCATGGCCGTCAAGCCGGTCTCCCTTCTCGTGGCGTGGAAGGGTTACCATTCAATACCGGCCGCAGATAGTAAGAGCGTATGCCTAACGTTTTATTGAATACATAGAGATAATTCCCCCGCGTCGTTGATATGACTGAACGAACCACGCAGCGCTGGTTTTCGGGGGAACATCCCAGGTTCCGCACGGTCTCTCTTGAAAAAACTATTTGGACTCAAGCACTTCGCGATGGTTGAGCTTCTGCGTGGGGCGGTTATCGTGGGGATACAGCCTAGTGATCGTAGCCAATTGCTCGTCGGAAAGGCTGGACGCGGATTTTAGAATGTACCAGGCAACTCCCTCTGTGCAGGGCGGCGTGGTGAGCGAGCCGCTATAGGTGTAGTAGCCGTGCTGGGACGGCATCAGGTCTTCGACATTTATGGAGACCGCAGAAATTTCAACCGTTTTGTCCTTCTCTGACGGAATGTTCTTCCAGAGAGTTTCCAAAAGGGGATTGGGAACGCCAGCCTTGAAAAGGATGGCCACAACGGCGAGGTGGCCGTCCGCGTCGGCGTGGACGAGGTGCCCAACCATATCGAAGCCCTTCCCAAGGATGTGCTCCTCGCTGGGATGGTGGAAATGAAATTGTTTGAGAGTATAGGTCTTGTTGCCGACTGTGAGCGTGCTGCCCGGCGCGTAATTGATCATGATGGTGTGGCCGTTGTTGATAATGCTGAGAGGGACGGCCTTGTAATCGAATTTGAGTTCAGGAAGGTCGGCGGGCTTGGCGTGCCTGATGTCGATAGGAGACTGGTTGTGGCCCACCTTGCAAGTGGCGAACGCAGGATCGAGCGAACCCCAGTGCTTTGGATCTTCCTGGCCTTCGTAGCTCCAATGAGGGGTGTGAGATTCTTGGGCGCGCGAGAGTGCGGGAGCAAGTGCAATACAGAATGCCGCGGCGAGGACGCATGTCTTCCTTGTTGTTAAGCGAAAAATCATTGAGACCTCCAAATGATAAGTCCCGGCGAATGGACAAGCAAACGACTAAACCCACATTTCCTTTTGAACTCTTCGTAACTCGCCAGAGTCGACTTCCTGCAGGCAAATAGGCTTATCTACTTTAACTTGTTATTTGAAAGGAGGTCCGATTTCTGTTTGAATAACGCCCACGGGAGTCGTCGTGAAAATATACAATGTCGCTGGGTATTTGATTATTCTCGCCTACATGCTGGCTTGCGCGTATTTCGCCCCAATTCATTTGGGACCGTGGATTGGAATGTTGATCGGCGGAGCTTATTTTATCTTTTGCTGGTTTTTTGGCGGGTTGTATTTGGCCGATGTTCTTCATTTGGGAATCGCTCACCGTTCGCTCGACTATAGGGAATGGTTCATAAAAGTCGTCGCTGTCGTGAATAACACCTTCGGGATCTATGTAAATCCGATCGCTTGGGTAAATCGCCATCGCTTGCATCATAAACATTCCGACCATCCTGGGGATCCCAATAAACTTTCAGACGACGGTTTTTGGCGAACCCTATATCTCTGCGTAATGCCGTATCAATGCAAAGAAAATTTGGCCGGGGACAAAATTTTGAAATCCTGGACTCTCCGGGTCGTTGCGAATCCGGCTTTCGCAATCCTCGCGCAAGCCTTTAGTTTTTATCTCTTATGGAAGCTGGGTGGAAGTCTGAAGTTTGCGCTGGTGATGTGGGTTGGAATGCGAATTTTTTCATTGTGGGTAAATATGATTCAAAACTATTGGACCCACACACGACAATTTGGATACCGGCGGTATCACGATGACGACGACAACGCCATGAATATTGGCGAGTGGCTGCCGGTAACGGCGACCTTTAGCGCATGCCTCCAGAATAATCATCACCACTATGAGGGTCTTTTGCGGCTAAGCCACGACAAATCTGAATACGACTTTGGATTTATAACGGTCAAAGTGATGAAATATTTGGGCCTGGTGAAGGCAACGAGAACGGGCGCAGAGATACCCAAAGACGTTCCACTGGACGCGCTAGGTTTTTAGGGCGTTTTTTTCTTTCCTATAAATGGTTCAATCGTTTGCCCAAGAAAGCTCGGCGAGATTTCTTCGCCGGCCAGACCGTAATTTTCCGGCCATTCCTCAGGAAAGTAATAAGTCCCAAAAATCTTATCAATCCACGGGAAATGAATCGCGAAGTTCTTGTCGATGGACTCTTTTTGAGACGTATGGTGCCAATGATGAAATCTGGGCATAACCAGGAATTTTTCGAGCCATTTCGCGTTGGGACCGAAATTGCAATGAGTCCAGGTGGCGTGAAGGGTGACAAAAATCAAATACGCCAGGATGATCGATTGCGAAAATCCAAGCATGAGAGGAACAAGGATAAATCCGCGCACAAGCGTGTCGTCCACAAAGTGGGAGCGTGACCCCGCGATCCAATCAAGCGCCTTGGAAGAATGGTGAATGGCATGAAAACGCCAGAGAAACGGCACCTTGTGCAAGGCCAGATGAATAAAATATTCGGCTATGTCCGCAACCACAACGGCCAAGAAAAATTGTAAAAGCCATGGCATTCGAGCGATGAATTGTTGAACAACCGGAACACCCAAATATTTGGTGGCCTGGGTAGCGGGCAGCAAAACCAGAAACGATAAAACCTGAATCGGCAGATGAGTGGACATGAAATAAACCACGTCCTGGGTCCACCCTTTTCTGAAGGTTCCTTGTTCTGGATACTGTGGCCAGAGTCTTTCAATTGGCACGTAGATAAGCGCCATCAACAACAAATCAAGCAAGAACCAGTCCATGCCGATGGTCATGCCATTGAGTTGGCTCCCATTAACTTTTGCGCTCGAGCCGCCCCAAGCTGTTGCAGCGATGGCGAGCAGCATTCCCGTTAACGCCAGAGTCTTTTTCTTGCGCAGCAGAGAAGAGATCACTCCAAATGCAACTGCCGCCACAATGAGGAATTGGACTAAGAGGCGGATCGCGTGCAGCGAGTAAAACGGACGGAATTCGGCGGAGGTTAGGAACTGGGGGAAATGCAGGCACAGAACGCCACCGAACGCGAGAAATCCAAAAAAGGCTGACAAAATCCCGCTCCACCAGCCCGTGCCAAAGCCAGTGGACTCGGCGTCGCCGAAGAATTCATTAATTTTTTGCTCGAACACGATGTCAAACCTGTCGCAGTGAAGGGCTTTCTATCCTCACGCACCGCCTGATCGTTCCCAAGGTGAGGGGTGCCACTAGTGAGAATTCTATACCGCGAATCGCAGCTTGTGCACGCGTGGTGCCTGATAAGTTCTGCCGAAATCGGACAAGTTAAATCGGCTGGGCCACCGTCAGTCCTGCTAAGGATTTGGAGTTACGATTACCGGCATGGACCTGAATTGGTGTTGCCCCGAGTTCAAGTCGCATGCTTCTCACTCCAGATGGAAAGGACGGCTTGCGAATGGTGCTGGTGTGGCGAGGGAGAAGACCATTTTCCTGCTACTTAGAATTTCGGTCCCACAGCAAAAAGCAATCAGAGTTTTCTGATGCTGCGATGGAAATCAAGTTCTGCCCATGGTGCGGGAACAACCTGAACCAACAGTATGGGTCGCCGCTTATCGAATGCACCCCTGCCAAAAGCCAGCGAGGCCGGCGTGAATAACTATTTCACGAAGCCCAAGCTGCCTTCTCTCCGAAAGGCTAACGAAAGTTCCACGCAAACCGCCCTAATTCCCGATAAACGCGGCAGCCGAAATCGTACAAGTGGAATCCGCCGCGAAAGCTGGCCAAGTACATGCCGGCTTCAATGGGTGGGCAGCCGGATCCGCGGAACGACGAAATTCAATTTCGCCTCTTTCAATATGACATTGCTATCGTGAAAGCGATGCACGCGGCAAACGTGCCCTTTCTTGCGGGTACAGATACGCCGAATCCATACACGTACCCCGGATTTAGTCTGCATGATGAGCTTGAACTTCTGGTGTCGGCCGGCTTTTCTCCTATGGAAGCACTGCAAACGGCGACACTGCGCGCCACGCAGTTTCTTGGAGTGGATCAGTTTCTTGGCTCCGTGGAGGAAGGTAAAATTGCGAATCTGTTTCTGCTTGATGCAAACTCGCTGGAAGACATTCGTAACACAAAAAAGATTCGAGGTGTTGTTCTTCGGGGCGATTTCTTGGACAGGGCCAAGTTAGATGTGTTGTTAGGTCGTCAGAAATTCCCCCTTCCTAAGAAGTGATCAATAGCGCGAAGCACCCCATCCACTAGGTTAACGCCGACCAAGTCCCGGTTGACGAGCTAACTGGACAAGTGGATTTCTGGCAAAAGCAGTTGTCCGGCACGACTTATCGGGACTTGAGCGCTTGCGTCGGAAATTGTGTTTGGTCACAATCACGGCTTTGCACTTGCAGCGCTTCGGGAGATGTTTCAGAAAGGTCCTAGTGACACGCGTTCGCTTGAACCGAGGACACGGCCGAGGTACGGTTTTACTCGCGCCGAAGCCGATGAACATTTCAGAATATCAGTGCCGCAAGCAAGGCTGTTACGAGCGCACAAAGCGTTATCGCCGTCAGCAGTGATGATTGGCTGGGGCGAACCCCGTGGATGACATGATTCTGGAAAATCATCGTTCTCCTTGACAGACGGAATCCAGAAGTAATTGCTTCACGCTACATATCCGGGGAGTCTGATTTGAACACTAATATCCCGGACTGCCCGATGTCGTTGCCCTTGAGCATGTACTGAGTTGTTTTCGAGCAACGACGCAGCCACTCTGAGCTAGGCACTATGGTCCAGAAAGGGAGACGCCGAAATGGATGTAGGAGACCGACTCAAACAGTTTAGAGAATTGCGTGGCCTGTCCCAAGGCAAGATTGAAGAACGCACAGGGCTGCTTCGTTGCTACATCTCGCGGGTGGAGAACGGACACACTGTCCCCTCCGTCGGGACTCTTGAGAAGTTTGCACGTGCTTTAGACATGCCCTTGTATCAACTTCTCTACGAGGGAGAAAAGCCGCCCAAATCGCTCAAAACACAGGCGCAGGAGATAGATGATTGGGCGTCTCGGGGAAAGGGCAGACGCATCTTTTCAAAACTACAAAACGCACTTCAGAAAATGTCCGAATCAGACAGAGCCTTGCTGCTTTACATTGCCGCCAAGATGGTTGGCAAACCGCGTTAGTCCTGATTAACGCCGGAATCGTACAAGTGGAATCCGCAGCGAAAGCTGGCCAAGCACATGTCCGGTTTGGCGACTTATCAGGACTCGACTGAAAACACTGAGAAAATTCGGTACGGCCCGGGCTCACTGTTGTTGAAGACCCCATCCTCCAAGTACTTCTCAGCGTCACTAGATGAGTCAAGCAAGCAATGGGGATTTGTCGGAATTTCCTCCGCAAGATGATTGCATGAAAGGGGCGAGCACTCGGGCAGGTTCTTGCTTGAAAACGTAACCACATCGAAGCCTTCTAGGTGTTTGTCAATCGGGACCAGCACATTCGTTCCGAAAGATGGATCTGGCCCATATGGACGCCAGGTAGTGCCGTCAAATTCGTTCTCGTACACTTCGTAATAAAACAGGGTTGTTCCCGCAAGGTTAATGGAGTGTTCTCGCGCGACGTCTTTGATTATTTCCGGCGAGTCGAACAACCAAAATCCATTATGCTTCCAGAAATCAACATAATCCGCAAAATCCTCAGACGTGCAGCCACTCACTGAGTGGATGTCGGTGACCTGCTGAGCCTTGAGCCAATCTGGTTTTGTGGAAATTCGCTTTGCCAAATAACCGGCCGGAATCATAAGGTCCAGTTTACATGGGGACTGGGAGGAACATGTCCGGTTTGGCGACCTTAACCAGGCACTTGAAAGGTAGGTTTGACGGGGGCATGTTGCTTAGGTTCGGAATCAAGTGTATTTTGTGATTGTCCAGAAGTCCAAAAAAGCGAAAAACTGTGTCCGAATAGGTGAATTTATGAAACGTCGCGAGTTCCTGCGCTCCGCAAGTGTTGTGTCAGCAGCTAGAGCGTTTCCCAAGCCAGTTCGCCTGTTCGCGGGGGCAGTGCCTGACGCGTGGCGCTCGTTCGAAGTGACGACAAGCGTCCAAGTTCTGAAGCCATCCGGAATGACACGGATATGGGTGCCCGCGGCCCTCGTCAATCCAACACCCTTCCAGAGGACACTCGCTAATGAGTTCAAGACTGAGGGTGGCACCGCGAAGATTGTCGAAAGCAAGGCCGACGCCCTGGGAATCGTCGCAGCAGAATTCCCGGTGGGGGCGAAGCCGATCCTTACAGTCACGAGCCGGATCGCAACCAAGAATCATGCGGCGGACCTCTCCGCGGCCGGCAATGCACCGAAGAGTGATAAAGAGGACTTGGAACATTTTCTGCGGCCGACGAAGCTAATGCCTACGGACGGAATCGTAAAAACGACGGCGATCGAAATCACAAAGGGCGCAAAGACGGATGTGGAAAAGGCGCGTGCGATCTACGAGTGGATCGTGGCGAACACGTTCCGGAATCCGAAAACTCAGGGCTGCGGGCTGGGCGACATCCGCTTTATGCTGGAAACCAAAGATTTGGGTGGGAAGTGTGCCGACCTGAATGCGCTGTTTGTCGGGCTCGCGCGTGCAGCGGGTCTTCCGGCACGCGACGTGTACGGTATACGCGTCGCCAAGTCAGACCTGGGATATAAGAGCCTTGGCCCTTCGACAGAGATCGTGACGAAGGCGCAGCATTGCCGTGCTGAGGTGTATCTCGACGACTACGGCTGGGTGCCGGTTGATCCTGCGGATGTACGGAAAGTAGTGTTGGAAGAACCGCCGGGAAATCTTCCCTTGGACGACGACATGGTGAAAAAAGCCCGTTTGCGGCTATTCGGGTCGTGGGAGATGAACTGGATGGCATACAACTTCGCGCACGATGTGGTGCTACCGGGATCGAACGGTGCGCCAATTGGATTTCTGATGTACCCGCAGGCGGAAACGGCCGACGGTCGGCTCGACTCCCTCGATCCGGACGGCTTCAAATATGAGATCAAATCGAGAGAGATCACAGCGGCAATAAGCTAACGTAAACAACCGACAAGCGGAAAGCTGCCAACCCGTCTGTAGCTTCACTACCGCGTTGACCTCGTGCCTGACGCACTAACCGTCCAAGTTCAATTTCGACGCAGGGAACTTTACGGGTTACCCGACTCTAACCGAGCAAGTGGAATCGCTTTCGAGCTGGCTATGATCCAGGCACAATATTGTCGATGTGATTAAGCTAACCACATCTATGGTTTTCCGGTTGACCAGGACTCAGCTTTCTTGGTCTATGAAGGAACTGCGTGACCGAGGCAGCATAAGAAATCTGAGTGTCAGCTTTCGCATGCACGCCCGGTCATGATGATCTATACGCGGCCTGAGGGAAGGGCCGTTCGCCTCGATCACTCCTCGTCGCCATCATCGTGATCGTCGTGATCGTCGCCGTCGACTGGGCGCAGGAAATGGCCGAAGACCCACTGGGCCACGTGCCGACCCTGTTTCCGGGCCTGCACGTCGGCAGGACGGAAGTGGATGCCTTCCCAGATGCGCGCATTCACCACGTCATGAGCCACATCCGAGAACCGGTGATAGTCGAGCGTCTGCACGGGCGCTGTGGCGTTTGTGGTGTGCAGAGTGAAGTCCATTTCGTCGGTGCCGAAGAAGAGCGCGAGGCTGCGGGTCGCGGCGCCGGTGACGTTGTTGGCTCCCGAAGTGTATTCGGGATAGTTCGGGGTGTTGATGAGTGGCTGCCAATCCGGGTCGCCGATGGTGTCCGGGTTGCCGTCGTTGTCACCTTCTTGAATGGCCGTGACTGGTCGCCAGTAAACGAAGTGGCGCTTGCTGTCCCAAGCGGTGATGATCGCATCAGCTATTGCCAGATTGACCAGCACGAAGAGACGCGCGCTGTCATCGATGCTGGAGAGACGGGCGTTCGCGACATCTCGCGCCACCTGGTTGTAGTTCGCGAGGAAATTGGTATTGAAGAACAAGGCCAGGTTGGTTTGGTCCGTGGTGCGAGCACTGTTGAAGCGCGCACCCAGGGCCTTGACCTCGTTATAGGCCGTAGCATATCGATGGCTTGTCAAGGGCGGGGGCGGGACCGGACGAAACTGGGAAGGGCTCTTCAAGGTGAACGGAGTGACCGTCGCGAGCCATGGCGCCAACATTGGAGAAAACGGCGCCGGAGGTCCCGGTTGAAACGACGGAGTTGGCCGCCACTCGCCGGGAGCGTTGCCACCCGTGAAAGGTGGCGGTGGGGGCGATGGGAAGCTGCCATCGTTGGCCCGCAAGGCAATGATGCCAGCCGCAGCCGCGGCACCAACGGCGACACCGGGATCGCTTTCCGAGAGACTGTGCGCGGCCAGATAGGCGTGATAGGTCACGTCGAGAGTCCCGGTGAGAGAGGGAAATCGATTGACGAGCACGTCGTGAGCGGCCTTGGCGACAGCTGCGGCAGTCGAGCCGGAAGCTCCAGGGACGTGTACGGCGTAAGGTCGGAACCGGCCGGTGATCGACTCAACGGCGTCATAAACGGCGGCCTGGACCATCGCGCTGTCAAGCGTCGCGGTCGCGCCGGGATGGACGGGCGGGCTTGCGCACGGCGCGGCGGGACACGGCGCGTTGGAGATTATTTGTATGGCGATCGCATTCCAATCTGTTACGGCGTCGGCTCGTACGACTGACGACATCGCGAGGGCCATCGCTAAGCCAAGTAGGAGCACACAAAATCTTTTCAGTAGTCGCATTCCTGTTTCCTCTCTCTAGAAGGTTCCTATGGGTGGGCCGAAGCAAGCTGGGGCAAAGTAACAGACGACGGAGTCAGCGGGGTTGCGCGTCAGGGACCTGGAAAGGGAATGGACAGCTCCGTACCTGGGTCGCACCTGTTTGCTTGATGGAACATACGCCCTGATATTGGCGAAGTAAAGTTATGATTTCTAAAGATAGATACTCCCAAAGTCCCGCTCTGGGATGAGCTGCCGGGGATTCCTTTGATGTAACCTTTCGAGTGTTCGCCCGTAACCTGTGTGGCAATCAAGAATGACGGACATCGAGAACCTCTACAAACGCTATGCCGGCGATGTCCGCCGATTTGCGCTGTATTTGTGCGGCGATGTGGTGATGGCGGATGAAATTACCTCGGACACGTTTGTGCGCGCGTGGATGGCGGCTGACCGCATTCGCCAGCCGACGTTGAAAAGCTATCTTTTCGCCATTACACGAAACGCGTATACCGATATGCTGCGACGGGCCGCGCGCCACACGCAGCTCGACGAGAATATGCCTGATACGCGGATCAGCGCGCAGACGCAAATGGAGGAGAGCGCGGAAGTGAGCGCGGTGCTTGCGGCGTTGCAGCAACTGCCAGAGATGGACCGCACGGTGCTGCTGATGCGCGCGCTTAACGAAATGCCATACGAGGAAATCGCGGAGACGCTAGGAATCCCGGTGGTCGCCGCAAGAGTGAAGGTTCATCGAGCAAGATTGAAGCTGATGCAAACAAGGCAGGCATGGCGGGAGGCCGTTCCCGCCGCAGGAGCAAAACCATGAACGTCACGCGCGAAGTGGTCACGGATTTGTTGCCAATTTATTTTTCGGGCGAGGCCAGCGGGGATACGAAGGTGCTGGTCGAGGACTACTTTCGTCAGGATCCCGACTTCGAACGCATTGCGCGCAGCGCGGCGACGCCGCTCGAAACTTTGCGGGCCGCCAGGCCCATCGCGGCCGGCCCGGAAAAGGAGAAACGCGACCTGGAGAGCATCCGTTGGGGATTGCGGCGGCGTCAGTGGTTGTTCGCTGGGAGCCTGTTCCTCACGCTCTTCCCGCTGTCATACTATTTCACCTTCACCCATGGCCATCTCGTCTCGCTGACGGTTCGCGACGCCCTTTGGAACGCGGCGTTTCACTGGAGCCTGGCGGTGCCCTTCTGGTTCCTCTATTTCGCGCGCCTGCGACGGCGCACAGTCTCCTTGGTAGTTGCGATCTCTTTTACGCTGATCCCCACTCCCTTCGTCTTGCACTCTTTGCTCGCCGGCGAGCCAGTCGTACAGTTCGCGATCTTCTGGGTTTGGGCGGCAGTCGCATGGATGGGGTATTTCTGGCAACGCCCTTGTTAGCACTATTTGACGCGTGGCGCATCCTTAACAGGCCGAGACATCTCCGAGTGGCCTAGCTAAGTCTTGGTAAACGCCGAAATCGTACAAGTGGAATCCGTCGTCGGACTTGTCCGGTTTGGCTAACCGGGCACTTGGGCGCAGACAGGGGCACGAAAGACAAACTTCACTTTAGACGGACCTGAATCTGAATCTTGTTACTGCGAAACTCGCCGTCATCAAATGTGAGTAGCGGCAAACCGAAACTCTCTTCCTTTGGATAATTGCTTTGATATAAAACCTGAAGGTAATAGACACCGGGGCTCAGAGCGTAGTGAGAAAGGTGAAAGAGCATGCGCGTACCGAAGAAATATCCAGGAGCCAAACCTACTAGCTGAGATTTGTCATACATGGGCGGCGGAGGAAGGGGAATGATTGGCTTCCTTGCGTGCACAGCATGCCCTTTTTCGTCGGTAAGTATGAATCCAATACCTGCCCAGCCCCACTCCAGCGTCCCGTAGATGAAGACATCAGAAGAGCCGCGATTTTCCAGACTGACCGTCAGATTTAGGGTGTTGCCTTGCACCACTGACTGCTTGTCTGCGGTACAGGACACGGCGAGCACTGGCCTTTCTGATTGCTGAGCCAACAATGAGGAGACTGCGATTAGCGCGAAAAGTAGAATGCAAACGAAACGTCCCATGCCCGCCTCCACTGCCCAATCGATACCTTGGGACATTGTAAGCCTTCATCCTATTGTGTAGTGCCTGGTAAACGCGGAACCGCACAAGTGAAATTGCTGGCCTTGGCACATCTCCGGTAAGGCGACTAATCAGGAGTTGATCGCAAAATGCACACTGAACGATGCGTTGTGGAAAAAGCCTGATGGCACTCTTTCAAGGCAAATTGGTGACAATCTCCGCTTAGGTCAGGCATTTCGGTTGGAAACTCCTGTCCTATAGCCCAAGCGGTGCACACGAGTCTCATAAGGGCCTCTGGATAAGGCTTATTGTTTTGCTCGGCCATGCTCGGATAAAAATTCACCACTCTCGTTTTTTGGTTCCGAGTGCCCCTTGGAATCGTGAAATCTAATGTCCAGTAGAAGTCAATTGGAGTATATGTGCTCCTAAAGTTTTGAGAAAGCTCGGCCACATCGTCTCGCGCCAGAACTTTCACGGTCGCATCAAAGTCTCCTTCGGAAATATGCGCTCGCGAGACGCTTTCTCTTTTCAGTTCTTGATTTCTTTTAGGATGGAATTCAACTGAGCGATCAGAGAAAATGCGGAGATAAACGAACTGATTGGTTCCCCCGACTCCGGAGTCAGTTTGCAGAACTTCAAGTAGTAATTGCTTTGGAGACTGTCTATTCGCAGCGTCTGAAGCGATTCCCTCATTGCGTTGTTGAGAGAAGCACGAAGCCACCAGAACTAGGAATCCGAGCACGACCAACGGAAACGAACGCATCGCCCACCCTCAGCAGCGTACTGGATCGAACTTTACCGGTAAGCCGAAGGCCAAAAACCCGAAAGCCTTTGCGAGAGCTCTCATGATGACGACCTTCTTGATCTAAAGTTAGCACAAGCGATAAATGGGTTGACAAGGTTCACGGCAAGGAGGGACGCTTCGAGTGTCGGGACAATCCCTGCTCTGCCTCGGCGTCGTTGGTTCGATCCGGCTTTTTAACTGCGCCATGTTCAAGACAATTGTCCCGATACTTTCTGTCCTGTTTTTTCCCCTCTTCCCGGCTCCTGCGCAAACGCAGTGCAATGACCAACTGTGTCGAAATCTGCAGGCCATACTTGATGAGGCGGTAATTGACTTTAGGGGATATCGAGCGAACAGGACCTCGGGTCCTGACGTCTCGATCGAGGGAACGGCTGTCCCATGTCAAGTATCGCTTTGGGTAAACAATGTACCGATGTATATCTGCTACGCCAAAGTTCCAAATGCGGATTCGCAAAAATGGTATGCCAAAACACTCCAGGTGCTACAAGGTCTCAACCCAACATGGAAGTTCCAAATCAGTTCCTCGGGTGAAGATCACTATGTGGATGCAGGCCCGCCAAATTGCGAGATTCCGCCCAATGACGGGCCACGCCGCGGCCAATGTCCACTTCACCTGCAAACGATGGAACAAAGCGACGGAACATCGAAGCTATATCTTTGGATGAACTCAATTTCCTCGCCTTATCTTCTGAAGCCGCCACCGCCCCCTCCTTCGAAGGCAGTTTCATCCGACGTCAATCCGACTGCCGCTCCAGCAACCGCTTCTGGTTGTGATGATTTCTGCCAGAACCTAAAAAAGGTGTTTGAGGCCCGTGTCGGGGCTTTTGCGGGTATCCGCACTACCAAAGGAAATGACGGGACGACTGAGGTAACTGTAAGACTCGCAGGAGCGAAGCAGTGCACTGTCAAGGAAGTTCCAGGGTCTCAATCCAGCGGTCTTGGAACTCAGTTCGTTTGCTATTGGCGAGAAAATTCCGATTCTGCAGCCGAGACAAGATTCCGCGATCTGATCTCCCGCCTTCAGATTTTGATCCCCTCGAATTGGTCAACTCATCGGGAAAATGAATTGGATGATTCCACGGGCGCGGAGATCACGGCCTGGTATGCGATCGAGCCAGGTGGCAAACATGATGTTCGCGTGTATGTTTCGGTGGAATCCGTCGGCCTCCATGTCACGACGTGGAACTAGCGTATCGTTACACAAATAAGTGACACTGCGCTGCAAAGAGAAAAAGAGCGTACGCTTCCGAGGAAAGGTTCAATGTAACGACCAAAGTTGGTCGGGAACGAAGGCCGCGAACGCGCGCTGTCAGGGTGTATCACCTTTCCCCGTCTGTAACCTTGACCCGCAAACATGTTGAGAGGCGAAGAAATGGCAGCACTGAGACCGAGTGGGTCCTGATTAACGCCGAAATCATACAAGTGGAATCCGCCGCGAAAGCTGGCCAACCACTTGTCCGGTTTGTCGTGTCGGTTCAAACGGTCGATGCAACACCATCTGGTATAAAGCTGTTTTCAAAGGTGGTGTTTATGAAACAAGGGAAACGGTTTGGGCTTTCAGCGG
>Ga0210406_10000497_pt1 | contig 52946 bp, 38 predicted proteins | sample IncBWC30MmetaG_FD_155454 | JGI IMG/M metagenome (GOLD analysis project Ga0210406, IMG submission 155454) | Forest soil microbial communities from Barre Woods Harvard Forest LTER site, Petersham, Massachusetts, United States - Inc-BW-C-30-M | ecosystem: Environmental > Terrestrial > Soil >...
AGTGGCAAAAAGCTACCGAGGCGGCCAAGGAAGCAACCCAGAAACTACCTAATGACCGCGGCCTGAAGATGGTGTACGCAGCTCAGCTCGCCGACATGGGTCAGCCCGACGCAGGCCTGGAACAGGTGAAATCTCTGCTCGATGGCAGCGCGCAAGATCGCGACGTATACGTTAGTCTGGCTCAGATGTACAGCCGCCAGAAGCGTTGGCCAGATGCCGAAGCCGCTCTCGACAAGGCCGCCAAGCTTTCCACCAAGGATGAAGACAAGGAATACGTGGAGTTCCTGCGCGGTTCCACTTACGAGCGGCAGAAGAAATACGAGCAGGCGGAAGAAGTGTTTCGCAAAGTGCTGGCCGCCGATCCTCAGAACGCCGCCGTACTCAATTATCTCGGATACATGCTAGCCGACCGCGGCTCCAAACTTGACGAAGCGCTCATTATGATCAAGAAAGCCGTCGAACTCGAACCGGCGAACGGCGCGTATCTCGATTCGCTGGGCTGGGCCTACTTCAGGCTAGGGAAGTACGAACTGGCGGAAGATAATCTCATGAAAGCGTCTCAGCATATGGGGATGGATCCGACGGTACAGGATCACCTCGGGGATCTATATCAAAAGACCGGTCGTTTGAAGCTGGCTGCTGCGCACTGGGAACGGGCCGTTAATGAGTGGAACAAAACTGTCCCCGCGGAGGTCGACACCGACAACTTAGGCCAAGTAACCCAGAAGCTCGAGTCGGCGAAAATGAAATTAGCGAAAGAAGAGCCGGGGAATAAGTAATTCACAGCAATTAGCGCTTAGCTCGGCTGCCAGATGCTAACTGATCGCTAACTGCTGCTTCTGTTAAACTTTCTTCATGCTCGCCGACTACGCGGTGCGGGTGGAGCAATCCCGCGGACGCCGTTATCCCGAGCCTCAGCATCCTTACCGCGACGACTTTCAGCGCGACCGTGATCGCGTCATCCACTCCAGGGCTTTTCGCCGCCTCGAAGCCAAAACCCAGGTCTTCACCCGCCGTTACTCCGACCATTTTCGCAATCGTCTTACCCATACCATCGAGGTCGCACAGATCGCCCGAACCATCGCTGCTCAACTGGGTCTTAATGTCGATCTGGTTGAGGCCCTCGCCCTGGTGCATGACGTTGGCCATCCGCCATTCGGCCATGCCGGCGAGAAGGCCCTCGACACTGCCATGCGCGAGCACGGCTTCCTCTTCGACCACAACCTGCACGCTCTGCGTATCGTCGAGGACTTCGAACTGCGCTACGCCGCGTTCCGCGGACTCAACCTGACCTTCGAAGTACGTGAAGGCATCATCAAGCATTCTCACGATTATGCCGTCGACCAATTTCCCGAACTCGCCGAATACCTGCTCGATCTTCGTCCGCCGCTCGAAGCGCAGCTCATCGATGTCGCCGATGAAATCGCGTACAGCACCGCTGACCTCGACGACGGTTACGAATCTCACCTGCTTACGCTCGAGCAAGTCCGCAGCGGCGTACCAATCTTCGATCGCTTTTACAGCGAAGCCGAATCGACGTATCCGGAGGCGATCGAAAAGCTGAAATTCAACGAGGCGCTCAAATGCATCCTCAATCGCTGGGTCGGCGATCTGATCGAAAACACCAAAGAAACAATCCGGCAGGCGGCTGTCAACAGTATTGAGGAGGTACGCTCGTACGCTGATCGGCTCGCCACCCTAAGCACGCCAATCGAACAGGAACGGCGGGACGCGAAAGATTTCCTGTACAAGAATCTTTATTTCAGCGCCAGCCTCAACCCGGAAAAGATCGATGCTGAGCGTGTGATCAGCGAACTATTCCATTTCTGGATGGCGAAGCCAGAAAATCTTCCGTCCAGCTACCGGGAAAAAGCCGCGGCAGAACCGCTGCCACGAATCATCTGCGACTACATTGCTGGCATGACGGACAACTACATCTACGAGCAGCACGAGAAGCAATGTGGGCGCCGATAATCAGCAAAGGTGAAACGTTTTGCGACGGATTGCACGGACAACCGATTTTTTGGGGCAACCTCTCCCCAAGAACTACGCTCTTTGGTTCGTTTTAGGCATCTAAGCTCCCGTGCTGCTTGAATCTCGGCAACGCAGTTTTTATACCAGCTTTGCCAAAATTACTCTGGAAGCGGACTATTATTTCCGCTTTGCAGGCTGTGAAACTAGAATGTTATTGCAAGCCAAGGAGTTAGCGTTCCCGTAGTTTGGCAATCGACCTGTTATAGAGAGCTGTGGAGCCAGAGTCAAAACGGCTACCGATATCCCAAGTTTCAGATGCCGCCCATTAAGGCGTGCTAGAGTGGAGCTCCCAGACGCTCCCTCCCTCGGAGGAAGTTGAAAATGAAGAACCGTGTGCTTGTAGCGCTAATCGTCTCCGTCGTGTTCGCTCTGCCAGCCTTTGCGCAGACCGGCTCGACCTCGCAGGATCAACCCGCTGCCAGCCAGCCAACGCAGACTGCGCCGGCCCAGAGTGCCACTACTGCTTCGTCCAGCACCGACCAGAGCTCTTCCATGTCGTCATCGCAGACTGTCGGTGCCACTGGCAAACAGCCTTTGCAGCCCGAGACGCGCCAAGGTTTCTGGGGCAAGGTGAATCCTTTCGCCCGGAAGAAGTATGTGCAGCGTCAGACTCAGCCCATCCGCGATCGTGTCAATGAACTCGACGAGCTCACCGCGAGCAATAGCAAGATGATCAAGGACGTGGATTCGCGCGCCCAGCAAGGTATCCAGCTTGCGTCCGCCAAGGCCAATGAAGCCGACCAGCACGCCATGGATGCGGGTAACAGAGCGCAGGCGGCCCAGGACACAGCAACCCAGGCCAACACTCGCCTCTCCACGGTTGAACAAGTCGTCGGCAACATTGATCAATATAAGGCCACGACTCAGACCGAGATTCGCTTCCGTCCCGGCCAGAGCGTCTTGAGCCAGAACGCAAAGACTGCCCTCGATGAGATGGCCACTCCGCTAAAGAGTCAGCGCGGCTACATCATCGAAGTCCAAGGTTTCTCTTCCGGACATGGCCAGACCGCTATTGCCACCTCGCAGAAGATGGCAGATTCAGTCGTTCGGTATCTGGTGCTTAATCATGACATTCCGGTCTACCGGATTTACGTGGTAGGCATGGGCAATGCTCCGGTTCCGAGCGCCAGCACCGAGGAACAGCCCAAGACCAAGCGAACCAGCGGTGGTCGGGTAGAAATCAGCCTCCTGAAGAACGATCTGGAACAGCTGGCTTCGACTTCGAACACGCCTGCCCAAGCGCCGGCTAAGTAGTTTTTCGGACGAACGGGCGCCACGCCCGGACGCCCTCCCCCAAGAAAAACCTCCTGCACAAGCAGGAGGTTTTTCTGTTGCAGAGAAAAAAGAGACGGCGACCGCGAGGTTTTACGTAGACCCGGACGCCCTCGTCCGGCCGAGCAAAGCCCGGCAGGATCCCGACCTTTTTTGGCAGGTAAAGAGGTAGCAAGCTACGTTTCTAAGGGGAACGTAATACTGTAGAGACGTTGCTTGCAACGTCTCCGTTTGGACTCTTTCCGCTTACACCACGCCAGCAGTTTCCTGCTTCATCTTCTCGGCCTGATAGTGAGTAGTCAATGCCTCGATCAGCGGCTGCAGCTTCCCATCCATAACTTCCTGCAACTGATGCACGGTCAAACCAATGCGGTGATCGGTAACGCGATTCTGCGGAAAGTTGTAAGTCCGGATCTTCTCGCTGCGATCTCCTGAACCCACCATCGCCTTGCGTTCTTTTGCCAAAGCGTCCTGCTGCTTCTGCATCTCCATCTCGTAAAGCCGCGAGCGCAAAACCCGCATGCCTTTTTCGCGGTTCTTGATCTGCGATTTTTCATCCTGACAGCTGACAACCGTATTGGTCGGAATATGCGTAATGCGTACTGCGGAGTAAGTAGTGTTCACGGATTGTCCACCCGGCCCTGATGAGCAGAAGGTATCGATTCGCAGGTCCTTGGCCTCAATCTTGACATCCACATCCTCAGCCTCCGGCAAGACCGCGACGGTGACCGCCGAAGTGTGAATCCGGCCCTGCTGCTCTGTCGCCGGAACGCGCTGCACCCGATGCACGCCACTCTCATATTTCAAGCGCGAAAAAACCCGCTGCCCTTCAATCAGCGCGATGACTTCTTTTAGGCCACCGGCCGAAGATTCGGAGGTCGAAAGCACTTCCACCTTCCATCCCAGAGTCTCCGCATAACGCGTGTACATGCGAAACATCTCCGACGCGAACAAAGTGGCCTCGTCACCGCCAGTGCCCGCGCGGATTTCCAGAATGACATCCTTCTCATCATTGGGATCCTTGGGCAAAAGCAGGACCTTAAGCTCGTCTTCCACAGCACCGACTCGGGCCTCGAGTTTGTCCAACTCCTCCTGCGCGTAGGCCCGCATTTCAGGATCTTTCTCATCGGCGAGCATGGTCCGGCTCTCTGCAATGCCCCGCTTCAAGTCTTTGTATTCGCGGTACCGCTCCACGATAAGACTGATTTCACTATGTGCTTTCGCAGTCTTCTGATATCTCGCCGAGTCATTCGTAATCTCGGGCGACGCCAGCGCTTGCGTCAGTTCCTCATACCGCGCCTCAATTTGATCGAGCCGTTCAAACATAAGATTTCCCCGTAGAAACGTAGCTTGCTACGTTTCGGCTGCGCGAAGGGCACCGAAATTCAAGCGCCCTGCATATTCTAGTTGTAGAAATGATGATCGGGTAGAAAGAGTTTCGCGGCAGCGCCGCTAGGCAATGACCAGCTCGCCACCACGCTGCTTCTCGAGCGCCATAGCATGGTCCAGCGCCACGATGGCGCATTCCGCCTGCTCATCCGAAGGAGGTTTGGTAGTGATGCGCTGCATCCACAGGCCCGGCGTAGTCATGAGGGCAAACAGCGACCCGCGATGCTTGGCTGCAAAACGAATGATCTCGTAAGACAATCCTGTAATCACCGGCAGCAACGCAATCCGAACTGCAAACCGCGCCCAGAAGGTCGTGACCGGGACCAGCATGTAAACAAAAATCGAGATGATCATCACCGTCATCAAGAAACTGGTTCCGCAGCGCGGATGATACGTCGAGTATCTCTGCACTGCAGCTGTATCCAGCGGGTCGCCATTCTCGAAAGCGAAAACCGTTTTGTGCTCGGCGCCGTGATATTCATACACTCGCCGAATATCTTTCCACAGCGAAGTGCCCCAAATAAACAACAGAAACAGGACAAGGCGAATAATGCCATCCACGAGATTGAAAACAACCTGCTCACCGAAAACGGGGTTCACACGTTTGAGTTCGGTGGTCGCCAGCAAAGGCAGAAACTTATACATGAAAATGAAGAAGCCAACGGAAAACACAATGTTAACGGCAGCAATCCACCCGCTGATTTCCAGCTTTTTCTTCTCCGGTTCACCGGGAGCGGACGCAGGCTGCAACTCGTCGAGGGCAACATTGGCCGAAAACTTCAGCGCCCGAAAACCGAGCGTCATGGCATGTCCCAAGGTGATAACGCCGCGCATAACGGGCCAACCCATCCACTTGTGCTTTTCAGAAAGTCGTTCCAGCGGTTCGCTGTGAGTCGAAACCTCGCCCGAAGGCTTGCGGCAGGCAATGGCCCAGGCATGCGGCGAACGCATCATAACGCCTTCAAGGACGGCTTGGCCGCCGACAAGGGTCTCCTCGCCGCCCTCGAGCGCAGGCAGAAGCTGGATAGCTACAAAGAACCGCCACAATGTCCGCAAAAATCGCATGGTGATTGGATGATCTTTCGGGCGACGAAGTATCAGCTGTAAGAGTATCACAGCCGCAGTTGATTTAGGATGGGCTGACCGAGGCGGTAAGTGGAAGGTTCAAAGAGACTTACAACGCCGTGATTGTGCCAAAATTGTTGAGGATGGGTCGGGGCCTGTCCTGAGCGAAGTCGAAGGAACCCGTTCAGTCGAGCGCAGCTCGGCACTTCGGGCAAGGCAGGTTCAGGAACGAGCATCCGCCATGCGCAAGTTCGCTGAAGCCTGCGAGCAGATCGCAGGCACGACCAAAAAGCTCGAAAAAATCGCGATCGTCGCCGACTACCTGAAGTCGAGCCAGCCGGAGGAAGCCTCCGTCGCGGCAGTTTTTCTCTCCGGCAAACCCTTCCCCATGTGGGAGGAGACCACGCTGCAAGTTGGGGGAAGACTGCTATGGCAAGTGGTCGAGGAGCTGTCGGGAAGGAGCGAACAAGAACTCACCGCCGCCTACCGCAAACACGGAGACCTGGGCGCAGCAGCCGCAGAAGTTCTGTCCGGGGGCCGCGTGGGGACGGGCGGTCCAGGCCGACGAAACCTCGGCACTGTGGAAGATCATGAAGAGCGAAACCTCGTAAGCGACTCCGGCCCTAGCCCGCGAGCAGTACAAACCACATTTCGAAAGATAGGGGCGGCCCGGGGCTCAAACGCAAAAGCGATCCTCCTCCGCGAAGTGCTCTCGCAAGTGGCCCCACTCGAGGCCAAATATATAGTCAAAATCATCACCGGAGATCTGCGCATCGGCCTGAAAGAAAGCTTGGTCGAAGAAGCCATCGCTAAAGCGTACAGCTGCAAACCAACCGAAGTGCAGCGCGCCAACATGCTGCTCGGCGACATCGGCGAAACCCTCCGCCTCGCAGTCGAAGGGAAACTGAACGAAGCCAAGATGCGCTTGTTCCATCCTCTTGGATTCATGCTGGCCAGTCCCGCGCAATCCGCGGAGGGAGCGCTCAGTTATTTCGAGAACGCGCTGGTTGAAGATAAATACGACGGCATCCGCGCCCAAGCGCACTGCTCCGGCGGCGAAGTCCGCATCTTTTCGCGCACGCGCGATGAAATCACGGAATCGTTTCCCGAACTGCCAGATGCGCTGGCCGGGCTTCCTCAAGACATAATCCTCGATGGAGAGATTGTGGCCTGGAGCTATCTGGCCGCGGAATCCGGCGAAGCCGGCCGCGCGCTTCCGTTTAGCGCGTTGCAACAACGTCTGGGTCGGAAAAAAGTAAGCGATCAACTGATGCGCAGAGTGCCAGTCGCCTACCTCGTTTTCGATGTTCTGTACGCCGGAGGGGAGTTGCTGATCGATCGTTCGCTACAAGAGCGGGCAAAGCTGCTCGATGACGTATTAGCAACTACTCGAATTCCAATCGCAGCAAGATCCAGTGCAGCTCAAGGCCAGTTGATGCTGGAATCGCAGGAACCTGCGATCGTCGCCCAGGTCATCCGCGCACCGGTATTCAGAGCGTCCTCGCCGGAGGAACTCGATCAACTTTTCGAAGCCGCCCAAGCCCGCGGCAACGAGGGATTGATGATCAAGAATCCCGAGTCAACCTACAGCCCGGGACGCCGAGGAAAATCCTGGCTGAAACTAAAACGCGAACTGGCCACGCTCGATGTGGTCGTAACGGCTGTCGAATACGGACACGGCAAACGCATAGGCGTCCTCAGCGATTACACCTTCGCGGTGCGCGACGGAGAGCGGCTGGTGAATATCGGCAAAGCCTACTCAGGCCTGACCGACGCCGAGATCGCTGAAATGACCAAATGGTTTCTCGAGCACACAATCGAAGACCAAGGCTTCCGGCTGGTCGTCGAGCCGAAAATCGTATTGGAAGTAGCCTTCAACAACATGATGCGCTCCGAGCGCCACGAAAGCGGATACGCGCTGAGGTTTCCGAGAATCGTGCGAATAAGAACAGACAAACCGCCAGAAGAAGCAGACACGCTGGAAAGAGCACGAGAGATTTATGAGAAGCAGGCTCGCAATTAACTGGGTTCAAGGACCTTAGGACAGGCCATGCCGATTCCACCCCGTTGCGTCTCCTATCTCGATTTCAGTTAACCTGCCTGCGATATCACTGACCGGGAAGTCATGCCGTGCAGCCGTACGGATGATGTCCAGTTTTCTTTCGGTATTTCCGACAAGCTCGCGACGGTGCCAGTCCGAGTGCTTGCCGATCCACTCCGCCATTGACAAATGACGCGCCATGCTTTGAGCCCCCGTAAATCCTCTCAGTGTTCGTGCCCTTGTTCTTCGCTCACCGGAATCACGCATCCATGCGCCACTTCGCAAATCACATTTTCAAATTGGATGGTGGTGTGATCGATGCGGAACTCTTCATGAAGGCGTTGTTTCACATCGCGCAGAATCCGCTCACTGACCGACGGCGGAATATCCTCGATCGAAATATGACACGACAATGCCCGCGTCTCTGAACCAATATTCCACACATGCAGATCGTGGACATCGTTCACGCCCTCGACCGCGCGCATAGCAGCCTCGACGCGATCCAGCCGGATGCCGCGAGGCGTGCCTTCTAGCAGAATGTTCAGAGTCTCGCGACAAATACCGAACCCCGACCACAGAATCAGAGCGGCGATGCCAAACGACAGCGCCGAGTCAATCCAGTACTGCCCAGTCGCAAAGATTACCCAGCCACCAACAATGACTGCCGCAGTCGAAACCGTATCGCCAATCTCGTGTAGCAGTGCGCTGCGGATGTTGACATCCCGGCCCGAGCGGTAGAGCAAGAGGGCTATCGCACCATTCATCACAACCCCAGCGGCCGCGACGCCGATCATCAACCCTGCATGTACCGGCCTGGGATTCTGCAGCCGCTGAAAGGCCTCGTAGAAAATCAAAAACGAAACCACAACCAGGGAACCCGCATTTACCAGCGCAGCCAGCACTCCCGCGCGATGCCACCCATACGTCTTGGTAGCGCTGGGCGGACGCGATTCCAAATACACCGCGACCAGCGACAGCAACAGCGCGACGAAATCGGAAAGATTATGGCCCGCCTCGGAAAACAATGCCAGAGAATGCGCCCGGAAGCCGGCAACCACCAGCAATACGATGTACGCGAAAGTAACGCCCAGCGAGATCCGCAGAACCTTGGAGGTTCGCTCGTCCATGCTGTGGTTGTGAGTGTGCATCTAGATTCAGTTTAAGGCGGCGGCCAGAAGGGTTCAAGGCGAGGGCGCCAGTTGCAGCAGCCTCACGGTTGCGATTCCATCACCTTTTGAAACTGGCGGAAGCGCTCGCTGGTCGCAGCGCCATGCGCCGCATAAGGCTGGCTTTGTCCAGCCGCCACTGCGGCCGGCAGGAAGGCGCAAGCCAGTGCGCACTGCACCAGTGAAGACGCATTTCTCCTCATGCCGCGGATGCTAACAGCCTGCCACGCTGGGGGAAAGTTACCGGAGTTTCGCCGATGCCATACAATGCTGCCGTATGCAGACTGCAGAAGTCGTTGTCATCGGCGGAGGAATTGTTGGCTCGAGCATCGCCTATCACCTCACCGCCGCCGGATGTAAGGATGTTTTGGTAATCGAGCGGGAGACCGCCCAAGGCAAGGGTTCCACCGGCAAGAGCATGGGAGGAGTGCGAGCCCAGTTCTCCACTCCAGTCAACATCCAGATGTCGCTTTATTCCATCCCCTTTTACGCCAGTTTCGACGAGAGACTTGGATATCCCGCCGACTACCGCCCGCAGGGCTATCTGTTCTGCGCCACCGGCGAAAAACATTTGGCCTACCTGCGGACGAACTACGAGAAGCAAGTCGCAATGGGGCTCAAGGATGTGCGGCTCATCTCTTCCGCCGAGATCCGTGGCATGTTTCCCCAGCTTCGTTCCGATGACCTCGTAGGCGGCAGCTTTTGTTCGACGGACGGCTTCGTCGACCCATATAGCGTGATGATCGGATTCATGACCTGTGCAGCAGATCATGGAGCGAGACTCTGGAAGAGCACTCAGGTCACGGGCCTTGATCGTGACGCCCAGGGCATTGCCGCTGTTCAGACCAGCAGAGGTCCGGTCTCCACCCGCAAGATTGTCAATGCCGCTGGCGCGTGGGCCAAGCCCATCGCCGCGATGGCCGGCGTCGATCTACCGGTCGAGCCGCTGCGACGCATGCTGGTTCCGACCGAACCCTTCGATCAATTCCCCCACAGCGCACCGATGATTATCGACATGTCGAATGGTTTTCATTTTCGCCCGGAAGCCCTGGGATTCCTGCTCGCCTGGAACGATCCCGAAGAGACTCCCGGATACAAAACAGATTTCGATCCTGCATTTGTTGAGAAAATCCTAACTCGCGCAGCGGACCGGGTGCCGGCGTTTGAAAACCTGGCAGTCAATCCCAAACGGGCCTGGGCGGGCCTCTACGAAATGACCCCCGATCACCATCCGATTCTCGGCCAAGCCCCCGGCGTCCCCGGATTTTTTCTCGCCAACGGCTTCAGCGGCCACGGCGTGATGCACGCGCCCGCAACCGGAAAAATACTGTCCGACCTGATACTCACAAGAAAGACCGACCTCATCGACGCCTCGCTGCTAGATCTCTCCCGCTTCGCCGAAGGCAGAACGATTCATGAGACAGCGGTGTTGTAACCCCGTAACGCCCCGGAGGCCCGGACACCCGTCCGGGGGTGAGCGAAGCTCGCTCCACTTTTCTGTGTTCAAATGTTGCGGTGGTTCTTAAAGAAGCTCTCACGTCAGCGATCAATCGTCTAACTACAGCCCAAGTCGGCTCGCCGCGGATGAACGCCGAGTTGCTGCTGATGTTCACAATAGGATGCGAGCGCGCGTATCTGTTTGCTCATCCCGAACGCGAACTCACAACCGAAGAGCAAACCCGTTATCAAGCAGCGCTCGACCAACGCATCCGCGGAATCCCCGCCCAATACATTACCGGACACCAGGAATTCTGGGGCATGGACTTCCTCGTCACCTCCGCAGTGTTAATCCCCCGCCCGGAAACCGAACTCGTAATCGAAACCGTATTGAAGTTGAGCACAGAATCGTCTTCGTCCAGAATCGTCGACGTCGGTACCGGATCAGGCTGCATCGCGCTCGCGCTAGCCAAGGAATTTCCGCTCGCAGAAATCCACGCCACCGACCTCTCCTCTGCCGCCCTCGAAATTGCTCGTGCAAACGCCGCCCGCCATCAACTCGACAACCGGATTCACTTCCGGGAAACCGACCTGCTCGAAGGCCTGGATCCCGGCACATTCGATTTCGTAATATCGAATCCTCCCTACGTTGGCGAATCCGAAGCAGAGGAAGTCCAACTCGAAGTGCGCAAATTCGAACCGCGCAATGCCGTGTTCGCCGGGCCCACAGGAACAGAAGTGATCGAACGCCTGATCCCGCAAGCACACGCCGCTCTCAAGCCTGCCGGCTGGCTGGTCATTGAGATCAGCGGAACCATCGCAGACCGCGTCAAGGGGGTACTCGGCGAATGGCAGCAGGTTCACATCACCGATGATCTGCAAGGCATCCCGCGCGTCGTTTCCGCTCAGAAACCCTGATTCGTTGCACTCTCCGCCTCCTACGAGTCCTGGTAGTAGTTTGATGAGCACGCTAGGCTGATGCTCGCCTCCACTCCGGGCGACAGTCAGTCAATGCCAAGCGGCCAAGCCGCGCGATTTCTTCCGCACATCAATGAGGCACGATTAAATGCGATTCGAATCAATGGGGCCGGATGCAACAAACGCGGAGCGGTGTAAAAATGGCGTCACTCTCCTCTGCACGATATTGCTCGCGCTCGCAGGCTATGCTCAGAACCCAACCGGCACCCTGCGAGGAGATGTCCAAGACCCAAATGCCGCACGAGTCCCCTCCGCAAACATCGTGGTGCAAGCAGCTGGATCAGCGCTAAAGCGCGAGACCAAAAGTGACGACCACGGAGAATTCCGCCTCAGCGAATTGCTCCCCGGCACCTATCACGTGGTCGTCGACGCCAAGGGTTTTGCCGAGGCCCAGGCGGATGTGACTGTTGTAGTCAGTTCGGTTCGCGACATAACTGTGACCATGCACCCTGCAGCGGCGCCGGAGACGGTAAACGTCCAGGCCCAACCTTCATCCATCACCACGCAACCCATTGACCTCGCCAGCGCCGTACATCAAGCCACAGTTTCCACACAGGACCTTCAAACCTTACCCCTCGCCGCTCGCAGCTTCGCCAACATCGCTTACCTCGCACCCGGAACCGAGCCGGTCGAGCCCTCGGATCCGACCAAAGCCCGCATCACCGCAGTATCCACCGGAGGCAGTTCCGGCCTGAACAACGAGCTTTCTGTGGATGGAGGCGATAACTCGGATGATTACATCGGAGGTTTCCTGCAGAACTTTTCCCCGGATGTGATCCAGGAATTCGCTGTCCGCACTGCCCAGGAAGACGCCGACACCGGACGCACCACCGCAGGCTCCGTGGTGATTACGACAAAACGAGGCACGAACCAGTGGCATGGCGGCGGAGCTTTTTACGAGCGCGATGCCTCCCTTAACGCCCGTTTCCCAATCGAAAATCCAGCGCCCAATCCCAAACAACCGTTTTCCCGGCAGAACTATGTAGGAACAATCGGCGGCCCCATGAAGAAAGACAAGCTCTGGTTTTTCTCTTCTCTCGAATACGTTCACGAGAACGCCAGCATCGCTTACAGTCCCGCCAGCCAAGCCCAGTTCAACGCGTTAGCCGCTCTCGCGTCGCAAGGATTGATCCCCGGCATCAACTCGATTCCCGTTCCCCCCAACGTTCCCGTCCCGTTCCGCGACTACCTCGCCACCACTCGCTTCGACTGGTTGCAATCGCAAAAGTCGCAGTGGTTTCTTCGTGTCGCGATCGACAGCTACGTTACCCATAACGCCCTGGTTCAGCAGGCAGCGTTGCCGTCGACGGGTGCGGAGCAACACAACAACTACATGAATCTGGTAATCAGCAATCAATACACGTTCAGCCCAACCTGGCTGGGAAGCTTCGTTTTCGATGCCAGCGGATTGCATCTGACCGAAGCCCGCAACTCAAACCTGGGCTTCGCGCTGGCGTTCCCCTTCACGTCGACATCGCAAACTATCTCTGGCTTCGAGACCTTTGGCGACAACCAGTTCCTGACCCCAATTACCGCTTTTCCTGTACTACGCAACCAGGAAAAATATCAATTCCGCTACGACGTAAGCCGCGGCTCAGGCGACCATGCGCCGCGATTCGGAATCAACTTCATTCACGAACCAGTTCTAAGTGGAGCGCTCTCCGGCACCGCCGAGACTCTGCTCACCTACGCCAACAATCCAGATTTCTACGCTGCCAATCCTTCGCAATTTTATTTCGATCTGAATTGCGTCAACCCGCCCGCTGACGTCACCTGCACACCGACGCCCGCTGGCGACGGCAGCTTCTCCCAGAACGTGCAACGCCTCGGGCTCTACGCTGAAGATTCCTGGCGCGTCACCCCGCATCTCACCGTGAACTACGGCCTGCGCTACGACACCACCTTCGGGCTCTTGAACGGGTCGGGTCGCAGTCAAGCCGATAACCCGGCGTACCGGACACTGAAAGCTCTAGGCATTCCTCTAGTTAACGGCGTAGCTCACGACTACCGCAAAGCCTTCGGCCCCCGGCTTGGCATCGCCTATTCCCCAGGCAAATCCGGAAACACCGTACTTCGCGCCGGCTTCGGTCTTTACTACGACGACCTCGCGCAGAACGGCTGGGTTGCCGCGCTGCAAGCCGTCAACGCCCCGCCCGCGCCCTGCATTAATCCCGGTGATCCTGGCTGTATCCCTGGCGGAGGATCAGGCGCAATCATCGATCCTCATTACAAAACTCCCTATGCGCTTCACGCTACGGCGGGAGTCCAACATGCTTTTAATGCCCACTGGACGGCCAGTGCGGACTTCACTCACGAGGAAGGGAATCACGCCTATCGCGCCTACCCATACGCCGCGGGCACATCGCTCTTCGCAGCCAATCCCGCCGACCAAGCCGACGTGCCCAACGTTGCTGTCTTCAAATCGGACAACCGTTCCAGGTACGACGCGTTAATGCTCCACCTTCAAGGCAACGTCTCCCGCCGCTTCAACCTGGTCGCAAACTATACCCTCGCGCACGCGCAAACCTGGGGCTGTGTGCTGGGCGAATTGTTTGATTACGTCAACGGGGTCTGCGATCCCCTCAATCCGTTTCGCGCCGGAGACTACGGCCCGTCCGGCGAGGACGTTACCCACCGTTTCGTGCTCGCAGGGACTCTGTACGTGCCCGGCGGATTCGAACTCACAACCCTTACCCAGGCCGAGAGCGCCCGCCCCTTTACTATCACCTTGGCCGACAACAGCGATCGCATCGAGGTCAATGGCGTCCGAACCAGCCTCGATCAGTTCCGCGGAACTCCGTACGTGCAGGTTGACCTGCGCGTGAGCCGCCCCTTCAATTTTCACGACCGCTGGTCGCTCATTCCTTTCGCCGAGTTTTTCAATCTCTTCAACCGCAACAACCCCGGCGCCAACTACGTAGCCAATGTTGCCGCGCTTCCCGTGCCGCCCAGCGAAGTAGCCTCGGGCAACGTCGCGCATATTTGCACCGACCCGTCTTGTAACGTGCTGCGACCCGTCACCAGTCTGAATCAACTGGCGATCCCCGCCGGCGGTCTAGGAGATTTCTTCGGTCCCGGCACCACCGTCGGCATTCCCTTCGCCGCGCAATTTGGCCTGCGCCTGGCCTTCTGACATCGGAAGACGCCTTATCACTGAAACGTGCCAATCACGCAGGGACTTGCGCAATAGTCGCAAGACCTTGCCTAACACCAAACATTTGTCAACTTTCACATTGACTTCGATGATCAGCCCGTTCAGAATCGGATCGCCTCAGCCGCGGCCGCTATCTGCTCCGGACCACCGAGGGACATTGTTGTGATTCTTCACGGATACTCACTCTGAAGGAGATTCAGTCATGAATAAGCATTTTGTTACTCTCACGTTGCTCACTTCGCTGGCGCTCATTTGCGCGAGCTTAACTGGCGTCGCTTTAGCTGAGGATCCCGTCCAGTTCTATGCTCAGCCTCCGATTCACATCATCACGGGTCCTGATGTGAATCCGGGTGGGCCTCCGCCCAGCGCTGAGACGCCCGGCTCGATTGCCTGCATTTACAAACTGGTGAAACAGACCAAGGGTTGCCCCATTGCGACCAGCAAGACTCTGCCGACCGGCGGCTGGGGAGCGGTCGCGCTCGTCGATGCCTTCGATAACCCCCAGGCAGCCAATGACGTGAAGGTCTGGGCTCAGCAATTCGGGATTAAGAACTATTCGTTCAAGGTAGTCTTCGCGACTGGCAAGCGGCCACAGTTCAACTCTAACTGGGCGCTTGAAGAATCACTGGATATCGAAATGGCAGTGTCTATGGCGCCGAAAGCCAAAATTTACCTGGTGGAGGCGGCAACCAACAATAACAACGACCTATACTTTGCGGAGACGGTGGCGGCTGGTCTGGTGGCCAAGGCCGGCGGTGGAGTAATCAGCAATAGCTGGCAAGGTGGCGAGTACGCAACCGAGGACAAGGACGGAAAAACCTACTTCAACCATCCCGGCGTCGTTTACTTCGCCTCCAGCGGCGACGGCGGTTACAAGCACACAGGTTTTCCTGCAGTTTCCCCCTACGTGGTCGCGGCCGGCGGCACACAAATCCTTCGGAGCGCGGGGAACTTCACGGCCGAATGGTACTGGTCCGGTGGTGGCAGCGGCCTCAGTGTGTATGAAGCGAGGCCAGCGTACCAGGACATCATCAAGAAGATCGTTGGAACCCAACGGGGCGTTCCTGACTTTTCTGCCGTAGCCACCAATGTCCCCGTGTACTCGGGATCGGATGGCGGCTGGTTCGTCGTGTCGGGCACCAGCATCTCCTCGCCCTTGCTGGCGAGCATTGTTAACGCCGCGGCAAGCAAAGCTAAGTCGAGCGACGCCGAGCTGACTCAGCTTTACAAAGACTACTCCAGCAAAACAGAATACAAGGCAGACTTCCGCGACATCACCATTCCGACGAACGTCTGCACGAAAGGCTGGGATCTCTGCACCGGCCTCGGTGCCCCTCTTACCTACAAAGGCAAGTAACTAGTCTTGCATCTCTTGCCAGGCCCGCTGCCATGCAGCGGGCCTTTTTCTTCCTTGAATCTCTCTGACCCGGAACTTGTCCTTCGAGCGCTGCAGCGCCGTCAGCCACACGTCATGGAAACTCGCCGCAGGGGAAACTAGCGCTTGTCACGAACCGCGCCAAACCAAGCGCGCAGAGATTTGCGCAATAGTTGCAAGATCTTGTTTCGACCTTAATAATTTACAACTTACATATTGACTTTGATCGCAATGCCGTTGAAAATCGCTGGACTCATTGCTGCTCCCCGGCAGCCAGCCTGGACCGCCGAGCATGACTTTGCTGAGAAATTCTTTGCCGTAACTCAAGACAGGAGAATAACAAGAAATGAATAGACGTGCGTCTGCCCTCACTCTGCTTGCTTCAGTGGTGCTTGCTTGCACCGCTTTGGCCAGCTTCGCTTTTTCCCAATCCGTACCTCGGTTTACGACCCTGCCGCAGCATCCTCAGGTCAACGTGCCGTCTCCCGCCTCTAGTTTGGCGCAGTGGAATGGCAGTTTCAAGGATAAGACAGGGGTAGTCCGCCACTTCACGATGGTCGGCACCGATCCCAGCAAGACTAACTCCAGCACGACCGTGCCTCTGATCGTGGTTCCTATCAAGATGGTGTTCGACAAGACGCATGGCAACAAGACCTTTGATCCCAACAAGAATAAATTCAAAGGTCAGACCGTGTCCGTGACCAAGACCATCCTGAACTCACCCATCATGCAGTCGAACGTTGACTTCGTACAGGGTGGAACCGACTTGGGCAAAACCCAATACATCGACGCCTTTCAGCGCGGCAACTTCTGGAACAAGAACGTCAAAAAGAACACCAATTACCACGTCCTGCTGGGCAAGGCCACAGTCCTACCGGAGCAAACCATCAACTGCAACACTGCTGACTGCGCGGTCGGCAACGAGTTTGGCCACACCGTCGGTTTGATGGATATCAATCACTTCGACAGCATTGTGCAAACCTATATCCACAAGTTCACGCAAATCCAGCCGAACACTCTGCCGCTTTTCCTGATCTATGACACCTACCTGACCTCGGGCGGCTGCTGCATCGGCGGCTATCACAGTGCCAACGGCGGTCAACCGGGTGGACAGACCTATTCCGTTTCCTCCACTGTCGATCAGGGGTCTGGGACGTTCTCGCAAGACACCGCTGCGCTCTCTCATGAGATCGGCGAGTGGATGGACGACCCGTTCGTCGACAACGTCGTCGGCTGCCAGGACAACAGCATTTTGGAAGTAGGCGATCCGCTGGTGTTGGACGACCATCCGTACACCGTGAACGGCTTCACTTACCACCTGCAGGATCTGGTTTGGATAGGCTACTTCGGCGCGAACCCAAAGACGTCGCTGCTCAGCTGGCTTAGCTTCCAGAACGACAAGAAGAACATCTGCCCCGGGCAGTAATTCTTCGTTGACTGAAAAGCCCGCTCCCAAATGGAGCGGGCTTTTTCGTTTAGGCTTCGAGCTTCAGGTCGTAGGCTCAAAGGCTGAGGGCCAAAGCCCGAAGCCTGACTCTTTACCTCTTGCCCACGCTGGCGGGCTGAATCTCTTCCACGTCCACCCAGTTGGTGGGATACACGCCGGTGTAGCAAGCCGAACAATAGCTGGTCTTCTCACCATCCCCGCAAGCCTTCTTCAAACCCGGGAGTGAAAGGTAACCCAGCGAGTCCGCCCCAATAAACTCGCGAATCTCCTCCACCGACTTGTTGGCGGCGATCAGCTCCTTCTTGGAGGGCGTGTCCACTCCATAGAAGCAGGGCGAAACAGTTGGCGGACACGAAATGCGCATATGTACTTCCTTGGCGCCCGCGCTGCGGACCATGCGCACGATCTTGCGGCTGGTGGTGCCGCGCACAATCGAGTCGTCGATCAACACCACGCGCTTGCCCTCAAGCAGGCTGCGCACCGGATTGATCTTCAACTTAACTCCAAAGTCACGCACGCTCTGCCGAGGCTCAATGAAAGTCCGCCCTACATAGTGATTGCGAATCAGTCCGAAGCGGAAGGGAATACCGCTCTCCGCCGCATAACCTACGGCCGCGGTCACTCCGGAATCGGGCACAGGAACAACCACATCGGCCTCCGCTGGAGCTTCGCGCGCCAGTTGCCTCCCGAGTTCCTCGCGGCTCTCCTGCACCGCCCGCCCAAACACCCGGCTGTCCGGCCGCGAGAAATAAACATGCTCGAAGATGCAGCTCGACTGTACCAGCGCGGGAGCGTATGTCCGCGAAGTAATTCCCTCCGGCCCGACGATGACCAGTTCTCCCGGTTTCACATCGCGCTCGAAGGTGGCCCCAATCAGATCGAACGCACAAGTTTCGGAGGCAAACACGATGCTGTCGTGCTTCTCGCCAGCATGCGCCGCAATCCTTCCCATAGCCAGCGGCCGAAAGCCGCGCGGATCGCGGGCCGCAAAGATCCGGTCCGGACTGATCATGACCAGCGAGAACGCCCCTTCCACTCGCCGTAGCGCATCTGCGATGGCTTCCGGCAAAGTCTGCTCCTTCGAAAGAGCAATCAAGTGCACGATGACTTCGGTATCGCTGTTGGTCTGAAAAATCGAACCCTGACTGTCCAGCCGCTGGCGAATATCCTGCGCGTTGACCAGGTTCCCGTTGTGCGCCAAGGCCATCATGCCCTTGTTGGACTGGACCATGATGGGCTGGGCATTGAGCAGGGCGGAATCTCCGGCGGTCGAATACCGGGTGTGCCCGATCGCCAGCGTCCCGCGCAACTTGGCCAGAACTGATTCCTGAAAAATATCGGCGACCAAGCCCATGGACTTGTGCATATGCAGAGCCATGCCATCGGAGGTTACAATCCCCGCCGACTCCTGCCCCCGGTGCTGCAAAGCGTGCAATCCGAGGTAAGCCAGCGTCTCCGCCTCGGGATGCGCATAAATCGCCACCACGCCGCATTCGTCCCGAAATTTGTCGAAAGCCATTTTGGCTCCTCAGCTATTCACAACTACAACCGCTTCCGGTTCCGTCCGCAGCGCCGTCTCCAGCGCGCCTTCATACGAATCGCGCAACTCGCTCACGGTCGCGGATACGACGACTCGGCCATCTATTCCGATCTCTACTCGTGCAGAACCGGTCTCGCCAATCTGCTCCACAGATATCCGATATTTCCCCGCTACCTGTTGGATTCGCACAAGATAACTCCGGTCGCACGAGATCACGACGCGGCTCGCATCCTCGCCGAACAGGACAAACTCGGGCGGCAATTCCAGCGATGCCAGATTCACGCGAACTCCAACGCCCTTGGCAAAAGCCGATTCCGCCAGCGTGACCGCAATCCCGCCCTCCGAACAGTCGTGCGCGGAATCAACCAGGCCCGCCCCGATCAGCTCGATGACAGCCTTCTGCAGCACGGCTTCTCGTTCGAGTTCGAGCGCCGGCGGGAATCCCCACACCTCCCCCAAGATTTCCTTGGCGTACTCGGATGAGCCAAACTCGGTTTCAGCATCAGTGAGGTCGCCCGGCTCGGAGGCTCGCAGCAGAACAATGGCGCGTCCGGGCTCGCGAAAGCGCGGGAACACCGCTTTGTGAACGTCATCAAGAATGCCGACGATTCCAATCACCGGCGTCGGATAGATGCCCTCGCCCAGGGTTTCGTTGTAAAAGCTGACATTGCCCCCGGTAATCGGAACGTCCAATTCCTCGCAGGCTTTGGTAATGCCATCAATCACTTTCGAAAACTGCCACATGATGTGCGGCTTCTCCGGATTGCCAAAGTTCAAGCAATTGGTTGCACCCACTGGCGTCGCACCCGAACAAGCCACGTTGCGCGCCGCATCGGCAACGGCGTGCATCGCTCCCAACTGAGGATCGAGATAGCACCAGCGGCTGTTGCCATCGAGCGCCATCGCCAGCCCGCGCTGCGAGCCTTTTATGCGGATCACGCCCGCATCCCCAGCCCCAGGGCCTTCGACCGTGTTGGTTTGCACCATGTGGTCGTACTGCTGCCAAACCCAGCGCTTGCCGCAAATATTTGGACTGGCGAGCAGACGTTTGAAATTTTCCGTGAGATCGCCCGCTTCGGCTAGCTTGATCGATTTCGGTATCTCACGCGGCACCGGCGGCTCCCACCGTTCGAGGGGACGCTTGTAGACCGGCGCGTCATCGGTGAGCGCTTCGTTTGGAATCTCGGAAACAACTTCCCCGTGATGCAGCACACGCATCTTGCCGTCGTTGGTGACGCGGCCAATTTCGACGGCGTCGAGACCCCACTTCTCGAATACGCGGAACACTTCGTCTTCGCGGCCCTTCTGGGCCACCAGCAACATGCGTTCCTGGGATTCGCTGAGCATGATCTCGTAAGCGCTCATGCCGGTTTCGCGTTGCGGGACGCGATCCAATTCGATTTCGGTTCCGACGTGGCCACGTGCTCCCATCTCGCACGTCGAGCAGGTCAGACCTGCGGCTCCCATATCCTGGATGCCAACGATCGCGCCCGTCTGCATGGCTTCGAGGCAAGCTTCCAGCAGCAGCTTTTCGAGAAACGGATCGCCGACTTGGACATTGGGCCGCTTCGCCTCGGAAGCTTCACTGAATTCTTCGCTGGCCATGGTGGCCCCGTGGATGCCGTCGCGTCCAGTCTTCGATCCCACATAAATTACCGGATTGCCTTCACCAGCGGCTTTCGCGTAAAAGATTTGGTCGCGCCGCACCAGGCCCAAAGCAAACGCGTTCACCAGCGGATTGCCCGAATAGCAGGCTTCGAACTTGGTTTCACCGCCAAGGTTAGGCACGCCAAAACAGTTTCCGTAAGAGGCAATGCCGCTGACGACTCCTTCAAGCAGGGAGTGATTCTTGTGGATTTCGGCCTGTGCGGGATTAGCTTGTGTGGGGCCGACACTCTTGTCCGCCGCTATTGATTGAACAATCGGTCCAAACCGCAGCGAATCCATGACCGCGACGGGCCTTGCGCCCATGGTGAAAATATCGCGCAGGATGCCTCCTACTCCAGTCGCCGCCCCCTGGAAGGGTTCAATGAACGAGGGATGATTGTGCGATTCGATCTTGAAAGCACAGGCCCATCCGTCACCGATGTCAACGATGCCCGCGTTCTCCCCCGGCCCCTGTACTACGCGCCGGCTGCGCGTCGGCAGCCGCTTCAGATGTACCCGGGAAGACTTGTAAGAGCAGTGCTCACTCCACATAACGCTGAAGATGCCAAGCTCGGTGATGGTGGGCTCACGCCCGCCGAGAAGTTGTTTGACCTTCTCGTATTCTTCCGGCGTAAGGCCATGCTCGCGGACGATGTCTGGAGTGATGGCAAGAGTGGAAGCAGTGGTCATGGGGAAACTCTATTGTCGCATTTTGGAGCGCCGCTGGATAGAAAAAGCTTTGGAGGGAAAGTCTGGATCTTCAACAGACTCGAAAATTCCTCAGAAGGTTCTCGGGCAGAGAAACCCGACTACGCGATTCTCGCCAGATCAAGGTAAATCTGACGTCCCCTGGAGAGTGCGCAGCTATACTGTCCTCAATGAAGTCCGTCGTCGTAGGCACCGCCGGCCACATTGACCACGGTAAAACCGCGCTAGTGAAAGCGCTCACCGGCATCGATGCCGACCGGCTTGAGGAAGAGAAGCGCCGCGGCATCACCATCGACATAGGCTTTGCCAATCTTGAGTTGCCTATGCCTGATGGCGAGATTCTGCGGCTGGGATTCGTCGATGTGCCCGGTCACGAACGCTTCGTGCGCAACATGCTGGCAGGCGTGGGGGGGATTGATCTGGTACTGCTGGTGATTGCTGCGGACGAATCGATCAAGCCGCAGACTCGCGAACACTTCGACATCTGCCGCCTGCTTTCGGTGCGCCGCGGCCTTACGGTTTTGACCAAGTCCGACGCAGTCGATGCGGAAACGCTGGATGTGGTTCGCTTGGAAGTAGAAGAGTTTCTGCGCGGATCTTTTCTTGGTTCCCCCAACCCTATCGTAGCTGTCAGTTCGCTAACTGGCGCCGGCATGGACGATCTGAAGCGCGAACTTATCAAGGTCGCGGGCGAGGTTTCCGCTAGAGATTCACGAGCGACCGCTCGCCTGCCCATCGATCGCGTTTTCACCATGAAAGGCTTTGGGACGGTAGTGACGGGCACGCTGGTTTCCGGCACCATTCGCAAAGAAGATGAACTCGAGGTTTTTCCCGGCGGGCGGCGAGTGCGAGTGCGCGGCGTCCAAGTGCATGGAAAGCCGGCCGAGCACGCAGTGGCGGGGCAGCGGACGGCGCTGAACCTCGCAGGTGCGACCACGGAAGAACTGCAGCGAGGAATGATGCTGGCGACGGCTTCGACCTTTCAAGCTACCTCTCGCGTAGATGTCGAATTGTCCCTGCTCCCTTCCGCCAAACCGCTGAAAGACCGTGCTCGCGTGCACTTCCACTCGTACACTTCCGAAACCATCGCGAGCGTTGTGCTGTATGACAAGAAACAAGCAGCTGCGGGCGAGAGCGCTTTCGCGCAACTGCGGCTGGCCGAACCGACGCTGCTGCTGCCGGGGGATCGTTTCATCATTCGACAATTCTCGCCCGTAGTTACCAGCGGCGGAGGGGCAGTGGTCGAGAATGCTCCTCCGAAGAAAGTGAAGGATACGGCGGAGCACGCTCAATTCCTCAACACGCTTGCGGAAGAATTGCGGTCCGGGATGCTGCGGGCGCGCGTAATGGCAAGTGGTGCGCGGGGACTTAGTATCGCGGAAGCTGTGGCTCGCACCGGTTGGCTGGCTCAACAAATTGTTTCCGGAGTTGCGGCAAATCCTGAGATTCTCCGTATTGCTGACATTTTTATCTCCAGGGTGGCGCTGGATGCGGTTCGAAAGGATCTGGTGTCAGCGCTCGACGCTTTTCATAAACACAATGCCCTGGTTGCCGGCATGAGCAGGGAAGAGTTGCGTGGGCGCTTTTCCGAAGTCGCGCCTACGGTCTTTAACAGCGTGCTGGACGAGGCGCTGCGTGCGGGGAGGATTGAACTGTCGGGAGAACTGGTGCGCCTGGCGGGACGGGGCGTGGTAATGAAGGACGAGGAAGCTGAATCGAAGAAGATCATCGAAACGGCGTTTGCGAGTGCCGGGCTAAGGGTGCCGGCCTTGAAAGACGTGCTCGCGGGATTGAAGGTTGACAAGACTCGGGCGCAAAAGATCGTCACGCTGTTGCTGCGGGACAAGGTTCTAGTGAAGATTTCAGACGAACTGGTCTTTCATCAGGAGGCGCTGGCCACTCTGCGCAAGCGCATGGCGATGGAAAAAGTGAAGTCACCCAAGCTCGACGTCGCCCGCTTCAAAGACCTGACCGGAGTGAGCCGCAAGTATGCGATTCCTTTGCTGGAGTATCTGGATCGCGAGCACGTGACCCGGCGAGTCGGCGATATGCGGGTGATTCTGTAGAAGTCCAAACCGAGACATTGCAAGCAACGTCTCTCGCTGAGCTCCCCGATTTGCCTGGCGCCTTGCCCCGAATTTATGACGTAGGCGCAAAATGCTAAGTGCCAATTGCTGAATGCTGAATGCGGACGGCTGCCCTGCTCAAAAGTATCGGCTAGCTAGAAAGTTACTTCTGTTTCCACAGTCTGAGGGAGTATGCTGCGCGCATGGCAGTGTCGGTCTCGGTGCTGGCGAGCGGTAGCCGGGGAAACAGCACGATTGTGCAAAGTTCGTCTACGCGCATCCTGGTGGATGCGGGAATTTCCTGCCGCGAGACTTTCAAGCGCATGAAGGGCTTGGGAGATGACCCTCATTCGCTCTCCGCCATTCTCATCACCCATGAGCATGCCGACCATGTCTCCGGCCTGTTGGTGCTGGCGCGAAAGCTGAAGATTCCCGTGTTCATGACCGGAGCGACACACCAGGCCTGGTCAAGGGCGATGCGGGATGCGGCAGGGGAGCGGCCGCAACTGGCGCGGCTGGAGTTCTTTTCTTCCGGCCACAGTTTTCGCATCGGAGATATTGCAGTCACGCCGTTCACCATTCCTCACGATGCAGCGGATCCGGTTGGTTTTACCTTTCTCGCGGAGGGGATCAAGATCGCGATTGCCACCGATCTGGGGCGACTGCTGGCGAATGCAAAAGACAACTTGCGGGTTTGCGACGTTATGGTGATCGAATCGAATCATGATCTTGAGATGCTGCGCAACGGCCCCTATCCCTGGTCGGTGAAGCAGCGCGTGGGCAGCCCTACGGGACATCTATCGAATGAGAAGCTCGCGGAATTCTTTGCCACCAGCTATGATGGGAATGCATCCTATATAGTATTGGCGCATCTCTCAGAGCTGAATAACCATCCTGAGCGGGCTCGGAGAGAGGCGGAGAATGCTTTGTCGGGCCGCCGCACGCTGTTGCACAATCGGGTCATGCTGGCGGCTCAGACGGAGCCGATGCAACCAATCCGGTTCTGACGTACCTGGGATTAGGAACGTAACCTAGATCGACAGTAACGAAGATCAGTAGTTGCATATGAGTGAGTGCGTTGATCCTATCGTAGGCAAAATTCTGGCAGGCTGGCGCTACGACATTTCCGGCTTGGCGCCCGAGATGGGTGGCGACTACGAAGAACACTTCACGGCCTGCGAGCACTGCCGCAGCCGGCAGCGTCTGCATCGTACCATCGACATTTCATTGATTGTGCTGGCTTCGGTTTCCGCCGGACTGTTTCTGCTGGCTTTTGGTGTAATTCGCCATTTTGGTCCGCGCAACGCTTTTTGGCTGGAGATTGCGGCGCTGGCAGGTTTCGCCCTGTCCGCGTTGATCTGGCTGATCGTCGCCGTGGCTACGCCTGCCCCTATGGCGGTGGTGGATGTGGCGAGGATTGGCGCCCGCCATGTGCATGACCGGCTGCCTGCGGAAATTCGCGAACGGCTTCCCGAAGAATTGCGTTTGAAGATCACCGGCTCGTAACCCATGCAAGCAGTTTCCAAAACGCTGGTGTTGTTGCTACTGGCCGCCATCATCACGGCTCCGTTAGCTGTGCCGGGGCTTCGCACCGACGTTTCAGCACATGAGCGGTCCGCCGGATGTCACGACGACGACGGGAACGCTCCCGCGCCAGGACCCGTTAGTCACAATTGCTGTTTGATTGCCCATCACCCTGCAATTCTGCAGCAAAGTTCGACTTTGCTTGCTTCGCTTCAGGGCGCAACCCCGGCTGACTTTGTGCGTGACTCCGTTGCCGTGGAAATGTCAGGCGGCTTCCCGAATCTCGTGATCATACCGGGCGATCCGCCGATACTATCTCCTCTGCGCGTCTAGTCTCTTGCGAGTTCTGCTCCAATCTACCCATTAGTTCCGTCGAACTGCGCCTTGCTCGGAGAGCAGGCGCCCAGCGAATCTGTATTTATTCACGGATTCACGCGAGATTGACACATGCGAAGAGCGGTATGGTGTTTTCCAGCAATTGCAGTGCTCGTGATCTCATCCCTGGCCCAGGATGCAGATCACAGCATGGGGATGTCCGGGCAAGAAGGACAGTCCAGCGGGAGCATGCAGATGACCATGCCAGGCATGCACATGGGCGAGGGTTTGTCGTCCATGCCTTCGTTTCACGCTTCTTCGGGTTCCAGTTGGCAGCCGGCCTCAGTTCCGGAGACAGTGTGGATGTTCACGCATGGCAATTGGGATTTGATGTTTCACGGCACCGTTTTCGTCACTTATAACCAGCAGGGTGGGCCACGCGGGGCGGGTAAGGCGGAATCCACGAATTATCTGATGTCGATGGAGCAGCATCGGCTGGGTTCGGGCACGCTTTTGTTGCGGCAGATGTTTTCGGCGGAGTCGCTGACTTCGCCGCATCCCGGGTTCCCCGAGCTATTTCAGACAGGCGAAACTTACCACGGGCAGCCGTTGGTCGATCACCAGCACCCGCACAACGTTTTTGCTGAATTGGCTGCGCTGTACACACTGCCGATCAACGAGAAAGTTTCCTGGCTGCTTTACGGAGGCCCGTCAGCCGAGCCCGCCCTCGGACCAGTGACCTACATGCATCGCCAGTCGGCGTCCGAGAATCCGGAGGCGCCGCTGGGACATCATCTGCAGGACTCCACTCATACCAGTTTTGGGGTTGTGACCACGGGCTTCATCTTCGATGTTGCGAAGCTGGGCAACTTTAAAGTTGAAGGGTCGGCGTTCAATGGGCATGAACCGAATGAGCAGCGTTGGAGCATGCAATTCGCACCGCTCGATTCCTGGTCGTTCCGCATGACTGCTGCACCTTCACGCAACTGGACCGCACAATACAGTTATGGGCGTCTGTTTCATCCTGAGGCGCTTGATCCCAATAACGAGCGGCGGCAGTCAGCCTCGCTTGAGTACAACCGCGCGCTTTCAGGAGGGAAACTTGGTCGCGGAAACTGGGCGACTTCGCTGATCTGGGCACGCAAGCATAAGGAACTGGTCAATACCACGCAGAGCAGCTATTTGCTGGAATCGACATTGAACTTTCTCGAGCGCAATTACGCCTACAGTCGGCTTGAACTGGTCGACAAAGACGAATTGTTTCCGCAAGCCCCGATTCATCCCGCGTACCGCATTGGCGCTTACATCTTTGGTGGGGTGCGCGATCTCGTACACAATCAGCATTGGCAAGTTGGATTGGGCGGGGACGTGACTTTCTACTCAAAGCCAGGGGTACTGGATCCAATTTACGGCAGCGACCCAGTTTCATTCCACGTGTTCGTGCGCATACGTCCGGGATCGATGGCGCACGGGCACTGACACGCAGGGGCGGACGCCCTCGTCCCGCCCAGCGGCGCGAAGCGTCCCAGTCTCACGATGATCGCCATCGAGTCTCCCCCGGACGAGGCGTCTGGGGCTGCGGGATTCATGCTTTGATATGGCAGCTCGCGAGGCCCTTCTTCTCCAGATATTGCTGGTGGTAGTCCTCTGCCTCGAAGAACGTTACTGCCGGGACAATTTGAGTGACCACAGGCTTGCTGAAGCGATGGGACTTCTCCAGTTGTTCCTTCGAAGCCTTGGCTGCGGCTTCCTGTTCCGGGGTGTGGAAGAAGATGGCCGACCGATACTGCTTGCCCCAGTCCGGGCCTTGCCGGTTGAGTTGCGTGGGATCGTGGTTCTCCCAGAAGACTTCGAGCAGTTTGTCGTAGGAAAGCTTGGCGGGATCGTAATCGATTTCGACGGCCTCGGCATGGCCGGTCGTGTCGGTGCAAACTTGTTTGTAAGTTGGGTTGGGGGCGTTGCCCCCAGTGTAGCCGACGCGGGTCGAGATCAGGCCGGGCAGTTGGCGGAAGGTAGCCTCGACTCCCCAAAAACAGCCTGCCGCAAAAGTAGCTTTAGCCATAGGGATGACTCCATTCAAAGCTGTAGCGATTCTATTGGATGCGGCAGGCCGACGAAAGTGGCACGATGCGGGTAGTCAGAGATTTCTGCATAAAACCGGCAGCTTTACGGTTGACTACCCCCGGTTTTCCGCGATAGATTGCTTTAGCGGCTTTTGCCCCCCAGTCCGCCTGAGGTATTGTGCCCCTTGGTTTTCCGCCGCAGTCTTAGGAATTTCCGGCTTGCGTTGGCGATCTGGCTTGCCTGCCTGATCGTGCCGGCAGCATTTGCCGCAAAAGCAGGCTTCACACCGCAGGCGCGGGTCGGCTTCACTGTTGGGGATCAGTGGGAGCCCGCGATTGCGACCGATGGATTCGGACATACCTACATTCTGTACCCGCAGTATGGGCGAGTGCCGGGATGCCGCAATTGCCCGCTCCCTTCGATGATTCTCGTAGTCAGCAACGACAATGGCGCTACCTGGCAGCGGCCACGCGAGATCACGCCGCCCGGGACCGGCCAGTACGATCCGCAGATCGTAGTGGATCCCGTGGACCGCCGGACGGTGTATGCGGCATGGCTGCAAAGCAAGAAACTGGACATGGTCGTGGCCAAGTCCGTGGATTTCGGTCAAAGCTGGTCGATTGCCGTGGCCGACCGCGGGGTTACGGAGGCGGATAAACCTGTACTTGCGGTTCGGGGAGACGATGTCTACGTCGGCTTCAACCGGGCTCGCAAGATCTGGGTGGCTTCCTCGCACGATGGCGGGATCACGTTCACGTCGTCGGATGTGGGTCCGAACTTGAAACTGGTTCGCTCACTGGCCGGAGGGGCGACGGTCGATTCGCAGGGATCGGTTTACCTGGCTTGGGCTGGATACACGCGCCTTGATGGCGCCAAGGGCCGCGAGAACCTTTACGTCAGCAAGTCGTCGAACGGCGGCGAGGGCTGGACGACCCGGTTGATGGATGTCTCTGGCGCGCCTCCCGATTGCCGCGCTTACCGCTGCGAGTGGGGTTATCTGGGCGCCCAGATCACGATGACCTCCGATGCCGCTGGCACTTTGTATGCCTTGTGGAATTCGGGTGCGACGGATAAAAGTCCCGCGCGAATTTATTTTGCTTCGTCGACCACCTCTGGCGATACCTGGTCGCCGAGGCTGAACGTCTCGACCGCGCCCTCGAGTGTGGAGCATGCCTTTCCGGCGCTGGCCGCTGGAGAAGCCGGCGATGTGCGGATCGCGTGGATGGATACTCGCAACGGTGATACGCGGAACCATCCGCTGTGGAATCTTTACTACCGCAGTTCCACCAATGGCGGGGCTACCTGGTCGGGGGAGTCGAGGATTTCCAGTTACGTTCCAAGCTACCGATATGTTCGCCCCAAAGGCTTCAGCTTTCCTTTTGGCGATTACTTCACCATCGCCATTGACAACCTGGGACAAACCCAAACCGTATGGGGCGAAGGCCAGAACTTCCGGTCGCCGGGTTCGATCTGGTATAGCAACGGTCGGTAGGCCGGTCCGGAGTGCCTTGGTTTTGGTACAACTTTTCCCTCAAGAATCTCTCTTTTCCCGCAAAATATATAAAACAAAGAGTCGGAATCGGCCACCGTTCTTCCGGAGGATGGGAGGCGATACTGTCGAAGTTGCTGAAGCCTATGCGACTCAACCAAAACGAGGCCACCCTGATTTCGATGTGGAAGCCCAGGACGACAACCGTCGCGACTATTCGAGGATGAGTCCGCCGGTGAGATCGGCCAAGCGCTCAATTCCGTGTTCTGAGCACCAATCCTGGAGTTCGCCTACGATTTTTTCGGTGGCGCAGGGGTCCCAGTAACTGGCCGTACCAATTTGTACGGCAGTAGCGCCCGCGAGTATGAACTCGACGATATCGACCGCGGTGGAGATGCCGCCCATGCCGATAACTGGGATCTTCACCGCCTTGGCGGCGTCGTAGACCATGCGCAGCGCGATCGGCTTGATGGCTGGGCCGGAAAGACCGGCGGTAACGTTGGCGATTCGGGGCTTGCGAGTTTCGGCATCGATGGCCATGGCCACGAAAGTGTTCACGAGGGAAACGGCATCGGCTCCCGCTTCCTGCGCCACATACGCCATTTGCGCGATGCTGGTTACGTTGGGGGAGAGCTTCACGATCAGCGGCCGCTTGGTGTAATGGCGGGCCGTAGCGACTACTTCGTCCAGCGAACGCGGATCGCTGCCGAACTGCATTCCTCCAACTGCCGTGTTGGGGCATGAAACGTTCAACTCGTAGGCAGCGATGCCTTCGCCTTCATTCAGGATTTCGATGGTGCGCTCGTAATCCTCGCGGCTGTAGCCAAAAACGTTGGCGATGACGACGATATTCTTCAACTCGCGTAGCTTGGGCAGTTTTTCGTCGACGAATGCGCGTGCCCCGATGTTTTGCAGACCGATGGCGTTGAGCATGCCGGCTGCGGTTTCGTAAAGGCGCGGCGGCGGATTTCCGGGCATCGGCTCTTTCGAAAGGCCCTTCACCACGAAGCCGCCAATTCTATCCAGATGGACCACATCTTCGAACTCGATGCCATAGCCAAACGTACCGCTGGCGGCAATTACGGGATTCTTGAATTCAATACCGGCGAGGTTGACGGAGAGGTCAGGAGCGCGTCTGGCGGCGGGGGAGGCGGTCATCGCGATTGTAGTGTACCTCGTGCCGCGTATCCGTCCCAAACCTGTAGCGCCGACACTCTACGGACATAGCTGTAGAGACCTAATTTGTTATGTCTCTATGGTGAACGTGCATTCCCGGCCGCTTTTCCGTTACAGTAGTAAATTCCCATGCTTGATTTGAATTTTGTCCGCGACAACCTGCCGCTGGTCGAGGAAAAGCTGCGCGAGCGCGGCCTGAAGCCAGCTGAGGTTCTAAAAAACTTCGCCCAGGTAGACGCGCAGCGGCGCCAGGCCATTACCAGTGCCGAGACCATGAAGGCGCAGCGCAATCGCGCTTCGGAAGAGGTTGCGAAACTAAAAAAGAGCGGACAGGACGCGTCTGCGTTGATTGAAGAGACCAAGAAATTGCGCGAGCAGGTCGAGGAACTGGGAAAGGCCGCCGAGGAGTACGAAACCCGGTTGCGGCAGGTTCTTGTTGGCATCCCCAATATCCCGCACTCGAGCGTGCCGGTGGGCAAGAGCGCGGATGACAACGTGGAAGTGCGCCGCTGGGGGACGCCTCCGCAGTTTGAATTTGCCCTCAAGCCGCATTGGGAAATCGGGGAACAGCTCGGCGTGCTCGACCAGGAGCGAGCCGCCAAACTATCCGGCGCGCGTTTTGCCGTGTACTGGGACCTGGGAGCGCGGTTGGAGCGGGCGCTGGCTAACTTCATGCTCGACCTGCACACCCGCGAGCATGGCTACACCGAGGTCTTGCCGCCGTATCTGGTGAACTCTGATTCGATGTACGGGACCGGGCAACTCCCCAAATTCGCTGCCGATCTTTTCAAGGTCCCGCACGGAGATAAGGATTTATGGTTGATTCCGACGGCGGAAGTTCCGGTGACCAATCTTTATCGCGATGAAGTGCTCGAGGCTTCTCGCCTTCCGGTTTCGCTCACAGCCTATACCCCGTGTTTCCGCAGCGAGGCCGGGTCTTATGGTAAGGATGTGCGGGGAATTATCCGGCAGCATCAGTTTCAGAAAGTTGAGATGGTGAAGTTCACTCGGCCGGAAGATTCTTACGAGCACTTGGAAAAGCTCACTCACGATGCCGAGGAGGTCCTGCAGAAGCTCGGCTTGCATTATCGTGTGGTGGCGCTGTCCACAGGGGACATTGGGTTCTCGTCGGCGAAAACGTATGACATCGAAGTATGGCTGCCGGGGCAGCAGTTGTTTCGCGAGATTTCCTCGTGCTCGAACTTCGAATCGTTTCAGGCCCGGCGGGCGAACATCCGCTATCGTCCTGAGGGCAAGAATAAGACTGAGTTCGTGCACACGCTGAATGGCAGCGGCTTGGCGGTGGGCCGCGCCTGGGTGGCGATTGTCGAAAACTATCAGCAGGCAGACGGCAGTGTGCTGATTCCGGAGGCGCTGCGCTCGTATATGGGAGTGGATCGGATTACGCCGAGGAAGATGTAGGCTAAGCAACTCCCCATCGCGGGGAAGGGTTCTGCCAGGCAGGCTGCAGAAAAAGCGACAAACCGCCTGGGATGATCTTACGTTGCAAAGACGGGGAGTAGAAAATAGACTTGGACGGGGTTAAGACAAATGCGACGGTTATGGCCGCTCCCGCCGTTCCCATGAGTGGGGTCTGGCGCACAATCCGCGACTTCATTTTCTGGTCTTACGAGCGCGGCACCATCCAGTACGATGTGATGGTCACGCTGATCCTGCTGTTTGTTTTTCTGTCGCCGAAGCTGATTAATTTCAAGGACAAACCGGTCGAGCATAATCCGCATCGTACGGGAGTCGCAGTTGTGCCCGATGGCCAGGGTGGACTGATTTACCAGATTGAGGCGGCGGCCGTCGCGGCTAAAGACGACGGTGCAGTTCGCGCCGAATTGCTGCAAATCATCGAGCCCATTTCGGGCGAGGTGAGCATTACAAAAATTGAACCGGTGCGCGACGGATCAGGGCGCGTGCTCAGCTACAAGGTTTGGGTGGCACGAGAGTAGCCGTTCTCTGGAACTCAAAATGAATCCTCTCCTAATATTGGGATGGTGGTGTCAGACAACTTGGGATTTTGCGATCATTATTTCTCTCGTGGTCGCGTCCGCTCAGCTGCCAGTCCAGGCGCAAACTTCCGACGAATTGCAGCATGTTCTCAGCCGGATGGACCAAACCGCGGCGAACTTCCGCACCACCCAAGCGAACTTTGAGTGGGACCAATATCAGAAAGTGGTGGACGAGCACGACAAACAGAAGGGGACGGTATATTTTCGGCGCGCGGGTAACGAAGTTCAGATGGTGGCCGACATCAACGATCCCCAGCCCCCGAAATACGTGCTCTTCACGGACAGCAAAGTCGAGGTCTACCGGCCGAAAATCGACGAACTCACCCGATTCAATACGGGCAAAGATCGCGCCGCCTTTGAAAGCTTCCTCGTGCTCGGTTTCGGTGGCAGCGGGCGAGACATGCTTAAATCCTTTGAGGTGAAGTACCTCGAGACTGAGAAGGTGGACGGCGTCGATGCCGCGAAGTTGGAGCTGGTACCGAGATCCCCCAAGGTTCGCAACACCTTCGACCACATCTGGTTGTGGATCGATCCAGCTCGCGGAGTGTCAGTCCAGCAGCAACTATTCGAACCTTCCGGGGATTATAGGCTCGCCAAGTACTCCGATATTCAGTTGAATCAAAGAATTCCAGATACGGTTTTCAAGCTGAAAACCACCGGGAAAACCAAGATTGTGTCGCCGCAGGGCTAAGCCCTAATGATTTTAACTTGTTGGGGTTGCTAGACTGATTCATCCCCCGGTTGAAAGATAGTTGAAAGATAAAAGATAAAGGCTGAAAAACGGCGTGCGGGACGTTATACTGCGGGAAAGCCACCTCTTAGAGAAAGAAGAAAGAGGGCTTTAGACTCCGGTCGCGTTAACGCTCTTATATTTTTATGGCCAAGGTTTTCACCATCCCAAGTCCTCCCCAGATTGGCCGCAAGCGGCGTGAGCGGACTGCTGATCCGCGCTACGTCGACGGCCAGCGGCTACTGGTCGAAGCCATGAGATACCTGGCGCAAGCGGATCCGATAAACAATCGCGGCGCCATCGAACTGCTTTCCGAGCACGTTCGCACGCGCTTCCGCATGACCGATTCACCCCTTGGCTGATTTTGTGGCGACACTCTGACACATAATGTAGACGTCATCCTGAGCGGAGTCGAAGGACTAGCAATGTCCGCGTTCCCTGAGACTGCTTTGCCGCGTCCGCAGCACTGGAGTCCTTCGACTGAGGCGTCGCTCGCTTCGCGCACGACGCATCCGCTCAGCATGACAGCGTAAGTATGAATGTGGCAGGACGGTCACGCAGTCTTACGCCTTTCTGATGGGAACAATGCAGCCGCGAGAATAATGATGATCGGATAGCATTCCAGTGTGTAACGGGGCTCTGGATTTTCCAGAGTACCCAGGAAGATTGATCGTAGAATTACGAAGCCAAGCAGCAGGCCGAGATGAGGTCCGAATTGCCCACGCACCAGACCGGCGAGAGCCGCGCCGAGATATAGAAGATTAATAATCCCCAGTCCTATTGCCAGCGCCAACCATTCTGGATCGTCGTCGAAATTCCACCATCGCGTGTCCGACGGCAGGGTTTCCGTTCGTGGCCGAAGCCACATATCGGCGATCCGCAGCAGCGGCAGCCAAACGTAATAACGCAAGCGGGAACGATGCACGCGCTCGGCGGCCAGCGAAGCGAATCTGGCATCGAGGTCGGGAGGCACATGCTGGACATCGTTGTAATCTTTCAACAATTGCATAGTCTGCTCGCGCTGCTCCTTTGAATCAAAGGCTCGCGAAGGAAGTTTTTCAGTTGGCACGCGGTTGCCCGGCACAGACCAGTAAATGTCTTCGGTAGATGTATAATCCGCAATCCACGTTTTCATCCAGCGATTGAATCCCATCGGCACGAATGCATTTTCCTGATTGGCGTAACGCGGCGCCAGCGGCTGGAATTCGTGGAATGTGTGCAGATTGCGCAGCGTCCAAGGGACGAGTGTGGCGAGCGAGAGCACCGCCAACATCAAGCCCGACTTTAGCACCTGAAGCGGGGGCATCTGCGTTTTTTCCCTCCGCCACGCCAGCACCACGAAAAGATATGCCTCGATCGCGAACAGAAGAAGCGCACCGTCGGGACGCATCAGAACGGCCGCTCCGGTTGCCAACCCGCTTACTGTCCACAGCTTCAGTGCTGAGCCCTGGAGTGTTTCAAGTCCAACGATGGCGAAGTCCAGAGCCAGTACCGTAAAAAATATTTCCAACGTCTCGGTGAGGGCGTTCGCGGCATAGTTGGCGAGAAATGGACAAAGCGCGGCGAACAGAAAAGCAAACCGTGCGGCCCGTGGAGAAACTATACGGCGTGCGAGATCGGCAATCAGGAAGCAGGTACCGATGTCCACAAACATTTGCAGCACCAGCACTGCACGGTAGTGTTCCATTCCAAAGATTGCAAAAGCCGCCGCCAGGAAAGCAGGATACCCAGGCAGACGAATGTAGGTCGGGGAAATGTCATTCAGGCCGCTCAGACCGTAAATCCCGTGCTGCAGCCAGTTCTTGGCGATGTCGCCGTACACAAAAGAGTCGGTGGTGACTCCGGGAAACCGGAGAATGAAGACAAGACGCAGCGCCACGCCGGCCAGGGTCGCGATCAGAAAAAACCGGAGATGTTGGCGCAACAGTTCGCGCATAATAGCTCTTAGCTCTTGGCTCTTGGCTTTAGCGCAACCGTTCTTGTTCCAAGCCAAACGCCACCGGCTAACGACCGAAGCTGCACTGGAATATAGCAGCTCTTCGCTTTTAGCCTTTAGCGCTTAGCGCAGTTGTTCTTGCTGTGAGCTAAAAGCCAACAGCTAACGGCCAGAAGCTGCACTTCGAAGTTTGACCCGACTTTCGGCTCAGCTTAGGATGGACTCTAGCTAGCTCACCCATGGCGCAACCGGTTTTCTACGATCCCCGACAAGCCCGCTGGAAGCGATTGCGAGGACTGTTTGACGTTATCGGTGTCAGCGTCATGTTGCTGGTTGCGTTCTTCATTTATAACGCTTTGCAGGGCGAGCAATTGCCCGAGTTGATCTGGCAAGTGCAGAAAAAGCCCTACCACGCACTGAAGGAAAACGAAAAAGAGAAAGCAAAAGAACGCAGGCGCAAGCAGGCAGCACTACGCGGAAGTCTCAAAACCAAGGCAAAACCTTCGCTGGGAAATCTCAATTCTGAGGAAGGCGCTCGCGCCGCCTTTTACGCCCCATGGGATGCTGCCAGCTTCTCCTCACTCCGTGAATATGCCCGCCAGATGGACTTGCTCTATCCCGATTGGCTTCACGTCTTGACCCCCGATGGTCACTTGCAGGGTGTGGATGACCAGACCAATAAGTACTTCGATGTGATTCAAGGCTCGACTATCCGTCAGGTGGATGACAAAGTCATGCCCTTCCTGAAGTCCGAAAGCACGGGCATGGAAGTGTTCCCCATGGTGAACAATTCCGATGGGATCAACTGGGTGGACATCACATCTTTTCTGAATAACACCGACGGACGCGCCCATTTCCGCCAGCAGGTAGCCACTTTTCTCGCCACCGATAGATACCACGGCCTCATGGTGGACTTCGAGGAGATCGATCCCGAAGCCCAGCCGAGCTATATGGCTTTGCTGCAGGAGCTCTCGGACGATCTCCACGCCAAAGGAATGAAGCTGTACGTAAGCGTGCCCCCTCACAATGAGGATTTCGACTATTCGGCAGTGGCCAGCCGGGTGGATGGAGTCGTGCTCATGAACTACGATGAGCACTATCCGGAAGGCACGCCCGGGCCCGTGGCTTCTCAGGATTGGTTTGTCGGCAATCTGAAATTCGCCACCCAAGTAGTTCCCGCCGACAAACTTATCTGCGCAATTGGCAACTACGGTTACGACTGGGTACACAAGCCGAAGCACGGGAAACTGCCCCCCGATATACACGACACCAACGTCTCGGTCCAAGAAGCGTGGCTGGGGGCACGCGACTCGGAAGAAGACATCGATTTTGACAGCGACAGCAGCAATCCGCACTTCAGCTATATGGACGAGCAAAACCGCCGCCATGACATCTGGTTTCTGGACGCGGTTACCGCCCTCAACCAGATGCGAGCGGCTCAAGGTCTGGGGGTTCGGACTTTCGCTCTCTGGCGACTGGGGGCCGAAGACCGCTCCCTGTGGCGGGTTTGGGACATGCCCGGCGAACCGGGGGCGCCCGATAAGTTAAAGGATGTCCTGCCAGGCCAGGACGTCGACATGGAGGGTCAGGGCGAAATCCTTCGCATCGAGGCTCGTCCCGCCAACGGCGCGCGTCAGATCACGGTTGACTCGGGATCGGGAATCATCACCGACGAAACCATGGATACTCTGCCCGAGCCCTATCGTGTGGCCCGCTACGGCTACAATCCGAAGGCCGTCACCATCACCTTTGATGACGGCCCCGATCCGCAGTGGACCCCGAAAATCCTGGACGTACTAAAACGAGAAAATGCGACCGCGACATTCTTTCTGATTGGGCTTGAGGCCAAGGATTTCGGCAGCGTCACGTCGCGCATCTACCGCGAAGGGCATGAGATCGGGAATCATACGTTCACTCATCCGGACATCAGTAATATTTCGCGCAGCTACATGAAGGTAGAGTTGAATCTCACCGAGCAGCTGTTCGCCAGCCGCCTGGGAATACACACCATCCTTTTCCGTCCGCCTTATTCCATCGACGAGGAACCGGATACCGAAGACCAGGTCCGTCCGCTCGAATTGGTTCAGGACATGGGCTACATCAGCGTGGGCGACAAGATCGATCCGAATGATTGGAAGCCCAATCCGCACGCCGAGCGCATCGCCGCCGACGTGCTCGCCCACGTTCCACCTTGCGCACCCACTGATCGGCTCTGCGGCAGCGTCATCCTGCTACACGACGGCGGAGGCGATCGCCGGGAGACCGTTCGCGCTTTGCCGATGATCATCGAGGGCGTGCGGGCCAAGGGAGACGAAATCGTCGCACTCCATGAACTGATAGGGAAGACCCGGGCCGATATTATGCCTGCGATTCCGACCAATGAGCGCTGGGCCGCCCGCTTGGATTGGATGGGCTTCGCCCTTTGGGATCTCAGTAGGAACGCCATCGTTTGGATTTTCTTTCTTGGCGACCTGCTCATGACTGGACGCATGTTGTTTGTCGGAGCTTTCGCGATTTTCGATCGCTTCCGGCAGCAACAGTATGGGAGCCCCGCAGAGGTAGCATCCTATAAACCCGCCGTCGCAGTACTGATTCCTGCCTACAACGAAGAGAAAGTCATCGAGCGGACGGTGCGCGCTGCGCTGGCGTCTGACTATCCGGGTCTTCACGTCATTGTGATTGACGACGGGTCAACCGACAACACTCTCGAAGTGGCACGCCGGGCTTTTGTAAATGAAGAAGCTTCGGGCCGCGTGCTCATCTTGACCAAGCCAAATTCCGGCAAGGCGGAGGCGCTCAATTTCGGTCTCGAACACTTGCGTAATCAGGAAATCTTCGTCGGCATCGACGCGGACACGGTCATCGCCAGTAATGCGATTTCACGGCTCGTTCCCCATTTCCTCAACCCCCAGGTCGCGGCCGTTGCGGGAAACGCCAAAGTAGGCAATCGCGTCAACCTGTGGACCCGCTGGCAAGCGCTGGAATACATCACCAGTCAGAACTTTGAGCGCAGGGCGTTGAATGTTCTCGGAGCCGTGAGTGTGGTGCCGGGAGCGATTGGCGCGTGGAGGACTTCCGCCGTCCGCGAAGCTGGCGGATATCACACCGACACTGTGGCCGAAGATGCCGATCTGACCATGGCGCTGCTGCGAAGCGGTTATAGAGTGGAGTATGAAGATTTGGCTCTCGCTTATACTGAAGCGCCCATCAATGCCAATGGCCTGATGCGTCAACGCTTCCGTTGGTCTTTCGGGATTTTGCAATCGGTGTGGAAACATCGCGCCGTGTTCGCGCGTAAAGGAGCTTTGGGTTGGGTCGCTCTGCCAAATATTGTCATTTTTCAAATCTTGCTGCCGCTGGTTTCACCATTTATCGACCTGATGTTCGCAATAGGCGCAATCTGGTATTTCATTCAAAAATACTTTCATCCGGATTCCACGGACCCGGCCGACATCCAACGTCTCGTATTATTTTTTGCTACTTTTCTGGTGATCGATTTCATTACTTCCGCTATCGCGTTTGCCCTGGAACGCCGCCAACCTGAAGCACGAGAAGATGGATGGCTGCTGAGCCAAGTCTGGCTGCAGCGCTTCGCTTACCGCCAGTTGTTTTCAGTCGTGCTATTCAAGACGGTGAAGCGTGCCATTGAGGGCCAGCGTTTCGCCTGGGACAAACTGGAACGCACTGCCAAAATGAGTTTCCGAACTACCGAGAGCCAGGACTCGGTAAAAGTGCCGTAATTGCTTGCCTTGGTTAAATCTGTGAACGCCAAAGGTGTGCTTCAAATCGGGCCGCAGATGCCCAAAGTCACCACCACCAACGAGCGGATCTTCGCGAACTAGGGTATGCTAGACACATGCTGCTAAACGGAAGAGAAGCGATCCTGAGCCGCGTCCACCTGCTGAAAGCCGAGATCAGCGATATCCAGAGACTCAACGAACAATATGCTCAGCAGCGACGCACCTTGCCAGCGCAGCAGAATCACGCCCAGCGCCGCGGCAGGTTGGAGCAAATCGTCGAAGAACTGAAAGCCCTCACCAACCGCAAAATCCAGTAGCGCCAAGCACACATGGGGATTGCCGCAGTCGGGCAACTTTCGCCATCCCAGACACCGATTGTCATCCCGAGCAACGCGAGGGACCTGGGTTTCGCGGGTCCAGCCAAAACCAATGAGGATGATGCTCAGGTGCAGCCTTTCCCCGGTGCTACAATAGGTGGTTCCGCGCCCCTCCGCGCAGCATCCATATACCTTTCAGAGGAGCACTTATGGCAACCGTTGAAGCCCCCACACGACCGCAGATTCGCCTTCATCAAAGTCCGTTCACTAACGAGCTGTTAACTGACTTCAGCAAGGAAGAGAATGCGCGCAAGATGCGCGCCGCGATTGAGAACGTTCGTGGCCAGCTTGGCCGCGAGTATGACCTCATCATCGGCGGCAAGAGGATCAAGACGCAGGATAAGATCAAGTCGCTGAATCCTGCCAAGCCCTCGCAGGTCGTCGGAGTGCATCAGAAGGCTGGCAAAGAGCACGTAGAGCCCGCGATGCAAGCCGCGCTCAGCGCCTTTGAGCATTGGAGCCAAACCTCGATCGAGGAACGCGCCGGCCTGCTGTTCCACGTGGCAGATCTGCTGCGCGAGCGCAAGTTCGAAATGTGCGCGTGGCTGGTCTTTGAGGTGAGCAAGAACTGGGCGGAAGCCGACGCCGACATCTGCGAGACCATCGACTTTTTAGAGTATTACGCCCGAGAAGCGCTGCGTCTGGCGAAAGTCAAGCCCGACGTGCAAATGCCAGGAGAGCACGATTCACTGCGTTACATTCCGCTGGGCGTTGGCGCCGTAATTCCACCATGGAATTTCCCTTGCGCGATCATGGCCGGGATGACGATGGCCTCCGTCGTCGCTGGTAATACCGTGATCCTGAAACCATCGAGCGATTCGCCCACCATCGCGGCGAAGTTCATTGAACTCGTCGAAGAAGCCGGCCTGCCTGACGGCGTGGTCAACTTTTGTCCTGGCGCCGGCGCCAGCTTCGGCAACGCGGTAGTCGCGCATCCCAAGACGCGATACATCGCCTTCACCGGCTCTCGCGAAGTTGGGCTCGACATTCACAAGCGGGCTGCGGACAAGGTTCCCGGGCAGGTTTGGATCAAGCGCACCGTCCTCGAAATGGGCGGCAAAGATGCGATTATCGTCGATGCTGATGCTGATTTTGATGCCGCCGTCGAGGGTGTCGCTCAATCCGCATTCGGCTTTCAGGGACAGAAATGTTCAGCCTGCTCGCGTGCCATCGTTGACGAGCGCATCTACGACAAATTTCTGGATCATCTCAAGGCTCGCGTTGAAAAAATCACGGTCGGCGATCCTGCCGAGAATCCGAACATGGGCGCGGTGATCAACGAAGGCTCCATGAAGTCGATCCTCGAGTACATCGAGTTTGGCAAGAAAGACGGACGCCTGATCACTGGAGGCGGTCCAACCAAGAACGCTGGTGAGGGCTACTTCATCCAGCCAACAGTGATTGCCGATATCAAACCCAAGTCAAAACTTGAACAGGAAGAAATTTTTGGTCCCGTGCTCGCGGTAATCAAGTCGAAGAACTTCGATCATGCCCTCGAGATCGCCAACGACACCGAGTTCGGCCTGACCGGCGCCGTGTACACCAACTCGCAAGACAAAATCGATCGCGCCGTCCGCGAGTTCCATGTCGGCAACCTGTACATCAATCGCAAGTGCACCGGAGCGATGGTCGGAGCGCATCCATTTGGCGGATTCAACATGTCCGGCACCGACTCCAAAGCCGGCGGCCCGGATTATCTGTACCTGTTCACGCAGGCCAAGTCGGTGGCGGAAAAGATCCGTTAGTCACCAAGCTCAAACTTGAAAAGAAAAAAGCCCGCTCACAGGGAGCGGGCTTTCAACAGCGAAGAGTTACTGGCCGGGGCAGACGTGCTTTTCATCGTTTTGGAAGCTCAGCCACTTGAGCAGCGATGTGCTTCGCGGCGCGCCAAAATATCCCAGAAAGACCAGAGACTGGATGTTGTAAGTGAAGTTCCCAACCTTGTACGGGAACGTCCCAAAGTTTGGTCCGCTCTCCAGGGGATCGCCCACCTCGAGAATGCTGTTGTCCTGACAGTTGACGTTGTTGTCGGTGAACGGGTCGTCCATCCACTCGCCAAGTTCATGGGACAAGGCAGATACATCCTGAGCAAACACGACGGGGGTCTGTTGATCAACCGAGGTAGTGTAGGCGTAAGTTTGACCGTTCGGCTGGACAGCCGTGGCGGTGTGATAGCCTCCGACGATGAATTGTCCCGAGGTAAGGTAAATGTCGTGCGTGACAAACAGGGCCAAGCCGTTGGGCTGAATCTGCTTGAGCTTTTTCATGTAGCCTTGCAGGATAGGGTCCCAACTATTGAAATCATAGGTGCCGACGAAACCCTTGCCGCTCACCGGGTTGATAATGACCGTGCCATGAGCGGCTGAAACGGTAATGGTCTGCTCGGGCAAAACTGTCGCCTTGCCCAGCAGAACGTGATACTTGTTATTCTTCTTGACCACGCTCCAGAAGTTAGCGCGCTGGAAAGCGTCAACGTATTGAGTCTTGCCTACATCGATCCCGCCTTGCTTGAAATCAACGGTAGATTGAAAGATGGGCGACCCAAGGATCATTTTAGTGAACGTCTGGCCGTTGCTAACCTTGTCCTTGTTCGGGTCAAAGGTCATGTTTCCGTTGCCCTTGGGATAGACCATCTTGATTGGGACGAGAAATACCGGCACCGTTGTTGTGATATCTGTTTTGTGAGGGTCGGTGCCGATCATGGTAAATGTAATTTTTTGATGGGTTAGATCCGTGAAGCCGCCGTTCCATTGAGTCACGGGAGTGCCGCCCGGTTCCAGGGCGTAGTAGGAGTGCGGAGGCAGCGCCAGGTACGCGGGTCGTGCCGGGGAATTGTTCTGGGCGAAGGCGATGCTAGCTAAACACGCGCAAGCGAATAGAAGCGAAGCGAATGAGCTGAGGGCAGTGAAACGTCGTCGATTCATAGCTGACTCTCCTTAAGGTTTTGGTGAAGGCATAATGGTTTTTGACCACGGAGTCCGCTGCGATCCTGAGTGGTTTAACACCGGTCGGAAACACTGCGCGGGGCGACGTCACCGGGAGTTGGAGAGAGACTCGCGCGCAGCGCGTTCGAAATCGTGAACGGAATGGAGCCTAGCACGAGGCCCGCAAAACCTTATGTCAAAAGTTTGTCAAAGTTATTCCGTGCGCCGGTTTGTGCCTCGGAGATTCATCTGAAACCGTTGCCAGACCAGCAACCAAGACGGCTGGCGGCGAACGGTCCAGAACAAGACTGGAAAATCGTTTTGTGGAGGTTGTCTTTGTTATAGCCTGCGGTTATCGTTCGCGACGCTGATAACGCCGGCTTTAATGGGAATGCCCACGTTTCCGTCGGGAGTACCGAAACGTCGAGTCGTTGTTTAGTAGCAACCCGCCTTACCGGCCGACGGGCATCCTTTTCGCACACTTCCTACGAGGGCACCGCTTGTCCTGCCTGTGGTGCCGCTGCGGCGGTGGCCGCCGCTGCTTCATTCAGGATTCGGTGATGAATGGTGAATAACGCCAACTCCAGCCGGTCCGACACGCCGATCTTGTCATACACGTTGCGCAGGTAATTCTTGATCACCTGCTCCGTAGTCCCGAGCTGCGTGGCGATCTCTTTGTTCTTGTAGCCTTGCACAATCAGTGCGACGATCCGCAGTTCCTTCGCGGTCAGGCGATCGCGCACCCGCAAGCCCACCATATCGTTTTCGGTGAGTTCACTGGGGACGGCAATGTCCTGCACCCAGGTTTCCCCGCGAGCGACTTTGCGCACACAGTCGACGAGCGCGGCGCTGGTCACGTTGCGGTAGACCACGCCATGCGCCCCCGCAGCCATGTAGCGTTGCGTGCTTTCGCCGGTGTCGGCGAGGACCACGACCCGCGTCTTAGCTTTGTTCGCGGCTTGCAGGACGGCCAGGAAATCGCCATGGAATCCGCCCGCCACCACCAACACGGCGGCCCGGAACTTATCCAATGCCATGAACATTTGTTCCTGGGTTTGCGCCTGCGCCACAATGCGCATCTCGTCTTCAACCGCCAGCACTTTGGCGATTCCCGCGCGGAAGATTGCCTGATTGTCGGCCAGAATCAATTTAAGCATCGCTTCAGCACCTCTTTAACTAGTCACAACGAACTGACGAACCTTACGGGTGGCGAACAAAATCGTACGAATCAATCACGCAGGCCACACCTCGGGCCTCCGCCGGGCTACTACCGCCGGTGGCGGGTTCGTCGGTACGGACCACGCGTCCCTTGCATTGCACGGTGACGTTTTCCTTCGCCCCGGTAACCTCGGGCGGCAGGACGATTTCGAACTCCACGTTGGAGCCCACTTCCAGCGCCGCATCCGCCCGAATATAAACTCCGGCGGCGCTCAAGTTTCCCGTTACCCCACTAGCTTGTCCCGCCTCGTCCGCCTTATGAATCTTGATCGGCAATTCGAGCGGAAATCGTTTTCCCGTCCGCGCTTCGGACACAAGACCTCCCAGTTCCTGGCCTTCCTTGCGTGCAAAAGCCAATTCCACGATGGCATCTCCTGATGAACTTCAGGGCTCTACTATTTTCTACTTACTCGCCCTTATATCATGGAAGACACTTCAGTCAAAGGCCTGAGTTACCATCGTAACCTCGGTAGAAACTAGGTTCCCCTAAGACCACCTGAGATTCTGAAGCGTCTAGCCGTCCGGATTTCCACCCCCGCCTGCTTTCTGTCACAATAACCGCTCGTCACTCGTCTGGCCTGTTCGAATCATGAGAAACACTCAAGGAGTCCTTTCCATGCTCGTTCCAGCCGAAACATCGAGAAGTACCTCCCGCACTTTGTTTGTGATTTTCGTAGTAGCCGCGATGTTTCTTCTCTTGACGCCGAGCCGTGCTCAACAAGCGGCAACAAAGCCAGTGCCGGCAAGTCCCGCGCAAGCAACTGTTCCGCAGAAGGCAAATCCGGCGACCGAAGCAGGAAAGGCGGCAGGCCCGCGTCCTTCAGACGCTCCCCAGGTTCTGCAAAAGTTTAATTCTGCGCTGGAGGACTTGGTGGCCAAAGTTTCACCGGCCGTCGTCCAGATTCTCGTCACCGGCTACGGAGCAATCGAAGAAAGCAATAAAAGCGAGACTGCCTTGATTGCACGCCAGCATGCAGTCGGCTCGGGCGTGATCGTCGACGCGGACGGCTACATCATGACCAACGCGCACGTGGTGGAGGGAGCGCATCGCATCCGCGTCGTGCTGCCCATGCCTTCTATTGATTTCCCGCAGGCTGAGCCCGTAGGCAAGGAGCATGTGCTGGAGGCGAAGCTCATTGGCATTCACAAAGAATCAGACTTAGCATTGCTTAAAGTCGATCAGAAGAATTTGCCTACCCTTGAACTGGGCGGCGCGCGCCGGGTGCATCAGGGCCAACTGGTGCTCGCCATCGGCAGTCCGGAAGGCTTGCAGAACTCAGTCACCATGGGAGTGGTCAGTTCGGTGGGGCGTCAGCCTGATCCCGATCGTCCCATGGTTTACATCCAGACGGATGCTCCCATCAATCCAGGGAACAGCGGCGGTCCACTCATTGATATGGACGGCTACGTTCTCGGCATCAACACGCTGATTCTTTCACAGGGTGGAGGTAGCGAAGGCTTGGGCTTCGCGATTCCTGCCCGCATCGTGGGTTTCGTGTATCAGAGTCTGCGCAAGCATGGACACGTGCATCGGGTCGAGATCGGAGCGGTCGCGCAAAACATCACTCCCAGCCTGGCTGAAGGGCTCGGCCTTTCCCGGGGTTGGGGCGTCATTGTGTCGGACATCACTCCCGGAGGATCCGCAGAAGCAGCCGGTTTGAAGATCGGCGACATTGTGGTGAGTGCCGATGACCGGCCTATCGATACCCTTCCCGCACTGACTGCGGCAATGTATCTCCATCCTCTCGAGGAAGTGATGAAACTGATGGTTCTGCGGGATCGTGAAAAAAAGATCCTGTACGTGGCAGTGAGCGAGCACCGCGATCAGATGGACAAACTGGTGGACGCGGTCGATCCCGATAAAAGCCTGGTGGCGCGTTTGGGGATCCTCGGGGTTGATTTGAGCGAGCAGTTGCGGTCCGTGGTCGGCAACCTACGCACGTCAAGTGGAGTGGTCGTGATTGCCCGCGCCGCCAACCTCATCGGTCCCGAGACCGGCCTGAAGGCGGGCGACGTGATCCATAGCCTCAATAAGGCCCCGGTCGATTCGCTGGATTCGTTACGCGCCGCACTGAATGTCCTCCAACGCAACGCCCCGGTCGTGCTTCAAGTGGAGCGCGATGGCGAGTTGCAATGGCTCGCCTTCGAGATGGAGTAGAAAAGCGCCACGGATTTACATAGACCTTCACGGATATTCTTTCTTCTTGATCGGCGTAAATCCGTGGCGGCAAGTCGCTCAGAATGCGCTGCCGCCACCGCCCCCGAACCCACCACCGGAAAATCCTCCTCCTCCTCCACTCCAGCCTGATCCCGTCGAACTGGCGCGCGGAGCCGAGACGAAGACCTGATGCATGTCCGTCGCCATGTTATGCATCGAGCTAGAAAAGAATATCGGATTGAATCCCACTCCCCCATTCGGCGAAACATACCAACTGGGTGGATTCTGCACGATCCCGGCGAACGCCTGCGCCCAATGATGCTCTACCCCGAGCGCCATGGCATAAGGCAGATATTTTTCGAATGTGTCCGGCGGCATGCGCTTCAACCGGTCAGCATCCACGCGGTTCATGAACTCTTGAAACCCGAGAACCGCAACGCGCGTGCGCCCCCCTTGCACCGTTTTCGCCGTCATCTGGCGGGCAAACAGCCACCAGATGACCGCAGAAATAATCCCGCACAAAATCAGCAAACCGATTGAACTGAAAACCGGTTTGTTCCAGAGGAATTGCAGCATCAGGAAGGGCGCCACAATGACGGCAACGGCCGCAAGGCTATAGCCATTGGCCGAGTCGGGATCAAGCAAATACATGCCTTTAATCTTCAGCGCGGACTTGATATCTTGCTGGATCACAGGAATCGCCCTGTAAAAGCGGTTCTTGAGGCTGGAAAGTCGTGTGTCGTCGCTTGCAGCAAAAACGTTCTCCAGCATAACCCGCTCATGCGGCACAAGCTGACCCCATTGGTCGCGCGGCCTTAGTAGATGAAAAATGTAATCCTTGTGGTGAAAGACGAGACCTTTGTCATCGACTTCTTCGATTTTCACAAATCCCCGCACCGCCAAATCCACCAGCGTGCATGTGATGTCACGAGGATGAATCGAGTCGTCAAGCAAGGTGCCAGCCTCCGCCGGAGTCATGCCGGCCGGCGGTTCATACATGGGAGCAACCGAAAGCCCGGGATCGGGATCGCGCCCCTTGTACCACCACAGCGTAAACATCACAGCGAAAGTCCAGAGAGGCAGAAACACGATGGGATTGCTGGCTAAGAACCAGATAAACTGCGTGAACGCACCCGGCTCGTTCAGAATGCCTTTAGGAATAAAGACGTCGATGGTCATCCCGCCGCGCATGGGCAGCGGGTTATCCGTCTCGAACGAAACTTCTGAGTCTCGAACTTCAGCGCTCGCCCCGCGTTCCGCCGAGCCGTAGACCCCAGTGAAAGCCTGCGCCCGCAGCGATCCGGCAGCCGAGTCCGGAAAGCTGACCACCCCGGAAGCGCGATCGATCGGGACCGGCCAGTCATTGCCAGTCACGTTCCAGTAGAACTCGTCGTGATCCTCGAAGAAGCGCATCCCATTGCGAACCGTGTAATCGATCTCAACGGTTCGATTCGTGTCAACCGCGTCGGGGATGAAAATCTTCAGGTCGCGGAAGCCGTTCGAAGTAGACGACTGATATTTCAGCCTGCCGCCATTGCCATCGCTTACAGCAGTGACGTTCAAAAAAAGCGTGTAGTTCGTCCCCCGCGGGCCAGGATATTCCACGGGGATGAAGCGATGAATGCCATGCCACTCGCCAACAAAGGCGAGCGTAATGCGCTCCCGAACTTCAGCTGAGCCGTCTTCATGAACCGAGATCGAGTCGTTGAAATCCGCGACCCGCCAGCTCTTCGCCGAGAGAGATGAAACGAAAACGAGAAGGAAAAAGAAGAGAACGACCCCTCTGTAGAGACGCAGCTTGCTGTGTCTCAGAGGCGTTGCAAGCAACGCCCCTGCAGGGAGGATGGCCCGATCAGGCATGGCGTTAGAATTTCACCGCTACCGGTTCGCGGTCAGCCGCTTCCACTTCAAAGAATTGCCGCGCCTGGAAGCCAAACATCCCGGCCAGAATATTCGTCGGGAACGATTGAATCTTGGTATTCAGATCGCGCACGACCGCGTTGTAGTAGCGGCGGGCATTCTGAATCGTGTCCTCGGTCTGACTCAGCGAACCCTGCAATTGGGTGAATTCCTCGGAAGCCTTCAGCTCAGGATAATTCTCCGCCACCGCAAACAAGCTCTTCAGCGCGCCAGTCAGTTGATTCTCCGCGACCGCCTTATCCGCCGGCGAGGTCGCCTGCATCGCCTGCGATCGAAATTTAGCGATATTCTCAAACGTCCCCTTTTCGTGGGCGGCGTAACCCTTAACCGTCTCGACCAGGTTCGGAATGAGGTCATGACGGCGCTTGAGTTGTACGTCAATATCGGACCAGGCCGAGTCGCAGCGCACCCGCAACTGGACCAGGCTGTTGTACATCCCAATAAGGACGAACGCGATGACCACCAGAACGCCCAATAAAATCCAAGCCATGAACGCTTCCCTTTCCCCTCGAAGTTCGAATCAAGGGGACGGTACCACAGAGGCGAACTGGGCGCAATTAAAGTGATTTCTCAAATCAAGCGACCAACTTTCTCCGCGGAGAAACCCAACTAGGCCACGAAGACTTCGAGGGACTCGCATCGTCCAATCTGCCGTCGTAGAATACGGATACTATGAGCACGTTCAGGACAAAGCAGCGAGAGCTTCCCATGGGAACGAGTATTGCGGTGGCGATGCTGATTTTCTGCGCTGGACTTTCTCACGCCCAGACTTGTTTCACCGCTAGTGACATGGACGAACCCACCCGCACCGCCCTGGTGAACACAGCGAAGCGCTATTTCGACATGGCCGCTCGTGGCGACTCCGCCACCCTGAAGCAAAACTCAATCCCCAGCGTAGCTTCGGATTTTTCCGGCATCGAAGCGGTCGTCAAAGATAATCAGCCCAACCTTTCCGGTGCGCAAGCCACTCCACGTCCGCCATTCTTGTTGAAGGCCGGCGGGACCGTGCCGCTTCCACATGCGGAGTTTTTATGCGGAGTGTTTGGCAAGATCGGCCAAACCGCGGACAGCGCCGTATTCGAGATCCCAAACCTGCAGCCAGGAACCTACGCCGTTGTCACCTTGGACGTTCCCACCGCCAAACAAAAATACGCGGTGTCGTTCGTCCTGCAACAAGAAGGCAAAGACTGGAAAGTTGGCGGCTTCTTTGTCAAGGAAATGCAAATCGCGGGCCACGACGGCACGTGGTTTGCCGACCGCGCCCGCGCTTTCAAAGCCAAAAGCCAAAATCACAATGCCTGGCTCTACTACCTCGAAGCCCGTGATCTGCTGGTCCCCGTGCCCTTCATGTACACGCAGACCACCGATAAGTTAGCCGACGAAGCGGAGACGGTGAAACCCACCGATTTTCCAGTCGACGGTAAAACCGCGGACCTGGCGGCAGGAGGCAAGACTTACCGCCTGACCACGTTGTTCCCCGTCACTGTAAAAGAAGACCTCGACCTGGTCGTGAAATATCAATCACCGGATGTTTCCAACACCACCCAGACCTTTCAGGACAACACCGCAATGATGAAAGCCGTGATCGCCAAGTATCCAGAACTGCGCGACGCTTTCGATGGGGTGGTAGCCCGCGCCGTAGAACCAAGTGGCCGCGACTACGGCTCTCTGCTTCCAATGAAAGACATCAAGTAGCGGTTACAGTCATCGACCGGGTTCCTGAGCGTAATAGCGGCCTGCGACGCGGCTGCCACTTTGCTCGGTTGCCCGGACGAGGCGTCCGGGGCTACGTGGGTTGTCGGTCGCCTTGGCTTCGTGCATCCGGGAGTCAACACGACGCACGGCAGTTCGGGTGCCTTTTATACCTACGGCTTTCGCGTGCCTTTGCTGGTGGTCTCGCCCTTTACGGGTGTGGGGACCGTTTCGGGTGCTTGCACCACGAACTGTCCCAAACAGAATTTTCCCTTTGGGTATGGTGACCGAGTCATGTTTAGTCTGCGAAATCCCATTACACCACCTGCGAATTGTGGTGGTTTCGTCAGGAACTCATTTGCCTCACCCGCTTGTGCCGGCCACACTGAGTAATCAGTACGTGGGCTCCTCGAAAGCGCGGCATTACAGATTGGGATCTGCTAAGCCTGCTCGGCGAACGTACACTCCTTCTCATCTTTGTCTTCTCGCAATCCCAGAAAAACCGGAGCCCGCAATTTCATCCCGCCTTCCACAGTTTCATGCGTCCACTCGGTAAATTTAATCTCCGCCACTCGTTCCGGCTTCACCCAGTGAACATGAGCCGCATCCACAGGACCGTAAAACGGATTACGCTTCGTCTCCAACTCTTTGAGCACTCCCCAGATTTCCTTGAGCATTGCCTGGTTGAATCCGGTTCCCGCCTGCCCGACGTGAATGAGTTGACCTTTCTTGTCGTAGAGTCCGAGTACGATCGATCCGAAATATTGCCGGCTACCTTCAGGATCGGTGTACCCGCCGACCACGCAGTCCACGGTCTGCGTGACCTTGATCTTGAGCCAATCGCGGCTGCGGCGCTCTTCATAACAACTGCGTCGTTTTTTCGCCAGAATCCCCTCTAGCTCTTGCTTTTTCGCCGCCTCAAACAGCGCCAACCCCTGGGGGAAATGCTCGGAATAGCGAACCAGGTCGGTCGTCTCGAGGATCTGAGCGAGAGCTTGCTTACGCTGCTCAAACTCGACCCGGCGCAAGTCGTAGCCGTCGATATAGAGCAGGTCGAAGACGTAATAAACCACCTGCAACTCGTGCCGCGCTCCCGCTCGTCTTCCGCCTTTAGGAATCCCGGTGCGCTGTTGCATCAAGCTGAACGAAGCGCGGCCTTGCTCGTCCAGCGCTACGACCTCGCCATCGAGAATCGCAGTTTTCGCTCTGATCAACTTAGGCAGTTCGCGAAGCTCGGGAAATTCGCCAGTGAGATCATTCTGATTGCGTGAAACCAGCCGCACTTTCCCGTCTTCGATGAACGATACTGCGCGATAACCGTCCCACTTGATTTCGAACAACCACTCCGGATCGTCGAAAGGCTTCTCGATCGAGGTAGCCAGCATGGGATGAATAGCGCTTGGCATCGGCTTGCGAACCGCTCCAGGCAGATTTTTAACTGCGGAGGGCGTAGACGTCAGCGATGAGACCGCTGTTACCCTTTTTTCGTTGGTAGTTTTTTTTTTACTTTGTGTTTTCGGGGCATCGCCCGCCGTCGAGGTTTGCTTCTTTCTGTTCTTGTCCAGTTTGGCCAAAGTTTCAGCCAGCCACGGCGCTTTCACTTTTCCACTTGAAACCGGCGGGCTGCTAGTCCATTCCGCCGAACCCGCGTCGGCTGTAATCTCGGCCATCGTGCGATTGGTAAGCACGGAGCGATCATATTTCTCGATGTCATATCCCTCGACGACGGACTCGTCCTGCTTCTTGAGCAGCAGCCATTCCGTCCCCTTGCTTCCCGGACGCCGCGCCCGCATATGAATCAAGGCAAAGTCGCCCTTGAGCTTCTTGCCATGCAAGCGAAACTTAAGATCCCCCTTCTTCAGCATTTCAATCGCTTCGGCCTCAGTCCCCGCCACATATTTCCCATTTACCGGCTTCGGCGATAACGGCTCCCATTTTCCAACATCCCAAACCATCACGGTTCCTGCGCCGTAGTTTCCCTGCGGGATGGTGCCTTCGAAGTCGAAGTACGAAACCGGATGATCCTCTACCTGCATGGCCAGCCGCTTGTCCGCCGGATCCAGCGATGGCCCTTTTGGAATCGCCCACGACTTAAGCACGCCTTCCATTTCCAGGCGGAAATCGTAGTGCAGGCGAGTGGCGCGATGTTTCTGCACCACGAAGCGGTGGCCGGCTTTCTTCTCAAGCTTGGGCGGAGGCTCCGGCGTTTCTTCGAAGCGGCGTTTGCGTTTGTACTCTTCTAACGGCATCGGGCTATTCTACTGAGAATCGCGAACCGATATCTGGCAACTGCTGCTCCAGCGAAATTGGCTTAGAATCGCTGGCAGGATTTAAGGTTGCTGGCAGACTTGCACGGCATGAAACGCGAATATCCAGATACCCCGCTGATAGGCGTAGGCGCGATCATCATCGAGCATGACCGCGTAGTCCTGGTAAAGCGCGCCCACCCCCCTTTGCTTGGAGAGTGGAGCATCCCTGGGGGCATGCTTGAAGTGGGCGAAACCTTGCGCCAGGCGGCAGTTCGCGAAGTTCTGGAGGAGACTGGCGTGTGCGTCGAAGCCGGTGAATTGCTCGGCGTATTTGATCGCATCGTGCGCGATTCAAACGAGCGTACTCTTTATCATTATGTGCTCATCGATTTCCTCTGCCGTAAAATCGCTGGAGAACCCAAACCGGCGGGTGACGCGGCCGAGGCTCGGTGGTTTACCCGCGGCGAACTGGCGCAGCTTTCGTTAGCCGAAGATACGGCGGAGGTCATCAAGTTAGGGTTTGAGAAGTCCGTCCGTGAGTCCGATTCTTCGCTTTGAGCATCCCCAATACACGCGTAAAAATTCCGAAAGTGAGGCGATCATGTTTCACAGAATAGCGTACACGACCAACGACTATGCGATTACCGTTCTTCGTCTGGTGATGGGCTTGGTATTTTCCGCCCATGGCGCGCAAAAGATGCTGGGCTGGTTCGGTGGATACGGTTTCGGCGGCACCATGGGCTTCTTCACGCACCAGATGAGAATTCCCGCGCCCCTCGCGTTTCTCGCCATCTGCGCCGAGTTCTTTGGCGGGCTGGGGCTGCTCCTCGGATTCCTCTCGCGCATCGCTGCCTTCGGAATCATGTGCAATATGCTGGTCGCCGTCGCCCTGGTGCACGCAGCGAACGGCTTCTTCATGAACTGGGCTGGCAATCAGAAAGGCGAGGGCTTCGAATATCACCTCCTCGCTATCGCGAGTGCACTGGTAATCATCCTCAAGGGATCGGGTGCGCTCTCGGTCGATCGATTCCTGACCGAAGAACTTCCCTAGAAAACAGAACGGCCCGCGCCTTAGCAAGCACGGGCCGCCCCGGTGCACTGTTTGGGATTGACCAAGAGGTGGTCACTCTATGTGGCCCCTTTGAAAAACTCCGGGTCCCGGATCGACCTAAAAGCCCGGGCGGATTCAATCCTAACTCGCCGGCAGTCTAGCTAGGTTCTTAGAGCGACCGCTCTAAGTCTCAGCCACCTCACCTGGTCTTATGCTTCTACCACTACAATCAGAACTCGTCATTCGACCACCTCCTTTCCGGTGTAATTCGACATTAGTACAAAATCCCCAGCGAGGTCAACTGAAAGAAATCCCGTATGGCTAATCTTTTAAGAACCATCAAATCACTCTTAACCTCGTGCGGGCATTCACACGCAATTCGCATCGCCAAAGCTCCGGGCCACCCGCCCGCGAGTTGCCGCGAACCCCGTTCGTCCGCGCTTTAGTCTGTCATGCCGAGCGGAGAGTGATCGTCCGAAGGACGGTCACGCGGAGTCGAGGGACCCCGCGTCTGCTGGCACCCGCGAAGGAACCGGCAGGGAATTCTCTGCACGAAGTTCTTCGGGCGATGCGTGGTGAGAATACCTCTCCGGGTTCACGGCAAACGCAGGCAGACACGGGGTCTTTCGACTTCTCTCCGCTCAAGATGACAAAGCTGGGGGTAAGACGGAAAAGAATAGCGACCTTGCGGGTGCCCCATCTTTCACGCAGCCAAGACTCCGTGAGAATGGGTGGGCCACCCCACTTAGTCGTCTGACTTTGGCGCGAAACGGTTTCACTGGTGCTGTTGTCTGAAGACTCCCAGCGCGGGTTGCGAATCGGTTTCGATGAACACCACGCGCGTGCTGTCAACCATGTAGAACGCCATCGGGCTGCTGGTGAAGGCGAAGGTCGAGCCCGCGCCGGTCGTTGTGAGTGTGCCGGTAAAACGCCCGGTCGTCGGGAAACCCGTGAAAGTCCCGAGGAAGACCTGGCCCACCTGCGGCACGAAGTGATAATTAACATCGGCGTTTCCCGGGCCCAGAGCGCTGACTCCATCGGCCGCC
>Ga0210406_10000498_pt1 | contig 52859 bp, 39 predicted proteins | sample IncBWC30MmetaG_FD_155454 | JGI IMG/M metagenome (GOLD analysis project Ga0210406, IMG submission 155454) | Forest soil microbial communities from Barre Woods Harvard Forest LTER site, Petersham, Massachusetts, United States - Inc-BW-C-30-M | ecosystem: Environmental > Terrestrial > Soil >...
GGAGAAGCCGCTGGCGGTCGACGATCTGGTGTGGCATCGCGTCCGGTACCGGTTTGAATATGATGACGCTAAAAAGCCCGCAGTTGAAGGTACGGAATCGATCTCGTCGATTCTGCGCAGGCCGGTAGTTCACATTCTAGGGCAACAGTCTTATATCACCGGTGGTCAGGCGGCGGTGCGCGTGGTTGTTAGCGATACCAAGGATGAGGCAATAGCCGGCCGCGGTTCGGTTCAGATCGAATTGCTGGACGCGGACGACAAACCGGCTGAGGGCAAAGCGCGCGTCCTTTTCTCGGGCCGTTTGAATCACCACGGAACTACGGAAGCGCAGTTTCGCTTTCCTGCCGGCGTGACTGGGAGTTACCGGCTGCGCTATGTTGCCGATACGCCGATCGGGTCGACCGAATTTACCCAAGACGTGCGCCTGGAGGACAAGGTTTCCATTCTTCTTACTTCGGAGAAGCCACTCTACCAACCGGGCCAGACGATCCATGTGCGGGCACTCGCGCTTGACCGCTCGGATCATCGGGCAGCGGCGAAGCGCACCCTGACGTTTGAAGTCGAGGATTCCCGCGGTAACAAGGTTTTCAAGAAAGCAACCGCGACCGACCAGTTCGGAGTGGCATCGGCTGAATTTGGCCTCGCCGACGAAGTCAACCTGGGAACGTATCATCTGCGCGCGCTGATGGGGGATGCCGACGCACCCACCAATACGGCTGAGATCGCCCTCAATGTGGAACGCTACGTTCTTCCAAAATTCAAGGTAGCAGTCGAATTCGCCGAAAATGGCAAGAAGCGGAAACGCGGCTATCAACCCGGCGATCATGTCACGGGCACGGTGCGCGCCAACTACTTTTTCGGAAAGTCGGTGGACAACGCCGAACTCAGCATGAAGGCTTCGGCGATGGATGTCTCGATGTTTGAGGTCGCGTCGGCCAATGGGAAGACGGACACCGAGGGCTGGTATCATTTCGACCTTACATTGCCGAGATATTTTGCTGGGCTGCCGCTGAACCACGGCGCTGCTCGCGTCCTGATTGAAGCCACCGTGAAAGACTCCGCCGGGCATTCGGAGACTCGTGGCCAGCCGATTACGGTGAGTGACTCGCCGCTTCTAATCACCGCGATTCCTGAGGGCGGCACGCTGGTCCCCAATCTGGAAAACGAGGTGTTTATTCTCACTTCCTATCCCGACGGAACTCCGGCGAAGGCTGACGTGATAGTTCGCCCTGTCGGGTATGCCGAACAACGCCTGGCCACCGATGATGGCGGAGTCGGTATTGCTCGCCTCAAGATCAACCGCCTCATGCCGGTAACCTGTTGCGACACGCTGGAGATTGAGGCTACCGATCGGGAGGGAAATCATGCCTCCAGCAAAGTCGACTTGCAGGCTCGCGACGGCGAAGACCAGATCCTGCTGCGCACGGAACAAGCCGTCTATCAAGCCGGCGAACATATTCAACTGAAAGTGTTTTCCACCAAGGCACGTGGGTCTGCGTACATCGACATCGTAAAAGAAGGCCAGACGGTGCTCACACGTGACGTCGATCTTGAAAGCGGTCAGGCGGAACTTTCGCTGACGGCCACGCCTGAGATGGCGGGGACGGTTGACATCAGCGCCTATCTCTTCGGTCGAGATGCGCGTCCGGTCGGCGATCATCGACTGATCTTTGTCCAGCCGGCCAACGAACTGAAAATTGAGACGGCCGCGGATGCAACGGTCTACAAACCGGGCGGCGACGCGCGCATCAAGTTTCGCGTGACCAACTCGCATGGCGAGGGCGTGCACGCGGCGCTTGGATTGCAGGTAGTGGATGAGGCCGTGTTTGCTTTAGCGGAAAAGCAGCCGGGCTTCGCCAAGGTCTTCTTTTATCTCGAGCAGGAGGTCATGAAGCCTCGTTATGAGATCCACTCGATCGGCATGCCGGAGATTGTCGAACCGGCTGAGAAGTCGCAGGCCGAACAGCGAGACCGGGCCGCGCGGGCGCTGTTTTCCGCGACCGAAATCGTGACTCCGAACAAGTTTGAAACAAAATTCGGCAAGGATGTGCCGATGACGAAGTACGCCGATTATTGGCGTCGTTACCAGCAACAGTTTCAAAAGCAGGCAGACCGGTTAGCGAAAGAGCTTAGCGCGGCTTATGCGAAGAATCCAAAGGCAGGCGACCCCAGGGACGTTTACGCGAAACTTGCACAATCGGGCGATGCAGAGTCTCGTGATCCGTGGGGCAACGGTCTTACCTTGGAGCGGGCGCGCTGGGATGCGTCGAAGAAGTATTACTTGATGCGAAGCGCGGGCCCAGACGGCCAACTGAACACGGCCGACGATCTGCAAGCTGGTTTGCTGTTTCAGCGCAAGTGGATTGCTGGCCCGCCTGGTCCGGAGTCAACCAGGATTAACGTCGACATTGAACATGACCGGGGCTCAATGAACGGTCGGGCGGAGATCGTCGGAACCGTGGCCGACCCAAGCGGGGCCGTTGTGCCTGGAGCCGATGTCGAGTTGCGCAGCGTTGCTAGCGGGAAAATCCGCCCTGCGACGACCGACGCATCTGGCCGATTTACTTTTTCCGGACTGCCCAAGGGTGATTACGTAATCCAGATAACGCAGCAGGGATTCAAAGCAGCTGCACAGACGCTCACGCTCGAGGTGCGTGACCGGGCCGTGCTCTCCGCAGTATTGTCGGTTGGTCAAGTCACTGAGGCGGTTGAGGTGGAGACAGGAGCGATGGTCGTCCCGACGACGAACGCGCAACTTGCAGGTGTGCCCGGTGGCATGGCCGATGGCGCTTTCAGGGCCCCTGGGGTTATGGACAGGTTAGAGAATCTCCAGAACCTGCCCATCAACGGTCGCAACATTACCAATCTTGAGGTGGTCAGCAGCGGAGTTCTCGCCAAAGAAAGCTCCTCCCCGGCCGCGCATGTGCGCTCTTATTTCCCTGAGGCGCTCTACATTAACCCCGAGATCATCACCGACAAGGATGGACGCGCCAGCATTGTGATTCCGATGGCTGACTCGATCACGACTTGGCGCATGGCGATGATTGCCTCTACGCAACAGGGGGCGCTCGGCACGTCAACCTCGAGCCTGAAGGTCTTTCAGGATTTCTTCGTCGATCTGGATCTGCCGGTCACGCTCACGCAGGGCGACCGCGTTTCGATTCCGGTGGCTATCTACAACTACTCGGATTCCCGCGGCGATGTGAACTTGAAGCTCCAATCCGACGACTGGTTCTCGCTGGTTGAGGATGCCGCCGAGAAATCCGTCGCGGTAGATTCGGCTCGGGTGGGCAGTTCGCAGTTCACGCTAGAGGCGCGGCGCATTGGGAAGTTCAAACTCACGCTCGCGGCTCGCATTCAGGGTGAATCGGATCGCGCTGAAAAAAATGATCGAGCCGACATCGTCGTCCGGGAAATCGAAGTCATTCCCAATGGCCGGGAGCAAAGCCTCGTCTATAACGGCCGCCTGGAAAATACTGCGCAACACGAGCTCACTTTCCCAGCGGCCTCCATTCCTGAGGCCAGCAAGATTTTTGTGCGGCTTTATCCCGGTCCCATGAGCCAGGTTGTGGAAGGGATGGACGCCATTCTGCGCATGCCGAATGGGTGCTTTGAACAAACCTCGTCGAGCACTTACCCGAATGTACTGGCGCTTGATTACATGAAGCGCAGCAAAAAGCTGACTCCGGAGGTGCACGCCAAGGCCGAAGGATTTATCGCAAATGGTTATCAGCGTCTGCTCACCTTCGAAGTTCCAGGAGGCGGCTTTTCGTGGTTCGGGAATGCGCCGGCCAATAAGATTCTTACTGCTTACGGCCTGATGGAGTTCTATGACATGTCGAGAGTCCACGACGTGGATCCGAAGCTCATCTCGCGAACCCAGCAATGGCTGGCGAGTCAGCAACTGGAAGACGGGAGTTGGAAGCCGGACACGCAATTCATCAATGAAGGCGCAACCAATCGCTACAACTCCGACGTGCTGCGGATTACCGCCTACCTGGCCTGGGCGCTCAAAGACACCGGCTACCAGGGGCCGGCGGTCGAAAAGGCGAAACAGTTTGTTGAAAAACACATGACCGCCAAGGTGGATACCTACACGCTGGCCGTCGTCGCCAACTTTGCCGCCGACTATAAAGACGACCGCGAATTTACGCGGCAGGCAATTCAGATGCTGCTCGATGCGCGCACCGAGAAAGACGAGCAGGTTTGGTGGAGTGCGGAAGAGACGAGCGTCTATGCCACTGGGCCGAGCGCCGCGGTGGAGACGACGGGCCTCGCTGTGCAGGCGCTGCTTCAGTCGGGCGAGGCGTCGGGAACCGCGCGCAAGGCTCTCAGTTACATCGCTTCGAAGAAAGACGCTTATGGAACCTGGGGCACGACCCAGGCCACAATCATGGCGCTTCGCGCTCTGCTTACCGCCACGGAAAAAGGCGCAGCCGACGTACGCGGCACGGTGGTGGTACTGCTGAACGGCAAGCCCGCGGAAAAATTGGAACTGACGCCAGAGAACAACGATCTACTCCATCAATTCGTGTTCAAGAATGTCGACGCGCAGAGCGCCTCGACGGTTGGTCTCCAGTTCGAGGGGAAGGGCGGTCTTGCCTATCAGATCGTGGGAAGCTATTACCTGCCTTGGGATGAAAAAGCGGCGGGCGAGCCACTTTCGATCGATGTCACCTATGACCGCACACGCCTGGCGCAGGACGACATCGCCACGGCGAGCGCGACTGTCAGAAACAACTTGCAGAAAACGGCCAACATGGTGATGGTCGATCTCGGCATCCCTCCCGGTTTTGACCTGCTCAGCGAAGATCTGCAAGATTACCAGGAGAAGGGCGCCCACCACAAAAGTGGTCATCTATCGAAGTTTAGCCTTACGGCGACGCAAGCGCTTCTCTACTTTGATTCGTTTGCTCCCGGAGAAGTGGTCACATTGAAGTATCGCCTGCGCGCCAAGTATCCCATTCGGGCTCGAACTTTCAAATCGCAGGTTTACGAATATTACGATCCCGAAATCGCTTCCGTTGCGCGGCCAGTGCAGTTGGAGGTGCGCAAGCGGTAGCGCAGAAACTGGACCCGGGACGGACCTTCAACAGAACTTCGCGGGATCAGGGCTGCACTTGCGGCGTTCAGTCAGGCATATGGAAAACAGGCAGGCACGAGAAAGATCTCCGCGTCGGCTCGGAAGGTCGGAGAGGTGGCAGAGAGGCCGAATGGGGCGGTTTGCTAAGTCTCCGCAACCGCTTCCTAAGCTGTTGATAGTCGCTTGAAATCAGTAGTTTGAGGCCTAGATCGGTTCGTTTGGATTCAACTTAATTGCACGCTATTGCACGCTGCCGGATCCCCTGGCTTGAGACTCAATCGCCCTGCTGTTTGCAATACCTCGGCTGCGCTTCGACTGTTCGGGTCAGTCTCCCGCACTGTGCGACCGCCGATCATAAACGCAGTTCAATCCGGTCATGGATAGGCTAGTCCAATTCGGCAGGTTTTTACGGGGTCTTATATTTCCCAAGGATTGGAGATATGGATGCCGAGACCCGCGAAGTCTTTGACGTTGCGCGTGACGAGGGTAAGGTCGTGATGAAGGGCTGTTGCCGCAATCACGCCATCGACGACTGCCAAGGTCAAACCGTGTTGCTTTGCAGTTGCGGCCAAATGTCCCCAGCGTTCGGCAACGACTTCCGTGACCGGCAATATCCGCCCAGCGAACCACGATCGAACGTCAACATCAAACCAGTTCTGCAACGTGGTACGCCTCTGGCTGACTGGAAGCGTGGCGATGCCCTTACAGATTTCCCCAATCGTCATGACGCTGAGGTACATGCTGTTCTTATCAGTGCTCCTGAGAAATGCCGCTACACGTGCGTCGGGTTTTTCGCGAGTGAGTTCGGAGGGATATTGGTGTCAACCAAATATCCCTTCACAGGTTAATCTCCCGGCCTGCGTCTCTGTCGCGCTCAAAATCGAGATTGAGACCCCGAAGTGGCGCAAATAGCTCGACCATGTCTTTCGCCACTGCCGCTGGTAAGGGCTTGTCTGACGCAGCATGGGCCGCCTCTTCGAGCAGACTTGCGGCATAGGCCCCAACTCCCAATCCGCGCGCGGCGGCCTGTCGGGCAAGTTCCTCCTTAGTCTCCGGTCTGATGTCAAGAGTGATAGTCATGGCTAACCTCCTTCATTATTATGCCTCAAAAACCGGGCACACCGGGGGGTGTAGGTGTTGAAGGCGAGCCAGCTATTTTCACCGATGAGGACAGAGCGAGAGGCATACGCTCGGAACTCGGTCACCCATCCTGGCAGCGTAGAAACTCCTTTTTTGGGAGGCATTTCGCAGAGCGATTCGGACCGTAACAGCCTTCTCGCAAAATTCGGCAAAAATAAAATTGCGTCAGGATGCGCCGATACTTATCAGTAAGCCGCTTGGTCGAAAAAGGTAGAACATGGCATTGGGTTGCGTGCTGTACCTAACGTCGCAAAAAGAAGCCGCAGGAGCATGGTGTAGCATCTGAAGGTGTACGAACGAAATAGCGAATTGTCGGGTTGTCGTGATTCGGAGCTCGTTGACACTGTCATCGTTAGCGGCGGTATGCTGGGGTCAGCGCGGCCTTGTTCATTGCGCGGGCGGGAAGCACGGGCGCGCACGAGCAGGCCAGGCGTCGGACAGGCCAGGCGTCTTTGCGCTTGGGAACGCGAGCGATCCCATAGCATCGTGAAAATGGAATTGGGAGGATCAAACGATGGAAATCAAAGATCGCGTATTCATTGTGACCGGCGCTTCGTCGGGGATAGGGCTATCGACGGCGGTCGCTCTGTCTGATCGCGGCGCGAAAGTCGCCCTTCTCGCTCGCAGCACCGACACGCTGAAAGAATTGGCGCAGAAGCTTCCAGGCAGCTTGCCGTTCACGGTAGACATGACGCAGTTTGATCGCGTGCGGGAAGCTGTACGCACCGTGCACCGGCATTACGGCCGCGTCGACGGGCTCGTAAATAATGCAGGACGCAGCTATGCAGCCGCAATCGAGGAAATCGATCCCGCCCTGTTTGACGAAATCTTCCATCTCAATGTGTTGGGACCGATTGTCGCGATCCAGGCCGTGATTCCGGTGATGCGAGCCCAGGGTGGCGGAAGCATCGTAAACATCAATTCGGGAACTGCTTTCATGACTGTTCCTCAATACAGTGTTTACTCGTCGTCGAAGCGTGCGCTTCTTGGCTTTAGTCTTACCGCACGCGCCGAGTTGGAAAAGGACCGTATCGTCGTCAGCGAAATCTACCCATTCATCACGGCGACGAACTTCGGCAAAAACAGGATGGGCAATCCAGCAGGTGGCGGACCCTCGGCTCATTACGCCGAGGGCGACAAGCCCGAATTCGTCGCCGGCCTCGTTCTGCAGGCTGTTGAAGAAGGCCAGGCCCAGTATTTCGCGAATGATCGTCTTCGCAAAATGGCCGGCGTCGCCGCCTAGGCCACGCTGAGCTGTTGAATGGCATACACCGTAACCTGGGAACTGCGGAATGCCCACATCCACCACAACCGTCCGCCCACTCGCCAAACGAGCACGAAGCCAAAGGGGAAAATCTGTGAGTCCGATGTATACACGATTACACGGTCTGCCCATTTTTACCTTACCTAGGCTACATGGAAACTATCCGATGCCCAGATGGGGGCGCAAAGAATGCAATACATGAGCCGGTCGCAGTCATAACTAGCGCAATGCGTTGTTGTACCAACGCAAGACTCGCAGAGCGCGCAGTGTATTCCACCGGCTTGCCCTGCCGACAACGGTTTCCATCTCCAATGGAATATGTTCGCGATGAAGAAGGTTGAGGGGCCAGCGTCCGTTCTGGTGGCGGCGCGCGATCACGGTTTCGATGGCCTCACGGACGCGGCTGTCTGGTTTGATCCCCGCATTCCTTAGATACTCGAGTCCGCGCAAGACATCGTAGTGCCAAAACGTCGGAAACGAGAACCGGAGCCAGCGTTCGTCGATGACTTCGCAGGTTCGAAGCGAGCGGAACATGCGGCGTTCGAGCAGATAGTGTTCTGCCCTCTTGCGAGCCTGCCTTATCGTCGGCGATTTGCGTCCAGAACGTTCGTATTCGAGCAGCCCTTCGAGCACGCAGATGGTGGTATGGAACGAAGAGCGCCGGCTTTTCGGACGTTTTGGTGAAGGCTCAACCGCTTCGCAATTCCAGCCGCCATCTTCCAGTTGCTCACGCAAGAGTTGATTCGCAAGCGCCCGGTTCGGTTTCTTGAAATACGAGCCGATGGCGAGGATTCTGCCGTTGACGCAGGGCTCGGTTTCGCCGCGAAGGAACGACCGGTTGTTGAGCGGCTTAAACACGAGTCGATTGTCGACACGGTCGATCATCTTGCGTGCCTGCTTGCTGGCGGGGTCGAGACCGAGGTCCTTCAAGACGACAAGAGTGTAGAGGGTAACAAGCAAGCCTCGGTCCTCCCTCGGCCCGCCCCAGGTGCCAGCAGGAGATTGAAGCGCGAGAAGTTGGGCTCCCCAACCTTCGGTTGCAATGCGAGACCGCTCGGCTGCAATCGCGTCGGGCGCTTCACCGGTAAGGTCCCTCATTACCTGCCAGCGAATCGCGGGATCAGAATCGAGGAGCCATTTGGTGGGCGTGGAGCGGGGTACGTAATCGTGCAATCGCATGGGTCTCTTATAGCAAACGGTTCATGGTTTTGACCTGGGTAGCCTTGACGGTCGCGTAGTTCGCTGCATCCAGACCTGCCGGAGTGCGTGAAGATTGGTCTGGTGCTGTTCCTGGTTCTGCAAAGCGTCGGGGTGATCATCGGGGATGTGGGACCCACCGGGGCAGCAAACCAAGTCCTCAGAAATTTCACAGTCTCGTGGGTTTTTGCTGCCAACGTGTTTTTCGGTCCTTATACTGCATATCGCCCAATGGGTCGGGATTCTCAACTTTCTGGATTGCCGAGGTGCTCTGGCAAAACATCACTCCGCCCGCAGGGCTATCATGGGGTCAATTGAAGCTGCTCGACGGGCGGGCAGCAAGGAGGCTGCCAACGCCAGCATCACCACGACGACGCCGGCGACAGCCAGTACAAGTGGGTCAAAAGGGCTCACCCCGAATAGGAACGACTGCAGCAACCGCGAGGCTGCCGCAGCGCCGAGCAACCCTACTGCGCAACCCGCGAGTGCAAGCTTGGCCGCGGACCAAAACACTAGGCCTAGAATTCCCGACCGTTGCGAGCCTAAGGCAATGCGGATTGCCATCTCCTGCGTGCGAAGAACAGCTGAGAACGCAATCACGCTGTAGATACCTAGGACGGTTAGCAGCACTGCTGCAAGCGCGAAGGCGGAAATAAGAGCGGTGTTGAAACGGCGTGGGGCTTCGCTGTCGGAAACTGCGTGCTCCATGGTTTGGACCTGGGACAGCGGTAGCTGGGGGTCAATGGAACGGACTGAGGCGCGGAGAACATTTGCAATCGGCTCGGGCTCCGTCGCCGTGCGTATCGCGATGTAGCCTCCGTTGCCATTTAGATCCGTAGGAGAGGCGAAGGGTCCTATGGATTTTTCATATTGATCGACCGGCAGGTAGTACTGTTGTTTGCTAGGTACGTCGGGCGACGCCTCCTTTACGTCCGCAACTTCACCCACAACCGTCAGCCACGGAATCTTCGTTTCTTGCAACCCCAGGCGCAGACGTTTACCGACCGGGTCTGAACCGGGCCAGCAGTGCTCGGCGAGCTTGTGGTTAACGATGGCGACCAGTTGCGTGTCCGCTGTGTCCGCTGGGGTGAAATAGCGCCCGGACAGGAGCGGAACACCGATCGCCTGCAGATAGTCACCCTCGACCGACACCTGCGTGGCGAGATTCATGCCGGCGCTCTTGGGGGCAATATAGCCTTCCGCGTCGAATACAGTATTGCTGTTGCCGCCCGAAGCCGGCAGAAACGAGGTCAGCCCGGCAAACTTCAGGCCGGGAAGCTGCCGAAGACGGCGAATCAGTTCGTGATTGAACTCATCAACAGCCGCTTGCGTCGCATACTGCTTCTGCGGCAGCGAGTAGGAAGCTGTGAGGACATGGTCCGGGCGGAAGCCGAGATCGACGGCACGCATCTTCTCAAAGCTCCGCAGCAGCAAGCCAGAAGCGACGAGCAGCGCCAGCGCGATGGCAATTTCGCCGACAACTAGCGCAGAGCGCAGCCGCGCGTGCCCGCCGCCCGCCGTGCCCGTACGTCCACCTTCCTTGAGGGCCTCGTTCAGACTCGTTCGCAGGGCAGCAAAAGCCGGAGCCAGTCCGCAAGCGATGCCGGTGAGCACTGCTAGGATGATCGCGAACAATAGTGCTTGCCAATCAAGGCCGATCTCGTTAATACGGGGCAGGGTCTCGGGCAACCAGCTCACGCCGACCCGCAATGCGATTGCGGCCAGAACCAGACCGAGCAGGCCTCCGATGATGCTTAACACTAAGCTTTCCAGAATAGTCTGGCGCAGCAGCACCCAGGCGCGCGCTCCGAGCGCTAGGCGCATGGCGATTTCGTGGCGTCGTCGGATGGCACGGACCAGCAGCAACCCGGCGAGATTGGCACAGGCAATCAACCACACGACGACAATGGCCAGAAACAAAGTGCGCACCAGTTGACGAGCTTGCTCGACGGTGTGCTCGTGCAGCGAGCGCACCACTGCGCGTATGTGCATACTCGCCATAAAGGCGGGATAGTTGCGCATCGTCTCCTGGGCTACGCGCTGCGCATCACTCTCCGCCTGAGCCGGAGTGAGTCCCGGCTTGAGCCTTCCCACCATGTTCAAGTTCCACGAAGCTGCTTCGTTCGTTAGCTCGTCCTGGTCAAAGCTCATGGGAATCCATAGCTCGCTGCCGTTCAGGTGTCCAGGCACCAGCGGAAACTCAAAGTTGCGCGGCATCACGCCAATTACTTCATAGGGCTTGCGATCAAGCAGAATCTTAGTTCCCAGAACTCGTGGATCGCCGTGCAGGCGGCTTAGCCAGAGCGAGTAACTGAGCACCGCCACGTGCTCTTTATTGTCATCTTCCTGCAGCGTAAAGAATCGGCCCATTAGAGGTTCGACCTGCAGGGCCGGAAGCACTCCAGCCGAGAGTCGGGCTGCGTTCACCTGTGCCGGTTCGCCAATGCCAGACAACTCGTAAGCCGTTTGCCTATACCCACCGAGACTCTCGAAGCTGTGAGTATCGCGCGTGTAGGCCTGGATGTCGGGAGCCGTGACTCCTATCTCACCGTTACTTCCCACATCTGCACCTTGCAAAATGTCTGAAAGCTGAACCAACCTCTCGGGATGAGGAAAGGGCAGCGGGCGCAGCAGCACGCCTTCGACCACGGAGAAGATGGCGGTGGTAGCGCCGATTCCGAGCGCGACCATCAGCACAGACGTGGTGGCAAAGCCGGGCGATTTCAGCAAACGGCGAATTGCGATCCGCAAGTCATAGAAAGGCATCAACGGCTCCTTGCGAGATGGGTTGGATCAGTACATGGCTCCCACTAGACCAAATACGGTTTGGTCTAAGCGATTGTTCCCTGAAGATCTACGGATCATGTGGGAACATGTGGTCGCGAGAGTGGACATGCCCATCGCAGGCAAACCGCAGAGGGCAACGAACCGGAGGGTCGCCCTGCGGAAAATCGGCAGCTCCAGTCAGTCCAGGATGATTTCGTTGAACTGCAGGCAAACCTGCTATGAGGTACGTTTGAAATGCCGACCAGGAGAGCGGCCGTTGTTCGATTCCGAACATCGGCTTTCGAATCTGAACAGCCTTTCGTTCATGAACCAGGTTTCAGGCTTCAGTTTCAAGGAGTTGTACGGGATACTGAGGGCGACGAGGTTGCTCGTGGTGAACCAGGAAGAGCACGCTCAAAGGGAGAATTAAATGCAGATCCTGTTGCAAGACGCTCGTTACGCGATGCGGCAACTGCGCAAGAGTCCCGGCTTCACCGCCGTAGCAGTGCTCACGCTGGCACTGGGCATCGGGGCGAACACGGCCATCTTCAGTTTGGTGAATGGTGTGTTGCTACAGCCCCTCAGGTTCCCGCAGGAAAACCAATTGGTTCAGCTCACAGGCGCCTATCCACAAGGTGCATTAGTGGCCATGCGGGCAGGTTTTCGCACGATGGATGTCGCGGGATACCGTGACGGAGAGGAGATGAACCTCACCGGTTTGGGAGAACCGACGCGGTTGAACGGCACAGCTGTTTCGGCCAATTTCTTTTCGGTGCTGGGCGCTCGATCAGAGTTTGGGAGAGGTTTTCTGGATGGAGAGGACCAACCCGGGAATGATAATGTCGTCGTCCTGAGCCACGCGCTTTGGCAGCAGCTATTTGGCGATAATCCCGAAGTGATCGGGCGCTTGCTCATGCTCGAAGGCGTGAGCCGCCAGATCATAGGTGTAATGCCGGCGGATTTTCAGCTCGCATCTTCCAAGGCTCAGTTTTGGGTGCCGCTGCACTTGGATGCCAGCGCAGTTGGAGCCTATTGGGGTGGCGGATTCATGCCGGTCGTTGGGCGGCTGCGGCCCGCAATGACGCTGGAGCATGCGAACGCGGAAGTACACGCCCAAATTCCTCAGCTGCGGCGGATGTTTCCGTGGAGAATGCCGGACGTGCTTTGGACTTCGGTGAGCGTCGTTCAGCTCCGAGAAAGCCTTGTGAGTGACGTCAGAACGAAACTGTTGGTTCTGCTGGGAGCAGTTGGTCTAGTCCTGTTGATCGCTTGCGCAAATGTGGCCAACCTGTTGCTCGCGCGCTCGGCCGTCCGGCAAAAAGAAATAGCGATACGGGCTGCACTCGGCGCGGGCCGCTGGCGAGTTTGCCGGCAGCTCCTTACCGAGAGCGTTCTGCTTGGGGTTGCGGGCGGATCGAGTGGGCTGCTATTGGCTGCGGGAGCCATGTCGTGGCTAAAAGTGATACTACCGGCGGACACGCCGCGGCTTGCAACGGTCGGAATCGATTGGCGTGTCTTGGCGTTCACAGCCGGGGTTGCACTTGTCACAGGAATTCTATTTGGAGTCGCACCGGCGCTCCAAGCGGCGCGAACGGACTTAACCGAAGCTGTGAAGGCTGGATGGCAGCACTCGGTGGCCTCTGTGGGCCATAAGCTTCGAAGTGCATTGGCCATCGCCGAGCTATCACTAGCCGTAGTTTTGGTAATCAGCGCCGGGCTGATGGTGAGAAGCTTGTGGGAGTTGTCGCGTGTTCATCCGGGCTTCCGGACCGAATCAATCTTGACGGCACGCGTCACGCCCAACGAGCGGTTTTGCGCTGATTCTCCACGGTGCCGGAGCTTCTACGACGACCTGCTGGAGCGAGTTCAAGCCCGGCCGGGAGTGGAGGGCGTCGCTATTGTGAACGTGCTGCCTTTGAGCGGGCGCATGGATCTATTCGCGGCGGACCTGGAGGACCATCCGCGAGATCCAAGGGATCCCGCACCAGTAATCTTCGAATCCGTAGTCTCGCCCGACTATTTCCGGGTTGTGGGAATCCGGGTCCAGCGCGGGCGCGCGTTCACGGTTGCTGACCTGGGACCGCGAGCGCCGGCCGTTGGCTTGATCACGGCAGCGACAGCGCAGAAGTACTGGCCGAGTGAGAATCCCCTCGGCAAGCATGTGAAGCGCGTCCAGGACAAAGGCTGGGTCACAATCGTTGGTGTTGTGGACGACGTGAATGAATACAGTCTGGCCTCGAGGCTCCCGGATTTCGCGGATGGAGCGATTTACCGGCCGTACGGGAACGGAGCCGGCGATTCGGGCGGTCGGGGGCCGACACAGCCAACGGAGATGACGCTCGTTGTGCGTACCGCGAACCGTCCAGCACGCCTCGCCGACGAACTGCGGCGAATTGTCGCGAGCATCAACCCGGAGGTTCCGCTGACGGAAATGCAGACACTGAGCCTGGTTGTTTCACAATCGCTCACCCCGCCTCGCTCAACGATGATGCTGTTCGCGATTTTCGCTGCATTGGCAGTACTCCTGGGGGTCATAGGCGTCTACGGAGTGATTTCCTATGGTGTCGCACAGCGACTGCCGGAATTTGGAGTCCGGTTGGCGCTAGGCGCACAGAAACGCGACGTGATGTGGCTGGTAATGGCGCAAGCCGGGCGCTTGACCTTGGTCGGAGCCGGAATTGGCATCGCGGGAGCACTCGTCGGCACCCGGCTGTTGTCGAGTTTGCTCTTCGCGGTTAGCACCGCGGACGCACCCACCTACTCAGCAGTAACGATTCTGCTGACTATCGTTGCGCTTGCCGCATGCTATATCCCGGCGCGGCGTGCGGCTAAGGTTGATCCCCTGGCGGCCCTACGCTACGAATGAATGCTTATGACTCATCGCCGGATAAATCCGTCTGAGAGCTGGAAACTGGTCAGCGGTGGTCGGATCGGTGATGTTCATACAGATCCAATTGCCTGAACAGGGAATGAAAGGGTAGAACATGTAGGTCCCGGGCGCGTTTCCATTGGCCGGTTTTGAACTGATAGTCATTGGCCGCTTTTGGCGTAAAGCATTCGACCGTTTAAGGTCGAGGCGGTCTAGCACAGCTCTAATAAATACTTCGGCGGAAGGTAGACGAGATGTTCCGGTTGCGGCTCCGGGTTATTACTCGATCACCCGAGTACTGGATTGGGTACGGAGATTCCTTGTTGGCGCGACGAGGTCAAATGCTGGATCAAACGCAAGCGAAGCTTTGGTTGTCTGAAGCCGACCGCGGCGGACGAAAATTCTTGATCTAAGGCATTGAATACTACGGTACCTTTTAGCACCCTCGAGCTATCAATTTCGAGCGGCCCAATCCATAACTACCTAGAACCCGCTAGAAGACTCGCCCCATCATTGCAATACTGCGCGTGTCTGCAGAAGTGTGTTGTTCAAGTCTTGTTTTTGTGCCAGAACCCGTTTTGCGTCCGGAATCACGTTGGCAAGTTCCTGTGGGGCGCCTTGAACCGCTTGATCTAGGACAGGCAGTTTGGACTCATCGTTGAGAGCAGCAACATATGACGAAATAATCCGGGTCAGAGCTGCGGACGTTTGCGAGTTTCCTGCGTAATCTCCGCGGAGGGCCTCTAGATCGCGCTTTGCGGCCATAGGCCAGTCAAGTCCTTCCCTTACTCGCGCAACAGCCGTTTGCAGTTGTGATCGCTGGCCGGCGGATAGCTGTTCTAAGCGCAGCGCGTCGGCGACGGACCTGAGGTGGCTCGTCAGAAGGTCCTTTGCGATTAGCGTGGCAAAAAGTGATCCGCCGTTTCCGACATCGTGCGAAAACCGCAGGCCAGCTGCCAGAGCGCGAACCGCCCCATCTTTATTGCCCGTCTTAAGCAGGTGAAAGGCATAAAGAACATTGAGCCGCCCAAGAACCAATGCCTTTCTGGCATAGTCTACCGGCACGTCGTGGCCCAGCCCATAATCCAGCCCCCAATCGCAGTTCGGAAGAGAGGTCGCGCGAGCCATGATTTCAAGGGCCAATGTGTTTTTCTCAAGCAGATCCTTGTATTTCGAATCGTCGTACGGCGCAGTGCCGTCGAGGATCGCATTGAGTTCTTTTGCTTGCTGGTCCGTGATACCGGAATCCTGGACCTCGGAGAATGCCGACCAGTAGCGCAAAGCTGCATTCTCGGTGAGGGGCGCATTCCGCTGAGCCAATGCCGAACCGGCTGATAACAGCGCAATCAGAATCATCGAAGGAATCGTATTGAAGATTTTCATAACCTGATTTTCTCCTTGCTTAGCATCGCGACCGCGCTTTGTTTGCCTGGCGGAAGTGGGCTGGGTTGGGAACGAAACGCCAGGTCGTCAACCGCTGCCTTAAACGATGGCGCTGTCGCGAGCCAAGCATTTGCAGTTCGCATGGTTAGTGGCTCCGACGGTGCATGCTGCTTGGCAACCGCAGTTTCGCTGGCGGTATTCGAAACAACAATTCGACTACTGCGAATATGCAAAATAACCGCCCCTAGAACAAGGATGGTTGCCACTGCCGCCAGCCAAATCCCCAGTGAGGGCGAACGCCGAGATGAATGGCCGACGCTGAGTATTGGAATAGGCTCAGGGGCAATTGGATGGAATCGCTTCAAGTAGGCTTCGATCTGTTCATCATCGGGAGTCTGCACAAGAGTTCTCCTTGGCTAACATTGAGCCGCGCAGCTTGGCTAGGGCATATCGGTACCGCGATGCCGCTGTGTTCGAGCTGACACCCAGCAGGTCAGCGATCTCCGAAAAAGTGAGTTCGCCCCACACATGCAGAACTATGACTTCCCGCTGATCATCCGGCAGTTTACCCAGCGCACGTCTCAAATTCTGCTCTCCGGCGTAGTCCCGGCCAGGAGGACTAAACCATGCAGAGTTGACATCGAGGCGCATCGTTCGATCTTGCACCTTGGCGTCGTTCAGAACGGCGTTGCGCACACAGGCAAAGAGATACGCTTTCTTGTTTATCGCTTGGCTTACGCTCCCGTTCTCGATCGCCTTCAAGAACACTTGGTGAACAGCATCTTGAGCGCGACCCCGGTCACCCGAAATCGCCGACGCGAACAACAGCAGTGCCGCCCCATGTTGTCGATACAGGGTCTCGATCTCGTCGGTATTTCGTTCTGTCCGGCCCAATTTGCGGTCTCGATGTTAAGACAACCGGAGCGGATGGATTTGTCTATGTCGGCCGAATTTCGGCACTGGTGCCATTTGGCGTCCACAGGGTCTCTATTTACTCTTGCCACTGTTTTGGCCTTGGGAATCCACTCCTGCACCAGCTCGGCGCCTGGATCTAACTGAGCGTTTCCAGCTCAATCGCAAATGTAGTGTAGATCCAGCTGTTGCCTGAACTTATTCTGCACGGGTTAGGCGTTTTTTCGACCATTCTGTGACGAACTTGGGCTAACACAGCTTTGGGCAGTCATTCGTCGCGCGCGGCTATACGCGCAACTTCAAAAGCAATCCCTTTTTCGCCGTCACCTCTTCGTTGTCCCTAAAGTAATTGGCCGGCAATTTGTGAGCCTGTTCGTTTGGGAGTGCTCGGTTAGTTGTGCGGCACACCTATGAGCAAAACCGTCAAAGGCACGTTCGAAGAGCACTCTCTATCTCTACGCTGGCATTCCCCGCGCAGGTGAACCAGTCTTTGTCTGGTCAATGGCTTGCTTGAAACTGCCGAGCCTACTGCCCTGCTCGGGTCGCACGCAAGGGCAGGTCTCGCAGCGGGAGTCTTGATTTTCTCCCCCGCCAAGCACTAGAAACCAAAGGAAGAGGAAGGCAGCGAAGGGATGCCAAGAGCGCGATTTCGGTGGAGATGTCGTAAGTGTCCGACATGAACGAGTGGGAGCGCGCGTTCGTCGCTCGATAGTGCTATTGATCCCGGTGTCGATACCGTTGATATTCAGGGAAGACACAACATAGATTTCTTTCGCGGGGGTGGATGCCGCCAATGCGCAGTGGAGCGACTGGCAGACGTTTGGCGGTCTTCGCTTCGTTCGAGTTCGATCTGGGGACCCTAGAGTTAAAGAAAAGCGGAGTACGTCTTGGTCTGGAAGGCAAGCCGGCGAAGGTGCTCGCTTGCTTGCTCGATTCGACCGGTGGGGTGGTCGACCGGGCCGACCTTATTAAAGCGCTCTGGCCAGAGGAGTCTCACGGGGACTTCGATCATCGACTGAACAAGGCGATCAACAAGTTACGCTTCATCCTGGGGGATGATTCTTCTGACCCCAGCTTCATTCTGACCCTGAGCCGTCGCGGATACCGATTCGTGGGACCAGTGCGGATCGTCGACGCAAACGGCGCGCCGGCGGTAACGCCTATGACGGCTGGCTCCCGACCTGAAACGGTTCGGCCCGATACTGCGGACGTTCCCGCTGATCCGGCGTTCTCCGGTTCCAATCGAAGTACACCCATACAAGAATCGGAGGCGGTTCGTTTCGCTAATTGGTGGGGGTCTGGGCCATTATCGCGTCGCGCTGCCATCGCGATCCTGACCATCGTTGTCTGCTTGCTTATCGGCGTGGGAGGGAGTGTCCGGAGCATGTTGACCCACACCAAGCCGAGGCGGTCAATCGCGGTTCAGAGCTTCCGAAACTTAGCCGGCAACTTGACCGACGCATGGCTTTCGACCGCACTTGCCGATTGGTTAACCACGGATCTCTCGGCGGGCGATCAACTGCGAGCCATTCCCCTGGACAACGTTGCCAGAGCCGAGCGGGAACTTGGTCTCACCAACAGCGATCAGTTCTCGCAAGAAACGGTGAATGGTATTCGCAAGAGCGTCGGCGCGGATTTGGTAGTCTCGGGTTCGTTCGGTACGATTCGCGGAGCAGGGGGCGATAGTTTCCGACTGGATGTGCAGCTCGAGGATGCGCGAACTGGCAAAACCCTGCGTTCTCTCTCGTTGATGGGCACAAGATCAGAGGCTTTGCGCCTCGCCTCTGAAGCCGGAGTCCAGCTGCGATCGGAGCTGGGCCTAGAGCCGTTATCTCCGCAAGCTCTTGGATTAGTAAATACTGCCTTACCCAACAATCCCGAGGCAGCGCGACTTTATACGGAAGGGGTCGAGGCTCTGCGGAAACTGGATGGCGTCGAAGCCGCCGCGTTGTTGACGCAGGCGTCTTCGATTGAGCCGCAGCATGTCCAGACGCATGCCGCGCTTGCCTCTGCCTGGAATGCATTAGGTTATGACGGAAGAGCCAAGGCCGAGGCGGAGACCGCCTTTCGCGAATCGAAAGATCTTCCTCGGGAACAGCAGTTGCTGATGGAAGGTTTGTTCCACGAAACCAGCAAGGAGTGGGAGGAGGCCGCGAACGTCTATGGCACACTGTTTCGTCTTTTTCCCGACAGCATCGAGTATGGCTTGAAGGTTGCCAATGCCCAGACAAACGCTGGAGAAGGCATTCTGGCTCTGGGTACGGTGCAGGCGATGCGCCATTTGCAGGAGCCCACGAACGAAGATCCTAGAATTGATTTGATGGAGGCGACGGCTGCAGCCTCGATCTCGGACTACCGGCGACAACAGCAAGCTGCAATGCAAGCTGAAGTCAAGGCCAGAAAGCTTGGATCAAAACTGCTCGTGGCGTACGCAGAGCTACAAGTGGGTTCCGCGTTGCGGTCTTTCGGGAATCTCCCTCAGGCTCTGCAGTTGTGGAAGCAGGCGCGAGAGACCTTCCGCGTGGAGGGCGATCGCCGGGGCGTTGCCAATACCTTCAATGACGAAGGAATTCTGCTGTGGCAGCAGGGAGACGGTTCGGGTGCGAAGGCGGCATTTCGCGAGGCGATCGCCACCAGCCGCGCGACCGGCGACAACGAGAGTCTGGCTTTCGCGCTCTCCCGGCTGGGCATGGTGGACATTTACACTCGCGACCTCCGCGAGGCCAGAGATTTGTTCCACGAGGCCCTCGGCATTTGTCAGCAGGTGGAAAACGTCCACGAGCAGGGCTATGTGCTCAGCCTGATTGCCGACGAACAACTGTGGCGAGACCAACTGGCCGAGGCCAAGAAAACCTACGAAGACGCCCTGGCATTGAGCCAGGCCGTGAATGACCGCAGCCGAGTCGCCGGTCGTCTCATGGATATTGGAATCATCGATACGGTACAGGGCAATCTGGAAGAGGCGGACGCTTCCCTGGGCAAATCACTCTCGATCTATCGTGAGCTGGGAGAGAAAAGCAGGGTCGCCTTGGTGCAGAATCGTCTTGCCATGGTAATGCTCTGGCAGGGGAAAACGTCTCAAGCCGCATCCACCATGGAAAGATCTCTTGCCATCGCCACCGAAGTCGGCGAGGCAAACGTCGTGGCGGAGATGTTTGAGAACCAAGCCTACATTCAAATGGAGGATAGCCCCGCCCAAGCCGCGTCCTCCGCGATGGCCGCGATGGAGCGTCACAAAGCAAATGGTGACAGGCACGGGGTGGCAGTGGACTCCGCGATCTTGGCGCAGGCGCTCTTACTACAAGGAAAGATCGCGGACAGCGCAGCTTCGTTGTACCAGGCTTTTCAGATACTGGGTCCGAACCCCGGCGGTGAATTGGGGATCCAGATGTTCGTGACAAAGGGCCAACTGCACGCTCATGAAGGACAACTCAAGGCCGCAAGAATCGATCTGACGCAAGCCACGATGCGGGCAAGGAATCTGGGTGCTGACAGCGTCGGAATGGAAGCCCGGCTCGCCATGGCGGAACTAGAATTGCGGTCGCGCGACAGCAACGCTAGCCGTGATGTTCATGATCTTCTCCGAGACGCAACCAAACGCGGTTTTGGATTGATCGCGGCGCAAGCCGCAAAGACTCTTTATACTTCGGTCGAATCAAAGCCTGATTCTACCCAAGTGGCATTTCGCCACGTCGCCTCGGATTAGTCATGCCTTGGCAAGTAGTCACGGTCTCTTTTGAAGATCTTCTGACAAGGAATTAGAGGCCAATACAAAATCCGTACAGTTCAAAACCGGTGGAAACGCAAGAGGCGCTGACTCTGGCCGTGCGAACTGGTTCCAAGCCGCTCTCATTTTCCGTCCCTATCCAGAAACCGAATGCCGAACTCGATCCCGGGTTGCCGGTCTCTAACGTATTCACCCTCCAGGAGATCATTGCACGTTCCTTAGGGAATGCCAGTCTCAGCGGCGGCCTGGTGCTCGGCTTCGCAGGGCTGTCCCTGACATTGGCATCAGTAGGCTTGTACGGAGTTCTGTCGTACCTGACGATGCAGCGGACCAGCGAGATCGGCGTTCGCATGGCGATGGGCGCGGCGGGAGCAAGGTGTGCGGCTGATGCTCAGCGATGGCCTGCGTCCAGCTCTCTATGCGGTGACGCTCGACCTCGCCGCCAGCATCGGAGCGGTACGCCTCATCCGGTCGATACTCTATGGAACCCAACCGCCGGGTCAGGGCATAGAATTGTTTGGGACTCAGGGCAAGCGATTCCTTGCGTGAGAGGTCCTGGGTGCACACGGCTATTGCCCAATACTGGAGCCAATCGCTTAGAAATATTTTTTCTAATGCGCTCGGATAATTGCTTTCAGGGCCGTGGTGTTGCTGCCGCCAGCTGTAAAATGAATACCTCCGCCCGAGCTTTCCGATTAGAATAGCCGCGTCCATCGCGCTAAGTTTCTTCATGGCAGAGCCATCGAACCAGCTTAAAACCCAGCCCGTCATCCACGATTTGACGGGCGCAACCGTCGGCCGATTCGTAATTGGCAACCGGGTTGGCGCCGGCGGCATGGGGCAAGTCTACGCGGCGGAAGACACCACTCTGAAGCGTCGCGTAGCGATCAAACGCATGGCGCCGCGGCTGCGCTCTGATCCTGACGATCTCAAACGCTTCCTCAAGGAGGCGCAGCGCGCCTCCGCGCTCAACCATCCCAACATTGCCGCGATTTACGACGTGCTCGAAAACGATGGCGAAGTTCTTCTGGTTATGGAGTACGTCGAGGGCACGACTCTGCGCCGGCGCTTCGCGGAACCCATGACCACGGAGCAGTTCCTCGACATTGCCATGCAGTGCGCTGACGGCCTTCGCGCGGCGCACGACCAGCGCATTCTGCACGGCGACATCAAACCTGAGAACATCATGGTGACCGCCGAGCCAAGGGTCAAGATTCTCGACTTCGGCGTGGCCAAACGTTTTTCATCGCCGGGCCCCGTCGATCCGAATGGCGCCACCGAGTCCATGGCCAGCATCACCAGCGCGTTGAGCGGTACCCCCGCTTACATGGCACCTGAAGTGCTGCTTCAGAAGTCCTATGACGGGCGCGCGGATTTGTTTTCCCTGGGCCTGGTGTTCTACGAGATGCTGGGCGGAAGACAACCCTTTCAAACTGACAGCTTCGCCGGCACGCTGGCGCGAGTCCTGCATGCCAATGTCCCCTCGCTCAGCGAATTGAATCGGACGATTCCGCGGTCACTGGTCAGCGTCGTGGCCAAGCTATTGATGAAGAATCCGGAGGACCGATACGCCACATCGGACGCTCTCATCGCAGACTTACGCGCCGTGCAGCTGGGGAAGCCTGTCCCGGGCGGAGCCGGAGTCAGCCCGAAAGAAGCTAACCTGGATCGTCGCCGCCTTGCGCTCATATTGGGCGTCGTTGGATTGATTGTGGCCGCCGCGCTGGCTTCGTATCGTCCGCTACGAAGGTATGTCGAATCCTCAGCTGACTTCTCGAGCAAGAAAACACCTCCCGCCACTCCCGCCATCCCGCAAACCCAGGTGCTGGCAGTTTTGCCATTTAAGGCAGTTGAAGGAAATGCTACGCTGACGGCTCTCGGCCAGGGCTTGGTGGAAGCGATTGCAGCCAAGTTGGGCCGCCTGACGGAAGCGCGCTCGTTGCAGGTCATTTCCGCCCGCAACATGCAAGAGAAAGGACTCGCTTCTCTCACCGACGTGCGCCGTCAGTTCGGCGCCAATCTAGGCTTGACCGTTAGCTTGGCGCAGTCGGGGGACCTGACTACGGTCAGCTATTCGCTGCTGGACGCGCAGAGCGGCCATGTCATCGGCAGTGACTCTATGACGGTTCCGAACCTCGACGTGTTCTCGGTCGAGGATGGTGTCGCCGAGGGGACCGCAAAGTCGCTGCAACTCAAGCTTCGCCCAGAGGAGGAATCGGGTCTCAAGGTTCACGGCACGATTCAACCCGTCGCGTACGACCATTATCTGCGAGCTCGCGGTTACCTGATCGACCCTACCAAGTCGGAAAATGTGGACAACGGGATTGTCATGGCGCGTGAATCGCTCAAACTGGATCCTAACTTCGGCATGGCGAAAGCGGCGCTAGGCGAAGCGTACTGGCGAAAATATTCGATCACCAAGCAGCGGCAGTGGACCGCCATGGCCCGCACAGAATGCGATGGCGCGGTCAAACTGGGCAACGCGGGTATAGCCGGACACATCTGTCTCGGCCTAGTCAATGACGGGACCGGTCAATACCGCGAAGCCGCGGCAGAGTATCAACGAGCCGTCGAACTGGAGCCCACGAACGTCAGCGCTTCGATCGGATTGGCCCTTGTCCTGGAGCACCAGGGCGATATCGATGGCGCGCAAAAGACCTATCAGCACGCCGTGGATATTCACCCCCAAAATTATTTCGCGTACAACTCTCTGGGTGGATTTTATTACCGGCGCAGCGAGTATCAAAAAGCAGCGGAGATGTTCCAGAAAGTTACCGAGCTGGCGCCCGAGGGATATGTGGGCTATCTCAATCTCGGCGGCACCTACAACGACATGGGGCGATATGCGGATGCCATCGAACCTCTGAAAAAATCGATTGCGCTGCGGCCGAGCTACGGAGGTTATGCAAATCTTGGAAACTCGTACGTCGCCGCCCACAAATTCGCCGAAGCGGCTGCCGCCTACGAACCGGCCACCAAACTGGAGCCGCAGCAATATGTGACCTGGGGCAATCTCGGCGAGGCTCGCTATTATGAAGGTAAAAAGGATGAAGCTATGCGGGCATTCCACAAGGCTGCCGACTTGGCTGGCGAACAACTAAAGGTGAATCCGCGGGATAGTGATGTGCTCAGCGACACATCCGAGTACTACGCCATGTTGGGCGACAAAAAGCAGGCATTGCTTTGCCTGGGACAAGCGCTGCAATACGGACACAGCGAGAAGGAGCTGCTCTTCACCGCTGCGGAAGTCTACAACGAACTGGGAGAAACCGGCCTGGCTTTGGAATGGCTGACCAAGGCGGTGCGAGCCGGCTATTCTCCGAGTAAGTTTCGAGACTATCCCGCGTTTCAGAATCTGGCCGACAACCCTAACTTCAGACAGCTAGTTGGCAACACTCAGCCGCCACACTAAACACTAACTAATAACTCTTCACCAAAATGACTCATGTGGGGACAGCCACCCTCGGCTGTGCCGTCGAGCGAAGCTCGACAACTTCCGCAGTTGGCGCAATCACCGACCAGCCATAACCCAATCCGGAATTTGTTTTCGAGTATAATGCGCGCGATTACGGAAGGAGCGCCACTCATGGCCAATGTAAAAGTCTGCGATGGGAATTGGAATGGAGTGAAAGGCCAATACTTCACCTGGGTTAATGATGACGACGAGAACGACGCCATCATCAGTCAGGCTGGGAGCAACCCCTGGCCGTTTACCACTCCAACATCGAAGCCCTACACGTTGACAGTACCGATGAAAACTACCAGTCCGGGCACCCTCGACTGCCAGCTAATCGACCAACCCGACACCTACTACTATGACTCTAATCCCTGTGACACCCTGGGAAACCCTAAGACCGTGATCATCACCTAGGCGTGCGTGTGGCAGGCGCTCTTGCGTTGAGCGAAGTCGGAGCGCCTGCCGCAACTCTTGTGTTGTTCCCTTTTCCAGGCGACCGCAACGAAATGAACCGCGTCGGCGCATAAATTCTATCTGGGTACTGTGTGGGGCGGGCTCGAGATCATAGTGGGCCGGGGGCATCGAGGATGCAAAGTGAACCGAACCCGCATCTCGAGCGCTTTGCTTCTCGCCGCGCATCTCGCGATCGAGTCGAACGCACAGACCTTGCCGTCGTCGCGTCCTGACTCGAACTCTGCGACCAACCTGCCTCCGGTGCGGACACGTCGCTCTCTCTGTCCCCCCGGGAACGGCTCTGCAGACTGCGCTTGATCGCGAGGTCCGGGTGAGAAAGGTAGGGCAGTTCGCGATCTTTGCGGTGAACCAAAAAACCGCGGAGGACGCGAGGGCACCGGCAAGTCGTGTCCCCAGCCGTCCATCCCAACTTGCCTCTCTCCATCATTCTCTCTACACTCGTGTTCTCTCTGATTCCGCGCGGATCGCAGTGTGATCGGCCAATCGAGGTCTCGGGCTCTTGATCTGGTACTTCATCTTCTTTTTTATCTCCGGATTCTGCAGCGTTCTCTACGAGCTCGTCTGGCTGCGCCTTTCCATGGCGCAATTTGGCGTCACGACCGCCATGGTCTCGATCGTGCTCTCCGTGTTCATGGCCGGACTGGGCCTCGGTTCCTGGGCCAGCGGCCTATGGCTGCGCCAGTCCGATGACACCGCATCTTTTCCCGCCTTGCGCGTCTATGCCGGCATCGAATTTCTGATCGGCGTGTCGGGCATCGTCGTGCCCTTTACGCTGTTGTGGGGCAACCACGTTCTCGAGAACGTAGGCAAGCTGTCGTCGTTCACGTACTACTGCGCCGCCGGACTCTGGGTGGCCTGCTCGCTGGTCCCCTGGTGCGCGCTCATGGGAGCAACGCTCCCCGTAGGAATGCGCGCGATCCGGCAATCCCTTCCCGCAGAATCGAGCCGCTCCTTCAGCTATCTCTACATGGCCAACGTCGCGGGCGCAATCGCGGGAACCACGGTTCCTCTGTTCCTGATCGAACTGCTCGGATTTCGCGGCACGCTAAAGATCGGCGTCGCCTGCAACTGCCTGATCGCAGTCTCCGCCCTGGCACTCTCACAAAGATCGCCCATACGCGACGTCGTCAAGCCTGTTCCCAAGCCCCGTCCCAGCCAGGGAGGTGAGATCGACGGAAACGCGAGAATCCTGATCCTACTTTTCTTGAGCGGACTTACCTTCATGGCAATGGAGGTCGTCTGGGTCCGCCGCTACACACCGTATCTCGGCACCGTGGTTTATGCCTTCGCGGCAATTCTCGCGGTCTATCTACTCGCAACACTGCTGGGCTCCATCATCTACCGCCGCTGGAGTGCCCGGAACGCGCAAGAGAGTCCAGCTATCTGGATATGGATCGCCTCATCCGCATTACTGCCGCTGCTCATGGCGAGTCCACAATTTGATCTCTCGTCGCCCCTGCGACTGATCGTGGGCATCGCCCCATTCACCGGCATGCTCGGCCTGATCACGCCCATGCTTGTCGATCGTTTTTCCCGAGGCGACTCGACCAAGGCTGGAACCGCATATGCGATCAACGTCGCCGGATGCGTCCTCGGCCCGCTGCTGTCAGGATTCGGCCTACTCCCCTTCCTCAGCGAGCGGTGGGCCGTGACCGTGCTCGCGCTGCCCTGGTTCGTGATCGGCGTCGCGCCTCTGCGTCCAACCCGCAAGAAGAAGACCGCTGTACGTCTGGCGGTCTCTGCCGCACTCGCGTTGGCCGCCATCCTGATCATGGCCGGGAAGGGATTCGATGAACTTCCCGACCAGAAGATCCTTCGCGACTCGTCCGCAACCGTCATCGCCACCGGCACTGGCTTCGGCAAGCAACTGTTGGTCAACGGCTACGGCATGACTTCCCTCACTCCGATCACCAAAGTGATGGCGCATCTTCCCCTCGCCTTCCTCGATCGCCCGCCCCAGAATGCACTCGTGATCTGCTTCGGCATGGGCACAACCTTCCGCTCGCTGCGTTCGTGGGGCATTCCCGTCACTGCGGTCGAACTTGTGCCGAGCGTGCCGCGGATGTTCAGCTATTACCACGCCGACGCCGACGCCGTTCTGCAATCGCCTTTATCGCACATCGTGATCGACGACGGCCGCCGCTATCTCGAGCGCAGCCGCGAACAGTTCGATGTGATCACGATCGATCCTCCGCCTCCGCTCGAGGCCGCAGCCTCGAGCCTGCTCTACTCAGAAGAGTTCTATCGCGTGGCCCGGCGCCGCCTGCGTCCGGGAGGAATCCTGCAGCAGTGGCTGCCTACCACCGCCGACGACGATCCCCAGGTGGTCACCGCAGTCACGCGGTCGCTGAAGAATTCCTTTCCTTACGTGCGCGTCTTTTCTGACGAATTCGGACTTCACTTTTTGTGCAGTGACCGCCCCACTCCAACTCGCTCAGCCGAAGACCTAACCCTGAGTCTGCCGCCAGGTGCAATGGCCGACTTCGCGGAGTGGGCCCCACCTCTGCCAGCGGGAGTGAAGACGCAGGTGTATCTGGAATTCTCCGCGCTGCTGCAGCAAGAGTTGCCGGTCGATCCATTGATCGCCGCTTCGCCGTCAACGCCCCCACTCACCGACGACCGGCCCATCAACGAGTATTACGCTTTCCGTAAGTGGCGGATGGGAAAGAGTCCCTTCGCAGATCAGGATTCCGAATGACATGGAAAAGCATAAGCCGAGCGAACTCTGGGGCGGAGGCTGTGGAAAACTCAAGCTTGCGGAGGCGCTGCATCGACTCGCAGCCGCGCGGAGGGAGGGTGTAATTTGTAGACGATCGCCACCCACGATTTCACTGTCCTGAATGGTGTCCTGAAATTGACGAATGAGGTCACATTGGCTGAGTTTTCGTGCGTCAGTGCGACTGCAAGTAGTTGGGATTGCAGCGCATCGCATGGGAGCCGGTAATTGCTCAACGGTGGTACGGGCTAACCCCTGTATCGAGGGTTCGAATCCCTCCCGCTCCACCCGCTCACTCATAGGCAGGCACTTAATGATTCCTAGTGAGCAGAACCCTTAGAATTTGAACACTGCCCGACTTCGATACGCCATGACAGAATTGTCGGGAGATGGCACAATGAGTTGAGTTGGATGCTGGAATTGGAAGAGGGGCGATGGCCGACATTAGATTGTCAGCTTGGGCACGGAAAAAGATTGCCGAAGCCCAAAGACGGCGCTGGCAGAAGATTAGAGGAACCTCAAACCGACCGGCGCGCGATCCGCAGCCGCCGCACGTCGCCAAGCCGCTGAACTCGCCGTTGCGCGAAAAACTCCTCAAAAATATCAGGCGCGAACTTCAGGTCGACGAAGCCAGGTTCGTCAGCCAGGTGCAAAGGTGTTTTGCCGATGCGCGCGTGCGCATGTTGACGGAAAACGACTTGGGCTTGATGGCCGGCCGCGCCTCTGACGGCTACTGGAATCCAGTCGATCTCTGGCGCGAGTTTCCCCCCGACGACTTATATTTCTGGCTTTACGTCGCATGGGAATTGCGCCGGCGCGATTGGAAGTATCCGCAATTCATCGCCGCCATCACGGAGTTCCAGTTGATCGAACCCGCGATGAAGCAATGGGAGCGCGACAAGGAAATCGAACAATGGAACAATCGGTTCCGCCAATTCGACAACCGCGCGCCCGTTTCCGCAACGGGTGCGCTCGAATTGCGCCTGACCGTCGGGGCGCAAGAGGCGCGCTTGCAATGGCGCAGCGAGGCGAACGCCGGGTTTGCCGAACTCGAACGGGTGCAGGCCGGAAACATCGCCGAGCAATTCGAGAAAGGCATGCTGGCCATCGCCCCCAATTCGCTGCCGCTGTGGAGCGCTGCTTATCGACCGTGGCGTTCCGAAAGCTGGTGGTTTTTCCGCTACGACAACCCCACCGCCCGCCCCGGGCTGAACTGCTTGCTGCGAATGCCGCTCGCGCCCGACCGCGTCGTGACCTCGGACGGCCAGCCGCTGCCGCGCGTCGCCGAGCCCCTGCGCTTGAATCTACGTGCACCCGAAAACGGCGACGGCGATTATGAACTCGCGCTCGGCACCGCCGACGGTTCGTCGCCGCCGAAAATTCTCTGCGCGCTCGAGGGCCGGCCGACTCTATATTTGACCGGAGCCGGTTTGTTCGTCGGCCCGCCCGCCGCCCTCGACGCCGAATTGCGCAAAAACATTCCCGCCCCCGCGCTCGAAACCGCCGCCGGTCTGGAGTTTCTCCACGCCGCCGGCATTGCGTTGCCGGAACATCTGTCCGAACGCATCCGCACCGTGCCCGTCAGGGTTACGATTTCGTGCGTGTTGAAGCCGATTTATCCCGCCAGTCCAACCGAGGACATCGTCCTGCGCGTCGCTGCCAAAGCGCCCGGAATGAAATCGGAACGATACGCACCGGCGGGCTGGGAGGTGGAGCGGAAAGACAACGCGGGGGAAAATTCCGAGTCTCCCAAGGGCGTCATCGTCGTCCACGATCGCGCCGCGCAACAATATTTTCCGCAAGCGATCGAATCGCTGGAATTGAAGTGGAGTAATTACCCCGGCGAATGGACGTTGCGGCTCACGAAAAAAACGCCGGAACGGTTCGTCGCGTGGCTTGGTTCGCTTCCGCCGGAAATCGAAGTGCTATTGGACCCGGAACTGGCCACGCTGCGCGACGCGCCGGTCAGCGGTAACGTCTCGCTCGATGTCGACGAAGCGGGCATTGACTGGTTCGATCTCAAAGTCGCGCTCAAGGTCAGCGACACTACGCTCACTCCGCCGGAATTGAAATTGCTGCTCAACGCGCGAGGCGGTTACGTTCGCCTGGAAAAAAAGGGCTGGCGGCGGTTGCAATTCAGTCTCACGCCGGACGACGACGAACAACTCGCCCGGCTCGGCCTCGACGCGCGCGATTTCTCTTCCGAACCGCAACGATTCCACACCCTACAGCTGGCCGACGATGCCGCGAAAAAATTTCTTGCTCCGGAGCGCGTTGAAATCATCCAGCGCCGCGCGAGCGAATTGAAAACGCGCGTCGCGCCGCCGCTGCCCGCGGGCATCCGCGCCGAAATGCGGCCCTATCAAACCGGAGGTTTTCATTTTCTTGCTTACCTTGCGTTGAACCGTTTCGGCGGGGTGCTGGCCGACGACATGGGCCTGGGTAAAACCCTCCAAGCGCTGGCCTGGCTGGCCTGGCTGCGGGAAACAACCCTCAATGCTCAACCCGCAACTCCTAACTCGTCACTGGTCGTCTGCCCCAAGTCCGTCATGGACAACTGGCACGCCGAAGCCAAGCGGTTTTATCCCGACTTACGCGTCCGCTTGTGGCGCGGCGAACCGGTCGCGGAGCTTTCTGCTGCGCGCGAAACCTGCGACCTGTTGGTCATCAACTATTCGCAACTGCGTTACCTTTCGCCCGAGATCGCTAAGGCCCCCTGGCTGGCGGCAATTTTGGATGAAGCGCAATACATTAAGAATCCGAGTTCCCAAACCGCGCAGGCCGCCCGCGGGTTGAAGGCCGAACATCGCCTCGCGCTGACCGGCACGCCGATTGAAAACCGCCTGCTGGATCTGTGGAGCGTCTTCGCCTTCGCCATGCCCGGCGCGCTGGGCAATCGGACGCATTTTCTCCGCCGTTTTGACAGCAAGGACGATCCCCTTGCCCGCCGCCGCCTCGCCGCGCGCGTGCGGCCGTTTTTGTTGCGCCGCGCCAAGGCACAGGTGGAAAAGGATTTGCCCGACCGCGTTGAGGAGGATTTGCTGTGTGAAATGGAAGGCGAACAAAAAAACCTTTACCAGGCCGAACTCAAGCGTGCGCGCCAACTCATCCTCGGCCTCAAAACTGACAGGCAACTCAACGAGGAGCGCTTTCATGTTCTCACGTCGCTGCTGCGGCTGCGCCAGATTTGCTGTCACCCGGCGCTCGTGGACGCAAATTTACGCGAGGCCGAAAGCGCGAAAGTGTCGGCGCTCGAAGATTTGCTCGAACCTCTCCTCGAGGAAGGCCACAAAGTGCTGGTGTTTTCACAATTTGTGACGATGCTGGATTTGCTGCGCGAAAACGTGAAACAGCGAGGCTGGCAGCATTTTTATCTGGCGGGGGAGACGGAAAATCGCGGCGAACTGGTTCGGGAATTCCAGTCCGCCAAAGACGGCGCGGTGTTTTTGATTTCACTCAAGGCTGGCGGATTCGGACTGAACCTGACCAACGCGTCCTACGTTGTCCTGTTCGACCCGTGGTGGAACCCTGCGGTGGAAAATCAGGCGATTGACCGCACGCACCGCATCGGCCAGACGAGCAAGGTGATGGCCTACCGGCTGCTCATCCGCGAGAGCGTCGAGCAAAAAATCCGTGCGCTGCAGAAGCAAAAGGCCGCGCTCGCCGACGACGTGCTGGGCGAGGAACGCTTCTCGCAAAGTTTGACACTGGAGGATCTGCGGTTTTTGTTTGCGGAAGGAACGGGCGACTCAAACGGAAGAGTACGGGAGTTTACGGATTGCGACTCAGATCTAGGTCAGCGGGTTGGTCGCAGCTCAAGTCGAAACCGCAAACCTGCCGCTGAACCTTGCGGAAATGGCGATTCTACAGGTGTGTTGCTCGGATGATCGTGGCGCCGACCGAAGAGAGCGGGAAAAACAAGAAGGCCACCCTGGCCGAGGGGATACGCGAAGGCTGGAACGCTCGGCGTGCCCGTCACGCGGGATGAATTGCGACATCTTGAGGCATCGTGAAAAGTCGAATTGGAATACTACCCAACTTTGCGGCAGCAGAAGTCGTATGCTTTTTCTGCCGCGCCACTGACCCGTGCGAGTGAACATCGGCGAATCGCCTGGTCAGCGCGATAGCAGAATTCTGGGCCGAGGCACTCGCTGCCAAAACGCAACTCGATGTTCTTACCAGTGCTATACTGGAATGAAGTCTTACACATCCCTCCGCTGAACCCGATTCCGGGCGTCGGTCTCTTGTGCAATTCAACAATTCAACAATTCAACAATCCAACAATCCAACAATCCAACCATTCACATGGAGGCCATCATGCCCCTGCATTCAAATTTGGCTCGGAGTAGTAGATTCCTTCCGTGCTCAATCTGCAACGAGCTTGTGGAACTTGAAACTGCAAAGGTAGACGAGATTGGGAATCCGGTCCATGAAGAGTGCTATGTGCAAGAAGTCAGTCTGAAGAAGTCGATAAGACCGCCCCCCGGAGGATCGGATGCCGAGGACAACGACAATCCTCTTTTACAAGCCATTGTCACGTTTCTTGACTCTGCAACTGCCCGCGCAACCAAAAACTCTTGCCCTGTATGCGGATCACGATTGGAACACCGGAAATTGATCTTCTTCTATGCCAGGCGGAGTTGGGATGTCCAGATCGCTATCTGCCTCGATTGCATTGACACCGATCCACTCCCGCCACATGACGCCTAAGAGGCTGATAGCATCACCCTCCATCTTTAATCGGGCGCTCTCTCTTTGGTGTTTCCCGCTCTCTCGGCGCCGCCAACGATCTACTCAGGCTGAGACAATCTGCCATCTCCTGATTGGCGTAACTATAAGGTCATTTCGCTCATTGAGAGGTTTTGAGGACTGAACCTGCCAATCTGAGTGACTGAGACGCAAAGAGAGCTGAGCTGCTCCGCGATCGCCAACCCGGGGGCCTATGTAGAAGACGAGAGTCGGCAAGATGGCCGCGCGAAAGGTATAACGGTTCCCTTGTTCTTCGGTAACTTTCTTTTGAGACTTATCCTGCTAACTTGAACTGAGTCACGCCTTCGACCGCGTCGGGTGTCGAAATCAATTTCTCTGCGAGGGACCATGAAGCGATTCGCAACCGTTGTCGCCATTTCTGCGTCATTTTTGTTAGGCGGGGCCGTATCTGCTGTTGCTCAGGACGAGCACCGAGAACGAGAAGAGGAGCGCAAAGAAGAACGTCACGGAGCCGATGAAGAACAGAGGCACGAGGCGCATGGGCAGCGGCGTGCCGAAGAGAGGCACGAGGCGCATGAGGAGCGGCGTGCCGAAGAGAGGCACGAGGAGCTTCGGCGAATTTCAGATGAACATTTTCGCGAGCACTTTGGACGTGAACACTACTTTGCCGTTGGCCGCGTGACTGTGCTGGCAGGCCATCCGCACTTCGCGTATGGCGGCTACCGGTTCGAAATCGGACAGCCCTGGCCTGCCCGATGGGCATACAGCGACCACTGTTATATCGATTTCGTCGAAGGTCGGTATTTTCTGTCTAATGTGCGGCACCCGGGAGTGCGGGTTGCGGTAACCGTGGTGCCTTGAGGAAAAGTTGACTCCGTATAAGAGGTGGCGTGGGTCCGCGCTTACGACCGCGCAAAACCTTCAATGCATTCGACGTGATTCGTATGCTCCGATCCGCATAACATGCCGTAGCTCGGAAGCCCGATAGAGACGCGACAGCTTCCCACCTATGGCTCGACACATCGACGCGAATCAGCGACTTCCCTCCCGAGAATAAAACGAACTTGCCGTTATGGGAAAACGACTCCCAAGCTAACGAAGTACCTGCGACGAGTTCCTGCCAGGTATTGGTGGCAAATGTAAAAAGCATGATTTTGCTTACCCCCACCTCGGGCGATCCATTGAAGGCAGCAAGGTGATTTCCGTCTGGCGACCAGCGAGGACTCCAGAGCCCTTCTGACCCAGGCACCTGGGACGACCTGAGAGTATGGAGGTTGGTGCTGCCGGGCATTCAGAAGGTGTCGACCCTGCCGGTACAGAGCACGTATCGGCGGTTCGAGTCGCAGATAAGCATCGTCCCGCTCCAGCCACATTCCATTTTGCTTTCGATACAGTTTCAAGGGTGGATCTCCGAGGTAATGATCTTTCCCCCGATCCAATCAATCGGGGTTCGAATCCACACAGTCGACCCTCACTGCCTATCAAACCAGCCTGTATACACATCCGCGCCCGTGCTCGTCACTTCCATAATCGCTTCCTTGCGCACTCCGAATTCCCCGGGGAAATAAACACCGGGTTCTAAAGCGATTACCATGCCAGCCTCCAGCGGCGTGTCGTTGTAACTAGTAATTCGAGGCTCCTCATGCCACGCGACGCCGAGTCCGTGCCCGGCGTGATGGCCAAATGCGGGGCCAATCTTAGCCGCCTCCGCGTGCATCCATCCATGCAGTTCGGAGGCAAGCAGCCCCGGCCGAACCATAGCAATCGCTCCGGCCAGCACCCGCTCGATCCCGCCCATGATCACGCATTGCACCGAACTCGGCTCGCCCACCGCAAAGGTATTGCAGGAATCCCCCCAATACCCGTGAAGGCGCGGCACCAGATCAATGAGGACCAATTCATCCTCGGCCATGGCACGATCCGAAGGCGGCCCGCCAACTTCGGCCGTCCGCGTCCCCGAAAGAACATCTGGCAGGATCGGCACTCGCGTCCCTGCCATCATCTCCATGCTCTTGTGAATCTCGCCATAGAGCTCGATCTCCGTCATACCAGGCCGCGCCATCCGCTTTGCCGTCTGCTGCCCCGTGTCGGTCAGGTGAACCGCAGCTCGCAGCAAAGCTCTCTCGTCGAACGTCTTGATCATTCGCAAGTGACGCAGCGTACCGGACGCATCCACCATCTGCAAACCGGGAAGCCCCGCCATCAATGCGGTCAGCACGGCGGCGGGCGTTTCGTCCGGCTCAATCCCAATCTTCGCGCCCGCGTGTCTCCGCAGTCTCGCCAACAGCAGCCCAATCAACCCGCTCAATCCGGGAAGTGGACGGTCGATCGTATAAGACGCGAAGGGAGTCACCAGCAAAGAGGTAGGCGGATCCGGCAATCGTTCCGCATCCGCCAGAAAAAGTTCTGGCGCTTCGCCGTTCATGCATAAAAGCGCGGCGGGGTGCGGCGCGTAAGCGGCCGGACCCGATTCGATCGGCGTCTCATACCCCGCCAGGTAAGCCATGCTGGCCGCCGAGAATAGCAGCCATCCATCGACTCCCGCGTCCTTGCTATGCCCCGGCAGTTCGTGCAGATGTTGCGCCGCGCTCCTCGTCAGCAAATTCGGGGGGAATGCGTCTGTCATGGCAGCTGTCCTCCAGCGGGTCTTACCGCAGTCTGTGGGAAGCGTCGCAGCGCCATGAAGTCAATGTCGATTACGGTACGGGCATTGATGGCGAGCTCCGCCAGAGCCTGCCCAATCAGCGGCGCAAACTTGAAGCCATGCCCCGAAAAGCCCGCCGCAAAAACCACTTCCGGATGCTCTGGATGATGATCGATCACAAAATCTTCATCCGGCGTCAACGTGTACAAGCACACTTCGCTGCGCAACAGCTTGGCCGCGGAACCTGGGGGCGCTCCCGCCAGGGACGGCGTGTATTTCGCCATGGTGGCGCGAATTGGGTCGATATCCGCAGCGTTGGGCGCTGCGATCTCGCCGTCTGCGCTGGCCACATCCTCGCCTCCCAAATGTTCCGCCAGCCTCACGCCCTGCCCCTGAATGTCAGGAAATCCATAGATCCAATTCTCCGGAAAGGTGAAGACCGGCACCCGTCCCTCGTCGAACATCTGCGGCGCCAGGGGCTCGAACCACGCCAGCACTTTGCGACGCACGGTGAGCGGTAGACCCAAATCGCGCAAGAGTGTGTTCGCCCAGGCTCCGGCGGTCACAATCAAACGCGAAGCCTGATATTCGCCATCGGCGGTTTGCACGGTCACCGATCCCTTTGTCGCTTTCCAGCGGAGCACTTGCGAATGCAAATGAATCTCCGCGCCCAGCATTTCCGCTTCGCTGCGCGATTGCAGCAGCGCGGCCTGTACATCAATCCAGCCCGCTTCGGGATCGAACATGCCCACATATTCATCGGGAATCTGGAATGCGGGATAGCGCTGGCGCACCTCTTCCGCCTGCAGACGCTGCATCTCGATCATGTGGACCCGCGCACACTCGGCCACGTCGCCGATGAAATCGCTTTCTGGATTTCCCATATGCAACATGCCGATTCGGTGCAGTAACTTCTCTTCCCAAATTTCCCCCAAATCGTCCCACAATCGCCCAGCTTGGCGAGCCAGAGGAACGTAACCGGAGCCTTCGGGATACGCCACTCGATACACCCGGTTGTCGCCGCCGTGGCTTCCGTGACGATGCGGTGGCGCGAAGCGGTCGAAGCCGACCACCGAGTGCCCGCGCCGAGCCAGCCAATACGCAGCAAAACTCCCCATCGTCCCCATACCGAGGACCGCTACGTCGTAATGGCGAGACGAACTCACAGGCGCTCCGATCGGTGTGGGCGGAACGCAAGAAACGCGCCAGCAAGCAGCCAAACTCCCGCCAAGTAGGGCGCGTAGCGCACGGGCGGCGGGGGCAAGGGGACCACCGAAAAATATCCCGCCCACAGCAGTGCCAGCGTCGAGAGCAGCGGGAAAGCCACGTGCAGTATGGGATGCAATTGATCCCTCCTGCGCCAGCCGTAATCCAGCATCACACCAATGTTGCCCGCGGCATATACAAAAATCAGCCCCAGCGTCATCGAGACTCCCAGAAAGTAATATTCCTGGTCGGGGCCTATCCAGAATCCCATGCCTAAACCCACTGCCAGTGTGAGCGCCGTTTGCAGCCAAATCGCGTTTACCGGAGTCTTAAACTCAGGATGAATCTTGCCCAGAAATGCGGGAAGAGAGCGCGCCCGTCCCATCGCGAAGAAAACTCTCGTGGCGGCGTTCGTGCAAGCAATCGAAGCCGCCATTATGGAGTTGAACACTGCTACGAAAACCAGAATCCACGCTCTTCCCCACAAACGGTGCGCCAGAATGAGCACAGGATTCTCCACGCTCTGCGCAAACCCCGAAGGGTTGGCCACGCCCCAGCCCGTCAGCACGGCCCACGAACAGAACGTAAAGAAGATGCCCGTCAGCACAATCGAATACACAATGCTGCGCGGCAAATTGCGTTTTGGATCTTCCGTCTCTTCGGCCAGAGGCGCGACGGATTCGAAGCCCGTAAAACAGAATATTGCGAACACCACAGCTAGATAGAACCTGCCCTGCGCAGGGACTGCGGCCAGCGTATGGGCCGGCAATCGTACGCCCCCAGGCCCCGGATGCAGAACTCCCATGATCGAAAGCGCTGCCAGAATGGCGACTTCTACCACCGTAAGCCAAACCATGGTCGTCGCGGAGAGCTCAATCCCACAATAAGTCAGCAGCGTAACCAGCAACGCCGCTGGCACAAAAAATACCCACCAGGGAAAGAGCACACCCATCTCCGCCTTCAGCGTGTTCTGCAGAAAATACCCCATAAAGGCAAGGTTGATAGCCGTCGATGCCGGATCGTAAAGAAAGTAGACCCAGGCCGTCAGAAATCCAGCCTTCGGGTGAATCGTCCGAAGGATATATGTGTAGTATCCGCCGGCCGAAGGATTGTGCTTCGCCAGTTGCGTAAGCGAGATCCCAAGCATCAGGATGATCAGGAAAGCAACCAGAAACGCCAGTGGAGCCGCTGTTCCAGCCTGCAAAGCAATGTACTGGATGCTCAACACCAATCCGATAGCCGGAGCAATGTGGGTCACCCCCTGCACTAAGATCGAAGGAAACTTCAACGAGCCAGGCCGCAGATGATTCTCAACCAGAGCTGGCTCCACCACTACCCCACCCACCGTATCGGACATTTTGCCTGAGCTCATGGGCAGGTCGTCACACACTAATCGAGGCTTTGGCCAGCATCCCACCGTCACACACCAGCGACGACCCCGTCACGTAAGAAGCACTCGCCGACAGCAGCCAAAGCACTGCCTCAGCCGGTTCACTCGGATCCGCCAGCCTGCCCAGCGGAACTTCACTGCAAATCGTCTGGCGCATCGCCTCCACTTCCGCTTTCGGAGTATTAGCCCACATCAGCCCAGTCTCCGTAGCTCCGGGCACCAGCGCATTCACCCGAATTCCATACCCCGCGTAATCGATCGCCAATCCCCGCACCATCGCCGACACACCGGCCTTAGAGGTCGCGTACGCCGCAGCCTCTCGATGCGCCACCAACCCGCTCGGCGATGAGATGCACACAATCGACCCCTTCACTCCAGTCTGCAGAAAATCGCACAACGCATACTTGCAGGCCAAATAGCTCCCCCGCAAGTTGATCGCAATCACCTGATCCCAGATTTCCGTAGGCATCTCATGCAGCATCCCGCCGCGGTCAATCCCAGCGCTGGTCACCAACCCGGTCACCGCTCCAATCTGCTCGCGTGACGCGGCAAACGCCCGCTCAACGTCCTGCTCCCGGCTCACATCGCAGGTCAAAGCCACAACCTTCGCCGCGCCTGACTCCCGCGCCCACCCCGCCACCACATCCAGGTTGCGACCATCCCGATCCAGCAGAGTGAGGCCCATCCCGCGCGCCGCACACAACCCGGCTACAGCCCGGCCGATGCCCGCCGCCGCTCCCGTAATCACTACGTTGGATCCAGCCGTCGTCATAACTAGATTCGCCTCAAAATCAGAGCTTCCGACATATCATACATGTGTTACATTTGTGCCTTTGAATTTTCCTGCCATCGCGTAACTGTAGCGTATACATTAATATGAGTGGAGTAAATAAGAATGATTATCGGTATGATAACCATGTTCACAGCCCACGGAATTCTCAATCAGCGGATTCGCCCCGAGCACCGCTCATGAAATCACCCAAAGTCGATTTCCCCACCGCGAACCAGGAGCAGAAGCTCCACTACGCCGCGGCCTGCGAAGTGTGCAAGCAGTCCCCAATCCTCCCCTATCCTGCCAACTGTTCCCACTGCGGTGGCTCGATCGCTTTCACCTATACCGATCCCCTGCCCTTTTTCCCAGCCCAGCCCTCCCCTGCCTTGAGCTTGTGGAAATATCGCCGGCATCTGCCTATCGCTCTGCACATCTCTCCGGTCACTCTGCAGGAGGGCCTAACTCCCCTCATCCGCGCCCGCGACTCTCGCCCCTTCGATCTGTATCTCAAGAATGAGACAGTGAACCCCACCGGCTCGCACAAAGACCGCGCCCAAACCGTCGCCGTCACCAAGGCCGTCGAACTCGGTTTCGACACCTGTATGCTTTACTCCGACGGCAGCGCCGCTCTCTCCTCGGCGGCGTACGCCGCGCGCGCCGGCCTGCGCAACATCGCTGTCGTTCCTCCCGGAGCCCACGCCAGCCGCCTCTATCCACTCATGGTCTACCGTTCCGATCTCCTCGAATTCACCGGAGACGCCGCCGACGCTCTCGATTGGGTCCACGAAGCCTGTCAAACTCTAGGCCTCTACGAAACCTCAACCTACCGCCAAGCCAATCCGTTCGGCGCCGAGGGACCCAAGACCATCAGCTATGAAATCTACCAGCAGCTAGGCTCCTTCCCGGACTGGGTCGTAGTCGCCGTAGGTGGTGGCGGAACCCTGGCCGCCATCTGGAAGGGTTTCCTTGAACTGAAAGCCGCCGGTTTCACGGGGACGCTCCCCAAACTAGTCGGCGTCTTGCCCGACGGCTATCGTGTGCTCGAACTCGGCGCCAAACACGCGGTCCGCACCGACAGTGAACTAAGAAAGCTAGCCGACTTCCCCATCCCCGATACCGCACAGGTGAAAATCGCCATGCGCTATCCTCCCGACGGGATCGATGCCATTGCATCAATTGACGAATCCGCCGGCCGTTTCGAGTATGCCACCGACGAAGCCGCTTGGGCGGCGCAAGTGCAACTAGGGGCTGCCAATGGAATCTATGCTGAAATTTCCGCCACCGTGCCCCTGGTCGCCGTCGACAAGCTCTACGCCGAAGGCACCATCGCCGAAGGCGACAGCGTAGTAGCCGTCATCTGCGGGTCCGGCTTCCGTGAGACCGCCGCCGTCCGCTCCCCGATTCCAGTGCGCCGTGAGCAGATTGATCAAGCTACGGGGATGAAGCGGTTGGAAACTTTGCTCAAGCAGCCCCGACACTAGAAGACAGGTCAAGGAACCGGCGAAACCTACAAAGCTTCCGCGGATACAGCCGGCGGTTCCGCCTGCACGGCCAGGCTCTCCGCCCGCTCCAGCGCATTCACGATCAGTCCTTGCGAGTAGCTGATGTGATCCACCATGGCCTGGCTCGCCTTCGGCGGATTGCCTTCTTTGATGGTGAAGTACAACTCTCGGTGCGACGAGAGCTCATACTGTCGGAACTTCGCCAACTCCTCGGGGCTCGATTCTAAATTAGACTCCAGCAACAACCCGGCCTTGGTCATTAGCTGCGTGAACGATCGCACCAGCTTAGTTAGAACCATATTGTGCGAAGCCAGCGCCAGCGCATAGTGAAATTCCGCCGCAACCATCGCCACCGTGTCGTTACGCTGAATCGAGCGATCAATCTGTGTCAGCACATCTTCAATGCGCCAATAATCCTCGGCCGTAGCCCGCTTCGCTGCCAACGCCGCAATCCCCGACTCCACAATCTTTCGCGTTTCGATCACTTCGATGACCGCTTCCTTCTGCAGCAGCACCGCCATCACGTCCGCATGAATGATGTATTCCGGAGAAACTGATTTCACAAAACACCCCAGGCCAGGGCGAATCTCGATCAGACTCAGTACCGCCAACATCTGCAGCGCCTCGCGAATGCCGGTGCGGCTAACCCCATATTGCTCTACCAGTTCATTCTGCGAGGGCAGCCTCTGCCCGGGCTTAAACGTGCCATCCTTCAGCCGCTCCAGCAGCTGTTGTAGCGTGAGGATGGAAAGCGTGTCCCGCTTTTGGCTTCCCACCTCGCGATTGCTAATCATTGAGCTCAACAGGCACTCCTGAGATCCATATGCGGTTCCACTACAGAAACCTGAACCGTCACCTTCGAACCGCGCGTGATTCCTTACTTAAGTGTACTGTCCCAGCCGCCGGGAATGCGACTCAGGAAGCGATCGTCAACTCCGCATCCCCAGGGCGCTCTCTCGAGTACCTCCGCCCCTTCGCGCGGCGGAAACTCGTCGATCCTCAGAAAGAATACTTCAACGCAAACTGAATCTCGCGCTGATTGTCAGGCAGCGTGCTCGTAATCGCTGCCCCTCCCGGCACATCCACGGTGGCCGGATAGCCCACCGAGATCGGCCGCGCGCCGCCCGGCAGATCGAAATTGGGGTGGTTTGCGATGTTGAACGCCTCCGCCCGAAACTGCAGTTGCTGCCGTTCCGTGATGTGGAAATTCTTGATCAACCCGAAGTCCTGATTGATCAAGTCCGGCCCCCGCAACCCATTGACCGGCGCATTGCCAAATTGGTGCGCGGTGGTCTGCCCTGGCGCGAGCGGCGGTACGGCGAACGCCGTCTGATTGTAATAACAGTCGAGAGTCTGGTGCCCCGGCCTGCTACATCCAAAAATCGCTCCCTGGTCCGCAACATCGAAAGAAAAGTCTCGCGGATTGTGAATTTGATCCGGCAAAGGAATAAACGTGCCGGTATTTGTCGGGTCGAACGACAGCGCGCCGGAAAAAGCTTGTCCACTCTGCACTGTCGCAATGCCAGTGACCTGCCACCCACCCAGAAACGCATCGACGATTCGCCCTGAATTCGCAAGATAGCGTCTTCCCCTACCGACCGGTAACTCATAAAGCACGCTCGCCGAAAGGCGATGCCGGATGTCTGGAGGCACCGGTCCAAAAGCCGCCCGCAAGTTATACGGATTCTGTATTGTCCCGCCATACTGCGCATCCGTATTTCCGATATTATGACCCAGCGTGTAAGCCACCAACATATTCAGCCCATTGCTGAAACGTTTCGTGAGGCTCGTCTGGAAGGAGTTATAACTCATCTTGAACTGCGGCACGTCGATGGGCAAGATGGTGGACAGGTTGGGTTGTTGCGCAAAATAGGGCCGCCCGAAATTGCCCGTGGCATCCGAAAAATTGCTGTCTAACGGCTGGGTGGGCTGGTCCAGGTTTGTTACCTCATGGTTCCACATGCGGTAGCCGTGCGTACCCACATATCCGGCCTGCAAAACCCAGGATTCGCCGAACTGATGTTGCAGCGAGAGATTCCACTCGAACATCCGCGGCAGCAAGTGCTTGGATCCAGCTGTCTTCACACCACCCGCGGGATGCAATGGATCTGAGAAAGTCACCGTGGCCGGGAACCCGGCCGACAAAGCCTGGCCAGGCCCAGGAATGCCGGACGAGCTATAGCTTTGCTGCTCTGCCGCTAACAACGGAGGATTCTCTCCAATGTCGTCAAAGCCATTGCCCGGAGCGCCATAAAAAATTCCGAAGGCGCTCTTCAAAACCGTCCTGTTATCGTTGAACGGCGAATAGGCTAAACCGATGCGCGGTCCCCAGTCGTTCTTATCGAAAGCTACTCCCGCATAGCTTTTCGCATTCGGTCCATAGCCCACATCCACCACCGCAGTCTGCAGATTGAAGTTCGCCACGTTTTTGCCGGCTGGCGAGAAAATGTCGTAACGCAATCCCAGATTCACCGTCAACTTTGAGGTGAGACGGATATCGTCCTGAACGAATTCGGCAAGTTGCCAATAGCGGGTGTAGTCTCGGCTTCGCAACGTGTCGCGCTCGGAGCTATTCGGAATCCCCAGCAGCAAATCGCCCAGAGAAGCTCCCGTATAAACTCCGCTGATGGTGAATTCCCCTCGCGGATACTGCGTCTGGAAAAAGTTCCGCTGCTGTCGCAAAAAGTCAATGCCCACCTTGATGGAATGCTTCCCGCGCACGATGCTAATCGTGTCCCCGATCTGATAAATATTCTCCGCCACAAACTCCGGCGTGAATGCCGAGTCTCCCAAGGGTGTATACCCTGAAATGCTGAAATACGGCAGACCGGATGATACCGAGTCGCCGCGATTGGCATTGGGAATGCCCAATTGGTCGCCCAAATTCTTGCCCAGGTTGAAAGGATTGGCATGCACCAGATACCGCGTATAGCCGCCTTGCAAGGAGTTAACCACCGAAGGCGAAAACAAATGTGTCCACGAGATGCCGGAGGTCTGCGCCTTGTTCTCACCATTGTTGGGGCAGCAAAACTCTCCCCCTAAACTTCCCAACGGCGCAGGATTTGTACTCGTGTAATCGTCGTAGGTGTAGTGTCCGGAGAGACTATCCGACTCGCGAATGCTGTGATTGATCTTGACATCGAATGAGTTCTCGTTGCGCGGCGCCGTCTGATCGGCGAAGTAATTGTTCCCTCCTTGTTGCTGCTGTTGCGCCGCCGTCAGATTCGGCAATGGATAAAGATTAATTACATTTTGCCCCACTGAATCGATGTGGGTCGACGGAATCTGCGACGGCGCGCTCGGATTCAGCAACCCTCCCGTCAGTGGATCGATAAGCGTGACCGGATTCCCGTTGCTGTCCAGAACGTCGGCAAGGTTACCACCTCGGTCCGCCATGGTGGGAACCCGTGAAAAGAAAGGAAGAGCCTGCCGCACGCGCGTCCCCTGATAGTCTAGGAAAAAGAACGTTTTATTCTTAAGGATCGGACCTCCAAAGGTCCCGCCAAACTGATTACGCTTATACGGCGTTTTGGTCACGTCAAAGTAATTGCGCGCGTCCACCGCGTCGTTCCGCAAAAACTCATAAAGCCCGCCGTGGAAGCTGTTGGTTCCGGACTTCAAAGTCAGATTCACCGCTGCGCCGCCGCGCCCGAATTCTGCGCTCATCGCATTCGACTCGATACGGAATTCCTGAATCGCGTCCGGAGGCGGTACCGCGATCGCTACGCTATTGCCGAACTCATTGTTATCCAGTCCGTCGAGCAGGAAGTTGTTGTTGAGCACTCCCATGCCATTCACCGAAAACGCAAGGTTGGCGCGCCCCGTTTCAAACGTCGAGCCGCTGCCCGCCGCGCCCGCTACACCGGCATTGACTCCCGGCCCAAGGCCGGCCAGCAGAACAAAATTGCGTCCATTCAGCGGCAAGTCCACTACGCGCTTCTCTTCTTCGATGGTTCCCAGGGAGGAGCCTTCCGTATCCAGGAGTGGCGGAGCGGCGCTCACCTCCATGACTTGCGATGGACTGCCCACCGTCAGCGAAAAATCCAGACGCACCGACAGATTCACCTGCACTTCAATATCATCGCGCACCGTGTGCCGGAATCCCGAAGCATCCACACTCACCTGGTACACGCCCGGTTGCAGCAGGTTCGCCTGGTAATGCCCATCCCCGTCCGTCTGCAGACTCTTCTCTTGGCCGGTCGCCTTCTGCGTCACCAAAACCTTCGCGCCGCTAAGCACTGACCCAGTCGGGTCCATCACGGTGCCAGCAATGCTTCCAGTATTGACCTGGGCACGCATTTCAGAAAAAGACAGAGCCAACACCAAACCTATGAACAGCCGGCCCAACCACAAACGCTTCCGAGAACTGGAATCAGATCTGGTCAATTTCCGTGCCTCGCAGAGTTCGGATTTTTGCATGCCTTGGTACGATTGGTGCAACCTATCATACCGGTCTGACTTGTGCAAATCAAAAAACAATCTCGGTTTGTCCTTATGATGATCACAAGTGAATAGTCCTTCAGCTCTCTTGGGGCCGCCACACGAAGTGAAATCACACCTGTCATACTGCTTACATCCGTAGCCGAGCACGTTGCGCGCGGTGACCGATCGCGGTAGCCGCAGATTGATTTTTTTCAAGAAATCCCGGCGTGGTTTTTCCATAGCGATCAAGCTCCACCAGCATTAATGCATGAAATGTATCGTGGACGGTCGATGCAATCTTGGCCGAGATAAGGCCGTGCCCCTGAGCATCCACCAGCAGCACGCCGGCCGTGGTCTTCAACGCTGGAAGATCCTCCGCGATAGGCAACTGCTTGGAGCTTTTCGCTTTTCTGTATTCGAGAGGCGTTGATGGCTCGTTGTTCCGCCGAGTTTCTGGTCAGCACACATGGTCATCCACCATATTGCGTGCCGGTTGCCCGGCCTGCAAAGGCTCGAGATAGCGCTTCGCAAGTTTGGGCGCCCGGGCGATGCGGCCGTCGATGTTGTAGCGCTGCTGAAAGTTGATGTACTCGAAGAGGTCGCCGCCAACCGTCCCCGCGGAAATGGAGTTGCCATACATATCGATGCCCCCCAATTGCGGGATCGCGCCTTCGGCCGGCATCAGGCGCTTGCGAAGATATTCGTCGATTGTGGGACTGCATAGATGATTGCTTCGTGGCCAGAGATTTGCGTCGCCTCTTATTAAGATAATGGTTAACGGTGGTAGCCTTGTCTTGTGGCAAAGGAACCGGACAGCAAAATTCTGTCGATCGACGGGCAGGAAGTCCAGATCACGAACCCTGAGAAGTTGTACTTTTCTTCGCAAATAAAAGTTACCAAGCTCGAACTTGTTCAGTACTATCTCTCCATCGCTCCGGGTGCGCTGGCGGGGATTCAAGATCGACCAATCGTCCTAAAACGTTTCGTCAACGGCGCCGAGGCGGAGGCGTTTTATCAAAAGCGCGCGCCAGAGAAACGACCAGCCTGGTTGCGTACGGTCGCTTTGTCGTTCCCTTCCGGCCGAACTGCCGAAGAAATCGTGGTCGATGACGCGTCCGGACTTGCCTGGATCGTGAACCTTGGCTGCATCGAACTACACCCCCATCCGGTGCGCTCCGGCGACCTCGATCATCCGGATGAATTACGTATCGATTTGGATCCGATTCCGGGCGTTAGTTGGGATGATGTTCGCCGCGTCGCACTTGAGGTTCAGGGCTTTCTCGATGGAGTCGGCCTTCGAGGCTGGCCGAAAACCAGCGGCTCGCGCGGCATGCACGTTAATGTACGTATCGAACCGCGTTGGACGTTCACGCAGGTTCGCCGTGCAGCTGTTGCCTTATCGCGAGCGGTCGAGCGCCGCGCCCCAACACTGGCCAGTTCGAAGTGGTGGAAGGAAGAGCGTCATGGCGTCTTCCTTGACTACAACCAGAACGCGAAGGATCGGACGACATGTTCTGCCTATTCAGTGCGCCCGCTCCCAGATGCTCGCGTTTCGACTCCTCTTTATTGGGAAGAAGTGCCCGATTGCAATCCGGCGGACTTTACCATCTTCACAGTTCCTGAACGCTTCGCGAAAATCTGCCATCGGCATGCCGAGATGGATGCATCCTCCGGCTCGTTGGAAAAATTGCTGGAACTAGCCGATAAAGATGAAGCGGCCGGTATCGCCGACGCACCCTGGCCTCCGCACTTCCGCAAGATGGAAGGCGAGGCTGTGCGCGTGATGCCTTCCCGCGCGAAATCTGCCGCCAAGAAGATAGCAATAAGGCAGCCGCGCGTGAAGATGCCGCTCATTACGATCGCGAATTCACCTGATAAAGCGGCCGCGCTGGCAGGTCTTGAGCGATGGAAGGCCAAACATGCGGATATCGCAAGTTTGCTTGCCGTAGACGATATGCTGGTCGATTCCATGCGGGGCCGCTCATCCACATGGACACGCATCCGCATCAACCTGCGTCATGTCCCCGAAGAACAACGGCCGCCGCAGGAAACTCCAGAGCCAGACGATGATCCTACACGCGCGTGGCGGGAGCGTTTGAAGAACAGGGGCGAGGAATAGTGCTCCCTGAAGGAGCAGCGGTGGTTGGGTTTTCACCGCCGAGGGCTAATAAATACCGTCGCATCGCGACATACATCTCATCGTCCCCGGGGAAAAATTGCCGCCAGTTCCTGCGGAGGAACAACTTCAAGCTGGGCGTAGGTACAATCGCTGAGCTTTTTGTCGGTTCGCCATCTGCGGAATTGCGCCGTGTGCCGGAAGCGATCTCGCTGCATGTGGTCGTAAGCAACTTCTACAATTAATTCAGTCCGCACTGGTTCCCACGACAAATCTTTGCCTTGGCTCCAGCGACTCTGTCCGCCGGGCATTCGCTTCACACCTTCATCATTCTCGGTCGCGTAGTCAGCCCAAGCCTTCCAAGGATGGTTCAGCAGCGCATTTTTTCGATAAGGCTGGAGAAACTCCACCAGCTCTTTTCGTTTTGCCGTGCTGAAACTCGCACAGACTCCGACGTGTTGCAAAGCGCCGGCATCGTCGAACAAACCGAGTAGCAGCGAGCCGACCATTGTGTGCTCGCCTTTTTTATGCCAGCGGAATCCAGCAACAACGCAATCGCAATCGCGTTCGTGTTTTACTTTCAGCATCACTCGCTTATTCGGCTCGTAAGTTCCTGCAGGATCTTTGGCCATCACACCATCCAAGCCTGCGCCTTCAAAGCGGCGAAACCAATCGGCGGCAATACTCCGATCGCGGGTAGCAGGTGTGAGATGAATCGGCGGTGAAGCTAAAGCAAGCAGCGATTCCAGTTCGCGTCGCCGCTTTTGAAACGCCTCGCCGCACAGATCGCGACTTCCCAGGCAGAGCAGATCGAAGAATACAAATGATGCGGGAATCTGCTCTGATAAAAGCTTTACGCGCGATACAGCCGGATGCAGACGCAATTGCAGCGCATCAAAATCAAGCCCATCATTTTTGACGATTACCATCTCTCCATCGAGCACACAACGTGCGGGCAGCGCAGCGCGCAGTGGTTCCAGCAACTCAGGAAAGTAACGATTGAGTGGTTTTCCGTCGCGGCTTTGGATGAAAATCTCATCTCCATCGCGAAACACCAGCGCACGAAAACCATCCCATTTGGGCTCGAAAATCCAATCGCCCTCGGCGGGCAATTCGTCTACTCGTTTCGCGAGCATCGGCAGGATCGGCGGATTTAGTAGAAGGTCCACACCCCATGGTATAACGTGGCTTCATCTTTTGATCGCGCCTGAAAACGAACCCTTGTCCGATGAATCTCGACTACCTTCGCCGTTTCGCCGTCAACCAAAGTCTGTTCGCACCCCCCAGCAGCACTCGCTTCACGGGCTGACCGGAAGTTTACGTTTTTACCTCTTCAGGCAGGCTCCGACGACGTTGTCCCGAAGTCGGCTTCTTGGAAAGCACGCTTCTGGATTGAGCAACTTCGGCGGGTATGGCACAGTCCCTCGTGCAGATCTTCGTGCTCGGCTTCGGCGGATCGTCCTTGCACAACCTCCGGAGGAATTCCTCAAAAATGCGATTTTCTGCAACTCTATTGGCGGAGCACCTGCCAACTCACCCGAAGACCTGCCTGCTCAGGGCTGACATACTCCGGGGTCCCGACCAACGCCCCCACCCGCGTAAACATCGTGTCCGCGGTCCGCTTCTGGGACAGTGCCTTGGCCATTCCAAAATCGATAATCTTCGGGCGCCGCCATGCCATCTACTTCCATGACTAAAATGTTTGAGGACTTCAAATCACGATGGATAATGGCTTTCTGGTGTGCGTGCTGGACTCCTTCACAGACGTGAATGAAAAGCTCCAGCCGTTATTCTCGGTGAGGTGCTCATGTCGTTGACGAGGCGAGAACTCTGCAGTCTCATTCCGGCGCTGGTAGTCGCTGGAACAGCAGTCCCTGTGCTTGCCGCTCAGGATGATCCATTACCGTCGGCAACATTCGCGTTCGAAAGTTTGCCCGTTCAGGACTTCGAGCACGCACAGGTGCGGAAGATCATGAAGGGCAGACTGGCAACAGGCGAGCATATCGAAGTGCATGAAACGACTCTGTCCCCGAATGGATATCCGCACCTTCCCCATCATCATCTCCATTCGGAAATGTGGCTTATCCGCGAAGGGACAGTTGAGCTTACGATCAATGGCGTCGGCCATCGTGTGGGCCCTGGCGGTCTCGGTTTCGTTCACTCGAATGAGGAGCATGGCATCAAGAACGTCGGTACAGGTCCCGCGACCTACTATGTCGTCGCCATTGGTTCGGGAGCGGACACGCAATGATGATCGGTTGCGACAATAATGATGGAAACGAGCTCGATGCGCCTAACGCGGACGGGGGCTACGACCAGGTCGTGGCTGACGGACAATTTCGATGATTGAATGCTCTTTGGAGCTCTCCTGAATGAACCCGATCTCAACTACCAGGCGATTGTCCCGGGCTGTGAATATCGAGGACTTGCGCGAACTCGCGCGCCGTCGTGTGCCGAGAATTGTCTTCAACTACATCGACGGTGGTGCGGAAGACGAGTGGACGCTTCGCGAAAACCGCCGAGCTTTCGACACGATTACGTTTCGGCCCCGAAACGCCGTTGCCGTGCCGGCGTGTGATCTCCGAACTCGCGTGCTAGGTATGGAACTCTCCATGCCGCTGCTCCTCGCACCCGTGGGTTATCTCCGCGTGATGCACCCCGACGGTGAAATCGCGGCCGCTCGGGCGACTGGCAAAGCCGGCGTTGGCTTGATACTCTCAACTGTCTCCGGTCACCGGCTCGAAGACGTGAAGGCTGCTTCTACCGGACAGGTCTGGTATCAGCTTTATCTGACCGGTGGCCGCGCTGCCGCAGAGAATGCACTCCGGCGAGCGATGGACGCGGGATACACGGCGCTTGTGATTACCATCGACTCGACCGTTATTGGACAGCGGGATCGTGAACTGCGGGATGGAATGGAACAGCTTTTGCGCGGGAGTATTTGGTCAAAGATTCCTTTCGTTCCGCAGGTTCTCGTTCGGCCACGCTGGTTAACACGTTTTCTGCTTGATGGAGGTCTTCCCGACATGCCCAACATTGTCAACCCGGAAAGCGGTGTCCTCCGGGTTCGGGACGCGCACACTGCGATGAAGCGCGAGGCATTCTCTTGGGACGACATGCAGTGGATTCGGGCGTTGTGGAAAGGACCAATCGTCATCAAGGGTGTTCTCTCGGCAGAAGACGCCAAGCACTCGCTCGACAATGGCGCTGCGGCGGTGGTTGTTTCCAATCATGGAGGCCGCCAACTTGACGGTGTTCCTGCGAGTCTCCAAGTCCTGCCGGAAGTAGTCGCGGCAGTCAATGATCAGGCTGAAGTCCTGATAGATAGCGGGATCCGGCGGGGATCAGACATCGTCAAGGCGATCTGTTTGGGGGCGCGTGCCGTCCTCTGCGGGCGTGCATATGCATACGGACTCGCTGCCGGTGGCGAAGCGGGCGTTACACGAGCACTCGATCTGCTTCGGTCCGACCTGGAGAGGTGTCTCAAACTGTTGGGGTGTCCTTCGGTTAGCGCCTTGAACAAATCCTACGTGCGGGTGGCGCCGCACTGCTGACAGGCGGCCCAGTCGCGCATTTTTGCTGGGATCAACTCCGCATTGCTATCTCGCCCCTTGGCAGTTCTCTCGACCCGCGCAATACTTAAGCGACCCCCAATAACCGTCGGAGAGCGAATGCGGTTACGTCTGAGAGCTTCGGCTTTCGAGCAGCCGGTTGGTGGCATTGAAGAAGATTCCAGCCGAAGCCTTATTCTGCGCAGCAGAGGGCGTGATAACGTGCTCTCGCCCCGGATTTCGTCTGCCTGGAGGAAGGAATGCAAAGACGCACTTTTATGAACATGGCTGCCGGCTTTACAACGGCGCTGGTGTTTGACCCGCTCGGCTTTGGAGCGGAGCAAGAACAAAAACATCCTGTGCTCTATCCTGATCCGGCGGTCGAAGTGATTGATCCGCGTTTCGCAAAATACAAGGTTGCTAACGCGGCCGTCGAGCGCCTATATACCGGCACGCGATGGGCGGAAGGGCCTGTGTGGTTCGGTGATGGGCGTTATCTGTTGTTCAGCGACATCCCTAATAACCGTATGCTGCGTTGGCAGGAGGAGACTGGAGAGGCCAGCGTTTTCCGCAGTCCGTCTAACTACAGCAATGGCAATTTCCGCGACCGGCAGGGCAGGTTGCTTACTTGTGAGCACGACACGCGCCGGCTAACGCGAACGGAATACGACGGCACGATCACGGTGCTGATGGACCATTTTCAGGGAAAAATGCTTAACGCTCCGAATGACCTGGCAGTGCATTCCGACGGGGCGATCTGGTTTACCGATCCTGGTTACGGCATCATGTCGAATTACGAAGGCCACAAAGCTCCCTTTGAGTTGCCAGACAATGCCTACCGCCTCGACCCGAAAACACGTGAAGTGACTGTCGTTGTCAGCGATTTGGACAAGCCCAACGGTATATGTTTTTCCCCGGACGAGAAAAAGCTCTACATAGTCGACACCGGTGTCCCAAAGCATCCCACCGATCCACATCCGATTCACGTGTATGACGTAGTCGATGGCGTTCGACTGACCAATCGGCGCCTTTTTGTAAATATGGCGCCCGGCAATTCCGACGGCATTCGTTGCGATGTGGATGGCAATGTCTGGGCCGCTGCTGGATGGGGGGGTGAAGGGTACAACGGCGTGCATGTATTTGCGCCCGACGGCACGCTAATCGGGAAAATCCACCTCCCTGAAACCTGTGCGAACCTATGTTTCGGAGGGACCAAGAAGAACAGGTTGTTCATGGCTGCCAGCCAGTCCCTATATTCGGTTTACGTTGAGACTCAGGGAGCTCAAACGCCGTGAGTACAAACGTTCTCGCCGAAATCGCTTGCCCTAGGAGTCTCGGGGATTCAACTCCCCGACGACGAACCAGTGGGCGAGCACTCCTGCAAAAAAACAATCGACGCGAGTTCAAAACCCGGAACGTACGATTCCGCTGCTTTCCGAATCGCCAACCCCGTTCTATCCCCGATTGTGCAGGAGGTCCGCGCGCAATGAACGGAAGCTCAGTATCGATAGCCCGGTGCCGTTCCCGAATTTCCGAAAATAGGGAACGTCCCGTCGGTCCCCGGATTTGTCCGTCCGGGCTAACTACTTTCCTTGGGCTCCAAGCTGACGCAGAAAACTCCGTAATCGGTCCGGACCCACTCCTCCACGAGCCGGCCCTGATCGTCAAACCGGAAGATGTTCAGCAGGTCCCAGACCACACATTGGCCGTTCCGAGGCAGAGGGCCCGCGGGTGATGGTGCGAACTCACGGAGAAATGTCCCCTCGATCCAGGTTTGGCAGGCGATGTAATCATCCTCGGCGACGATGACCCCCGGCGAATGGAGCGATCGTCGAACGCTGCGCGAATGGCCTTGAAATAGTTGGTGAGGCCGGATAGTCCGCCTCGAAAACATCCGGGCCGTGGAACCGGAACTGGAGCGTGTCGAAATACGAATCGGTTTCCGCCTGGGCTTCGCCCGAAACTTCCAGTTCGCCGGCTCTTTTGAGGCGGGCTACGAGTTGCTCACGTGTCACAATTACGTTATCTCCTCTGCGCTGTTGGAGTCGGATAGTGCGACGCCTAAGACAGGCGCGCCAGGGGATGGCTGTGAAGTTGTTGGGTATGCGCGGTAGAAGGGTTGGGTTCTCAATCAGCACTCTCCGAAAGTGATCCCCATGGCTATTGCGATCTTCATGTAGTCTTCGCGTGTCATCTGGAAAACGCCCATGCGGAGCGCAGCACCCCAGTTGCTACGCCCTTTCGTAAAGGACAACTCTTCCAAGAGAGGGTGGATGGAAGCGTCTTTGCTTTTGAAGTACTCTGTCTTGCGACGAAATGGTCGGAAGTCTTTGGATTGTTCAACCTGGTACGGAACCTCGTCCAGAATCCTCCCCGCGGCGGTGAATGCTTGGAGTGATTCGCCTCCTTCCGTGCGCTCTCGGGGTGAGTAGAAGACAATACTGTCCCCTCTCTGCAAGCGCCGTACCGGAGCTTCTTTGCCATGGTTTAGTTGGCAAAAGGCTCCGCGAACTGCGGCGACCACATGTTCCCGGCTCGCTACGCCTACCCAGAACCTAGCCATCGCAGCTACTCCTCCAGCACAATATCACGCAGATCATAGGACGCAGACGTTTCCGCGATAACCCGCACGTGGGCCGCAGAATTAGTATTAGCCATAAGGTTCTCCCTCTTAGACCTCGAAACCGCGGGACGGCGAGGTGATCTTCTTCCCTTCATCCGTTTCGTGCACTAGCCCTTTGCTTTCGGCTTCACGCGGATTCAGTGGCTGACTCATGAGGATGTGCATGAGTGCAGGACGATGTTTGTTTTCGATTCCATCTTTTCTCTTTATCTCCTTTATAATGTCATTTCTAAATGGACATTTGCTGCCAAAAAAAACTACTTGTAGCTCCTCGCTTTTTCGACCATCTCAGAAAGCATTCGCTGGCTCAACCGAGTCGCAACCGCTCGCTGGGTGTCCTCCCGCAGCTCTGTCATTGCCTCTTTATGAGTGCAACTCGTGCGGCACGTCTTTTCTTTTGGATATTTGTGAATCGAAAAAACAGGAGGTGCCTCTACTGCTTTGTAAATTTCCAAAAGACTGATCTTATTTGCTGGCCGCGACAACGATGAAAAACCGTTGCGGCCCCGAGATGTCACCACTAAACCCGCTTTCACTAGTTTGGACAGTACACTGCGGACTTGAGATGCATGGGCGCGCACACTCGCGGTCAAATGGACTGAGGTCACCGGTTCACCGTGATGGTCGCCAAGTGCTGTCATGATGTGAACACCGACTGAGAATCGGTTGTTAATCCTCGACATATTGTTACAATAAATATAACATTTTGATCAACAAAAAATTCAAGGAAGACTGTCTTTATGCGCAGCGCAACCACAACGATTAAACGGTGCTCGTGGGTTAGTGTCGATGATCCGCTTATGCTCCAATATCATGATCGCGAGTGGGGTGTCCCCGTCCACGATGACCGCAAGCACTTTGAATTTCTCGTGCTAGAAGCTGCGCAGGCCGGGTTGAGCTGGACGATTGTACTGAAGAAGCGGGAAGGTTATCGG